>Ga0181375_1000016_pt1 | contig 156731 bp, 143 predicted proteins | sample LowvirmetaG_FD_130090 | JGI IMG/M metagenome (GOLD analysis project Ga0181375, IMG submission 130090) | Marine viral communities from the Subarctic Pacific Ocean - Lowphox_11 viral metaG | ecosystem: Environmental > Aquatic > Marine > Oceanic | place: Subarctic Pacific Ocean | collected... | reverse complement strand
CTGACCTGAGCCCCAAATGGTCCCGCATTTGAATGGAGAGTCTGTCGTAACGGAGACAGACAATGCGCAAGAGCAAATTTACCGAGGAACAGATCATCGCGATCCTGGCAGAGCAGGAGCGTGGCATGGCAACGGCAGACGTGTGCCGGCGTCACGGGATCAGCTCGGCGACCTTCTACAAGTGGAAGGCGAAGTATGGCGGGATGGATGTCTCGGATGCCCGCAAGCTGAAGACGCTGGAAACCGAGAACGCTCGGTTGAAGCGGCTTCTGGCCGACAGCATGCTCGACAACTCGATCCTGAAAGACCTGCTGGGAAAGCCCTGACGACGCCCCAGTTGAAGCGGGATGCGGCGCTCAAGGTGATCGATAAATACGACATCTCCCAGCGCCGCGCCTGCCGACTGGTCAGCGTCGATCCGAAAACTGTCAGGCGTGAGCCGGAACCGGACAATCCGGAGATCCGCAAATGCATGCGAGAGATCGCGGCAACGCGCCGCCGGTTCGGCTATCGGCGCATCGGCATCATGCTCGAGCGGGAGGGCATCGTGATGAATCACAAGAAACTGAGGCGTCTCTACAAGGAGGAAGGCCTGGCGGTAAAACGCAGGCGTGGCCGCAAGCGTGCTACTGGAACGCGCGAGCCGATGCCCGTGCCAGACGGCCCGTCGCAGCGCTGGAGCCTCGACTTCGTGTCCGATGTCTTCGGACCAGCACGTCGGTTCAGGATGCTGAACGTGATCGATGACTATACCCGCGAATGCCTTGCACTGGTGGCAGACACATCGCTGTCTGGTGCCCGCGTGGCCCGCGAACTGGATCGCTGCATCCGGCTCTACGGCAGGCCAGAAACCATTGTCTCGGACAACGGGACGGAGCTGACCAGTCGCGCCATCCTCGAATGGCAGAACCAGACCGGCATCGCCTGGCACTATATCGCGCCGGGCAAGCCGCAGCAGAATGGCTTCGTCGAGAGCTTCAACGGGAAGCTCAGAGACGAATGCCTGAACGAAGAAGTGTTCGACAGCCTGACCCATGCCCGCAAGATCCTCGGGCGCTGGCGACACGACTACAATCACCACCGGCCTCACTCATCCCTGGGCGGGCTGACGCCCGCAGCGCGTCGGTCGCTCGTGCATGTGGGGAGCTCCGCTCCCGACGCGCTCGCCACACTTCTAACCATGGACTATGAAAGGGCCAGACTCTCAAAATGAATGAGGGAGCCAAAGGGCTCAGGTCACTATGCAACGGTGAAAGCGAATTGATAGCTCATGTCGCCGCAGCCGAATCGCACGCGGCTTTGTCTAACGCTAGGTTTTCCGGGGGTGTCCGCAGTCGGCTCGATGACCTGGCGCCGGCGGCCGGTCAATTTTTCTGATTTCGTATCCCTCAAGCGCACCCAGAATCCGATCAACCAATTCGCGTGTGGCTTGGTCTCCGTCGATAGGCAATTTACTCGCCAATGCCTTACGCAGCCTGAGGGGCGCGGCTCGAATAGCTACATAGATGGTTTGATCGATATCAGTCATGATGACTAGGAAGCATCAGAACGTAGATAGAACAACGTTTGCCGTGATACGATCTTGTGAAAATTTATGGATTAGATCTGAAGTCCTCTGAGGCGTTTCAATGCGATGATGTTTAGGTCACACAACAAGTGTCACACAAACTGTCACACAAGCATGTGGCGCCCGGCGATTGGAACTCTGTATTTTTGAATAAAATCAACGATATTGGGGCGAGCTAAAGTAAATGGCGGAGAGGAAGGGATTCGCTGCCACAGCCTTCTTCACAGAGAGGATATGAGCGGTTCGCTGCTAGTTTATCTAGGGATCGTCCACCCATACTATTTCGAGCTTCGTTATGGAGATTGGAGAAGCAAATATGCTTCGATGCCCAAGGCGTCGGCAAGCTTTGCCACTACGTCTATTGTCGCACTGTAACTGCGCCGCTCAAGTAGGCTGACGTAAGTGCGGTCAATGTCTGCAAGATGTGCCAGCTCTTCCTGCGAAAGGCCAGCCTTGCGTCTATACCGCTTCAAGTTCAACGCGAATATCTCTCGAATTTCCATTTTCGAGACTGAATTGAATTGCAGAGTATATTGCCACGGAGTATACTCTGAATTGAATTTTGGTTGTGCTGCTTAGAGCTGTTGCCGGATTCCAATCATCGCCGGCTGCAGGAACCGCCCCCTATGCAGGATCGAAAACGAAACCCCGGTTTTCAACGCGCAGAGACACTGCGCCACTCCAGCCTGGCCACCGTTGCGGCAGGACCCGCACGCGTTTCCGTCCCCGATCGCGCACAATCGCGCCACGCCGCAGGCGATGACCATCGTGTCAGCCCCACCCCCACACACCTGACCCACTTCTACCAATCCCACCACCCCGAACTCCTCCGCTTCAGCCGATCCCGCATCGGCAATGCAGAAGACGCCGAAGACCTCGTCCAGGAAGCCTTCATCTCCGCGACCCGCGCCTATTCCGACAAGCCCGTGGAAGAGCTGCGCCCGCTATTGTTCACGATCCTGCGCAACCTCACGCGCGACTACCTCAAATCGGGCTATGCAAGGAGCCGGCGCATGGATGCCGAGATCAGCGAGATGGGTGACAGGCTGGCCTGCCACCGGACAGCGACCCCTGAACAGCAGGTGATGGATGCGCAATTGCTGGCCATCGCCCAGGCAGCGATCGATACCCTGAAGCCCCGCCAGCGCGAAGCCCTGATGCTGCACCGGCTGGAGGGCCTGACCCATGACCAGGTCGCCAGGCGCCTCGCCGTGTCGCCAAGGACCGTCCGGAGTGATATAGCCGAGGCGCTGGCGGCCATTGCGAAATCCCTCTCGCAAGCGGGCGCCCCCGCGTCCCGACAAGGCTGAGTGATACCCACGTGATGAACGACAACGACGAGGAGACGGGCCGGCTTGATGCCGCGGCGCGCTGGTATAGCGAACTGCAGGACCCGGATGTGGACCTGGAGACGTGGGACGCCTTCCGGGCCTGGGAGCGCGACCCTGACAATGCAGAAGCCTATCGCCAGATCGAAGCCAGCCTCGCGATCGTGGACCGGGGCCTGCGCGCGGGCAGGGGAGCGGCGTTACCAAAACCCGCCCGGCGGACAAGGCTCCGCACCGCAGCCTGGCTGACAGGCCTCGCGGCAGCACTTGCCCTCGCCGCCACAGTCTTCGCACTCGCCAATGCCGGCGCCAGCCCGCCGCCCCTGACCTATGCCACTGCCGTGGGGGAGCAGCGCAGCGTCACGCTCGCGGACGGAACCGTGATCACGCTCAACACGGACACGGCGCTGGACGTGGCCTACTCTCCCCGCGAGCGCCATGTCACCCTCCAGCGCGGGCAGGCCCTGTTCGAGGTCGAAAAGGCCAAGGCACCTTTTATCGTCGCGGCAGGTACAAGCCGTACGCGCGCGCTCGGGACGCAATTCGACATCTATGCGCAGCCAGCCGGTGTGGCTGTGACCCTGCTGGAAGGCTCGGTCAGCGTTTCGACATCTCCGGAACAGAAGAGCCTGTTCGGTTTCGGCAAGGCAACACATCCCGCCGATCCGAAGGGCAGGGTGCTGGCGCCCGGGGACCGGCTCGAGATTGCCGGCGATGGCAGCCAGACCGTGTCCAGGGTCGAACCCGGCGCCGCGCTGCAATGGCGCAGCGGTAGTGTCCAGTTCGACGATGTGACACTGGCCGACGCGGTCACCGAACTGAACCGCTACTCAACCACCCAGATCAGGGTGCCTAATCCCGACCTCGCAGCCGAGCGCCTGAGCGGAACATTTCCAACAGGAGAACCAGAGGCATTCGTCGCGAATATTGCCCTTTTCCTGCCGGTCCGGATTGAACGGTCCGCAAGCCTGATCACACTCGTACCGGACAACGCATCGGCGCCCTGACCCTGTCCGACGGCATGGCAGTCGGACAGGCAGAGGGGCTCCGGTGGCAGAGAATCATCCACGGCAAGCCGGCCGCAGCCAGCATCACTTCCTCAAGAAATCCGGTGCCGAGCAGCCGTTCGTGATGTGACCGGATCAGGTCGGCTGATTACATGGCGATTGCACCATCCGCCTGGAGTGCTTCCACGGCTTCAAGCGGCCCGGCAAGTTTTTCCGGCGCGGTAGTCATGCCGGTTCATTTCTCAACTGCGTGTCGTGTGCAAAGCTTAGCTTATCAGGACGTACAAGTTTTAGCTTATTGCGCTCAACGCATCACGCATCTTCCGAAATGTCCAATTCTGGAAGTGAACGCTTAACCGGGTTCCACAGCTAATTACAACCTGACGCATATTGGCGTTCAAGTCTCTTTGTGGTCGTCTATTCCAACGCCAAGAAGCCAGGATGGAATGGGCTGGCGCTTATGGGGCGTCCGGTGTTAGGGTGCCAGCTTATCAAAGCCTTGGGGCAAACCCGGTAATGCGTTCAAGTATTGCATCGAAAGCGACCTGGTCCCGGTAGTAAAGTGCGCGCGTTCCGGCATAGGCAGCTGCATAATTCTTTCGCGTTTCGGCATCGCTGAGGAGGAAGGATTCATTCCTGGTGAGGTCTGCTTCATCATCTTGCCGAAAGCGTTTGGCCTTGTGTTCCAGATACGCCACTGTGCCGATGAATTCCTGGACCGAATTGTCGCCAAGAAGGCAATAGACATCGTAATAGTGCCGCATGAAATTCACCGGCATGTCTCCGTTTTCCTGATGCAGGCGGTACTTGGTCGAAATCGTCTGGAGCTTTTCGACAAATGTATAGCCCGGCTCGTAACAGGGCACGTCGATCGCGCGGTTGTCGATGAGGCCTCCGATCCCGCTCGCTGCGGCAAGATCATAGGCCCAGGATGAGATCGCGCAAGGCCGGTTCGGCGCCACCTGGTCGAAGCCGGCTTCGAGCAATATGCCTTCTTTCAATCCGTCCGGCAGCGGATGGATTGGCTCATATAGGAGGCGGATGCCCGCACCCCGATATTGCGGCAAGTCGTCAAACCCGGTGTCACGCTCGACCGCGGCAATGCCCGCAATCCTGATCCGCGTGGCCAAGTCGTCGAAAAAGGCAAGGCGCGCCGCGGCATGGGCCGGCTTTCCATGGTTCGGTCCATATTTGAGGTCGGTCTCCGGGTGGATGAGGATGTCGATGTCTTCCGAGAACCGGTCAATCAGTCCGTAGCCTTTGGACAGGGACGTGCCGCCCTTCAGTTCGAAGGTGAAGCCGAGTTGCTGCAGGCCCCACAGGCCATGCATGATCCAGTAGTCTTTTTCGACAAGACCGGGATCGACCTGTTCCTGTCTCGCGGCGACCGCGATCAGGTCCGGAAAATCCGGGAGTTCATGCAGCAGCATCAGTCCGACGCCGCCATGTCGTCTGCAAGAACCGGTTCAAGAAGACGCGCAGCGCGTGCTGACCCGAAATCCTTCACGGCGCGTGCAAGCCGGGTCCGGTCCATGCTGCGGGCGCGCGACAGCGCTTTCGGCAAAACCGCCGCCTTGTCCTCCGCCAATCGGCCCAGATTGTGCAGGAGATCGACCAGGAGAAATTCCACGTTCAGGCTGGACGGCACAGATGCGCGCATCCGGAAGTCATAGGGACGTCCGTCCAGTTTGAAGTGTCCGTGGCGTTTGCGGTTGTAAACCACAGGTTCGTTGTAGAGCTGCGTCGTGCCGAGGCCGAGACTGTTATACGCGTTCGGTGAGACCATGAGAAACCGGTCATCTCCCAGGAATGTCTCCACCAGCTTTTCCGGACTGGCGGGTGCTGAGCCGAAACGGGTCTTGCGCGGCGCCATGTAGAGTCCCGGACCGACCTTTTCGAGCCTGCCTTCGTCCAGCAACAGGCGGAGATGCCGGTCGATGGCATTGGACCAGCGCGCAAGATCCTTGCGCCGGTACACCTGTCCCGGACGGAGCCGCTTTTTCAGTTCTGCCGTGGCCGTCATGTTTGCCTCCATCTGTGTCCATATAGGTGACCGCCCTCCTTAAATGCAAGTAATAGCATTAAAAATTCATGCATATTGTGTGTGAGTATGGTCTTGTCTAAAGAGAGCATATTGCTAACAATCTGGAGCCGGCATTTGCTGTCGCTCCTCTTCGGGCTGTCGATGCGACAGGGCAAGAAGAGTTGATCGGAATTGTTTCTTAAAAAATGCGCTGAACCGCTGCTCAACCCCCAAGATCAGGGGGCCTGATCCCGACCTCGCCGCCGAGCGGCACGTTCCGGGCAGGTGCGCCGGAGGAATTTGTCGCCAACATCGCACTCTTCCTGCCCGTCCGCCCCGCGCGGTCGGGCCAATACATCACGCTTGTGCCCACCCGTTGCTCCAGGCCCTGACGTATTTATCCTGCCCGGCCACTTCGGCTCTCAGCCATCCGGCTTCGCTAAATGATCTCAAAAATTCTTGAAACTTTCACTATTTGCAAGTATTGAGAACTTTATGAGCAAGCTCGTCCAGACCCTGAAAGATGCCGGCTATGCGCACCGCCTGTTCACGGACAGGCAATTGGCGCGCCTTGTCGATGGTGGAGACGCGCGTCGGTATGGCCTCGTGAACCGCGCGCTCAAGGATGGATCGCTGACCCGTATCAAACGCGGGCTGTATGCGCTGGGCGGGCCAGACACGCAAAGCACACCGCACCCCTTTGCCGTCGCCCAGGCATTGGTGCCCGGCAGCTATGTCTCGTTCGAGACGGCCCTGTCCTATCATGGCTGGATTCCGGAAGCGGTCTACACGACCGCGAGCGTGAACACGGGCCGCAAGACGCTGACCCGGGACACGGAGCGGTTTGGCCATTTCAGCTTCCACCCACTGGCGATTGCGCCCTACCAGTTTCTCGTCTCGGTCGACCGGATCGGGATGGGCAAGTCTGTCGCCCTGGTGGCCCAGCCGCTGCGTGCCCTCATGGACCTGGTAGCCTTGCGAAAAGCGAACTGGGCCGGTCTTGACTGGATCGAGCAGGGCCTTCGGATCGAGCGGTCCCGGCTGACGGCGCTGCAGCGCAGTGATTTTGATGCGCTTCGCGATGTCTACAAGCACAGGCAGGTGCGACTGTTCCTGAGCGCATTGGAACAGGCCGTGATGGGTCTCAGACAATCGGGCAGCCTGTCCGGGAAAGGCACCGATGATTGACCTCATTCAGGAGAAGCTGCGATCCTATGGTGCGAAGAACCGCCTGGAAGAGGAGAATGCAACAAAGGAGATCATGCAGGAGATCGCCCTCTATGCGCTCTGGAAGGCGGATTTTTTCGATGTCGCCGTGTTCCAGGGCGGCACGAGCCTGCGCATCCTCCATGGATTGCCACGGTTTTCCGAGGATCTTGACTTCATGCTCCTGGCACCGGACCGGACATTCAACTGGACCCCTTATCTGGACGCCCTGATGGACACGTTTTCCACGTTTGGTATTCGCCCCGAGGCGAAACCGAAGGGGGACATGGACAAGCGTATTCGTGCTGCGCTGATCAAGGACACATCGATCGCCGGCCAACTTGACCTGGCATTCTCAGACCGCCAGCCTGACCAGAAAATCAGGATCAAGCTCGAGATCGATGTCGAGCCCCCGGCCTTCTCCACTGATACCTGGACGTTCCTTGATTTTCCGACAGACCATGAGGTGCGCCACCAGGACCTCGCGTCGAATTTTGCCCTGAAGATCCATGCGCTGCTCTGCCGGGAATACCTGAAAGGCCGGGACTGGTATGATTTCTCCTGGTATGTGGCCAGGGGCGTGTTCCCGAACCTGGCGCACCTTCAGGCCGCGCTCATCCAGTTCGGCCCCTGGCGTGGCCAGACGGACCTGAAGGTCGACACAGCCTGGCTGACCCGTGCGCTCGGAGACCGGATTGACAAGGTGGACTGGGAGGTCGCGCGAACCGATGTCCGCCGCTTCCTGCGTCCGGATGAGCTGAAATCGCTCGATCTCTGGAGCGCAAGATTCTTTGCCGCAAAGCTCGCAAAACTGGTCGCCAGCGCGGCTTAGGGAAACATCCCTGCAGTCCTCGTCTGCCGACTCGGTAGAACCTGCGGGTCAGGATGCCTGATGCACCCAAATCGAATGATATTTGGCCGGATCACATGCGCGGGGCGCGCTGACCGAGTTGCGAAGCCGGGCGCAAGCGCTGCATCGGCAACGCTATGCACCTGGCCCTGCATCGGCAAGTGAGCCCTATACGGCGAGGGCAATGCCCTTGCCGTGATTGATGACAAGCCGGTTCCGGCCCGATCTCTTGGCCTCGTACAAGGCGGTATCTGCCCGCGCGACGAATGCGCTCTGGTCGACATCAGATTACATCACTGCCAGGCCGATACTGGCCGTCGGGGTAATGATATTCCCATTTGACTGGACCGCTTTTGCCCCGATGGCGCGCCGCAGCCGTTCGGCGGTTTCGTGCGCCTGGGAAAGACCCGTCCTGGGCAAGAGAACACTGAACTCTTCCCCGCCGACGCGGAAGACCTTGTCGGAGGGACGCAGGCAGTGCCTCATCACACTGGCCACTGAGCGCAAGACCTCGTCGCCAGCGGCATGCCCATATGTGTCATTGACCTGCTTGAAATGATCCAGGTCGATCGCGAGAAGCGCTCCGGGCTCGCCAAATCGCTGATGCCGGGACCACATGTCATCCAGCGCGCCATCAAAGGCACGCCGGTTTGCAAGTCCGGTCAGACTGTCCTGAAGGGCCAGTTCGGCAAGGGCTTCCTCGGACGCCTGTATGCGCCCGATCATGAGATTGAATTCGACAGCGACGCGGTGGAGTTCAGGCGGAACGCTGACATTTATCCGGTGCAGGCGGTCGCCATCTGCAAAACGGATCGCGCCATCGACCAGACGATCGACGCTTTGCGACAGGACCCGGCCTATCATCACGACGCCGAAAGCAATCGACAGGAGCGACAGGCCGCCTGCGATGCCCGCCAGCCACATCGATCTCTCATAGGAGCGATTGGCCATATCATGATCGTCCATGATGGCCTGGCTGATCTGGGTATATGTCGCGGCCAGCAGGTCGGTCGTGGTGACGACGCTGCCATGGAAACGCTGCTGTGTTTCGATGACATGCCTATCTCCCGGCAATCCGACCACTGACAGCAATTCGGTCGCATGCTGGTCTGCGACCGTCCAGTTGTCCCTGGCGCGCTCGACGAGCCCGCGGGCTTGAGGCGTGCCGTCCAATGCCGAAATGAGCTCGGAAAATGCCACTTCGACCTGTCCGCGGATATTGCGATAGGTGTCCGTATGCACCGGGTCGCTGTCCTGCAGGTATTCATCGACAGGGATCAGGCTGTCCCAGATGAGCAGGCGCAAATTCTGGGCCGGAGCAATTTGGTCTCTCTGGCGCTCGGCCACGTCCTGGAAGGGAGCGATCACGCCGTGATTCAACAAGACGTACCCGCCACCGGCTGAGAGCGCGATCGGTGCGAGGGCGAAAAGCATCCCCAGGGTCACCCAAAATCGCAGGGATTTTGTCCGCAAAGTGTCTCGAAAACGTGTGTGCATTTCAGAAAGTGTTTCGTTTATGGTTTGGATTCCGCCCCGACATGCATAGGCAGTCAGGGTGTCCGCCTTGTTAAGCATTTGGGTGCAATTTGAGCGTTCAGTGTCCGCGGCGTGCGCGAGTCGCGAGATCGGCGTCAAGACGCTAATACGTGTCCGGATCACAAGCGCAGACATTCCGTCTCGCAGCGATGCCTCTGGCCCTCGCTTCCCCTGCCAAACGCGCTGGACAGGCCGGCATGGCCAGGGTGGGCCGGAACGAGCAAACAAAGCACTGCCACATCCTCTCACCCACTCGATGAACAGTCTGAGCGTCCGGGGCGAACCCCTGACGCGGGTCAGGCAATCCGGAAGGGGCCATGTTCAACAATAAATTATTCAAAACGCGGCTGTTCAGCGCGGCGCCAGCATCCATCATCCTGGCGTTTCAGGATGCGCAGTGTCCAGGGCGAAACGCCGGAGGGTGCGTTCATCAATGGTGCAGGCATGTCAGGCGGCGCGCAGCGGGTTCGGCGCTCCGTCAAGCACGTCCATCCTGTGTTCGGAGGCGCTGGTTGCCGGGCGCGCCGCGCCGGGCCTGAACGAAACCTTCGCGCCGGACGGCGCGTGGACCACCTCGAAGGGCAGGCCATTCTGGCTATTAGGGACAAGGCTCACAGAGGACTGTATAGCATGTTCTGCTACGCGATTGGTTGCTTGGGGGAGGGGCCATGGATTGACAATCGATTGGTATCGGTTGGCACCTGGAACGAACTTGCTCTCAAAGCATCCTCTTCAATTCGCTGTATGCACCCCGGGCCCGCAGCGTTACGGTTACAGACAGATCACTCCGGTTGCGCCAGTACCAACCATGCGCCCCATCGAAGACAGCGGTCAGCTCGCCTGTGTCGCTGGTTTCAGCGCGCCCCTGTCGATAGCTGACTGTATTGCCGTCTGTACCATCGGTATGGAGGTCTGAGTTCAGGTTTCCCTGATCGACGGTCCATTCGTAACTGGCTGTATCGTCCTTTTTCATCACCAGTTTGATTTCTGCCGATTCCCCTGGCCCGAGCGTAAGACTGACTTCGTCACGCCAGGCTGTATTTTCAGCGTCGGTCACCGAAGCGAGTGCGGAATCCGCACAGTCGGGACTTGTGACCTGGGTCGCACTGTCCGGAACGATCTCGCCCAGCTGCGCCGCAAGCTCCTGTTCGGGTGCTTCGACAACCAAATCCGCTGTTGCCTCGTCGGCGAGCTGCTGTTTGATTTCTCCCATCTGCGTAAGACCCAATATCCCCCCTATCCCGGTAGGGTCAACGGCATATTCTGCGGGAAGGATGACGGTAGCGAGCAGAGCGACAGCGGTGGTCACAGCGATCAGGGTAGAGCGCAAAAGCCGGGCACTACTGGGAAGTTCGGCACGCGTGGGCATATCTGTGTTGTACATACCTGGATCCTCTTATGAGACGAAGTAGCCGGTGAGTTGGTAGCCGATAAGCAGGAAGCCAGCGGCCATCACCACCATGTTCGCGGTATAGGCGTGTTTGAGAAAACTGGGTGTGCGCCGCCAAAATCCCATCACGATCAGGATCGCGCCGAGCGCCAGGAGCTGCCCCAGTTCAACCCCGACATTGAAGGCCAGCAGGTTGGGCAAAAGACCATCAGGAGAAATCCGGTAATCAAGTATCTTGGACGATAGTCCGAGTCCGTGGCAAAAGCCGAATATCAGAGTTGCCGCCTTGGTGTTTGGCTGAATTCCGAACCAGCGCTGATAGGCACCCATATTGTCGAGCGCCTTGTACACAATCGACAATCCAATGATGGCGTCGATGAGGTAGCTGTTGATGCCGATATTGAAGTACACACCTGCCAGCATTGTCGTTGAGTGGCCAACGGCGAACAGGCTGACATAAATGCCAATATCCTTCATCCTGTAGAGAAAGAAGATGACACCGAGGAGAAAGAGGATGTGGTCATAACCTGTCATCATGTGCTTGGCGCCTAGATAGAGAAACGCGACCAGATTCACACCTGTGATCTCTTGTATGTATCCCTTGTCACCCTCTGCGACCGCATGCGCGAATGCGTCACCAATGAGGAGCGACGAGACCAGCATAACCGCAGCGACCCGAAAGAGGGATGTTCTTGAAAAGCGGCCTGGATTGATGACTTGGAGGTTACGAGTCATTTGCGGTTTCTGGCTTTGCGTCGATTGTCTGAATGGTCGAGCGCCTGCAGATCCGGTACCGGATCTTTCGCGGAGACTCGCCGCTCTTGAGGCCGGAGACCGGATAGGGCCCGCAAGCCTGTTCTATGATTGCGGTTCGCTCGGCATTCGCCGGCTTGAGAATGTTGTTGGCAGATGTGCAGCCACCAAAACTAACCAGCGCACCGAGCAGGGCAAGCATTCCCGGGGTACATGGCACCGGGTATTTACCGTCGGCGCGGCCATCTGGCTTTGCGGAGATGTTTATCATGTTCGTTCCTTTCAACATTTTACTTCATCACAGTTTCGGTTAGGGCCAGCGTCGATGGAGATCATCCAGCACAAATTCATGCACCGGTTCTCCCAACTTGTGTCCTTCGCTCAAGTGAGGGTGATCCGCCGGCAAGTCAGAATGCGCGTGGGCAACCCTATCATCGGCGACCGACGGCCAGTATCGAAGAGCGAGTAACAGACCGGCGCCGGCAAGACCTGCGGACGCTGCGAGCGCGAAGGGTTGACCGAACCGGCTGCCAACCCACCCTGCGACTGGGTAGGTAATCAGCCAGCAAGCGTGGCTGAGGGCAAAGTGCGCGGCGAACAGGGCAGGGCGATTGTCGGGTACCGACGACCGGCGCAGCAGGCGCCCGCCCGGTGTTATCGCCAAAGAATAGGCTGCGCCAAGTACTAGCCAACCACCCAGTACGGTTGGCCAGCTCAGGCCGCCGGGCAATGCAAATGCGGCGAAAGTCAGAACTGAAAGGGTTCCGGAAAGCAGGGCGGACGCCATTAACATGACCGTTCGATCGCTGACCCGATCCAGGAGCGTTGGAAGCAGCAACGCGACAAGCATCGATCCGGCACCATAGGCGCCGAGTGTGATGGCGTAGACTTGTTGGTCGAGCCCCAACCCGTCCTGGACGATGACAACGGTATTGACGATTACCATGGCGCTGGCGGCGGCCGCCGACAGCGTGACGGCCAACATGCCGCGCAGACGCGGGGTGCCGAGATAGTTTCGTATGCCGCGCGTCATGCGGGACAGAACTCTTTCCTGAGCTGACACAGACCCATGTGCCGGCAGAGACGTCGTGAAGACCAGGAACGCGGAGGCCATAAATCCAATCGCTGTCCCGCTGAACAGGGCGTGGAAACTCACGACTGTCAGAAGCAGCGCTGCCAGAAGGGGGCTGGTCAGGTTCTCCATATCGTAGGCAAGTCGTGAAAGCGACAAGGCGCGTGTATAGTCCTTCTCGTCTGGCAGGACGTCCGGGATCGTTGCCTGGAAGGTCGGCGTGAACGCCGCCGATGCTGATTGCAGGACGAATATCAGGACATAGACCTGCCAGATCTGGTCAACGAACGGCAGGCAGAGGGCAACACCCGCCCTCAGGATATCCATGGAGATGAGGAATGCCCTGCGAGGCAAATGGTTTGCAAACGCGCCGACCACAGGGGCAATTCCAATATAGGCGACCATCTTGATGGCAAGGGCTGTGGCCAACACAGCCCCTGCATTTGCCCCGGCAAGATCGAAGGCCAGCAAACCGAGCGCAACCGTCGCAAGCCCGGTTCCGATCAGGGCGATGACCTGAGCGGCAAAGAGGTGGCGATAGGTTCGGTTGGCAAGGATGCTCAGCATGCAGTTTTATCCGACGATTCCATGAAATGCCCTTATACGACTGTCGCCGGCCGGTTGTTGGCGGATGCGGAATTTCGGACCAGTCTGCCATCATGCACAATCCGGTAAAGCGCAGGCAGGACGAGTAGCGTCAGCAAGGTGGCTGACACGATTCCGCCGATTACAACGGTGGCAAGCGGGCGCTGGACTTCGCTTCCAAGACCGATATTCAGGGCCATGGGGACAAAGCCCAGGCTGGCCACCAGCGCAGTCATGAGGACCGGTCGCAGGCGTTGCAGGGCACCGTCGAAGATCGCGGGCTCCAGTGCTTCACCCGCCTCACGACGCTGCTTGATGAAGCTGAGCATGACAACGCCATTCAGCACCGCGATTCCGGACAGGGCGATGAATCCGACGCCTGCCGAGATCGATAGGGGTAGTCCGCGCAGCGCGAGGGCCGCAACGCCTCCGGTCAAGGCCAGAGGGACGCCGGTAAAGACGATTCCGGCATCCTTGAATGTGCCAAACAGTAGCAGGAGCAGACCGAAGATCGTCAGGAGCGCGATGGGCACAACGATCATGAGACGCCTGCTCGCCGAAACAAGCTGTTCCCACGTGCCGCCATATTCGATCCAGTAGCCAGATGGAAGATCGGTTCGGGCGTCCATTTCCGTCTGCAGATCTGTAATGAACGAGCCGAGATCGCGGTCGCGGACATTCGACGTTACGGTCAGTTTGCGTTTGCCATTTTCGCGGCTGATCTGGTTGGGTCCCGGAGCAATTTCGATACGTGCCACTTCCGACAATGGAACGAACATCAGTCCATTCCCGCCACTGCGGCTTTCCGGAAGGGGAACAGGCAGGCGTTCGATCGCGCGGACATCGGTCCGCAAGTATTCCGGAAACCGGACAACAATGTCGAACCGGCGGTCCCCTTCAAAGAATTGACCGGCGACCTCTCCGCCGAGCGCGATTCCGGCCACGCGTTGTACGTCCGCGATATCAAGCCCGTAGCGTGCCAGCGCGTCACGGTCGGGATGGATGGACAGTATGGGTAATCCGGTCACCTGCTCGGATTGGGCATCCGCCGAGCCGGGTATGCTGGCCACGACACCTTCAATGGATTTGGCGAGGTCCGCGAGCGTATCCAGATCGTCTCCATAGATCTTGACGGCAACATCAGCACGGACGCCGGAGATCAGCTCGTTGAAGCGCATCTCGATCGGCTGTGTGATCTCATATTTGCTTCCCGGGACTTCCTCGACGGCCGCCTGCAATTCCGCAATCAGCTGTGGCTTGGGTTTGCGAGGTTCAGGCCAGTCCTTGCGGGCTTTCAGAATAATGAATGTATCTGCCACACTGGGCGGCACAGGATCTGTCGCGATTTCCGGGGTGCCGATCTTGGCAAAAACGCGCTCGACTTCAGGAAGCTCTGTTATCCGTCGTTCCAGCATTTCCTGCATGTCGATTGCCTGGGTGAGACTGGTACCGGGTATCCGGAGTGCATGGAGCGCGATATCGCCTTCATCCAGGTTCGGAATAAACTCCGAGCCAAGTTTCGTGGCGCCCCAGCCAGCGAAACCGACCAGCACGAATGCCGCAATCACGATGGCGTAGCGTGCCCGCAATGCGAAACTCAATGCCGGACGATATAGCGATGTGGCCCCGCGCATGAGCCAGCTTTCCTTTTCGCTGATCTTGCCACGGACCAGCAAGGCTACGGCCGCGGGCACGAAGGTCAGAGAGAGCAGCAATGCCGAAGTCAGGGCAATGACCACGGTGAACGCCATGGGATGAAACATCTTCCCTTCGATTCCGGTCAGCGCAAAGATTGGCAGGTACACAACAGTGATGATGATAATTCCGAAGATCGACGGCTTGATAACTTCGCTTGATGCAGATGCGGCAAGCGAAAAGCGCTCATCGCGAGTCAAAAGACGGCCAAGCTGATGCTGAGCCTCGCTGAACCGGCGCAGGCAGTTTTCGACGATAATCACAGCGCCATCGACGATGAGACCGAAATCAAGTGCACCCAGGCTCATCAGGTTACCTGAAACCTTGTTCTCCACCATCCCGGTAACGGTCATGAGCATCGCGAGGGGAATCACGGCGGCCGTGAGCAGCGCGGCGCGAATGTTTCCCAACAGGAGGAAGAGAACGACGATTACGAGAAGCGCTCCTTCGGCCAGGTTCTTCTCGACAGTCTTGATCGTCGCGTCCACCAGGTTCGTTCGGTTATAGACCGGTGTGATCGTAACGCCATTGGGCAATCCGGGCCGGACCGCATCCACCTTGGCATCGACGGCGACCGACACAGTCCGGCTGTTTTCACCGATCAACATGAAGGCTGTGCCAAGCACAATTTCTTCGCCGTTCTGGGTTGCGGCGCCCGTGCGCAGTTCTTCGCCCTCACGAATTTCCGCGACATCACCAAGCCGGACACTGACGATTCCGGTATCCTTGATCGTAATCACACGCAGGTCATCAAGGCTCGTCGCCTGGCCTGGAACGCGGATGAGGTTCTGTTCTCCGCTCTTCTCAATGTAACCTGCGCCAGAATTGGCATTATTGCGCTCAACGGATTGCAAAATGTCGTCGAGGGAGATGCCGAAACCTGCCATTGCAGCCGGGTCAGGCAGAATGTGAATTTCTTTTTTGAAGCCGCCAATCGTATTGACTTCGGTGACGCCCTCCACCCTGCGCAACTGAGGAAGGACCACCCAATCATTGAGCGTGCGCAGGTCCATTGCGTTCCACGGCGTGCCGTCCTCCTTCAGGGCTCCGGGTTCTGCGGACAGAATGTACATATAAATCTCGCCGAGACCCGTGGAAATCGGGCCAGGCTCGGGCGTGACCCCGGCGGGCAGCACGCCCTGGACCGACTGAATGCGCTCCGTGACAAGTTGGCGGGCGCGGTAGATGTCGGATCCATCGTCAAAAACCACGGTTACCTGGCTGAGGCCGTAGCGCGACACGGATCGCGTATAATCGAGACCCGGCAGGCCGGAGATCGCGGTTTCTATCGGGAACGTGATGCGCTGTTCCATTTCGAGGGGTGAGTAACCGGGCGCCTCGGTATTGATCTGGACCTGGACATTGGTGATGTCCGGCACAGCATCGATCGGCAATCGATTGAAGTTCCAGATTCCGAGACCCGCAAGACCCAGAACAACAGCCATCACCAACCAGCGCTGGCGGATCGAGAATTCGATAATGTGAGCAAGCATGTTTAAGCCCCCCTAGTGATCGTGGCTGGCGGCAGACTTGTCGATGTCCGCCTTGATGAGGAAGGAATTTTCCGTGACATAGACCTCGCCGGACCGAAGGCCGCCGAGCACCTCAACGTATTCGCCATCCCGCCGCCCCAGCTCGAGCATTCTGACCTCGTACGTTTCGTCGACCTTGGCGTAGACAACCGTAAAGTCCCGGAAACTTTGCAGGCCGGTTTCTCTCACAGCGAGCGGGACGTCGGTTTCGGCCGTTATGACCTCCGCCATGAGACGCATCCCGGGTTGAAGGCCGGATCCGGCGGGAATTTTCGCAACAGCGACACGCGTTTGCGAATTCACCCCGGCCATTGGAAGGAAGCGTGAGATCGTCGTGTCGACGTTCAACTCGCCGCCAGCAACGCCGAGACGGACATCCTGTCCGGTCTTCACGCGTGAAACGTCTCGGGGAAAGACGTGCAGATAGGCCTCCATTTGGCTGAAGTCTGCAATCACGAACAATGCTTCAGTGCCAGCAACATCACCGAGATTGGTGTGGCGTTCGAGAATTGTGCCAGAACGTGGCGCGGTGACGGTATATTCTTGCAGACTGCTCGAGGATTCAATCCGCGCAATCGTCTGTCCGCGCTGGACGGTATCTCCGACATTCGCGCTGACGGCCCGCACGGGACCCGGATATGTCGCCCTGACTTCGGAGGTCGCCGACGGCGCAAGCGTCACCTCTCCGGACAATGTCAGGGCGTCTCGGATGGTCGCAGGTCCAGCCGCCGCAACTTCCACGCCCGCCTCGATCGAGACAGTGTCGGCAATCCTGGTGCGACCCTCGAAGGATTCAAAACGCCAGCTATGCGTTGCGTTCGCAATTCGCGCTTCCACCTCTACGTCGAAGGAATGCGGCTCGGTTACGACGCCGTCGCCCATCAGATAGTCCTGACGTGGCGTGAAGCTGAACGTGTCTGTCATCCCGCCCAGGCGGTGGAGGCGAATCGTCAAATCCACCTTTGAAGGATCGAGCGGCTGGCCGTCCAGGAACGGGTAGATGCGATACTGTGGAGGGACACCTGTTTCAAAAATCGTTACTTCGAGTCCGTATTGACCATCCTCAAGCAGTCGTCCGCCATGCGGGCCGCGGGTGTAACCATCTTCGGCGGCTTCGGCATTGTTTCCATGGCTGGACAATGGTGCGTTCACGTTTGAGGGGTCACCGCAGGCGACCAGGGTGGCTGCCGCTATGCCGACGTAGACAAATTGCAATTGATATTTCATTCTTGTATCTCCTCGCGGACGCCAGGTGTGTCGTTGACTGACGTCAGACGGGCCAATGCTGTTTCGCTCAAAATATAGGTTCGCAGGTGAGAGAGGCGTTCCTCGCGCAGCGCCGTCAGTGTGCGTTGCGCATCGATGATGTCGAGATAGGACAGCGCGCCGCGCGCATATCCTTCGGTCGCAAGATCCAGCGCGCGCCTGGCACCAGGCAGAAGCATCGCGTCGATCGTATCAATTTCAGTGAGCGCGCTGGCAGCAGAGCGCTGGTACTGCACGGCTCGACGTAACAATTGTTGTCGAAGGGCTTGGCTTTCTATGTCGATCCGACGCTGCTCGGCGCGGGCCTGGGCGACGCTTGCAGCACTCCGTACATGTGCGCCGAGGGGTATCGAGGCGCCGCCGATAACCGCGATGTCATCCTCGATACCGTATTTCCTCACGCCCACGCTCCAGGTCACATCCGATTTGGCCTGGGTGCGCTCAAGTTCAATTCGGGAGATTGCCTCCATACGCCTGGCTTCAAGGCGAATGATTTCCGGTGACTGCAAGGACCCTGGATCTACACTGCGGAGGGATGTGCGGGCTTCCAGAAAGTCGGGGTCAGTCAGAAATTCACCTTGCGCTCCCCAATAGGCCCCGAGCGCCGCAAGGAAATTGTCCGCCTGTATTGCGTAGCGTCTCGCATCCGCTTCCGCCTGCATTCTGTCAGACGCAGCGCGCGCACCGGAGAGGAGCGGGTCCCTGGCGGCATCAACCCGCTTCTTGACGGCGACTTCGCGATCGAGCGAGATTTTCACACGCTCGCAGGCGAGCGCAACCCGCTGCTGGGCGACCGCTGCTTCCACATAGAGTATCTGAACTTCTTCAGCGACGCTGTATCGGGCTGCCGCGAGAGACGCTTTGGCAACGCCCACGCCGCGCTTGGCGAGCATTTGGCGCGCTTCGCGCTTGCCGCCGCGTTCCCAGACGCGGGAAAACCGTCCCGTCACCTGAAGGCTGTCAATGTCTCCCGCTATTCCGATCCCGGGAAAGTCCTCAATATCGAGCGCGACTGTGTCCGCCGGACGCAGCGCAGCAATCGCTGTTGCAGTATGCGCGGTGGCGATTTCGGATTTAGCGGCATCGGACCTGAGGTCAACCGCCAAGGCCAGTTGGGTGGCTTCGGGCAGTGTCAGCGTCTGACGATCAGACGTTGCTGCGCCGCACGGATTGGATTGAGCCTGCGCGTGGGGCGCAGACCAGGCCATCGCTAACGCGAGGCCGGCATATTTGAGTGACATATAAGTACAAGCTCCTGACAAAGAACAACAAGCCGGCCTGCTCGGAAGCAGCCAGCGACGTTCCATGTCAGATGCGGTCGGGGTCCGGATCTGGAGGCAATAGTGGCGCCGGATAGTCCAGAATCGCCAGACGAGACCCCAGCTGCGATGCCGGAAACTGACGGGCTGTAGCTGGCGAAGGTAGCGTCACGCCAACAAAGTGCAGATCAGCGGCATGATCTTCGCTGTCTCCAGTCATATGGTCTTGATGGGCCGGACTGGCCCCTGCTTGGGCGTCAACAGGCATGAAGACGTGATCACTGCCGTGATCATCGTGGTTTGCCTGTTCCAGGGAGTCAGCTGCGCGTGTGTGCGCGGCGGCGTGCTCGACTGGAAGAAGAGCACCCGAGACGGAAAACATTATGCAAAAGACAAGTACCCATACCTGACGCATAGGGCCATGTAGGTGAATTGCGATGATGTGTAAACAAGCAGATCTATTTCCCGTCCGGTCGTATGCAACTAGAGCATTGAACGTGTTCTTTTCAGACTTATTCATAGGAAACAGTCATAGGATCCATGATATCTTGGGAGCGAATCTCGTTTTTCCACAGGCACAATCCGGTACGTCGTCATATCCTGCGTCGGCGGGGCCTATCACGCCAGATGCCGGGTCGTTCCACAGAACATACTCGATAAGGTGGGCTACAGTTTCCGGGCAGTCAGCGCCAAGAATCGGGCCGGCAAGCAGGGGCAATCCATGCGATCGACGGGGGTCAGATACTCCTGGCGGCAGTTTTGCCGCTGCACCGGATTCGTCTGAATAGATTGAGTTGACCAACAATACCGGCATCCTCGAACACGTTGTCGTGGCGGTACAGGGTTCGAGCAGTGCCTTTACTCGAAGGCGAGGTCAGCCCCCTTCTGTTTGAAGGAGAGTTGCGTAGCTAAACGCTGAGACTCGAGCCCGGCATGTTCCTTTTCAAGCGTCCCATCCAACGGAGAGTATCAATTGCATCCTAAACAGATGCCCGGCGCAACGTGATCTGATTGCGGACTTCCCCGGACAGGTAAAAACTGGACTGCCACTTCCGCTCCCCCACTCGTTGAACAGGCTGAAGCGTCCGGGGCGATCCCTGACGCGGGTCAGGCAATCCGGAGGGGTCCATGTTCAATCCGTCACTATTCAAAACGCGGCTGTTCAGCGCTGCAGCTTCAACCATCATCCTGTCAGCCGGCATGGGCGGTGTTAATGCCGAAACGCCAGCGCCGGGCGGTGAGGTCGCGTTCAACATCGATGCACCCATGCTCGGCGACGCGCTGCGCGCGTTCGGCGCCCAGTCGGGCACGCCCATCCTGTTTTCCGAATCGCTTGTGGTCGGGCGCGCGGCGCCGGGACTGAACGGGACCTTCGCGCCGGCCGACGCGCTGGACCGCCTCCTTCAGGGGAGTGGGCTCGAAGCCGTGAAAGGGCAGGGCCAGGCGGTTATCATCCGGAAACGAACAGACGCGCCTGAGCCGGTCGTTCCGCCTGCACGTCCGCCGCGGGAGGAAGCGCCCGCCGAGACCCTGCCTGATTCATCCCGCGCCAAGGCTGACCCCGGCACACTGAGGATCGATACAGTCACTGTGACGGGCACCAGCCTGAGGGGCATTGCGCCGGAAAGCTCGCCGCTGCAGATCTACAGCCGGGAGGATATTCTCGGGTCGGGCGTGACGACAACAGAGCAATTCATCCGCACCCTGCCGCAGAATTTCGGCGGTGGGTCGACCGAATTCACCTCGCAGGGCCTGCCGACGGACGGCAATTCCCAGCGCAATTCTACCTATGGCTCCGGCGCCAACCTTCGGGGACTTGGCTCAGGCGCGACCCTGACCCTGCTGAATGGCAACCGGGTCGCACCGACCTCCACCATCGGCGATTTCGTCGACCTGTCGATGATCCCCGTGTCGGCGCTCGAACGGATCGATGTCCTCAGCGACGGCGCATCATCGATCTACGGTGGGGACGCTGTCGCCGGTGTCATCAACCTCGTCTTGCGCGACGATTTCGACGGAGCGGAGACAGGACTGCGATATGGTGCGGTGACGGATGGCGACATGGAGGAGGTCCGGTTCAGCCAGACGCTTGGCAAGAACTGGGCGGGTGGCAACATAATCGGGACCTACGAATATATGGACCGTGACGCCCTCGGTCTGTCGGACCGTCCGGATATTGCCGCGCCGACATTGCTGAACGGCGGTCCCATCAATGTCATTGATGCCTTCGACCTCCTTCCCCAGCAGACCCGCCACAGCCTGGTCCTGTCAGGACGTCAGGCCCTGGGCGACCGACTGGAGATCGCATCGACGGCGCTCTATTCCGACCGCAAGGTCGAAAGTTCCTCAGTCGGTATTGCCAATACGACCTCTGTTGCGAAAAGCTGGATTGAATCGGAAAGCCTCTCGGCGACGTTTTCTGCCGACTATATGCTCCGGCCTGACTGGAGCCTGACACTGGACGGGACATATAGCCGGATCCGGAATGACAATGTCCAGCAGATCATTCTTCCCGCCGTTGCTACGCCCTCCGAGGCAAAGACGGAGTCTTCCCTCTGGTCGGTTGGCCTTCTCGCGAGGGGCGACCTGTTCGCACTGCCTGGCGGAACCATTCATGCCGCACTGGGCGGACAATTCCGCCGGGAGGACTTCGCGCTTCGCCAGGTCGGCATGTCGCCCCTGCGCGATGGCACGCGCGACATCTCGGCCGTGTTTGCCGAACTGCTCATCCCGCTTGTCGGGACGGAGAACCGGATTCCCGGAATTGACCGGCTGGAGCTGAACCTGTCTGGCCGGATAGATGATTATTCCGACTTCGGATCGACGGCCAACCCGAAGGCGGGCCTTCTCTGGGTCCCCGTCGACAGGCTCAAGCTCCGAGGGTCCTACAGTACGTCCTTTGCGCCTCCGACACTCGGGCAATCAGGTGCGAACGACCGGGCCGTGGGGGTTCTGCCCTATGACTTTATCCGCAACATACTCGCCATTCCGCTCCCCGATCCGTCACTGGCGGGCGTCAACTACATGATCACGATCGGCACGGCGCCTGATCTGGAGCCGGAAACGTCAACGACCTATACGGCCGGATTTGACTATGAGCTGATGCGCGGTCGCCAGTCGCTGACGCTGAGTGGCAGTTATTATGACATCCGTTTTGAAGACCGGCTCGGTGTGACGCCTGTCCCGGGAAATCTCAACGCGAATTATGCGCCGGGATTCGCCTTCGCCGATCCAGGTCTGTTCCCCGAAGGAACGGTTATCTTCTTCCCGAGCGAGGCTCAAATTGCGGCCGTGATTGACTCCCTCAGCCGTCCGGTAATCTTCGCGGGCGGTGCGACGGCGTTGGAAAATATCGGCTTCATCAACAATGTATCCCTGACCCGTAATCTGGCCTCGACAGAGACAAGCGGACTCGACCTGCAAGTGTCTTACGAGACGGACACGGATGCCGGCCACCTGTCTGCCTCGCTCAATGGCAACTATATCCTCGATTTCGTGCAGCGCGCGTCCGATACGACGCCTGCTGTGGAAACCCTCAACACGCTCTATTATCCGGTCGACCTTCAGATGCGGGGACAGGTGGCCCTTGCGCGCGGCAATCTCACCAGTTCGCTCTTCCTCAACCATGTCGACAGCTATGCGACCGACAAGACCGCTGCGGCGAGCCGGATCGATTCCTGGACGACTGTCGACCTGTCATTGTCATGGGCCTTCGAACCGTCAACGCCGGGCTGGCTCAGCGGCAGCGCGCTCAGCCTGTCGGTCACGAACCTGTTCGACAAGATGCCGCCCCGGACGCCGCCCCTGACAGGCTTTACCATTACCGGGTTCGACCCCGCCAATGCCTCGCCGCTCGGGCGGTTTGTCGCGCTCGAACTGCGCAAGACCTTCTAGATGCGCGTCCCGGTCCTGTCGCGATATCACCGGCCGCCGCGCCCCAGAATTCGGCAGCAACGCGGCGGCCGGCTCCGGCCCTGGAGTGTTCTCATCGCCGCGATCGCCGTGAGCCTGATCGGAGGGGCAGGGGCTTTGCGCGCAGATCCCGCGCCTGTCCAGCGCCACAATCTCAGGCTGGAGGATGTCCTCGCTACGGAAGGTATCGGCGCAGCGCAATTTTCCCCGGATGGGCGCTGGCTGGCCTATAACCTGGTGCCGCCTTACGCCCGGCTTTCGGATTATTCCTACTGGATGCGGGCCTATGGCCTCAGCGGACACCAGCTCTGGGTCAAGGCGATGGACAATGGCGCCGCGCCCTCCCTGCAGCTAGGTCTCGATCCGGGCGCCACCAGTTTCCTGATGGGCTTCTCGCCCGGCAGCACGCATGTTGTCGTCCTTGAGCACAAAAGCGGCCGCTTCCGGCTGGTGGCGTGCCGCACCGGCGAGGCCAGCTGCGTCCGGTTCGATCCCATGCCGGACATCCGGGACCGGTATGTCAGGGCAGAGGACTGGAATGCGCATCTGGTCTGGACATCGGAGGACACGTTCGTGATGCCGGTTCGCGATGACGTGCTTCCGGGTTCGGAAATGCGAAATCGTGCCGCAACCGGTACCTTTCTCTGGCAGGCGTGGAACAGGGCATGGTCGGGCCAGGGGGCGACTGCGTCCGAAGCTATCAGCACGGGCCGCGACCGTTCGGCAGACTGGGCCGCAGGCGACCTGGTCGAATTCAGCATACGGACCGGCCGGGTGGCGATCCTCGCGGCGGGACGCTACACAGGCGTGCGGGCCTCGTCGGACGGCCGGTTCCTGCTGGCGGCGCGCGTCGCCGAGCGCGAGCGGCCCCCGGCGGACGCGCGCCCGATTGCAAGCGAAACCCACCCGATTTTCGACAGGCACTACGCGCTGAGCCTGATCGACCGGACGCGCGGTGCGGTAAGGCAGGCGGGGCAGCCATTCAACGTGGATCCGGGCTCCCTGACCTGGTTGGAAACGCCGGAACGCTTTGCCGTTTTTGGCTGGGACCAGGACGAAAAGCCGGAGGACGGGCGGTTTTACATTGTCGATACCGCAACACTCAATGCGCACCCGCTCAGCCATGCCGGTCTGGCCCTTACCAACAGAAGGCAGGATCCGGATTTCAAATGGTGGCCGGGTCCGGCCCGTGCCGCCCTCCTGGAATCGGGCCTCGCTGTTCTTGCCAGGCCGGTCGGGGACGTGCGGCAGGACTGGTACCTGTTGCGGGGCGGTGCCGCACCGCTCAACCTGTCGGCTGGGCTGGATGAGCCGTCCGGTGATCTTCTCACTGTCGACCGCAGCGGCATCACGCTCATGGCGGACGGCGCAATGTACCGGCTGACCGCCGATGGTGATCCTGCGCGTCTGACGCCGGAGGGGACCCGGTTTTCGGGTCCGGTTGCCGATGCGGCCAATCCGGCCGATGCCCGGTTCGTGGATTTCACGCCCACAGCGCCGCGGATCGGTGAGGACAACAGCGAGGACCTGATACTGGCGCAAAGCGAATCTCGCACCGGAGATACCGGAATCTGGTTTGGCGATGTCCGGCCTGGCTCGGCCTCCTGGCGCCACTTTGCCCTGAACATGCCAGCCGCTCATGTCCTCGCAGCGTCCGGGCGGGCGCAAGCGGCCGTCATCACGGTAAAGGAGGGGCGCGCGACGCGTCTCCTGCTGATCGGCAAAGACTCAGTCTCCACCGAACTGGCCCGGATCAACGCACACCTGAATGCGGTGCATTCGCCGGGGACGCGGACAATTTCCTACGCGCTTCACGATCCCCAGGGCGCGGCGCCGCCCCGGCCCGTGACAGCCTGCCTGCTCCTGCCGCCCGGTTATGATCCCGCCAAACGCTATCCTGTCCTGATGGAAGTCTATCCGATCGGGATTGGCGGGAACTGTCGCACGTTCACGGATTATCCAGCACCGGGCGCCGTCGTTCCGGAGCTCTGGACCTCGCGCGGGTTCATCTATGTCCTGCCCGCAATTCCCCTCGATCTTGCAAGGACACCGGACGATCCGCTCGGCGGGCTGGGCGACCTGCTTGGCCAGACCGTAGACGCGCTTGCAGATACGGGTCCTGCCGATCCGGACCGGATCGTCCTTTTCGGCATGAGTCAGGGCGGCATCGCGTCGCTGGTTGGCGCCACCCAGTCGGACCGGTTTGCAGCCGTCATATCGATCAATGGCTGGGCAGACTATTTCAGCCACTATTTCGGGGCGCGGGGATTGATGCGCTATTTTCACCTGGATCAGAATGGGGGCGACAACCGCTGGCGCTACGAATGTGCCCGCGAGGGGCCCAGTCATGATTGTCCGTTCGGATTCGGGGTCGCGGCACTCGCCGATCCGGAGCGCTATGCGCGCACGAGTCCCGTCGCAAAAGCCGACAGCATCACTGCCCCTGTTCTACTCGTCCATTCGGATTTCGATTATTTCGGCATGGCCCAGTATGATGAAATGTTTGGCGCGCTCTATCGGGCGGGCAAGGACGCACGCTACGTACGCTACTGGGGCGAGGGCCACGGGCCTTCCTCGCCGGCCAATATCAGGGACCTGTGGATGCGGATCGATGCGTTCCTCGCCGAAAGTGGCGTGGCCGTCTCGCAGGCGGAACCGGACCGGTCGCGCTGACCCGCCTCAGGCCTGGCGACAGGGACTTCACGGAGCGGCGTTCCGGCGCGTCCTGCGGCCGAGCCATGCCTCAATGACATAGCAAACGAGGATCATGCGGCCGAATGTGTCGACCCCATAGGAACCCGGCCGCAAGGCCGCCTCCACGTCAGCGCGGTCAATCAGTCCGTTCGCGACAAGGGCGCCATTCATCAGCGTGTCTGCGAGCAAATCCCGGTTCGCCTTCAACTGTTCAGTATAGAAGCGGGAGGCATCGCCCTTCGATCGGCGCAGGCGTATCTGGTCAGGAAGGCGTCCGGCAAAGGCCTGCCGGACCAGACCCCGCCCGCGACCTCCATGGCAGAGGAGATAGGCGGGCAGTTGCAGGCAGAGTTCGACCAGCGGCTGGGATATCAGGGGGTGGACGGTCTCGTCCGTGCCGGGCAGGGCGAGGCTCTCGCGTATCTGGATCATGTGCGCGAGGCCGGAGACCTGGGCGAACTTGGCCGGGGGCAAGCCTTCAGGAACGCATGCCCAGACAGGCAGGAGATCGGAAGCATCGAGCCGCTCGTGGGTCAGCCGGTTGAGCCCTGTCTGGCGCTCCCTGATGCTGCGGATCGCGGCGGTCTCACGCGGTCCTGCAACCAGGTGTGAAAGGCTTTCTGCGAGCACGTGCCAGACCGATTCGCCAGACAGGCGGGCTGCGGCGAGGAGTTCATGCGCCGCCCGCCGGCCAGGCCCGTGGCGGCGCAGATAGTCGGCGAAGATGAGCGGGTCGCGGGTTTCGAGAAACAGGTGGTCGCCCCCTTGTCCCGTGAAGACAGTGCGGCCTGCCAGGCCAAGGGCCTGTCGACGTTCGGCATCCGCGCGTCGCCCGAGGAATTCCCGGAAGGGCCTAGCTGAGAGCGGGTGACAGTCGGGGGGCGGTAGCGGGTCGGCAGGATCAATCAGGCATTCCGCGAGCTCAATCCCGAGATCGCGGGCGACCGCTCGTGCCTGTGCGGCTTCCGGTGGATCGCCGCCTCGCAGGATGAAATGCACGGCGCGCATGTCCAGCGCGCCAGGTTCCTGCATCAGGCAGGCGGCGACGATTGCGGAGTCGAGACCGCCCGACAGGTTTAGCGCGAGATGCGGACACGCCTGGCCCCAGGTCCGAACGACACAGGACGTCGTCTCGCGCAGGCATGCTGCGGCCTCCTCCGGCGCGGGCTCCAGTGCGTTCCGTGCGACCTGTCTCGGATCCCAGAGCGCTTCTTTCCGCACCCGGCCGCCAGATACATGTAACCGGCATCCGCCGGCCAGCTCACGGACACCCCTGAGGCCGGATTGGCCCGGCTGGATCTTGTCATAGGCCAGAAGGTTCGCGATGAAATCCAGGTCCGGGTCGAAGCGGATCCAGTCAGGCAGCGGGCAGACTTCGAGATGGGAGAAGACGAGGGTGACGCCGCGTGTCTGGCAGTAGAAACACGGAATGGAAGAGGTCGGCTCGGTCAGCACGACCGTGCCGTCACTGCAGGCCAGGAAGGCCAGGTATGCGCCCCAATAGTCCGTCATCAGGCTCGCGCCGCGGGAGCTGGCAATCCGCCTGCCTGCCTCCTGGTCAAGGATGGCCAGGGGCGGGACGGGGATGCGCGCGCAGGCGCGGCGAAACAGTCTTCCGAACACGGCGCCAGAGACCTCGCCGGCTGGAATGGACAGGACATGACGCCCGGTTGTACCCGAGGTAAGATCGTGGAGCACGCATCCGGCGCTGACAGCGTGGCGGGCGGCTTCCGGCGCGCCGCGACGAACGCAACGGTCAATGTCGCTGGCGGCGGCGGCTGCGTCCGGATCGGCTGGATCCCAGATGAGGGCAAGACAGGACGGCAAGGGCTTGCAAACCTCTCAGATCACCATGAGCGTCTGATAGTCGGCGCAGGTATCCCGCTCCTCGTTGAGGACGATACCATTGCGCGACACCCAGCAATGGGCCGCGAAGGGTGACAGGCGAACGCCGAAAATCCAGTCGGCATCGACCCCGTAATGCGCCAGGAACTGCAGGAGGAGCATGCTCCGAAGGAAGCAGGCATCGTGTATGCTGACGCAATAGGGTGTGAGGGCATGAAAGCTGCGGGCGAGATCGATTGCGCGCGCGTCAGAGCCGGACGCTTTCGCGCGAGCCGTCTGTTTCCACTGTTGGGCTGCTGTCAGCGTGGCCGCGAGGCGCCCGCCACGGACCCGTCGCGCAAGACCCCAGGCTGCCCGAAGCGCCACGAGGGTCGCGAGATGCCTGAGGGAAGGGGCATGGCCCTGGCCGATGTCAAGATCGTAGATAGAGGCGTGCACGCCACAGGGTGGGGTCAGATGGATGGGCTGTCCCAGATCCTTGCTCCGGGTGAGGACATGTTTGTCACAGAGCCGCTCGGCAAACTGGCCGGCGAGGCCGGACATTCCCGCCTTTGGCGCCGCGGCGATATCCGAAAACCACGCGGCTTGTGAGCCTGAGAGGTAAAGATAGCGATCAAGCGCGGTATCGAGGAGGACATAGTCGCCGCCGACAGCGCAGGCGTGAATGCCGTTGCGAAACAGATAGTCGTCCTGCATGGGCGGGTCTCCACCAGAGGGTTCCTGCTGCCCGGCGAGGCGTCCGATTTTGCGCCGCGCCGAAAAAGGGGGACCGAAGTCCCCCTTCCTGTCAGCCGATCGGGATGAGCCGCGAGTTCGGCCCCACGGCGAATTCGGCGCCCTGGTTGAAACCGCCCCGGGTCTCTTCCGACACCGATCCCAATTCGATCGGCTCGAATGCATCATCGTCAAGATGGTCGTCTGTCTGCGTATTCATGGCATTGACTCCTTTTGGTTTGAGGGTGTGTCGCTGGCCGGGCGACACGTAGAAAATGCATCCCATCTAAGGTAGCGTCAACGGCGATAATATTAAATAATGTATATAAAACAGATAGATAGCAAAGCGCCGCTTCCGCCGATCGCGCTTTGCGCGGCGTGACTCAGAATCCCTCTCTCACAGGCAGTCTGGGGCGCTCAGATCATGCGTCCTCCGCGTCATTGTCCGTGGAAGGGAAAGCCTCGTACTGGCCGGGAAGGTCAACGCAGACAGGTGATTGTCGCAGGAGGGCGCGCGCCTTTGCCGGGTCACCCATTCGCCTGCACGTGTGCGCGCGTGACAGCGCATAATAGGCCCGCACATAAGGATCGACCTCGAAGAGCGCCGGCGAACTGAGCGCCGAGGCAAACCCTGTGTCCGGCGTCTGCCAGCCGGGTCCATAGGTCTCAGTGAGGTAGCGCTCCGGATCGTCCGGGATGGGCCAGGTCCGTCCCTGAAAATCAGCGGCCCTTATACCGAAGGATGTGAAACGCCAGGCCACGTCTCCCGCAAGCCGGCCGAGCCCGCACTGAAGGCCGCCATCGCACGGCTCATAGAGGAATATGTCGACGGCAATGGCCTGGAACGTCAGGGCGAAATAGCGGTCGCCCGGACGGGCCCGCCGATCAAGCAGGAGGCCTGGGTGTTCGCGGATGACGCGGGCGAGGTCCGGCCCGCCACTCTCGTCGGCAAGGACGCCGACATCGATATCCCGGTCGTGGACCAGCGGCGCGCCGCTGCGGTGGAATCCCAGCAATGTTCCGGCCGCCAGAAAATATCGGATGCCTGCAGCGTCCAGGATCTCCGCGATCGCGCAAAGGGCGCGCGCCGCCGCGTCGGGGCTGAACGGCGGCGGCAATGGGCTGCCGGAAAAATCATGCTGCCCGAGAGACAGTGCAGACCGCTTGTGCTTGAGCGCCGCGTGATAGTTACCGGTCTCGTAGAAGGCGCGGGCCAGCTGGTCATGAGCTGCCCCCTCGTTCCCGAACTTCGCGGCATTGCGGCGAATGAAAGCGACCGCTTCGTGGCCGCGCCGGGCGTCGAGCAGGGCCTTTGCGCAGTCTGCAGAATTGCGCGGACGGTTTTGCCCGCTGCCGCATAGGCGCAGGCGCGCATCAGCCGCGCACTGGATCGCGCCAATCCGCTCATCCTCGTCCGGTGTGATGTCGGCAAGGGATCCCCATGACTGCCAGGCATCGGGTTGGCAGGCGACGCTCTGGCGAAAGGCGGCGAGGGCCGCTGGCCCGTCCATGAGGGCATGCAGGGCCAGGCCGCGTCCGTGGAGGGCGCGCCCATCGACGGGATTGAGGGAAAGAAGCTGATCGAACCACGCCAAAGCCAGATCTGGCGCGCCGGTGCGCAGGAAGGCCGCGCCGAGCGATTGCAGGACAGGGGCGTGACCGGGGTGAAGGCGGTTCGCCGCCAGTAAAGGGGGCAGGGCGTCCTCGGATCGCCCGGTTGCAAGGCATTTCTGACCCGCCCGCAGGTAATGCTGCCAGGACCGGGGCGGGTATTGGCCGGCCGCCAGGGATTGGGAGATGCCGGACTTCATGGGAGGTCTTCCGGGGCAAGCCAGAAACGGGAGGGGCGCGTCGTGCGGCATGACAAGGCCGACTCGGTTGCCTCTTCCGGCAACTCGTACCGGCAGCAGTCACGGGACAATTCCGGATCATGGAGTCTTGCAGGGAACACGCTGTCCTTTCGTGCCGTATGGGGCGCAATCGTATTTGGATGCGAAGGCGTGACGCGATCGGACCAAGCGCCGAGCTCCGGGAATCCTGCGTTCAGGCTCTCGCGTCACCCCGCGTCCATTCCCGTGGACGCGCAAAAAACATGTACTTTTGAATACACACACGTTAAACCATAAGTAGGAATAAAATGCAACATTAAAGAGGATTCTGAAGGCAGTGCGGGCAAGCCATACCCATGGCCCGGGACGTGCCGGAAGGGTCAGTCAGAAGCGGTTTCCCGAACAGGAAAGATGTCCATGCATGATTATAACGGGTCTGCCGTGCTCCATGCCATCCGCCTGATTTCGGCGACCGCGACGAGTGCCGAGACGATCGAAGCCCTTGCCGTCTTCATTGAAGCCTATGGCTTCGAGAAAATATTCCTCGGCCAGCTCGTCAATCCGGTGAATGTTCCGCTGAAGGACATACTTTACCTCTCCAACTGGCCTGAGGAACTCAAGGCGGCCAGGCGTACCAGGGCTGCCATCCTTCACGATCCGATTGCCTTCTGCGCCGTGAGATCGAAACGGCCTTTCAGCTGGGCCGAAGCGCGCGCCCATGCCACGCGGGCTGGCCGGCGCACCGTCGACATGGTGCATGATTTCGGCATCACCCATGGCATGATGTTTCCCATGCATGCCCTCGAGAGCGTATCGGGTGGTGTCTCGCTGGGCGGCGGCGTCAAGCCTGACCTGTCACCGACCGAGATCGCGGAACTCGAAATCGTCTGCCAGGTCGCCTACTATCATCTCGAAACGATGCTGGGACCGTTTCCCTATCAGAAGGTTGCCGAACTCACGCCTCGCGAGACCGAATGCGTCCAGTTCGCCGCCGCCGGCAAGTCCAATTGGGAGATTGCCCATATCCTGGGCATCCAGGAGGACACGGTCAAAAAGACATTGCGCCGGGCAAGGGACAAGCTTGATGCCGTGAACCGGGCGCATCTGGTCGCAAGCGCCATCGCCCGCCACCAGATTCTGCCCTGACCAGTCCCCTAAAGGGGACATTACCCGCACGCGCATCCGCGACATGCTCCTCATGCCCAAGGAGGAGTAGAGCGCATGTTCAAGATCATCACACCGGACAACTGCCATCAGCATTCAGACCTCATCGATGAGATGCACAAGATGCGCTACCGCATCGTGGTCGGCGAATGGGGGTGGGACATACCGGGCATCGAACCGGGCTATGACAAGGACCAGTTCGATACCGCCGACACGGTCTATGTCATCGCGTTGACCGCCGCAGGCGAGCTTGTCGGCACGTCGCGTCTCAACCCGACCGTCGGGCCGCATATGCTGAGCGAACTCTTTGCCGACTATTGCGATCTCCAGCCCTATCCGGTCGGCCGCGATGTCTGGGAGTGTTCCCGGTTCGTGACGGACCGGTCCCTGGCAACTGATCCGGTCGACGCTTTCCGCGTCCGGTGCCGGGTCGGTCTTGGCCTCACAGCCTACTGCCTCGACAATCACATATCCCGGCTCAGCTGGCTGACGCACCAGAAATTCTTCAACCTGGTCCAGCGGGTCTGGCAAACCGAGCCCCTCGGTCTTCCAAAGCGGGACGGTGACAATTGGGCCTGGATACCTGCCGTGTCGACCATCGACGAGGCGACGTTCGACCGCCAGCTTGACCGCTATCGCAATGCCGAAGCGATCGTCGCGGCAAATGGTGCGGCACGGTCAGAGGCCCGGCGGGGCAAGGTCGCATGAGCCGCAGCGTGCGCGACAGGATAAGCGACGCCGAGCAGTCGGCTTTCGACCGGGATGGTGTCATTTGCCTGAGGAATGTCCTGACCATGGACGAGGTGGATCACCTGCGACACGCCGTTGCAGGACAGATGAGCCGGCTCGGCCACTCGCCGACAGGCTATGATTTCGAAGCGCTTGCAGGCCAGGTCTGGGACCAGGGCCGGAGCGTCGATACCGGCGAGGCGGACCGTTTCGACATGCAGGCCATGAAGGCGCTCATCAGGTCCGACGCCGCGGCCCGACCACTGCTGGAGGCGGACCCGTCAGCCGAGACCGGCCTCTTCTTCTATGATGTTGCAGCCTGGAGGCATGATCGCGGGGTCCGGAAGGTCGCCTTCGACTCGGCCCTCCCGCAAATTGCCGCCAGCCTGCTCGATGCGCGCTACCTGAATTTCTGGGAAGACACGACATTTGTGAAGGCGCCCCATACGCGCCAGAAGACAGCCTTTCACCAGGATCTCGCCTATTTCCAGATCGAGGGCGACCAATGCGTGATCGTCTGGATCCCGCTTGACGCTGCAAGCCTGGACAATGGCGTCACCCAATATGTCAGAGGCTCGCACAAGTGGGGCCAGGTCTTCGCACCGAACGTGTTCGTGTCCCAGACACCTTTCCAATCATCTCCTGAAGGTCGCTGTCCCGACATAGAATTAGCGCCGGAGGACTATGACATCGTCTCCGTCGCGGTGGAGCCCGGGGATGTCATCATCCATCATGTGATGACGGTCCACGGCGCCGGCGGCAACAGGTCCGATACCTGGCGCCGTGCGGTATCGTTTCGCTATTGCGGAGACCAGGTCCGGTACCTGGACCGGAAAGGCGCGATCGCCCAGGTCGGGGTCACGCATGATCTCAGCGATGGCGACCGGCTCTTTTCGGCTGACTATCCCATTGTCTGGCCCAAACCCTGGCCCGGATTCTGTCTCGCCGAGGCGTTTGACGTCCTGGACGGCGACCGGACCGGCAAGGCGTGAGGGGCAGGGTGCCTCCTGGACAAGTCTCCGGACCAGCGATCAGCTCAGGCAGAAGGTGCGCCTGTTCCTGCCCGCTCGGGAGCAGCTTTTTTGTCTCGCCGTACCCGGAAGGACGTGTATTCTGCGACTGGAGGCAGCATTCAGGCCTGGTCTGAATGACATCTGGTCTGCGTCCAGAAGGTCCGGGGAAAGCATTTGAAGACGCCCAAGCCAACAGGAAGAGCAGCCCGGGTCGTGACCGATGTCGACCGCCTTGTGGGCGAGAATGTGCGCCGGTTCAGGAATGCCCGGGGAATGACGCTCGCCGAGCTCAGTCTCGGGCTCGGCATCAGTCATCAGCAACTCCAGAAGTACGAGACGGGCATGAACCGTCTGAGTGCCGGCATCCTTATGGATGTGTCGAAATTGCTGGATGTTTCCCTGACCGAGCTGTTCGAGACGGGTGTCACCAAACAGGATCGCTCCCGCTCTGCGGCCGACACATCCCGGCGGATGTGCCAGGCCATTGTGAACCAGACAGAGTCCCCGGCAAAACTCGAACTGATGGCCCGGATTCTCAAAGTCATTCGCGACAGCCCCTGAAATGATGAGGCGCGATCTCGAAATAGATGGTTTCAGCCGGGCGCGTGCCGCTGATGTGCTGAATAATGTCCAACGCTCGAGGGTTCTGCGAAGTACGGGTATCCCAGTCCAAAGTTCGACACCTGGCCGGGCCTAATCTTGTTCGCCAAACCCGGGCACCGGTCGTGCATCCGCCTCAGCAGGTGTCGTCGCTTCACCATTTGCGCGGATGTCGTCCAGCAGCCATTTCATTTCCCTGATCTCACGACGCTGGGCTTCGATGATGCTATCGGCCAGTTCGCGAACACGCCTATCGTCGATATTGGCGCGCTCACTGGTGAGGATCGCGATCGAGTGGTGGGGGATCATGGCGCTCATCCAGGATTCGTCCCCAATGGTCGCCTGGCTCCGGACCAGGAACAATGCGAGGATGAACACCGCCGCGCTTGTGGCGAAGATGCCGATATTCGCACGCCGGTTCTTGTACATCCCAAGCATGAAGGCGAGCATGATAGCCGCCATTGCCGCGCCCATGAGGAAGGCCATGTAAAAACGGGTCTCGCTCCAGAAAACGTGTCCCCATTCGTATGTATTGAGATACATGAGGCCCAGCATCACGACTGTTGATGTTGCGATCATGGCGCCGAATTTTGTGTAATTATTCATTCGCTTTTCTTCTCCCGGAGTTTACGTGTGGGGCCATGCTGGCCAAACGCCTGTGCGCTCTGGGGGTTCCCTGCGGTTCCCGACACAGGTGAGCAGGACACCTTGCCTTCAGTTCTGCCAGGCCTTTGGCTTGGACGTGACCGGGGCAGAGATTGAATCACTTGAAGGTCAGACGGTCTTGAGTGTTCGTTGCTTCGACCGACTATGGGACCGGGAGGGCCTCTTCCACCGGCAGCCTAGCTGACAATCAACGAGGTGATCGAGATATCGGCGGATACATGCGGCACAGTATTTGTCGATACGACTCGTGACGATACCGCCTTGAGGGCTTCATACGCATCACCGGCAAACAGTGCATGGACCACGACGCAGACGGGTTTGGGAAAGCCTGTCGTTTCGAAATGGCGTGCTGCTTCAATCATGGTGCGGCCCGACGAAGCGATGTCGTCGACCAGAACAGGTTGGTAGCCGGTCCGGTTCTCGAGACCCGGTGCCGTGACTTCGACATTTCGGTCACCGTGGCGGATTTTCGAAAGCACAAGGTGAGGCGCGCCAATCCGTCCGGCAACATCGGAGACCCATTGCGCGCTTTCAGAGTCAGGCCCGATGATGAGTGGGTTTTCGACATGTGTCGTGATCCAGTCGGCGAGCGCTGGAGCGGCGTGCACGACTTTCGTCTTGATCGAAAAAACCTCGTCCAGATCATGAATGCGGTGCAAATGCGGGTCGACTGTCACAACGCGGTCGAACGCCCCGGACAGCAGTCTTGCAAAGTGCCGCGAGGAAACCGATTCACCATCAGAGAATCGCTTGTCCTGGCGCATGTAGGCGAGATAGGGCGCAATCAGCCCGACTGACGTTGCGCCAAGTTCGCGTGCTGTATAGGCCGCGAACAGGAGTCCCGGCAATTGTGGATCGGGGTGGGCCAGTGTGCAGACCAGTTCTACGGATTTACCCGCCATTTCCGAGGCAATGCGGACATAGGTCTCCTGATCTGGAAACCGGCGCAATTCCAGCGCACCGAGCGCGCTGTTCGTGATCTCGGCGAGTTGCGCAGCCATCGCCTCGTTTCCGGGAAGCGGAATGTAAATCGTCATGGATCAGTTCTCGATGGTGAACATGTCGGCGTTGGAGATGGCATAGGCCATCGCATAAGCGATCTCTCCTGGCGCCTCTGCATGGATCGTCACAACCGGCTCGCCGAATGCAACCTCGTCGCCAAGGCGTTTGTGGAGTATCAGCCCTGCCGCTGGCCGTGCCGGAGCTCCGGCAAGTTTGGCGAGCCGAGACAGTTTGCGATTGTCAATCGCCGACAATCTGCCGGCTCGGATTGCCGTGACGGGTACTGTTTGTTGTGCTCTGGGCGGTTCGCGCATGCCGCCCTGAGCAGCGCAGATTGCCTGAAATTTCGTCCAGGCAGAGCCGCTGTCCAGTGCCTCGCGGGCGAGCGCAACGCCTGTTCCTGGTACAGCCGTGCCAGCGAGTTCCAGGGCTGTGCCGGCGAGTGATATTGCGCGTTCGCGAAGATCGGGCGGTGCATTCTGGCTCCTTTGCAGGACATGCAGCACGTCCCGGGCTTCGAGCGCAGGTCCGATGCCCCGGCCAACCGGTTGGAGTCCATCGCTGAATACACACCTGGTCTTCAGGCCAAATTCGCCTGCAACGATCGTCATGTGCTGGGCAAGCGCCCGGGCATCAGACTGACTGCGCAGCTTTGCTGTCGGCCCGACGGGAAGATCCAGAACCACATGGGTTGCACCGGCGGCGATCTTCTTTGACAGGACTGATGCGATGAGCTGGCCTTCCGCGTCAATGTTGAGGGCGCGTTCGATGCGGATCAGAATGTCATCGGCCGGGCTGAGCCGCACGGCGCCGCCCCAGGCCAGGCATCCGCCCTCCGCATCGACCACCCGCCTGATCTCAGACAGCGAGAGGTCGACGGGTGTGAGCGTTTCCATCGTGTCCGCCGTCCCGGCAGGCGACGTGATTGCACGCGAAGACGTCTTCGGAATGATCAGGCCAAGGCTGGCCAGGATAGCGACAATGATGGGCGTTGTGCGGTTGCCAGGCAGGCCGCCAATGCAATGCTTGTCCAGGACCATCTCCCGGTCCCAGTCGAGCTGCTCGCCCACCTTGACCATGGCTCCGGTCAGGGATGTCATCTCGTGAATATCGAGAGGCAGGGTCGAGCAGGTCGAGACAAAGGCGGCCAGATGCACATCAGAATACAATCCTGCTGCGACATCAGTGATGATGCGGTCAAAGGCATCGCCTGGAAGGCGCTTGCCCGTCATGCGCTGGCGGACATCGGAGAGCGAGGGTAGCGTCGGGGCATGGCTGACTTTGAGGGCCGAGCCCGGCTCCGCGCCGAGCCGTTTCCAGGCCGCTTCTGAGAGTCCCGCTTCGGTAAGGGCGAGCCACTCATCTTCAATCTGGTGCAAGGTCGCGATCACTTCCGTCTCGCCACAACCAACCAGCACGCGCGAGCGCGAGGTCAGGCCTTCTGAGCGGCAAACCGGGCAGTCGGTCCGCATCAGGATAATCGCATCATCCTGGGTATGCCATTTGAGTCGCCGGGCGGTCAGTTGACCGGGGTGTTGTGAGCGGTTGTCGCGCCCCATCACATGTTTCCACCCAGATCATAGGTTTTCTCGCTCTCGACGACGTCGCTGCGCCAACCAAGCTCATCCTGCATGCGCGCGCTCAGCGCATCTGACGCGTCCGGTTCGCCGTGAACAACAAAGGCGCGTGTCGGGCGCGTTTCAAACCCATCAAGCCAGGTCATCAGTTCATCCGCGTCAGCATGGGCTGACAGGGCGGGCAGATTGGCGATCTCCGCGCCGATATGAACATCGTGGCCGAACATTTTGACCGTGTTCGCACCTTTGAGAATCCTGTCGCCGCGCGTGCCGGCGGCCTGATATCCGGCAAACAGGATCGTGTTCTTCCGGTCTCCGCCGAAGGCCTGAATATGGTGCAGCACGCGTCCTCCCGTCACCATCCCGCTTGCCGCGATCACGACTTTTGGCATCTGGTCCTGGGTGATCGCCTTGGACGCTTCGACATCTCGGGCATATGTCGCGATCGAACAGGTTTCTTTGCAAACCTGCGGTGCAAATCTGTGGTCTTCGAGATGCGCGCAGAGCAGTTCTGTCGCGTTGATCGCCATCGGACTGTCCAGATAGATTGCAACATTCTGGAACTGACCCGCCTTTTTGAGCATCCAGATGTGGTAGAGGATAAGCTGGGTGCGCCCGACGGCGAAAGCCGGAATAATAATCGTGCCACCGCGTCTGACTGTACGATCGATCACTTCGCCCAATTGTTCCATGGGATCGACCTTTGGGTGGGTGCGATCACCATAGGTTGACTCCACGACGACATAGTCAGCTTTTCGCACGGGCTCGGGATCGAACATGAATGGATCGCCGTAGCGTCCGAGGTCCCCGGAAAAGACGATGGTTTTGCCGCCCCAGCGCACCTCGACTGTTGATGCACCGAGAATATGGCCGGCCCGCCGCAAATGGATATCGGCACCGATGGCGAGATGAATGTCCTGATGAAACTCTATCGGCGTGAGCAGCTCTATGGCCGCCTCGGCGTCGGCGATCGTATATAGCGGTTTGGCTGGCGTGTGCCGGGTGTAGCGGTAACGGTTGGCGCGCTCGGCGTCGCGCTCTGAAATATAGGCGCTATCACGTAGCAGGATTCCGCAAAGGTCCTTGGTCGCGCTCGAACAGAAGACCGGTCCACGATAACCTTCCCGGACCAGTTTCGGCAGGTATCCGCTATGATCAATATGAGCGTGGGTGAGTACGATCGCGTCAATCGATGCCGGATCGACTGGAAATGGCGCCCAGTTGCGTTCGCGCAAAGCCTTGTAACCCTGAAAAAGGCCGCAATCGATCAGAAGGCGCTGGCCGTTGCATTCGAGGAGATGGCGTGAACCGGTAACGGTTCCTGCGCCGCCAAGGCTGGTCAGGGTAAGGGTCATAGTGCGGTCTCCTCGCGGTGAATGGGTTTTGCATGTGTCAGCACAGACGGGTTGCCGGAGCCTTCAATGGCCCGGCGCTCATCTGCAGACAGAAGGTCTGAGGGTAATTCTTTCAGAACGGTGATGGCAGCATCAACGGCGTGAGCCCAGGTGCAGTGATTGGCGAATAGCATGCCATGCACATCCAGAGTCCCGCCGCGCGAGATATAGCCCAGCGCGCGCATTTGATCCGGACCGCCGTCGATTCGCCGGAGGATGCCGGTCATCGGCTCCGGCCTGGTATGGGTCAGTAGCACGCGCGGCAGTCCGACCGGAAACAGGGTGTGAAGCGTTTCGTCCGTTGCCGTGAAAGCGCGTTCCAGCGGGTCGCGCCCGGCGCGAAACTTGCCAGGCTCCAGGATAAGGGTGACGCAGCATGGCAGGCCGCGATCGGTCAGGCGCCGATGTGCGGCGAGGGCTTCCTGCGCCTGATAGGCGCCGATCGCGACCAGCTGGACACGCGCCGCTGTGACATCTCCGGCAATGTGAATTGCCCCGATATCCAGGGCAGCTGCAGCTTCTTCCTGAGACAGGATATCCGGGACATCTCGTTTCGGTGTCACGAGACAGGCGATTTCGCCATGTCCGCGATAGACGACGCGCAGGGCCTGCGCAGCGCTGCTTGCGTCGACCGGAAAGATCACACGGGCAGTCTCCGACATTTCACCAAGCAAGGCTTCGGGCAGGGTCGGATCCTGATGGGATTGCTCATTCTTGGCATTCTCCCAGGTATGCGAGGTTGCAATCAGCGGGACGCTGATCCAGCCCGGAGACTGACCAAGCTCTTTCTGGTGGCGGGCAAAGATGATCTCCTGGCGCAGCGCGCCCAGCATCTTCATCGCAAAGGCTTCATAGCTGACGGCAAGATTGAGCCCGCCCTTGTTTCCCAAGACCGCTGCAATTACCGCCTCTTCATTCAGGGCCGTAATGACACTGCCATTGACAGCCTCCGGCGTGCCAGGCTCTGGCGCGTTGACCCTGTGCTTCAGCATTTCAAGCGTTAGCGGCATATGATTTGATCGCAGCTCATCCGGGTTTGCAACGCGGACCCGCAAGCGTGGATTGGCGCGGACAATATCAGTGAAACAGCGGTCGATTGCGTCCATGGCGCAATTCGGGGCTGGGCTGCGCTCTGAAACCGCTGCAGGCGCGGGCAGGTCCGGGCTGGCTACATTGCGAACAGCAAGCGCGTTGTGGCTTTCAAGGGGACGGTTTTGCGCTGTGTGGACACTCAGGGTCCGGACAGCATCATCCAGGACTTCCGGCAGGGTGAAGAGTGTCCGCGCGCCTGCGTTGAAAGTCTCTCGTGCCGAAGCGTTCTCGTGTGGATGACCGTCGAGCGGAAGATTGTGCGCCCTGTTGCTGCCAGCCCCGGGAAAACCAAATCCTTTGATGCAAGGCGCGATCAGATAGGGCAGTCGCGCAGGGTAGGGGCCGTCGGTTTCGACCAGTTTTGCGAGCCGCGCCTCAGCCTCCAAAATGCCCCAGGCGTAAGACAGTGGATCATGGCCATCCACGATGATTGGGTCGAACCCGCTCAGCTCAAGATGTTTGACCAGCCAATCAAGCCCGCCCTCCTGGCTGATCTCCGTGCGCTGTTCGATCCGGCGACCGTTCAGCACCATGACGGGTATGGCGAAGCCGCTGTCGCTGGCCCGCCACCAGCGCGGCGCCCAGTCGGACCCGCGCTGCTCTTCAAACGCCCCGTCGCTCAGAAAGGCGACAAGGCGCTCGCCCGGCAAAGGCATGTGGACATACTGGAGACTGGCAAAGCCAAGATACCCGCCCTCTGACAGCCCGCCGGCCGTATTCGGGTTGACGTGACTACCCAGCGGAACACCAGGGCGGCCATCAGGGGTGATCGCATAACTGTAAAAGTCGCGGGCGAGCGCGTTCAGCCCGGCTTCGCTACGATCATAGCGACCACGCTGCGTCGCTGACACGTCACCTGTCAGCGCGTTGATGGCTTCGATGGCGGCAACGCAGTGACCCTGCCCAAGGGTCCAGGCGCGCGTATGGCCACTCAGTGCATTGGCGGCGAGATAGCCTGCAAACGCAACCGCCATGTTGAGCGATCCGCCCATATGCCCTTCAGGCGTTTGCTTGAAATCCTTGGCCTCCAGCGCCGCGCCAGTGAGGTCAAAACGGCGCGCATATGACATGTGTGCGATGAGCCACATTGCCGCATTCGCGAGCCTGTCTGTTGCGGAGAATATGTCCGGCACGTCAGCGGGAGCCAGCGCCAGGTCTCCGCGCTCGGCAGCCTGCAAATACTCTGAAGCCGTTGCTGCGTCTCTCTGGTATGGACAATCACGCCATATCCGCTGGGCCAGTGTGCTGTCATGATCGCAGATATCCCCTTGCCAGTTCACGCGTCAGAAATGAGGTGAACGGTTTTGATACGGCGCGTGGCGGTCAAACCCTCAGGATCAGACTGGCGCAAAATGAGCCGTCTTCCCCGCGCCTGGACCGGCGCCTATAAGCAGGAAACGGGTTGCATCTGCAGACGCAGATCATCGCCCAGAAAGGATTCGCCATGAGGTGCGATGAGACCTGCGAACTTGACGGCGCCACCGACCTGATCGCCCTCAACCAGTCCTGCTTTTGTATGACGCTTGGCAGGGCGGAACTTGATGCAGCTATTTTGGAGCATGCCGGCAATCATGAACTCGGCGCGCTGCTGGCCGCGCGGCCAAACCTGTTCGCCGCTACCGCTGTGTTCGTCTCGCCTGCAGACCTGGCCGCAATGCAGGCCCAGGTGGCGGCAATTGAAGCGGTTGCCGCACTTGCGCCGTTTCAGGACGCGGCGCTGGCTCGGTCAAGCGACAGGATTACCGGCGTTCAGACGGGCACGCGCGGTCTGTTCATGGGGTATGATTTTCACATTTCTGAAGACGGGCCGAAGCTCATCGAGGTCAACACGAATGCGGGTGGGGCTTTCCTGGTCAACGCGCTCCAGCGTGCCGTCGCAGAACTTGCGGTAGCTTGCGGGGATGCGCGCCTCACAAGTTCAGACGCGATCGATACACTCCTGGTGGAGAGCTTCATCGCAGAATGGCAGGCGGCGGGACGAGAAGGCGGTCCGAACACAGTGGCAATTGTCGATGAGGATGCCTCTGAGCAATACCTCTATCCGGACATGTTGCTCGCCCGGGATTTATTGACGCGCAATGGTATCGAAACCCTGATCCTTGGCCCCGAGGCGCTGACTTTCGAGAATGGCGTTCTGACCTCCGGCGGCAAGACGATCGACATGGTCTATAACAGGCTCACGGATTTTGATCTGTCTGAGCCAGGTAACGCTCACTTGCGCGCCGCACTCCTGGAGGACGCGGCGATTGTCAGTCCGGCGCCCCGCCATCACGCGCTCTATGCCGACAAGCAGAACCTGATCTGGCTTAGCGATGCAGATCTGCTTGAGTCCTGGAGCGCCGATGCGGCTCATCGCGCGGCGCTCTCGAAGATTCCTGGTACACGGCGCGTCACAGAAGATGTCGCCGACGAACTCTGGACCGATCGACGCGGATATTTCTTCAAACCCGCTGCTGGCTTCGGCAGCCGGGCGACTTATCGCGGTGATAAGCTGACGAAACGGGTCTGGGCGGATATTCTGGCTGGAAACTATATTGCCCAGGCCCTGATCGCGCCGACAATGCGAGCCGTCACTGTGGCTGGCCAGCGCATAACGCTCAAATATGATGTTCGGCTATATACCTATGCCGGGGAAACTCTGCTGCTGGCCGCACGCGTTTACCAGGGACAGACGACAAATTTCCGGACGAGTGGCGGCGGATTTGCGCCAGTCTATCAGTTCTGATCATTCGCGCGTCGGATCGCTTCTTTCTTGAACTGAGCGCTGTAACGCCGGTACGGCTTGCGTTTCGTCATCTGACACCTCCAAGGGAGACGAAACTCCCGTTGCTAAGTGTCCACCAATTATGGGCAAGATCACGCGCGTCCTTGCCAATCGGCGTGGTCAGCGCCTGTTCGAACAATTCCTTTGCCCTGTGTTCATTCCCGGCACCTGACAGGAGAAGTGTCTGGGCCAGCGTGGCGGAAAAGCATTCCCGATCCAGCCGCACGGCCGTCAGCGCTTTGCGCTGGGCCTCTTTCGTGTTGCCTTCCACGGCATCGAGCACGGCCAGTGAGCCGAACGATTCCGCAAATTTGTGGTCAATATCATGCGCCCGCTCAAACCGGGCCCGGCTGGCGTCTAAGTCGCCGGACACGAAATAGGCCCAGCCGGCAGCAATCCAGCTGCCGATATGATCGTCAAACAGGCTCGCCCCCTGATCGAGATCGGCAATGTCAGGAGGGGGATATGCCAGAGCAGGCGCCTGATAGGATTCATCGCATGCCGGGAGCATGAAGTTGCAGAGCAATCTGACCGCAACCATCAGCGCAGAAAATCGGGCGAATCACGAGAAAGTAAGATTCCGCCAATCTTGACAATGCACCATGTGCGGTACATATCCCACGAAGAGGACAGGTCCGGTTGCCTGAGACAGACAAGAAAATTGAGGTCGTGTTCTACCAATCCGCAGCAGGCAGTGAGCCTGTGCGGGACTGGTTGAAGGAAGATGTCAGTGAGGATGAGCGCAAGATCATCGGAGCCGATATCAAGACTGTTGAATATAGTTGGCCCATCGGGATGCCGGTGTCCCGACCGATGGGGAGCGGCCTACATGAAGTGCGGTCCAATCTCCCCGGAAACCGCATGGCAAGGGTGCTGTTCTGTGTGGAGAACGGGCAAATGGTGTTGCTGCACGGGTTTATCAAAAAGACCCGGGCGACACAGAAAGCAGACTTGGATCTGGCTAAGACTCGCAAAAAGGAGATTGAATCATGAGTGCACAAAAGGGCAAGGCCGGTATCGGCTCCAGCTTCGATGACTTCCTGAAAGAGGAGGGCATTTATGAGGAAGCGCAGGAGGTCGCACTTCTCCGTGTATTCGCCTGGAAAATCCGCGAGGCCATGAAAGCCAAGGCGATCAGCAAGGTCGAAATGGCCAAGCGCATGAACACCAGTCGCAGCCAGCTTGACCGGATCCTTGACCCTCAGAATGACCATGTTGAATTGGCGACGCTGATGCGCGCGGCTGATGCTGTTGGTCACAAGCTGAGCCTCGATCTGGTCGCCTGAAGGGGGCATTGTCAGGGCAAACGCCTTGAGACGCGGGGCAGGGGCGCTTAGCCTCAATTCATGTCGAAAAACTCGTTCCGGTACTTCAAGACGTCGCCCGCAATCATGCAGCTCGCCGTGCTGATGCAGGCCTTGTCAAGGGAACCAATTCGGATCGTCTCTCCTGGCCCCGTCGCCCTAATTTCAGGCGAACAATGCTTCGGCAGCTACAGCGCGGAAACGAGCAGCAGGAAACAATCGGCTACGACACATTAGCAATGTCGTTTCTTTTGACAATGCCATCGCGTCTGCAAGAAAATAGTCTGCCCCATTGAAGTGGTCCGGTTTTTCGGAAGCAGGTCGCAATTTCGACGCACCCACACTTCGTGATACGAACGCATTGAGGAGTCTCAAGATGATCTTTGTACGCCAACTTGTCCTTGCAATACTGGTTTCATTCGGGCTGTCGCTCTTCTTCTGGCTGGGGCTTGGCGTGTTCAGCCTGCCCGGTTTTCTTGTGGTAAGCAGCGTGTGCGCTCTGGTCGGCGCGGCGGGTGGTTACGTCGCACACGGTAATTACTGGGTTACGGCAGGCGCAACCGCCATCATTAGGGTAATTGCATATTTGACGGCCACAGGTGGCTTCACAGGAGCAAACTGAGGGAACTCAACTATTGTCGCTACTGAGCAGACGACTCACGGACCGATTTGACGGCCGCTTGCAGCGTTGCCCGATCAACTGCTCCTGGGATAAGATACGGGCCGATCAAAATGCCAGGTGTGCCGTTCAAGCCGAGCAAAGCCGCTTGCAGGCTATTCTTCGCAAGTAGCGCGTTTATCTCTGGTTCATGTGCTTCCACATCTGACTGAAGTCTAAACCAGTCCACGCCTGCTTTGACAGCTACATTTTGGATTTTGTCCGGCGTTAGTTTACCGGGAATCGACATAAGCGCTCTGTTCATTTCCTCATGCTTGCCCTGGAAGGTTGAAGCAATGGCAAGACGCGCCGCTTCCCTAGACCCTTCACCGAACAAGGGCCAGTCCCGGTAAACAACGCGCACGGCAGAATCACTGTCAATCAAACTCTGTATTTCCGGATGAATCTTTCGGCAGTATGGACATTGATAGTCGGAAAAGACAACAACAGTGACGTTGTAGGTATCCGCGTTGGCCATGGGGGCGAGTGTGTCATTCTCGATATCGGCACGAAGTTTGGCAAAATCCTCCTCTGACAGATTTCCGGCGATGCTTTGCGACGATTGCGCAAGCGCTGGGCCTGGCGCGCTGAACATGATCAGTGCAATGCCGAGCAGTGAAGCTCTGAGGGTCTGTCTGATCGTCATGGGGCCTCTATCCTCTTTACCAAACGCGGGCAGCAGTATTCATGGAAAGGCAACGCGGTAACGGCAGCCTTTCAATGAATATTAAGGCGGCGTCGCAAATTGTGGAATGACTTTCGCTCGAATACCGATCACGATTGTTTCAAAATATGTGACTGAACAATTGGTGCGCCTACTGTCTGCCAGGAATTTATGGAGTCGAGATAAACGTCGGCATCTTCAACTCCGTTCTTCAGCTGGCATTGTCAGCGGAAACTGAATTGGCATAAGGGGGAGCCAGTTGTTTCCTGCCGCTCGCTTTCACACTGTAGTTGCATTGTGCTAGTTCGCCTGAAATCAGGGTGCAGAAGCCGTAAAAGGCAGTTTGATTTCGTTCCTTTGACCATACCGCGATGACGTCGTGCCAATTCTCCGGTGCCATGTCGGTTATCGGTCCTACGTCGCCGATAATGCCGGTATTGTTGAATTCGACATCGAGTCCGCCGAATGCGCACTCCGCCAGGTCGACAAGGCGCTTTGCATACTCTGCTTCCTTCACGTTCCCGACAAGTGCGGTGGCCTCGCCGCCGGTCTCGTGAATTTCATCAGCAATCCTGCCCAAAAGCTCCCGCGGTGAGCACCAAGCACCATCTTCGCGCCTTCTCTGGCAAATAGGAGTGCGGCAGCTTTGCCAATGCCGCTGATGGCACCCGCGATGATTGCGACCTTGTCCTTCAATTGCATTCGATATCTCATGACGATGCGTTCCGGTGGCCATGTAGCGATCAGCCCATTCGGTCATCCACTCGATTCCCACGCCTCATGATCTGGCATCCAATTTTCCCTGTAGGAAGCTGGCCGGCTCGACGTGCGCGGCTGCGATGCGCGCACTGCGACGCGACCGACCAGCGCATCGAACCGTGATTAGCCAATGTCCACACATGATGCCACCCGAGAGAAAAAATCGCGGGTGTTTCAGGCCCGGGAAACCCGGCGCGTGAGGACGAACGCCGCCAAGGGCAGGATTGTCCATTGCAGGAGTGGGGCGAGGCCCGTTCCAAACGGCGGCACGAGCGGCATGATATCGCGATACGCCCAGCTGCCACGTACCGATACATTCTGCCATTCACTGAACACCGTATAGGCGACCCCGAACGCGGTTGTCGCCAGCGCCGTCGCCCAAAATCTTCGATGCGGCCATTCTCCTCGCCCGATCAGCGCATATACCAGTGCAAGTGAGGCGGCCGCGATCATGATGTCGCCGATTGTACAGTGGACTATGGCGAAGGTTTGCTCGCGAAACGAGCCCTCGAGCCAAATCTGATAGAGTGGAAACTGCGCGATTTCCCAGACGGTATTGAAACCGGCCATCAATAACATGTAAACGCCCGCTGTGCGCCATCGAGAGACCGGAACTCGAAAATTCATTGCCATGGGGTCAGGCTATCGCAGATTGAGGACTGATCCCAGCGTGTTGAACGATCATACCGGTTCAGATGTATCCAGCAGCGCGCCAATTGCAGTTTGTCTTGATGAGCCCTAGACAAGTCTGACTCTTTTTTGAGGGCTAAGCGCAGGCCGGGCGTACCACGCAATACGCAATGATACCTAACGTTTGTGATATGAGGTGAATACATGTCCAAAGATCTCGACCAATTGCTCGCTCGGCTTAAATCAGGTCCCGTTGACAGGGACCTGCGCAATGTTGAGCCTCAGGTCTGGGACCGGATAGATGCCCGCCAGAAAGGCGTGTTCGCAGAGCTGCCCGCTTCTTTTCCTGCCGGCGGCGGTTTGATGGCCGCGCCCCTGATGAGCCGAATTGGCGCGATGACCCTCGCGGTCGCTATTGGACTTTCTGTCGGTATATTGGCCGCCCCATCGGGCCCGCCAGCCTCTGGATTTGAAGTATTTTCGACGCAGGCACCGTTTGCGCCATCGGGTCTCCTGGGATAATCACAGGCGGATGAAGCTGGAACACTGGATTATCGTCGCCTTCATCGCTCTATGCGCGGGCATGACGGGAGTATTTTTATCGGGACCTCTGAACAATGCCCGTCCGTCCAGCTCAGCGGCGGGACTGCATGATCTGGTCCATCACGACCTGAACCTGAGCAAGGATCAGGCAGGGAAACTGGACGTGATTGAAGACAGGTTTGCGATCCGCAAATCCGAGCTAGAAGCCCGGCTCAAGGGAGCAAATCGGGCGCTCGCAGAGGCGATCAGCGCAGACAAGACAAACTCGCCGAGGGTTCAGGCGGCAATTGAGGAGTTTCATCAGGCAATGGGGGAATTGCAGAAATTGACCATCGAACATGTATTTGAAATGCGAGAACTGCTTACAGAGGAGCAGGCGGCAGTCTTCGATGCAGAAGTCGTTCGGGCACTGACGGGGGACTAGGCTTAGCCAGGTGCATGAAACCGAGCGAAACGACGCGGAGCTTGCTCTAGCCGCAGCAGGGGGCGACGAGCGCGCCTTCACCGAACTCATGCGCCGGTATAAAGAACCTCTCTATCGCTACATACATCGTTGCATGCAGGGGAGTGACGACGCTTATGACGTGCTGCAGGATGCATTCGCGGCTGCCTGGAGCGGTCTGGCCCGTTACGACCCTTCGCGTAAATTCTCGACATGGCTCTACCATATCGCGCTCAACAAGGTGCGCGATCATGGTCGTAAACGCGCTGTGCGCAGCTTCTTCTTTACCGCCGCGCCGCTTGATGGGCCTGATCGCCCCGACATCGCCGACCCTTCGCAAAATATTTCGGAGGAATATGAACGTCGTGACGAGCTGGCAAGGGTAAGTGCCCTGATTGACGCGCTTCCGGGAAAGCTGAAACAGGCTTTCACACTGCAAGTTCTGCAGGACTTGCCCCAGAGCGAAGTCGCCGACATCCTGGGTGTATCGGTCAAGACCGTTGAGACACGCGTTTATCGCGCCCGGAAGAGTCTTCAGAGCCAGGTCAATGCCGATAATTAAGACGCAGGCGGTGTCAAAGCAGAGCGGGATCGCGATTTTCGCGGACGCGAAGCGAGGTACACGCCAATCGCGGCGAAGATCACTCCACTTATGACGCTTGCGGTTAACGGCTCGCCGAAGAAGCCGGCACCCAGGCTGACGCCAATGATCGGGACCAGGAAACTGAAAGCGGCCGCCTTTGAAACATCAAGTGACTTGAGAGTGGTTTGCCAAAGCCAATAGGCTAGAGCCGTTCCGGGCAATGCGAGACCAAGCAGCGAAATGATGAAAACGGGCGACCAGTTTATTGCTGAGGGTGTTTCAGTTACCAGGGCCAGAAATGTGATCGGAAGCGCCCCAACAAGGAGTTGAAGGCCCATGGCCATGGCGGCATCGACTTCGACCGACAGCATCTTTATTGCAATATTGCCGATAGCGACACCGCTCGTTGCGAGAACGACAAAGCCAATGCCAAGTGCTGTAGAGGCGCCACCAGGCGCAAAAATGCGCGGGCCGGCGATAAGTACGACACCAATAATGCCAAGGACAAGGCCAAACCACGCCGCCGGGCCGAGCCGTTCGCGCAAGAACACGATCGCCAGCAGCGAAGCCAGCAGGGGCTGGAGGCTTTCAATCACCGTTGCGAGGCCTGGCGACAGGAAGTCGGCGGCATGAAACATACCGAAATAGCCAAAAGTCGTCATGCTAAGGCCCGCCAGGATAATCCAGCCCCAGGCGGCAGGCGTACGGGGCAGGGGCGCGTGCTTGAGCCCGGCTACAGTGATCAGTACGGTGCCGGCAATTATCGCCCTGAGGGCTGCGAAGGTCAGATGTGGTGCGTCATCAAGTCCCAGCGTGATCAGTGGATAGCATGACGCCCACAGAACCATGACAATTGCGGCGAGCAAACGGGGGTCGAACATGGTTTGCCTTTTGAAGAATTGTGCAGGGAGCTGCATCTGGTCCTGAGGGTGCTGCGCGCGAGCTGCGTAATACGTAGCAACCGCCCGATACCCCTTGGGCGGCAACCTGAAAAAAGAGGATGACATCAATGAAACCAATCTGGATTACCGCCGTCGCTCTATTCGCCTTGTCGCCCGCAGCACTCGCGCAGGAAGGTCACGCCTCACACGACCATGGTGATAAACCTGCAGTCGAAGCCCCGGCCGACGCGGCGAAGTCCTGCATGCCAGGACAGGACGGATCAAGCGATTGCATGGCAGGCATGAAGGAGAAAATGGCTGATGGTCACATGATGGAACACGGTGAAGGCGCAGGTCACGAAATGGGCGATGCGACGATGGGTGAGATGATGGACCATGGCAGCATGATGGATCATGACAAGATGAACGCCGAAGACTGCCAGGCCAAGCATGAGGCCATGGGGCACAACCCCGACGACTATTGTTCGATGATGCCTGATGGCAAGGACACCGCTCAAACTGAATAGGGCGGATGCCCGGCATCCGTTACGGGTGTCGCCGCCCTTGGCTCGGGGCCTTCATTGTGTAGCCCTCCCTTCCCCCTCAATGAGGGTCCCGAGCCAGAACCAAACCGATGAGTGCCTATTCGGACAGGGCGAGAATGTGTTCCCCCGCCTTCTCGCTCTGGCTCCGCAGTGCTGTCGCGCGTCCCCCGAATATCGGCGACGCGCTGCGGAGCCTTAGTCCGGCACGCAACCGAAGACGCCCTCCGGGGTCAGCTCAAGCGTCCATGAAAGACAGGGTAATGTCCCATGACAGATTTATCTTCTCCAGATAGCGAACGCCGCAACTTCATCTTCATTGCGACGGGAGCCTTTGCTTTCGGAGGGGCTGTCATGGCAGCCTGGCCCCTTGTCGACCAGATGAACCCGGCCGGCGATACACGGGCTTCGAGTTCGCTCGACGTGGATATTTCAAAATTGGAGGCAGGCAGTGAAATCCGGGTGCTGATCGGTGGCTTGCCCTGGTTCATCCGTCGCAGGACCGACGCGGAGATTGCAGCAGCGCGCTCTGTGAACGTTGAACGCCTCCGCGATCCTGAAACTGACGAGGCCAGACTGCGTCCCAAACCCGATGGGACGCTAAACCCCCATATTCTGATCACGTCTGGTATCTGCACCCATCTTGGTTGCGTACCGCTTGGTCCGAATCAGGGAAATGTTGGCGCATATGGCGGCTGGTATTGCCCCTGTCATGGCTCGCAATACGATATTTCCGGAAGAATCAGGGAGGGCCCGGCACCGCTCAACCTGCCTGTTCCCGATTACGTCTACGTGACCGACGACCTGGTAACGATTTCGATTTGAGCGTCAGATTCGCTCTAGAGGCGCTCTGTCACAAGACCAATTGTCCTTCGTCAAACCGGCCGGGGGATGCTGACGACCGACAATTACGAATGCACCTGGGATCTGTTCAGGACCATTCCGGCGCCTTCAGTCGGTTCTTGACCGGATATGTGCTCGAGTGGTGGTAGGCGCAGAGTATTCCACCTGAAGCTAAAGTTGATTCAGATTTCCGTATCAATGCGGTACCCTGGGGCAAAGATGAGCCGAACTGTCGTGATTGTCCGTTCGTTGTTACGGGTCGTCCGGTCAATGACGAACGAAGCCGCCCCCAATTCGCACCCGAGCAGGGCTGCCTCAAACGCGCCTGCAGATATGGCCGAAAAAGCAATGTCGCCTGCAGTGAACGGGACATGAGTGACGAGCCATTCATTGGGACTAAGGTTGGCAAAGTTGACCATATCGTCGGGCGAAACCCAATCAGAACTGATCCAGCGATCCTCAATAACATAGGGTGTGTCATCTGCCGAATGAACGCAGACAATATGAATAACGCCGGCGCGTGGCGCCAATCCCATCAGAGCTGCAACGTGGGGGGGGGGCGTACTGCGCTCCGAAGAAATCAGGTCGTATCCATAAGCGCTTCCCCTCGCGATGATCTCATTGCGAATCACGGGAATCGACATTGTCGCCTTGCGCACCGGATGCATTGCGACGCGTGTGCCGGCCTTGCGCCGGCGATCAAGCAAACCGTCGTCTGCGAGGTTTTGCAGCGCGCGGTTCACTGTGGACCGGGCGCAGCCGAACTCCTGTGCCAGGTCGGCTTCATTGGGTATGAGTTCTCCGGGCTTCCACTGTCGCGAATGAATCCGGTTGAGCACTTCCTTGCGCACCGATTGCCAGTTTTTGAGCGTCTCACGTTTCATATTGCGTCTCCGAGTTCGCGCATGATCTCGCGGTAACGCCCGGTTATCTGGTCATGATCCCGGTGGCGTCCGTTCTGCACCAGATGCCGACCTGCAGACCAGACATCCGTCACGAGACGATCATCACCGGCAAAGATATAGCTGTCGAGCAGCGCATCTCCCGATCGGCTGTCCAGACAGGTACTTTCATCATCGAGCGCGACAAGGTCAGCCAGGACACCTTCCCGGATCTCTCCGCTATTTCGGCCGGCGGCGATCGCCGCGCCCTGATTGACAAGCTCGAACAAATGGCGGCCGGTTGACTGAGGCGGTGCTGCGAGCGCCGCACGGGAGTGATCCCGAAGACGCTGGGAATACTCCAGCGCGCGCAGTTCTTCGGTAAGCGATATGCGGATATTCGAATCCGAACCAATCGCCAGCGCGCCGCCGGCGCCGAGCCAACCGGTTGCATTGAAGATACCATCTCCCAGACTGGCCTCAGTCACCGGGCAGATACCAGCCACGGCGCCGGTCCGGGCGAGCCTTTCTGTTTCTTCGGCTTGCATCTGGATGCAGTGGATGAGGCACCATCTGGGTCCTGCATTACAATTATCCAGGAACCAGGTTACGGGGCGTGCGCCGTAGCGGGCGATCACTTCATCGACTTCGGCCTGTTGTTCCGACAGATGCATGTGGATGGGCCCATCGCCCGCCAGTCGCTCGACCGACTGAATGTCCTCGGCGGCCACGGCTCGCAGGCTGTGGGGCGCTACGCCGGTTCGACAGTCGGCTGGCAAGCTGGAAACGGATTTTGCAACATCTTCTACAAGACGTGCATATCGGTCGAAGTCGTTTCCGAAGCGGACCTGGCCGGGCCCAAGTGGGCGCTTGTCGCAGCCGCCATATTGATAGTGAACGGGCAGGAGGGTCAATCCGATTCCGGTTGTCGATGCGGCCGCAATAATGCGGTCCGACATTTCTGCAAGTCTGTCATAGGGAGCACCGCCTGGCTGATGATGCAGATAGTGAAACTCGACATTGGCCGAATAACCTGCCTCAAGCATTTCCATTTGGACAAAGGCAGCGATGCCCTCGACATGGTCCGGATTCAGTCGATCGAGAAAGCGAAACATCAGTTGCCGCCAGGTCCAGAAAGTGTCCCGCGGATCGGGGCCCCGCCTTTCGGTCAACCCTGCCATGGAACGCTGGAACGCGTGCGAATGAATGTTGGCTGGCGACGGAAGCAGTATGCCGACTATCTGTCCCTGGGGAGACGTATCTGCGGTGACAGAACGGATTATTCCATCGAGGCTGGTTTCGATACGAACCGCATTGGCCCAGCCGTCTGAGAGAAGCGCTGTCCGAGCCCAGATTACGGCCATTATGTTCTTCCTTGACTCATTTTTATGTACGCACATATAAAATGGCTGACGACAACAGGCAACAAAAATCATGTTACTGACCCATGCTACGCTTGCGACTCTTGATGGAGACGCGCCTTACGGTCTTGTCCCTGACGGGGCGGTCTGGACAAGGGGGGACCGATTGGCTTGGGTCGGTCGGATGGCGGACATTCCCGAAGATGCACGCGAGGTTGACGCTTTAGATATGGAAGGCCGTCTGCTCACGCCGGGTCTCGTCGATTGCCACACGCATATTGTGCATGGCGGTAATCGTGCCAGCGAATTCGATATGCGTCTGCAAGGCGCGAGCTATGAAGAAATTGCGCAGGCTGGCGGAGGTATTGTTGCGACCGTTGCTGCGACACGCACGGCAAGCGAAACGAGCTTGCTGGAATCAGCTCTGAGGCGGGTAGACGCGCTCATCGCTGAAGGAATGACAACGATTGAGATTAAGTCCGGCTATGGACTGGATGTCGAGACCGAGCTGAAAATGTTGCGCGTGGCCCGAAGGATCGCGACGCTTCGCCCCTTACGCGTGCGCACGAGCTTTCTCGGCGCACATTCGGTTCCGGAGGAATATGTCGGTCGCAGCGACGCGTATCTGGATGAGGTTTGCCTGCCTGCCTTGGACGCCGCCTATGATGAAGGACTTGTGGATGCGGTCGATGGGTTTTGCGAGGGCATAGCTTTTTCGACTGAGCAGATTCAAAGGGTTTTCGAAAAAGCCTGTTTGCTTGGGGTGCGGGTAAAATTGCACGCGGAACAATTGTCCTGGCTGGGAGGCGCCGCGCTTGCCGCCAGCTTCGATGCCCTGTCATGCGATCATCTGGAATACGCGACACCGGCTGATGCCATCGCAATGGCACGCTCGGGCTCGGTCGCCGTGCTGTTGCCCGGCGCCTTTTATTTCCTGCGTGAAACCAAATTGCCTCCCCTGGACGCCTTACGCGCGAACGGTGTAGCCATGGCGCTTGCCACCGACTGTAACCCAGGATCGTCACCCCTGACGTCGTTATTGCTGAGCATGAACATGGCCTGCACTCTGTTCAGGATGACACCGCAGGAAGCCCTTGCCGGTGTAACGATACATGGCGCGCGCGCACTGGGGCTTGCCGATGTCGGACAAATCAAATCCGGCCAAAAGGCAGATCTGGCCGTGTGGGATGTCGCGCACCCGGCAGAACTGTCATACCGGATCGGTTTCAATCCCTTGCACCTGCGCATGTTTGAGGGAGAGATCACATGATTGTTCTGCAACCTGGAACAGCATCATTGGCGCTCCTGGAAGAGATATGGCGACAGGGCAGGCCGGCCCGGCTGGCTGAGACGGCGCGCGGGCCTGTGGACCGCGCCGCAGAGCTTGTCGCAAGGATTGCGGCCGGGAGCGCCGCCGTCTACGGGGTCAATACCGGGTTCGGCAAACTGGCGAGCATCAAGATCGACCCGGCCGACACTGCGACACTCCAGCGCAACCTCGTCCTGTCGCATTGTTGCGGGGTCGGCGAGCCGCTGGATATCGCAACATCACGGCTCATGATGGTCCTGAAACTGTTATCAATCGGTCGGGGTGCGTCAGGTGTTTCATGGCCCGTCATTGCTCAGATCGAAGCCATGCTGGAAATGGATGTGACGCCGGTCATTCCCGTCCAGGGCTCCGTTGGAGCGTCGGGCGACCTTGCGCCGCTGGCCCATATGGCTGCGGCCCTGATCGGACAGGGGGAAGTCTTCTTCGGGGGCGAACGCATGCCCGCAAGCCAGGGCTTGGCTGCTGCGGGGCTGTCGGCGATCGCGCTCGGTCCCAAGGAGGGGCTGGGCCTGATCAACGGAACGCAGTTTTCGACAGCCTGCGCACTCGTCGGACTTTTCGAAGCCAAGACCAGCGTTCTGCAAAGCCTCGTCTCGGCCACCCTCTCGACGGACGCCATTATGGGATCCACGGCGCCCCTGCTCGCTGAAATTCACGAACTGCGCGGACATCGCGGGCAGATACGGGTTGCAGGCGCAATGCGACAGATAATCGAAGGCTCGCAAATACGCGAAAGCCACAAGGTCGGTGATGCACGCGTTCAGGATCCTTACTGCATAAGGTGCCAGCCACAGGTGACGGGGGCAGCTCTTGACCTGCTGGACAGCGCGGGGCGAACCCTGGAGATTGAGGCGAACGCCGTATCGGACAACCCGCTCGTGCTCGTGGAGCGGGGCGAGATTGTGTCCGGCGGGAATTTTCATGCCGAGCCGGTTGCCTTCGCGGCGGACCTGATTGCTCTGGCCATCGCGGAAATCGGCGCCATCGCGCAACGGCGCGTAGCGGTGATGGTGGATCCGACCTTGTCCTTTGACCTGCCGCCCTTCCTGACCTCGGCTCCGGGTCTCAATTCGGGCATGATGATTGCCGAAGTGACGACCGCCGCCCTGATGAGCGAAAACAAGCACCTGGCCAATCCCTGTTCCACCGATTCCACGCCGACATCTGCGAACCAGGAAGACCACGTTTCCATGGCGGCGCACGGTGCGAGGCGGCTGGTCCGGATGAACCAGAATCTCAGCATGATCCTGGCTGTGGAGTTTCTTTGCGGCGCACAAGGCGTCGAGTTTCGTGCGCCGCTGAAGACCAGCCCGGCCTTGCAGAATGTCGTCAGAGCAATTCGTCAATCGATCATGCCTCTGGATATTGACCGCTTCATGGCGCCTGATCTTGAGCGCGCATGTGCCCTGGTAAAGGGCGCCGTACTTTCCCGGGCCGCAGGACTGCCAGACAGTGTCGATGCGGTGACACTGTGAACCCCGTTGATGTCAAACGGGGGCAGGGACCGATCGTCCTTGGAATTCCCCATAGCGGTACATTTATTCCGCCGGATGTGTTCGCGCGGCTCACGCCGATCGGCCAGTCGCTCGCCGACACCGACTGGCACGTGGACCGGCTTTATTCGGATATCCTGCCAGGAGCCACATCTGTGCGGGCAAACTTTCATCGCTACGTGATTGATGCGAACCGCGATCCGTCCGGCGCGAGCCTTTATCCTGGTCAGAACACGACAGGCCTGGTGCCTGTGACAAGCTTCGAAGGTGAGCCCATCTGGACGAACGCGCCCGGCACCGAGGAGATCGAAGCGCGCCGGGTGCGTTGGCACGCGCCGTATCACGCTGCGCTGGCAGGCGAACTCGAGCGTGTCCTGGGGATGCATGGCGTGGCCGTGCTCTACGATTGTCACTCAATTCGTTCCAGAGTGCCGTTTCTGTTCGAGGGTCGCCTTCCGGATTTCAATATCGGGACGAATTCCGGCCGGGCGTGCGATCCGCGTCTCGCCGATGGCGTGGAGGATGTCTGTCGTCGGGCGCCGGGCTATACAATGGTGCGCGATGGCCGCTTTCGCGGCGGCTGGACGACGCGTCATTATGGGCGGCCTGCGCAAGGCGTGCACGCGATTCAGATGGAGTTGGCGCAATCGACTTATCTCGAAAGCGAGACGGCTCCCTTCCAATATGATGCCCGAAAGGCCGACAATTTGCGTGAGCATATCGGCGCGGTTCTCCGGGCAATAGAATTCATGACGATCAAACTGGAAAGCAGGTAATGATAAACAACCGACACAACCTCAGAGACATCTATCCCGCGACGGGTTCAGAGATTACCGCGAAGAGCTGGCTCACCGAAGCGCCGATGCGTATGCTGATGAATAACCTGCATCCGGACGTGGCCGAGAATCCGCATGAACTGGTTGTCTATGGTGGCATTGGCCGTGCGGCACGGACATGGGCCGATTTCGACAAGATTGTTGCAAGTCTCAAGGATCTGGAGCTGGATGAAACGCTGCTTGTCCAGTCCGGCAAGCCGGTCGGCGTGTTTCGCACACATGCCGATGCGCCCCGTGTCCTGATCGCAAATTCCAATCTTGTGCCCCATTGGGCAACATGGGACCATTTCAATGAGCTGGATCGCAAAGGTCTGGCCATGTACGGCCAGATGACCGCAGGGTCGTGGATTTATATCGGCTCCCAGGGGATCATTCAGGGAACGTACGAAACCTTCGTTGAGGCCGGGCGCCAGCACTATAAGGGAAATCTCTCGGGACGTTGGATATTGACGGGCGGCCTCGGCGGCATGGGAGCAGCGCAGCCGCTCGCGGCCGTGATGGCGGGGGCCTGCTGCCTGGCTGTGGAGTGCGATGAGACCCGTGTCGATTTTCGGATACGCACGGGCTATGTCGATGCCAAAACGGATTCCCTCGACGAGGCGCTGGAAATTATTGCAGACTGGACCGCGGCAGGTGAAGCGAAATCGGTTGCGCTTATCGGCAATGCGGCTGATGTTTTTCCCGATATTTACAGGCGCGGTGTCCGCCCGGATATCGTAACCGACCAGACCAGCGCGCATGATCCGTTGCATGGCTACCTGCCGCAAGGCTGGAGTCTGGCCGAATGGCGCGAGAAGCAGGAATCCGAACCAAAGGTAGTGGAGCTGGCGGCGCGTGCCAGCATGAAAGTGCACGTCAAGGCCATGGTGGATTTCTGGAACGCAGGCGTGCCGACCCTCGATTATGGCAACAATATCAGGCAGGTCGCCAAGGAAGAAGGACTTGAAGATGCCTTCGCTTTTCCCGGATTCGTGCCAGCCTATATCCGCCCATTATTTTGTCGCGGCATCGGTCCGTTCCGCTGGTGTGCGCTGTCGGGAGATCCTGAAGACATCTACAAGACCGATGCGAAAGTCCGCGAACTGGTCGACGATCCGCACCTTCACAAGTGGCTGGACATGGCGCGCGAGCGCATTGCCTTCCAGGGACTGCCCGCACGTATCTGCTGGGTCGGCCTTGGTGTGCGCCACAAGCTCGGCCTGGCTTTCAACGAGATGGTGAGGACGGGCGAATTGTCCGCACCTATTGTTATCGGGCGCGACCATCTCGATTCCGGCTCGGTTGCATCCCCCAATCGGGAGACGGAATCCATGAAGGACGGCTCTGATGCCGTATCAGATTGGCCACTCCTCAATGCTTTGCTCAATACCGCGTCGGGGGCAACCTGGGTTTCAATCCATCATGGCGGCGGTGTGGGTATGGGATTTTCTCAGCATTCCGGCATGGTGATCTGTTGCGACGGAACAGCGGACGCAGACCGCCGGATCGCTCGCGTCCTTTGGAATGACCCGGCGAGCGGTGTGATGCGCCACGCTGATGCCGGATATGAAACTGCCATTGATTGTGCTCGTGAACACGGTCTGAATCTTCCGGCAATATTGTGAAGGCGATCGGCAATAGTTGCTCAGGATCTGCCTGTGATCCAGGCCCACGGTGGCACCATCCGGTCGGACGATGGCCTGAGATTCGAATGGTCGGAATGACAGGTTTGCAGCGCTCGGCCTGTCAGGACGTCGCCAGACGGTCCAGGAACTCATATCGAGATCCTGGATAAATCATGCGGGCGAACGAAACGATTCGGCGACAGCTCCAGGTTCGGCGAAGCAGCAAAAGGCAGGGCTCGGTTTTGTTTATCTTTAATAGCTTGCGCGACTCTGCATCAGGAATGATGGATCTGACCCTATGCTCAAATTTCTGAAGCGGCGCGTTCTTCATCAGATACTCGTTCGGTGTCCCCTTGCTGAAATCCAGTTCTCCGTAGCCAGGCAATATGGCCTGGGGCACGAAGCGTTCCTCGAGCTGCAAGGGCAAGCCATTCTCCTCATGTATGACGATCGAATGGAATACTTCGGAACCCGGTTCGATTTCGAGCTGCTGTGCAACGATGCGAGATGCATGCTCAAGAGAATTTTGAACCATGATTGCAGAATACGAACTATTCCGACCGCGTATTTCGTCGGCGATATTATTGACGGTGATAAGCTGGCCGCGTGACTGCGCCTCGGCGACAAATGTTCCGACCCCTGCTATCCGCAATACTACGCCGGAATCCTTCAGCTCCTTGATAGCGCGGTGTACGGTCATTCGGGCTACCTTGAATTCGGCAGCCAAATCTGTTTCCGACGGAACGCGATCATTCGGCTTCAACTCACCAGTTTCGATGAGGCCCGTAATATGACGCTTGATTTGTTCGTAAAGAGGGGCTGGCACGCGTGATCTATCCTCAATGAATGTCTTAAACAGTTGTATCGTGTCGAAATAAATAAGGTCGCAATGATCTAATGCTATGGCGGATTGAATCGGCCAGAAGGAACGTCTGGTCCATTTATCGGAAGATTGAGTCGCGGCGCACCGAATTTTGTTCCTTTCCGGGCGAACGGATCAAAGCTGAAATGTCGATATCTCGCATGGTGGGGCAATTTCAAGACAACTTCAGCAGCTCCACCGATCTGTCATGTCAATTGCCAAAGTCGTCGAATGCAATCCTTTCTTCAGAAACGCCAAGCGAATTCAGCAGCATCAGGACCGCTTCAAGCATCGGTGGTGGACCGCACACATAGAAGCGGCACTGAGCGATATCGGGATGGGATGCGAGATACTGGTCACGCACAATTTCGTGAATCCACCCGCGCTTTCCGGTCCAGGCATCGGTTTCGTTCAAGTGCGAAAGCGCGACATGCCAGGAAAAATTCGGGCAATTGTCTACGATGTGCTCGAATTCTTCCTTGTACACAATATCCTCTTGTGTCCTGGCGCCATACCAGAACGACACTTTCGACGTCCTGCTTCGCGATACCAATTGGTCGTGGATCATGGATCGTATGGGCGCGATGCCGGCGCCGCCCCCGATAAACACGATCTCAGCGCCATCGTCGTAAACATGAAAGTCTCCAAACGGCCCTCTTAACCGGACTGTATCGCCCTGACGAAGCGTGGACAGGTAGGCAGAGCCAATGCCGACAGGAACGCCCGACGTGTCGGGCTTCGCAAGCGCGAGACGGATGTTCAACAAAATATCGCTCCCGAGTTCGCCGGGAGAGTTGGCAAGTGAATATGTTCGATGGAGTGGTGTATCGGTTCCGAACGCTTTTGCCGTCCCTGACGCCTGCCACTGACGCCTGACTGTGTCAGGCAGGTCCAGCTGGTCCAGATGCGATCTGAAAGGCGGAATTTCCACCTGAACATAGCTCCCCGCCCTGAATGCGAGAGGCTCCGGTAGCGCAATTCGAAGTTCGTACATGTCAGGAGCGATAAACTCAGATGACACAATTGTCCCAGTAAAGGTTTTCGCGTCGAGCAGACCGTGAGGAAGTATGACTGAAAGGGCTGTGTCGACCCGGTGCTGGCAAGCCAGACGGTATCCCGAATCAAGCTCCGATTCCGGGATCTGTCTGCGATCAGCAGGCGTGATGGGCGTTTCAGGACTGATCCTCACCCTGCAAAGGCCGCACGTGCCGCCGCCTCCGCATGAGGAGGGGAGGGGATAGCCTTGTTCTTCCATAGCGGCATACAAGGATTGCTGCGGCTTTGCATCGAACGCCCTGACCGCTCCGCCTTCACTGTCGGTAAGCGACAGAGTGAGACGTTTCTTGCGGTTGCGCCATTTTGCAACCAGATTGAAGTCGTGGCGCCGGAAACTGTCCCACCACAGGACTATCCCGCTCAATCCCAACCAGAACACAACAAGCGCTGATATCACGACAAGCGGGTTGTTGAAATTGGACCGGTTCTGGTAGTCCATGATATGGAGCATCCACAAGGTGTCGAATGTTCGCCAATAGTGGTTGCGCCTCTCCAAGACCTGCCCGGTGGCGGCGGAAACATAGATGCTTGTACGCTCAGGATCATTGAAGTTGATCCGCCAGGCAGGGGCGGCGTGATTTCGGATTGCCAGCGTGGGAGTTGCTACATATATGGCTTTCGAAATTCGTCCCGGTCCGGAATAATCGCTACGCGCAATTTCGATTGCAAGCGCTTCGTCTATGACGATGGGTCGTCCGGTCTCAGCATCCAACAGCGAGTTGCCGTCAGTGGCGACGATCTCGTACACAGGCCGACCATTGAAAGTCCGGAGCCGAATCTGACGGACAGCGCGGTCATCTACTTCTGGCAGGAACCTGACCTGATCCCTTGTTGATTCAAGCGAGGCTGTTTCGGCATGTTCTGCCTTGCGGTGCTCCCCGGAGACCTTGTCATGGGGCAGAATTGCCATACCAAGCCCGCTGAGCATCCAGAGAGCGAGCTGGAAGCCCAGAACGAGGCCAATCCACTTGTGCGCCTGTCGAACGATCCCCATCATCTATCGGTCTCCCTGGCGGCGCTTGAAGCTGAACCAGAGCAACCACAATCCCAGAATTGACAGGGACAGGCCTAGTCCCGCTGCAATTCGCAGGAGATTGTTGTTCACATCGGCGCGCTCCTTGTAGTCCATGATGTGCAACATCCAGGCAAAATCGAATACTCGCCAATAGGTATGCCGCCGCGTGATCAGGGAGCCGTCGTCTGGAGACACATAAAAAGACGTCGAACCAGCGTCAGAAAAATCGATCCTCCACAAAGGCAGTTTCCGGGATTGAATTTCACTCGGAGCCTCGGCGTCATTTTCCAGCAGTGTTGCTGCACTGACCTCACCAGACCGCGCATAATGATAGCGCGCTACGGAGATCGCATCAGCTTCTCCGAGAGGGGACTGTTCGTTCCCAGTCTCTGCGTTGACGAGATGCGCGCCCGCAGGCGAATATATCCTGTAGAAGGGTTTCCCAATCCAATTCGTCAAAACGATCTCATTGGCGTCCGGATGCCCAGCAAGGACATCCGAAAATGTAATTCTGGGCTCATAGCCACTGGAAATTGTGTCTGACATGTTCCGAACCAGATGGTCGCCATGTATGAAGTCGAGGTTCATGACGACCATATAGAGGCCGCTTGCTAACCAGATCATTGCCTGCGCGCCAATAATCAAGGACACCCATTTATGCCACTGCCGAACTCTGAACGCGATCATTCTGGTCATCTGTCACTCTCTGTAATGGTGGCTCTCATGGCCGAAGGCCGCAGAGCCAGGAAGCAGGTCCACGAGCGCCTCACAAATTATCATTCGAAGGCAATCGTGTAGTCTCCGTAAAGCGGGTCGTAGTAAAATCCTCCCGCTTCATAATCGGCATTCCATATCTGCTTGCCGGTCTTGTCGAGGCGATAGAGATAAGGGGAAAGCAACAGACGTTCCTGATGCCAGCGTCCCTCCTTTCCCGACGGGATCTGGGATCCAGAACCGTAAAGCATCAAGCCTTCATCGGAACGTATCTCGTGCTGCGGACCAATCGCCTTGTATTCATGACTTACATTGATCAGCTTGTGTCCAAGCTCATGGGCGATCGTAAGCTTGTTCTTTGAGTCATGCTTTGTGAGCGTTATGACTCCACGGATGCGATCCGGGATGGTGTCCCCGTACATGTAGGACGGAAATGAAAGTCCGGACGTATTGACAACCTTGGGCGCCCAATTGCGTCCGGTATCATCCAGATTCTCGAAAAAGGTCATGTAAACGTTCTGCAATGCAAGGAGGTAAACCGTCCTGCTATTGTTGTCGGCTGGTTCGATAATGCCTTCGAAAGCCGCAAGCGCGCCGTCCGACAATTCCGAGGGCGTTTGGCTGCGTTGGACATACAAGTTGCCATAGCCGCCTGAAGGCATTTGCGAACGGTCGCTCGTTGAGTTGATAGCGAGAAAGCCCGGATCGACTGTGCCGGTCTTTAGCCACAGGAGATTAAGTTGGATTCCCGTCGGCTCGAAGACCCGCTTCGCGTTCGCAAATTCCTCCAGGAGCCCTTCCAGAGGCAATATGGCTCTAGCATCCTCATGAAGATTGGACGGGTAGTATAGTCCGACATCCACTGTCGGTTTCCCGGCCTGCAAGTCAGCGTTCAGGGCGGCGACCTCTGCCGCTTTAATGGTTGTCCAGATAATCGTCCGGGGTTCAGCTATAACGTCCGTTGGAGGCGGGGACACAGATGGTGACGTACATCCCGACGAAACCCCGATCAGCATCACAGCGCATATCAATTTATTGATCATGGGGACTTCCTAATCAAAGTCACGAATTGTGCGTATCAAGAGCGGTCCTGTCATTCGACAGAGACTGTCCTGGATGCTTCAACCAGTTGATCGAATTCAGGATTGTGCTGCCTGGCAAATGCTATGGCAGGGTGATCGGCGTCGAGCTGGTGATAATAGAAAGTCTCACCCTCATTGTACTGTCTATCCAGATCCGCCGCCAGCGCGTGCATGCCATCGGTGAAGGATCGATAATTTTCACCTTCCCGCTTCTTTTTGAAAATCAATATCTCTGCGCCCTCTGGAAACGCGGCTTCCCATCCTGTCGGCATGTTGGAACCGAAGTGAAAAATCGAGCCGGCCTGCATGACTTGCCGCTTGCCTTCGCTGCTGAGGACCCATCGCCCTGCCATCGTATAGACAATGCTCTCGGTAGGGTGGGGATGCTCGGAAAGGAACATTCCGGGTTCAAGCCGCAAAGTATATGCGCGCAATTCTTCTCCGAAGAGCAGTGGGCCAAAAAATCCTTCATGGGTGAACGTGCTGCTGGCGTTCTGCATCGCCTCGGCAACGTCCTCGATGATCTCGACATTATTGGCCAGTTGAATATAGGCCGGCGCGTCATGTGTGGCATCCACAAGCCGCGCGTCCTGCACTTTCGAGCCAGAATGCCCATCGGCATCAGGCATCGCCTCGGACCCATGCGAATGACCATGGTCGTCATTGCGCTCAGGATGGGTTGCGCAGGCCGCCAGCGCCAACACGGATAGAGTCAAAAGCAGATGCTTCGTATGCATAAATATCTCCCAGCTGAATTGGTCCGTTTCGGACGAAGGTGATGCTTGGACCAGGTTCTTGCTATTGGCCAGCGAGGCAGACCCGCCCCCGAACGCGGTGACCTGGCGCGTCTGCGTAGCATCGTTTCTGGTCTCGCCCTCCTCGTTTGCCCGGAGGATTGAAAACCGAAAAAGTTCGATTCCAGGGAGCGTCGCTGCGGACAGGCGAGAGGCCTGTCCGCAGAATACGCCCTCGGCCTATTTCCTGTAGCTCAGTCTTATGTAACCGCGACGGCCAAGCAGGTCATAGGTCATCGTGTCCGTGTTTCCATCTGTCCAGCTGGCGACGAAAGGTGGGTCATTCTGGAAGATGTTGTCCACTCCGGCGGTTACCCGGAAGGCTTCAGTTACATCGTAGGAAAACTGCGCATTGTGATAGAATTGCGCCGGAATATGAGAGCCCGGTCCTGATGTCGCATAGAAATCGTCGCCTTCGCCGATCATCTGGACAGAATAGGTTCCCGACCACTTGCTCGATGTTGTTGTCCAGGAGCTTATTGCGCGCCACTCCGGGTACCCCCCATTACCGCCGCCGATATAGCCTGCGATCATTGTGGGGTTATCGCCCTCAAAAGCGACAGTTTCATACTCGGACAGATAAGTGGCGTTGAAATCAATCGAATGGTCGAGACCGAATTTCTCAAAACCGTAAACCACGCCGATATCGAGGCCTTTCATTGTCTCGCTGCCAGTGTTCGCATTCTGCGTCGACAGATAGTTGACATCACCATTCAATGGGTTCCGGGTATGATGCTCGGGAGCACAGAACTGGTGGGACAGGTTTGACGATTCATAGCAGAGTGACAGTTTGGTCGATCCCGGGGTCGTCCGTATGGCATTGTCAATCTTTATGTCGAAGTAGTCGAGCGTAACAGACAGTCCCTCGATGGGTTGAAGCACTGTGCCGATGGTGAATGATTCCGACGATTCCGGCTCAAGGTTCGGATTGCCACCCGCATCTGTCAGGACTGTATTGCCAAGCTGGATATAATTGGTCGGCACGCCGGCCGCCTGGCAGTTCAGGTAGATGTTGCTTGTCGGCGAAAGGGATGCCCATCCAGAGCATGGGTCGACCGTCGTCAGATTGCCCTCCGACACGCCGCCAAACAATTCCGGAATGTTCGGGATACGGAAAGCTGTCGTAAAGGTACCCCGGAGCTTGACCCCGTCATTGATGCGCCAGTTCAGTCCGGCCTTGTAGTTGGTGTCGCTTCCGAACAGATCGTAGTCGGAATAGCGAATAGCGCCATCGAAATCCAGTGACTGGACAAGAGGCATGTCCTTGACAAGAGGGACGCTGACTTCGGCAAAGACTTCTTTCGCTTTGGTTGCTCCAGAAATCGGATCCTGCTGGTTTCCGAGCGCGAGACCTGCGACCGACAGGGAATCCGGATTGCGCCAGCCCTTGTCTTCGCGCCATTCTGCGCCGAACGCGACACCAAGCATTCCGGCGGGAAGCTGATACACTTCACCACTCATGCTGGCGCTGATCGCTTTTTGTTCATTGCCGCCAAGGCCCGTCTCCGTGAACACGATATAGTCGAGTACCTCTTGTGTGACGTCCCCGTATCCAAACAGGTCAGCACACGGGATGCCGCCCGTGCCGCACAAGGCCGGATCGAGGGCTTGCGCCAGGCGTCCGGTATTGATGTTGTTCAGGATGGAATCGGAGCCGGTGTTACGTCCCCAGTTCAGGGAAGCCTCGTAGCTCCAAATGTCTCCGAGCGTTCCCTTGAGCCCGGTCACAATCCGGAAAGTGTCTGTCTCCTGTTCGAATGTGCGCGCACCATTTTCGAGCAGTCTGCGACGCTCCAGGACGAAATCGACGCCTGTTGGGTTGGTTGGGTGCGATGCATCAAACCCAATATTGACCAGCGTGGCCGGAGAGGCCGGCTGCGTCGACCAGCGCTTTGTGTACAGGAGTTCGGCAAACAGGTCGGCGCTATCGGTCAGGTGATAGGTGCCAAAAGTCGCGAAGCTGAGACGCTCAAGGGGGTTGGATGCGTTGAAATACCGGTTGTAGTTGAAGCCATCGCGATTGCCGTCGTATATCTGGAAGGAATCGCCGTCGCCGCCGAGGGTTTGATTGAAGTTCACTCGGGTCGGTCCGGTCAGGACTGTTCCATCGGGCATGACATAGCCGGCTGGCAATGTGCCTCTTCCGCCAATGGTCGATGAGCTCAAACCGTCACACACAAATCCATTGGGGCCCGGCGTGCCTGGGCAAGGTGCACGGCTCTCGTCCCAGAGAGGCGCTGCGCCCGAGTCCTGATAGCTCATATTGAACATGACATCGCCCTTGGAGCTCGTCACTCCCCAGCTCAAATCCAGAAGCAACTCCTCGCCGTCACCTTCATCCGTCATGCCATATTTGGCAGATGCCTCGAACCCGTCATAGCCTTCCTTGGTGATCAGGTTGATCACGCCAGCAACTGCATCGGCGCCATAGGTTGCAGACGCACCATCCTTGAGGACTTCGACGCGCGACACCAGAGACATCGGGATCATGGACAGATCGACAGCGCTATTCGCGCCGGTGCCGCCATAGACAATCCTGCGGCCGTTCAGAAGGACCAGGGTTCTGTTGACACCAAGACCGCGCAAGTTGATTTGCGGCGTACCCCAACCATTGGACACCCAATACGCACTGCTCGAGTTGCCGCCGAAGCCTGCCGATGACGGGAGGCGCTGCAGAAGCGTTTCGAGATTTGTTATCCCGGTCTGTTCGATCTGTACGCTGTCAAGGACAGTTACGGGGCCAACGCTGGTGAGATCCTTGCGCTTGATCCGGCTACCGGTAACCGTGATCGTATCCTCGACTTTGGCCGCATCATCTGCGGGCGCTTCCTGGGACGCCGCCGGCAATGAGGTCAAACAAAACGCGAGAGGAACAAGCGCTGCACTCATCAGGATACTGTTCTTAAGAGATTTCATAGTCCGACTCCCGCCATGTCTGATTGTCTGGGTTTAGATGGTTTCTTAGGTTTAGTATGTACCTGTCTAGACAACCTGTCCGGTGTGGGTCAACCCCGTTCTTAAACTATTCGTTATCTTTCGAGCGTGCAGGTCAAAATACAGGCGCGCTGGTCAAGAATTGTGCGGGTGAAACGTGTCGGCGCTTGGGGCGTTACGTTTAAGGTGGCCCGGAAAGTGCGTGCGGCATGCCAGCGCCGTTGTCGACGCACATCTGCCCAGTGTGATCGACCGGACCGAGTCATTTGAGGCCTGGTCCTGACGGGCTTGTCATCAGCGGACTTTCCATTCCATCTTCGTCTTTCCGTTTCAAGAAAATCGAGGCGTTTGTCTGGCGAGCTACGTTTCACGTGTACCCGTGATCGGAGCCAGACACGTCGACCCTCACTCTCGAACGCGACGCCTGCTGCGGTCGAAACGCAACTCGAAGACGGCGTCCGCATCACCATTGCGCCACCATGGTGCTGGTCTCGTGTTCGCCGTGTTGGCACCAGACACAATCGCAATTTTGATGATTGCAGCTTGGATCGTTCAGCTGTCCCCGATAACGATGACGCGCCAGCGGAAACAGAAGTCGCTTTGGCACTGAAGAACTGTATGCACGGGCAAGCATGCCGCCAGTCTCTGAGCGTCCCAGCTGCCTGATCAGAAAGTCAATGCCGCGCCGACCTGCGACATTGAACAGGAAGCGGTTGACCACGCCGGTACGAAGGCCGGGTCGAAGCGCTTGCTGCCAGGCATCGGCATAGCTCGTCCCATTGATCAGGCTTTCGGCAGCCAGTCGTCCGGACCGAATGGCATAGCGCAAACCAAACCCGGCGAGTGCATCCTGAAACCCCGCATGCTCGCCGATCACAGGATAGCCGCCTTGCACGGCCGTGCGTGGCAGGCGGATATTGCCGAAGCCGCCGAATGGCCTTGGGTTTTGCATGCGCAATCCGGCATGACGTTCGAAAAAAGCCAAGGTGGCCGCGAGGTGTTCCGCCTGGTCGCGGAAGCCAGAGAACATGCAGCTCGCCACCGTACCGCGACCTTCATGAACCAGAAGATAGGCGTATCCTTTCGGCGCCAGTTCAGACCCGAAGGCAAGCCAGGCGCCGTCCTCCATGTCGGTATCGAAGATTTTCCCCACTGCAATGATGTCGGCGCGGCGCGGTCCACCAGCAAGAACCATTTCGCTGGACGTCGACGTCACACGGTCATTAAAGCGAACCTCGACACCCGCACCAATTGCCTGGTCGAGCAAGGCACGATCCAGCGTGCCATCGCCAGCGCCACGTCGCAACAGGTAGAACAAGGGTCGCTCGCCGTGGACACGATGAGGTTTGGCCTGACTGTCAAAAACGACGCCTTCGTTCATTCCGTGATAGGCGAACCCGGTTGAAATGCCGCTTGAAGCCAGTTCGTCGAGGGCATCCATAGGGTTAGTCCAGTTCTCCAGACCCTGAAAGTCATCATGAAACCGGTGGCCGATATCGGCGTGCCACTCGCGCACCATTACCTTTTTTCCAGCCTGCGCGAGCACAATTGCGCACGTCAGGCCAGCCGGTCCGGCGCCAACAATGGTGATGCCCTTGTGGTTCGCCATATCGCCGTCCTCAAGGCTTGACTGATCGGGGCGCCGCGTTTCTCCGCAGGGCCCGCGCGGCTTCAAATGTTACAAGGCGCCGACCGAGCGTATCCCATAATTTCAACCGGGTTGTCTTGAAGCTCTCGCCGAGCGTCATGCGCCCTGTGCCTGCCAGGCGGGGATGATCCCGCAATACGTCAGGCAACCGGTAGAAGGGAATGCGGCTATAGAGGTGATGGACATGATGGATGCCGATATTGGCAGTCATCCAGCGCAATGGCGGCGGCAGGTCATAATATGAGCTGCCATAAAGCGCGGCCTCGTGAAGCTGCCAGTTGTCGCTTGTGTCCCACACAGTGTCTTCAAACTGGTGCTGCACATAAAACAGCCAAACGCCGATAATCGCAGCCAATGAGGTGATGAACAGATAGGTAACCAGAAACGGCAGCCAGCCCAATGCAACGATCCCCGCAATCAGGAGTATGGCGATAGCGATGTTCGTACCCATGGCGCTCACCCAATACTTGAAACCGGCGCGCAGGAATCCAACCGGCAGGCGATGGTGGATCAGGAAAATGAAGATCGGACCGACCCCAAAGAGAACGAAGGGATTGCGATAGAGCCGATAGGCAAGGCGTCCTGCGAATGTGCGGGCATTGTACTCATCCACGGTCAAAGTCAGGATGTCCCCGACGCCGCGCTGATCGAGATTTCCCTGAGCGCTGTGATGCACAAGATGTGAGCGTTTCCAGAGATCATAGGGTGTCAGGGTCAGAATGCCGATTAGTCGGCCGGTCCAGTCATTTGCCCGGCGCGATTTGAAAAATGCTCCATGCGAGCAATCATGCTGGATCATGAACAATCGCACCAGAAAACCTGATGCGATGACGCTGATCGGGAGGGTCAGCCAGTAGCTGACAGAGGTCGACCAAACCGCAGCGCCCCATAACAGTAACACAGGAACCAGTGTCACCGTCAATTCGAACAGGCTACGGATCGTAGAGGGGTGCCGATAGGCGGCCAAAATCCTTATCCAATTGCGAGCCGGGGCTTCTGGCGAGCCGGAGTCCTGCGCCCTATAGGCATAAGTCATGAATTGGTCCTCGCCGGTCGTCGTGAAGCGGAATGGACTGCTCCAACAGTATGGTACAATATAAGCCGATCATTGCGCGCTCACGACTTGCAGGCTTTCGCAGACGGGCGTCAGAAGCGTTTCCAGTCGGGGTGCAGCACGTCGGACGGCGGCGACACCGGCAGCGATGCAGCGGCGTTTGTGTGCAAAGTCCAGCACCCCGACCGATACGCCATAATCGGGCCTGAGAACCAGGTCTGCCTCCTTGTCGCGCGATCTCGAAAATGCGTTATGGGTCACTTCAATTGATCTGAAAAACACGTCCAGACCGTTTTTAGGGGACTGGTCGACCTGTCGTTGGCCCGGATCGATTGTTATGACGCAATCAACGCCCGCCTCTCGTACCAGATCGACTGGCGAACTGTCTGAGTACCCGCCATCGATCAGGAGGTGAGGCCCATCTTTGAAGGGCGGCAGGATGCCGGCCAGGGCCGAACTTGCATAGACCGCATCGACGGCATTGCCACGTGTCTTGACGACCCGCTCGCCGGTCAGAATGTCGGTAGCGGTAATATACGTCCGAACACGTCCGGAACCGAGATCCTTGCCAAGTGTCAGCTCCTCGATGACAGAGCGGCCCCAGTCGACGGTATGCTCGCCGGCGCCCCAGCCAAAGGCAAGCGCGCGCAGTTCGCGTCCAGCGATCGCGAAGTTCTTGATTCTGTCCAGCATGTGCCGTGCCCTGAGATCAGGTACAGCAGGAAATCCCGACACGTCCATTGCGACCAGATCCCGGTACCAATCCCTGTTCAAAGAGTAGGTTGCCGCAATCAGCGCGCCTATCGAGACGCCTGCGATCGTATCCGGATAATAACCAAGATGATTGAGCGCCTTGAGCACACCGACATGGGCCATGCCCCGCGCGCCGCCGCCAGCGAGTACGAGTCCGAAGGGTTTGTGGTGCACGATAGTTCCTTTCGAACAAAGGGTTGAATGTCCCCGATACAAATTCGTTAGCTGTCTTTCAGTGAGGTGCCGCCAACGCGCGACGCTGTCCTACCGATACGACTAGAGGCCTGGGCCAGAAGCATTTCCAGAATGGGATGGCCGGCGCCAGCGCGGCCAGAAGCGCGGGGTATTAGCCGCATAGGCGCGGTATTCCTCGCCAAATTGAGCTTCGGCGTCCTTTTCCTCCCGAAGGGCGAGGCGCACGTACATGAAGACCAGGACCGGGAACATGACCAGAGTCAGAATGGTCGGCCATTGCACCAGAAAGCCGAACATGATCAGCACGAAACCGGCATATTGCGGATGGCGCATCCGTGCATAGATGCCGGTCGTCGCGAGTTTGCCCGAGCGCAGCGCGCCATGAAGGACCGGCCAAGCCGACGATAACACGCTGAAGCCCAGGAAGATAAAGGCCAAGCTTATAAAGTGAAACGGGCCAAAATGAGGATTGTCCTTCCAGCCAAAGATCATCTCCCAGAAGTGTCCTGAATCGTGGGCAAACCAATTGATGTTCGGGAATTGGGATTCAAGCCAGGGCGACAGGAAATATATCGACAGGGGAAAGCCGTACATTTCTGTAAAGAGGGCAATGACGAAAGCACTGAACGCGCCGAAAGATGTCCAGTCCTTTGATTTGGATGGTTTGGCAAAGCTGAACGCGAAAATGATGAAAATTGCCGAGTTCAGAATGACCAGAAACCAGAGACCGTATTCAGAATGAGCCATCTCGCCCTTCATTGGGGTGTTCCTTGATCTTCATCGTCGCGGCTTGCGCCATGACCGCCATGGGCTCCATGCCCGCCATGCATGAACAGGTGCATGCCACCGCACAAAAGCAGGAACCCTGCAGCGAAGACGAGATTGCCGGGGATGTGAGCCCTGTGCTCATACAGAAGCAGGAACCCAATGGCTGCGGCGAAGGCAATGACCGGCCACCAATACCTGCGCCCTTTGGGCTGGTGCTCGTCGTGACTGGAATGGTTGTTATTGTGCATTGCACGAAACCTTCTTGTTGTGTGTTGCTAGCGGCTTGACCTGGGCGAGGTTGCGTCATGAAGAATTCGCCGGCAGGTCACGACCAGTCCGAGAATGAGGCTCGTAAAAACGAAGCCCGAAAAGACCCAGTCATCCCAGCGAAAATGCTGATAATGATCGATCGCGAGCAGCAGCATGGCTGCGATCCCAAACGGGCGAGTGTAAAGCTCGATAACAGTCCAGAAACCCGGTTTGGCGCCATTCATGCCGAGACGTCCTTCCGGTTCAGTTTGAGGAGCTGGGCGTTGACCGCGCAAATCACCGTGCTGGCGGACATCAACACCGCGCCAACCGCCGGCATCAGGATCAGGCCCCAGGGGAAGAAGACCCCCGCAGCCGCAGGGATAGCAAACGCGTTGTAGCCGGTCGCCCAGACGAGGTTCTGCATCATCTTGCTATAGGTCGCGCGGGCAAGTCCGATTATTGCCACAACATCGGATGGGCTCGACCTGACAAGGATGATATCGGCCGTTTCGATAGCGACATCCGTACCCGCGCCGATCGCGATCCCGACATTGGCCTGGGCGAGGGCAGGGGCGTCATTCACCCCGTCGCCGATCATCGCAACGATCAGACCGCGTGACTGGATTTCCCGAACCTTTTCCGCTTTCTGTTCAGGCAGGACTTCGGCGATGACTTCGTCGAGTCCGATTTCCTTGGCGACCCAATCAGCGACCTGCTTGTTGTCGCCTGTGAGCATAATACACCGAATGCCCATTGCCTGGAGTTGAGAGATGGCGCTTGCTGATTCTTCACGGATTATATCTGCAAGAGCGATAGCGCCGATCAGCTTTTCTTCGATCAGCACAAAGACCACGGTCTTGCCTTGTGCGCTCAGGGTCTCAAATCGCGGATCGTCCATGACCAGTCCCTGGTCACGCAGGTAACCCGGGCTCACGACCTTGACATTCCGGTCCTTGACGACGCCTTCAGCGCCCTTGCCGGGGATCGCCTTGAACTTGTCGACCGGCCAGGTCTCCGGCGCGTCCCGGACGATCCCTTGAGCTATCGGATGTTCGGAATGGGCTTCGATCGAGGCGGCATAGGCGATGACCTCGTCTTCGGTAAACGCCGTGTCGAACACGAGTGTATCGGTGATCCCGAACTCGCCTTTGGTCAGCGTCCCGGTCTTGTCGAAGATGATCGCGTTGATCTTGCGCGCCTCTTCAAACGCGGTCCGGTCGCGGATGAGCAGGCCATTGGTCGCTGCAATAGCGGTTGAGCGTGCCACGACCAGCGGCACGGCAAGTCCCAGCGCATGCGGGCAGGCAATGACCATGACCGTCACTGCGCGGGCCATTGCGAACGAGAATCCCTGACCCGTGAACAGGGTCCAGAACAGAACGGTCGAAAGGCCTCCACCAAGCGCAATGAAGGTCAGCCATTTTGCGGCTGTATTTGCGAGATCCTGTGTCTTCGACTTGCTGGCCTGGGCTTCCTGGACCAGTTTGATGACACTCGACAGAAATGTTTCGTCGCCGGTCTTGTCGACTCGGATGGTGAGCGAACCTTCTCCATTGATCGAACCGCCAATGACTTCTGCATCAGCCCCCTTGAAGATGGGCTTGGACTCACCGGTCAACATGGATTCGTTGAGCGAAGACTCGCCTTTGATGATGATCCCGTCTGCGGGGACTTTTTCGCCCGGCTTGATCAACAAATGCTCGCCGCCGGTGAGGGTCGAGACGGACACATCGCTTACCGAGCCGTCTTCTGCCACAAGGTGGGCTTCGTCTGGCATCAGCGCTGCAAGTTTCTCGAGCGCCCGGCCGGCGCCAAGGACCGATTTCATTTCGATCCAGTGCCCGAGCAGCATGACTGCGATCAATGTCGCCAGTTCCCAGAAGAAAGTCTCGTCGCTTCCGAGTGCAACCATGCCCATCGAATAGGCATAGGCAGCGGTGATCGCGACAGAGATCAGCGTCATCATGCCGATATCGCGGGTGGTAATCTCTCGCCAGAAGCCTTTCAGGAACGGCCAGCCGCCATAGAAAAACACGAGGCTTGAGAGCGCCGCCAGCACGTATCGGTCACCCGGAAAACGCAAGACGTCTGTCAGCCCAAGCCAACCCTGTATCATTGGCGCGAGCGCAAGAATTGGCCCGGTCGCAGCCAGGACGACCCAGAAGCGCTTGCGATATTCCGCGATCATGTCGGTATGGTCATGACCGCCATGCGCGCTGGGCTTGGTTTGCGGCCCTGAAATCGTCGCCGCAGGATCGGATTGATGGGTGTGGGCGGAATGGTCCATGGCGGCGATCTTTTCCTACTGGTCAGGTCTTGTGAGACGAAGGATCGGGGGAGGCGGCGACAGGACGGGTCCGTGGCGGCAGACCGGGGTCGCCATAGCGGCGCGGATTGGACTTGAAGACCTGATGGCACCGGCTGGAACAGAAAAAATAGGTCCATCCTGCGTACGCCTCTGACGCAGCCGCTTCTTCCAGCGCAATCATGTTGCGGCAGACGGGATCTTCGACAGTCATCGACGCGCTCCAATATTCAATGCGGCACCATGTCGCCGATTTGGAATCCAGCATCGGCAGGGACGATTTCACCGGTCACGCCGGTCTACAAAGCGTTCGCGCGATGCGGAGACGTTTTTTCGGTCAGATCGCGATCAGTCATGCGAGAACAGCTTCTTGAGTTCTAATACGCAACGAAGCCGGTCGCCCCTCATGAAAGTGCGCAGAGGCGCCCGTTCCAGCCTGCAGGCGCAATGAGACGGCGCTGGCCATGATCAGGAGCGGCATGGGATTCGAGACGCCGGGCGACCCAAACCGCAGCGCAAGACCGTAAGCGAGCGCCATCAGACCGGCGTCCGCGATAGACGCGAGGGCGCAGGGCATGGTCATCTGCCGGTGGCTAAGGTGATCCATTGCATAGAAAGGCATCTGCAAAGCCTCCCACGCAAAGGCTGTGAGGACGCCGAAGATCACAATCCAGATTATGGGGCGATCGACCAGGCGCATCAGATATGTATCCCAGGAAATTCACGAATGGGAGTGCGCATGATCGGGCGCCTCCTTGTCGCGGATCCGGCCCAGATAGAGGGCTTCGAAGGCAAAGATTGCCGCCATGGAGCCCAGTGCGATCACGACGATCATCGGGTCAGCACTGGCCTTGATGAAGAGGAATGCGCCAAGCGCGATCAAGTCGAACAGAATGGCGGCGATCAGGACCCAGGCGCGGGCGCCGACATCCTCGCGCAAATACCGCAGCACGCCGTAATGGATGATGATATCCATGACCAGATAGTAGATCGCGCCGAGTGAGGCGATCCGGCCAAGATCGAAGAAGGCGGCCAGAAAGGCAGCGAGCACGACGGTGTAGACGAGCGTATGCGTCTGGATGCCACCGGGCATGCCAAAATGCTTGTGCGGGATCAGGTTCATATTCGTCAGCATGGCGAGCATGCGTGAGACGGCGAACACGCTGGCCAGAAGTCCGGACGCTGTGGCTATGATCGCGATGATCACGGTAAACGCCACGCCACGATCGCCAAAGGCCGGGCGCGAGGCTTCGGCCAATGAAAAGTCCTTGGCCGCAACAATCTCTTCCAGTGTCAGCGAAGAGCCGACGGCCAGTGCCACAGCCATATAAACGACGAGGCAGATGGCCAGCGACCAGATGATCGCCCGGCCGACATTCTTGTTGGGGTTCTGGACCTCGTCGCCGCTATTCGTGATCGTCGTGAAGCCTTTAAAGGCCAGGATTGCAAGCGCGACACCGGCCAGGAAACCGGCGGGTCCGGTCTGCTCAGTGGTCGCAGAGGATGCCGCTTCGAAGGAGAGGCCTGACGCCCAGAGCGCTGCGCCAGCAAAGACCAGTATCCCGCCGACTTTGAGCACGGCCGCGACTTTGGACACGCCGCCGATTATCTTGTTGCCGGATATGTTGATCACAAAAGCAAAGACGATTAACCCGACTGCGAGCACCGGCACCAGGACGCTGTCTTTCGCAACATCGAAGAGCTGCAAAGTGTAGGCCCCAAAGGTACGCGCGACGAGGCTTTCATTGATAATCATGGACATGGTCATCAGGAGCGCGCTGGCGGCGGCAATCGTGGTTGGCCCGTACGCCTTCTGCAGGATCATCGCGATGCCGCCTGCCGACGGGTATTTGTTCGACATCTTGATATAGGTGTAGGCGCTGAACCCGCTGATCAAGGCTGCAATCAGAAACGCAAGCGGGAAGCCGGGACCGGAAAATTGCGCAACCTGGCCCGTGAGTGCGAAGATACCAGCGCCGATCATGACACCGGTGCCCATTGCGATGCTTCCGGCGAGACTTAGTGAGCCTTTTTTGTACGGTTCGGACGTCATTCGTCCGCTACCTGCTCGGCTGGGAAACGGCCAACATAGCTGGCAAATACGCTTTGCGCCTCACCATCGAACAGGATCACCTCATAGGCGTCAGGCGAATTTGGCGTTTCCATCCCCGGCGAGCCCATCGGCATGCCGGGCACAGACAGTCCCGCTCCGGCGGGACGTTCTTTCAGCAGCCTGCGGATGTCTGCGGCCGGGACATGGCCTTCGATCGCATACCCATCAATCTCGGCGGTGTGGCAGGATGCAAGTTGGTCGGGCACGCCGAGCGAGGCCCGCACGGGAGCCAGGTCCTCGCGTTCGATGACGCGGACGTCCAGGCCGTCGCGCTGAAGATGTTTGACCCAGGCTGTGCAACACCCGCACCAGGGCGTCTTGTAGACGGTAATGGCCTGCGCATTCGCCGGGCCAGCGGTTCCGCTTATAACGGCAAATCCAGCCACGAGGGCGAAGAGTGCTGCACCCAGGGATCCGAGAATCCATTTCGGCATGAGAGTCTCCTTTCAAATTACAGTTTTACGGAGCGCAACCGCAGCGCATTGGCGATGACCGACACCGAACTCAGGCTCATTGCGGCGGCGGCGATAATCGGACTGAGGAGCAGGCCGAAGAAGGGATAGAGAACGCCCGCCGCAACCGGCACACCTAGCGAGTTATACACGAAAGCAAAGAACAAATTCTGACGAATATTGCCCATTGTCGCGCGGCTGAGGCGTTGGGCGCGCGCAACGCCGCGAAGATCGCCTTTGACCAGGGTCAGACTGGCGCTTTCCATCGCGACATCCGTACCCGTTCCCATCGCGATCCCGACATCCGCCTGTGCCAGGGCAGGGGCGTCATTGATCCCGTCGCCGCACATGGCGACAATGGCCCCCTGAGACTGGAGTTCGCGTATGATCCGGTTCTTGTCCTCTGGCGAGACATCTGCATGAACCTCATCAATGCCAATCTGACGCGCCACCGCTTCGGCTGTCGCCTTGCTGTCGCCGGTCAGCATGACGACTTTCATGCCAGCCTTGTGCAGGGCGGCAATGGCATCAGGCGTTGTCGCCTTGATCGGATCGGCGACACCGATCAGTCCGGCCGGTTTGCCATCGAGCGCGACGAACATCACCGTCTGGCCTTCGCGGCGATAGGATTCGGCTCGGGCTTTCAGCGCGTCGTCAAATGCACCGACCCGGCGCATCATCTTCGCATTGCCGATCGCAAGCCGTTTGCCATCGACGCGCCCTTGCGCGCCTTCGCCGGTGACGGATTCGAAGTCTGAAGCGGAGAGGCGTACCGCCCCGCGTTCTTCGGCGCCATTGACGATGGCCTGGGCTAACGGGTGCTCGCTGCCGCGTTCAATCGCGGCAGCATAAGAGAGGAAGTCCGCCTCAGCGAGACCTTCGGCTGGCTCGACCGTAACGAGTTTGGGCTTGCCCTCGGTGAGCGTGCCTGTTTTGTCGACGACAATTGTATCGACTTTTTCCAGCGTCTCGAGCGCTTCAGCGTTCTTGATCAGAATGCCAGACTGAGCGCCCTTTCCGGTCGCGACCATGATCGACATGGGCGTCGCAAGACCCAGCGCGCAGGGACATGCGATGATGAGCACAGCGACCGCATTAACGATTGCGAATGCCATGGCCGGATGTGGCCCGAAAACCGCCCAGACGATGAAAGTGACAATAGCGGTCAGAACAACCACCGGAACAAACAGGCCCGCCACAGTGTCGGCGAGCTTCTGGATCGGTGCACGCGAGCGCTGGGCTTCGGCGACCATGCGCACAATCTGAGAGAGCATCGTATCCTCGCCGACGCGGGTCGCCGCCATAATAAACGAGCCCGTGCCATTCACGGTGCCGCCGGTGACCGGATCGCCTGCTGCTTTCTCGACCGGAATGGGTTCGCCCGTGATCATGGACTCGTCGACATTCGACCGGCCTTCAACAACTTCGCCATCGACCGGGACTTTCTCGCCGGGGCGAACGCGCAGACGGTCGCCGGCCTGAATGTCATCAACAGAGACTTCCTCGTCCTGGCCATCAGCCATGATCCGATTGGCCGTTGGCGGCGTGAGTTCCAGAAGCGCACGGATCGCGCCTGACGTGGCACTGCGGGCCCGCAGCTCAAGCACCTGCCCGAGAAGGACAAGCGTCGTGATGACCGCCGCTGCTTCAAAATAGACAGAAACTTCGCCCGCTTCGTTACGGAACGCATGCGGGAAGATGCCCGGAAGGGCCGTCGCAACGAGCGAAAAGATGAAGGCAACGCCAACGCCGAGCGAGATGAGTGTGAACATGTTGAGGTTCATCGTCCGGAGGGAGCGCGCGCCGCGTTGGAAGAAGGGCCATCCGCCCCAGAGCACGACAGGAACCGCCAGTGCGAACTGGGCCCATTGCGCCCAACCGGCGGGCAACAGACCTTCGAGCGGTTTGCCCGGGATGAGGTCGCCCATAGCGTAGATGGCAAGCGGGACGGTGAAGATTGCGCTAATCCAGAACCGGCGCGTCATATCATCGAGTTCGGATGTGTCCTCCTCGCCGACGACGATGCCTTCAGGCTCGAGCGCCATGCCGCATATTGGACAGCCGGAATTGCGTACATCGCGAACGTTGGGATGCATGGGGCACGTGTAGACAGTGCCGGAATACGCCGGCGGCACAAGATCATATTTTCCGTCGGCACCCGCATCAGTGTCGCCCCCGGCATGACAGCAATCATGACCAGCGCCGTGATGTTGATGTTCATGATGTTCGTGCGCGTGATTCTTGTGATCAGTATCAGTCATGTCCGCCCCTCCGGGGTGTGGTTGAAGTGTTTCTTTGCGCGTCCCGTTCCTTGATCCAGCGCCTGAATATTGCGGGCTGTTTCAAAGAGGAGGACATTGAAAGTCCGTGCTAGGCACGTTGGCGATTGAACAGCCGGTAGAGTGGCACGAAGACCAGCGCGATATACCAGCCATAGAGATAGGCCTCGACAAGCCCGAGAAAGAAGCTCGACACCGATATGAATTTAAATCCCGGCAGCAACTGCTCCCATGCGCCGTGCATATGCAGATCAGCCGGGGCGACGAGCCCCCACGCGATACAGATCGTAAATGTCAGGGCGAGAAAACTGGACAGGGCATGTCCGGTCGGGATGAGGCGCATTGTAAATTCCTTCTTTGCCTGTGACGCTCCACTTGAGGCATGGAGCGGGCGACCTGGTATCAGGGTCGATACATACATAATACCCTATAGGGGTATATTCAACTCCGTATTTCTACTTGGCGAAAGGGTTCGACGAACTGAGCGGCATAGGCGGCTGGATAATCTGGCCGGCCATCGATCCCGATTGCACCGGCACGTACCCCGTCGCTCGATGAGAAGCGTGCCGTGCCAAGCAGGAAATCCCATAGTGTGAGGAAGAGCCCGAAATTGACGTCGCCGTCCTGCGCCGACGCGACATGGTGGTGACGGTGAACCGGGGCGACTGCCCAGACATATTTGAGAGGTCCGATGTTCATGTCGACATTGGAATGCTGCAACAGCAGCTGCACAGCGACTGCAAAGGTTGCTATCGCAGCGACTTCGGCCGGAATACCGAGCAATAGCCAGGGCAGGGTGCCGCCCATGATTTCCAGAGTTTGGTGGACCGGATGTTTGAGCAGGCCATTAAAGCCATACATGCGTTTCACCGAGTGATGAACGGCATGGAAACGCCAAAGCAAGTTCATCCGATGACTGGCGAAATGGACCAGTGTAATTCCGGTATCAAGCATAATGATCGACAGCGCGACGTCAGCCCATAGCGGGAGATTTGAAGGCCAGAGAGGTGCCCAAGGTATGATCGCCGCAAAGACCGGAAGCAGAACGACCAACACAATAATCGTGCCCTCATTGACCACCGCATGGCATATGTCACGCACGCGGTCTTGATCCGGCTTGTTCCAGACCGGCTCGTACGGAGCGATCCTCTCGGCCAGGTAAGACGCGAAGATGGCCACGACTAGCAGCGCGGGCAGCCAGAGAAGCGATCCCCCCGTTCCCACCAGCGTCAGAGCGGCGGCGAGAAAGCCGAGGAAGAAGGTTGGGGCATACAGATACTTGAACACAGATAACATGGCGACGCTCCTTGATTTGGAGAGCGTCAATGGCCTGAATGCCGCACCGGGTCTTGAATGGATCGACGGTTCAGATGGGGTCATCAATGGAGACCTCCAAACCAGATAGGCCGACTTTCGGTGTCACGCCGAACCATTGGCGCAGTCGCCGCGTGAAATGCGCTTGGTCTGAGAACCCGCCCGCGGCAGCGGCATCAGCCAGGCTGGCCGACGCCTCAAGTGCTTTTGCGGCGCCAAGCAATTGCAGCCATTGCAGAAGCTTGCTTGGCGGCACGCCGAAATCTGACACCACGATGTCACGCAGCCGGCTTGGTGACAGCGACAGGGCGCGCGCCAGTGCCGCCGGGCTGGTAAGCGCGTCGGCATTTTCAAACGCGGTCTGCAGGCGCGCATCTATCGCAGAGCCGGGCAAGCGCCCTGCAAACATTCTGGCCCAGTGGCGCGCCTGGTCTGCATTGCCAATATCTCTCAAAGCTGTAGACACATCATCATGAAGGAAGACCAGGGGACCGTCTTTCAGATCATTTCTGACCCCTGAGAACCGTGGATCAACATAGACTGAGCGCGTCTGGCGTCCTTTCGGACCGACCGCGTGTGTTTGCCCTGCGGGGATCAGTACAGCTCTGTCTTTTGGCGCGGTTATCACGCTCGCGGCTGTGATCACGACCGCGCCATCCAGACCAAGTATGATCTGATGGGCTAAATGCGCATGCCCGTCATTTTCGCCGATCTGTGCGTCAAGCATCGCCCAGCCGACGCCAATGACCAAAGCGCCAGACCATGCGCGCGCACTCATGGGGATTGCGCCTGGGTGATCTTGCTGAGAAATTCGCTGATCGCGGTTTCGCACATGTCGCATACGGCCGCGATGTCCTCCATATCCGATCCGCTCGTTCGTCTGCCGGTTTGTTTCAAAGCGGCGAACACGCCCGCTATCGCCTCGGCCAGGGTGGCGGTATTCTCCGAGGCGGCGCCAGCAAAGAGACCCGGTGTCTCCGCAAACAGGACGCCGATATCTGCCGACATGAATCCCATTTCGCTGATCCTGCGATCCAGGGGCAAACTCCGGGGCGCCATCATAACCCTTTGAAATACCGATTGCGCTGCCAGAAGGCTTGCATGAAGCGCGACCCACGGATCGGTCATCGAACGACGCCGACTGAAACCGAACACGGTCGGGACGTGGGCCTTCGAAACGTGTGCCCCTGTATTGATTGCCCAACGATTGGCCGGGGCATTGTCCGTGCGGCCAGGACGAAGAACCCGCTGATCGCAATCCATCCTCTGGCCCGATCAGGCGGACGGTCGGCCTCTCGTCCCTTTGCCCGCAACAAAATGCGTTTCGCGGCGATAAAGCCAGCATGCAACGAACCCACCCCTATCAGGCCATGAACATCCGCATTCGGATTGTAGACGGAATTGCGATCTGCCTGCGTCATCGATCAGTGTGAATGATTGTCGGTAACCGGCGAAGACGACCAGTGGATATGGGTGATCTTCCAGATGCCGCCTTCGCGGTTCAGGACCATCGTTTCCATCGTTTGCATGTGGATCGCTTTGCCTTCGTAGGCGCCGGTGGCCTCGGACTGCGAAATCACCGTCGCCATGTCGCCGGACTGGAGCACCTGGCGGTCCTTCAGGTCAAACGAGACCGCCGCCGTATAGGCCATGTCGGCTGGCATATGGTGACCGGCATATACTTCCAGGGACCGTTCGACACTGCCCCCCTCTGCTATAATCACAGCTGGGTCTGTCAGCCCGCTTATGGTCTTGCTGTCACCGGATTTGAGCGCGCTGTGGAACGCGTCAACCACACCGGCAGGTGTGCCTGGTGTTTCCGGAGCGATGTCGGCGGGAACAGAACTTTCCGTGTCATGATGGCCATCGCCAGCGTCATGCGCGGCTGCAACCGGCGCGTGGTGGCCGTCAGAATTGTCATGGCCCGTCGTCCCGGCCATTCCGCCAGCGGCGCCATGATCATCGTCTTCTGGTCCAATGGCGTCCATCGTACTCATGTCGTGGTCTTCGGGCATTGTTGGCGTGCCGCCACCATGATCGTGGTCATGCCCGTCACCGGTTACTGTCGGTAGACTTTTAACGCCGAGACCATAGCTGTAGACAATCGTGCCGCCCCACCAGGCCGTTACGGTCAAAGCCAGCGCCGCTGCTGTCAGCCCTGCAATGAAAACAGCTGATGCAGCCTTTGCCCGGTTGGTCCAGCGCCATATCGCGAGAAGAATGATCGCGCTTCCTGAAGGGACGGCCCAGTTTCGATGGGTCGTCATTGCCGCATGCGATGGCGCGTCATGGTCCACCGTGTAGTAGGCCTGCAGCCCGGCAATGATCGTTGCGATGATCGCAAGCGCGCCAAAGGCCAGCATCCAGTCGGCAGCAGGCGCGAGCGTATCGCGCCATCTGGAAGCGGGGGGAAACCTGGAGAGCAGGTAGGCGGCGACTGCCGTAATCGACAAGGCGTATGCAAAGTGAACCAGAATGGGGTGAATATTGGGTTCGATGAGACTGTTCATTTTGGTTCTCCTAAAACCAGGTTCGAACGCCAGCGACGAAGACGGTTTTGTCCGTCTCGCCTCCAGTCGCTTGGATGAAATTTTTCGTATCGCCAAAATTGCCTTGCCATTCGACGCCGATATATGGCGCGAATTCGCGCTTGATCTCGTAACGAAGCCGCAGACCCGCATCTATGTTGTTGAGGCCCGCTCCCAACATTCTCTCGGCAACGTCCTGTAGGGAGAGATTGGCCTCAATACGGGGCTGGAGGATGAGCCTCTGCGTCAGAAGCAGGTCATACTCGATCTCTGCTCGCGCCGAGACATCCCCTTCAGTGCTCAGGAACGCAGACACATCTATTTCGAAGAAGTATGGAGCCAGGCCCTGCACGCCAATGACAGCATAATCCAGGCCGTCCGGTTTGAAGTCGTGCCGAAGGCCTGCCTGGAGGTTCCAGTACGGGGCAATCGCCCGGGAGTAGAGGGCCTGTAATTCAGCATCCTCAACATCGCCATTGTTCAACGACGACTTGCCTTCTGTCTTGAACCAGATCTTGTTGATATCGCCCCCATACCAGGCCTGTCCATTCCAATAGAGGTCATCGCGGCCGTCAGCGCTCTGAGCTTCCAGCTGGTTGAACAGAACGTAATAGGTTGGCTGAGCGCCGCCCTCGTCCAAAACGTCTTCGCGGGCTTTAGCCATCTCCAAAGCGTCATAATAGGCATCTGCCTGCGACCAGAGCGGCTCTTTGCTGGTCTGCATCCCTTTTTGATTGCCTTCTTGTTGGGCGAATGCGGGCATTCCGAATGTAAAACTCGATAAAGCCACACCGGCAGCGATGGTAGAAACGATCTTGATGCGCATCAATTCTTCTCCCCGGTGTGCATATCCGGCATATCCATGCCGGTCATTCCAGAGTGATCCATCTTGCTATGGTCCATGCCTTCCATCTCCATTCCTTCCATATTCATCATGTCCGGCATTGAGCTCGCATAGGGATTTGGCTCGTCCAGAACCGAGACGACCTGCATCATGCCGGCGTGCATGTGGTAGAGAAGGTGGCAGTGGAACGCCCAGTCGCCGACATGCTCGGCTGAGATGTCGACCGAGAGTTTCTCACCGGGTTTGACAACGATCGTGTGTTTACGCGGCTTGTGATCGTTTCCCCCGTTCACGACATCGAAGAACATGCCGTGCAGGTGGATCGGATGGGGCATCATCGTATCATTGATCATGGTCAGCCGCAGCCGCTCACCCTTGTAGAACTTGATCGGCTCCTTGATGTGCGCAAATCTGACCCCGTCAAATGACCACATATACCGTTCCATGTTGCTGGTCAGATGCAGTTCGATTTCGCGTTCAGGCGCACGAAGATCAGGATTGCGATCGAGGCTACGAAGCTGTGAATACCGCAGAACGCGATGGTCGACATTGCCGAGCCCCTGTCCGGGCTCATCAAGGCGGTTGACCGGGTTCATGGCAATTCCAACCACACCCGGACCGCGCTCCACGCCGGATGCCAGGTTGTCCATGGACCCCATGGGTTCCATGCCGGACATCCCGCCATGTTCCATACCCGGCATCGCGCTGTGGTCCATCCCTTCCATCCCGGGCATCGCGCTGTGGTCCATCCCCGGCATCATACTGTGGTCCATGCCTTCCATTCCTGGCATGGGGGCAGGGTCCATGTTCTGCATGTCTGGCATGGCACCATGATCCATGCCGCCCATTCCCATGTCCTTCATTGTCAGCAAGACGGGCTCACGCATTTCCGGCGGGGCCGCGCGCATGCCCTGTTGCGGCGCAAGCGTCGCGACGACCTGGCCCGACCGATCAATCGATTCCGCGACCATTGCAAAGGCCCGCGCTTCTGTCGGTTCGACGATCACATCGTAAGTTTCAGCTACGCCAATCTGGAACTCGTCCGTCTCCACCGGCTTCACGTTCAGACCGTCAGACGCAACGACAGTCATTGCCAAACCGGGAATTCTGAAGTTGAAAATCGACATGGCCGATCCGTTGATGATGCGCAAACGCACGCGTTCGCCAGGCACGAATAAGGCGTCCCAGTTGTCCTGAGTGGAGCGACCATTGATCAGATAAGTATAGGTCGCCGCCGTGACGTCTGCCCAGTCGGTCTGTGACATCCGCATCTGGTTCCACATGGCGCGATCCTGAAGGGTCTGACCAAATCCCTTTTCCGAAACGTCTTCGAAGAAATCGCCGACCGTTCGCTGCTGGAAGTTGTAGGTCGGTCCTGCTTTTTTCAGTTTGGAGAAGATCCGGTGCGGGCTTTCGAAACTCCAGTCGGAGAGGACAAGTACGTATTCGCGATCACAGGCCACTGGGTCGGCATCCTTCGGATCGATGATCAAAGGTCCGTAATGACCGAGCTGTTCCTGAAGTCCGGAGTGTGAATGATACCAATAGGTGCCGTTTTGAGCGAGGTTCCATTTATAGTTAAAGGTCTCTCCGGGCTTGATGCCGGGGAAGGCAATGCCGGGAACACCGTCCATCTGGAATGGGACAAGCAGTCCGTGCCAGTGAATAGACGTATCCTCGGTCAGCATGTTCGTGACGTTGACGCTGATATCGTCGCCCTCCCTGAACCGGACAAGCGGGCCCGGGACTGAGCCGTTGATGCCCGTCGCCATGCCGGCTTTTCCATTAATCCGGACAGGGAATGAAGATATTGAAAGATCGAAGTCCTTGCCTGAAAGTGCGGGAATTCCGAGATTGCCTTCGCTCGCGCTCCGAGCCCAGGCAGGCAGGATACCGGATACGCCGAGCGCCAGTCCCGCGCCCACACCTGATTGAAGCAGATTCCGTCTGTTTATCATATTGTACGCCCTGAATTCATTTGTCTGACAATAGTGTGCATCTCCGGAGCCGCCGTGATGGCCGCAGCCGGTCTAGTGTGCCCCATGACCGGCCCGGGAACCTGCCGCACAGAGGCCCGGACTGATCTCCGTGTCGCTGGTCAAGCAGATTTCAGCAATCGGATAGGGGCCGTTCTCGACTTTATGCAGCGTAAACTGAACCCGATCACCAGGGTTGACCGAGGACAGGTCGACACTGTCGAGCACGTGGAAGGCCATCTTCATCGCAGGCCAGTGAAGGGCAGGGACGGGACCGTGATCCAGACCGATCTTTCGGTTTTCGAGATCAATTGCGACGACTTTTCCCACACCTTCAAACATGTGGGATGGGCGCATGCTTGCGCTTGCCGGCATATCCATCCTGTCATGATCCATTTTGTCGCCTGGCATCTGCGCCGATGCGGCCCCGGCGAACATTGCGAGCGCCGTTGCAAGGCAACTGATCGATTTGAGTGGTCGGTTCATCAATGTCTCCAGGGTGAGGGCAGGGGAGGGGCAAGGAACTCAGGAAAGTCAAAACCGTCGCCAAAAGTTCCATCACCACGTACCTCGCATAGATAGATAGGTCGGCAAGGCAATATGAGTATATGGTGCGGGAGCAAAGGGCGTTTCCTGTTCCGAAGAGCTGGCGATACACATTATTACGTAAGAGAATCCCGTCCCCCTCAAGACAATCTGCTAATTCCACCGGGAGGGGCGTGTCTCTACCTGCGGCATGAGTGCTTGCGGGTCATCAGCTCCATAGATGGGGCGAGCTAAAGAGATTATGGGCCCTTAAGGGTTGCCAAAATCGAAACGGAATCCGAGCGCATGAAACGCCAGTGGACAAGGCGTCAGTTCCAGCTCCAGGGCTTCGACACGCCAGCCTTCCGTGAAACGCAGCCTCGATTGTATTTCCGGGCGCCCCCATCAGTAGACCCTCCCGCTCTCAACGGTGTCCGGTGCATCTGCAAAACGCTGCTTTCTTCGCTCTGCCGCTATGACTATTGTCTTGGAATTATTATGTCCTATATACCCTGCGGAGGTATATTTCATGATGGACAAGACGCGCGAAGCGGCGACCAAACGACTGGCCCGGATAGCAGGACAGGTGCGGGGTGTGGGCGGCATGATTTCCGAAGACCGCTATTGCATTGACGTCGTTCGTCAGATTCAGGCAATCAAGGCGGCTCTCAGTGGGCTGGAAGCGCTGATTCTGGATGATCACCTGGACACCTGCGTGCATCAGGCCCTGTCAGGAGAAGATGTTGCTGTGCGTCGGGAGAAGATCGAGGAGCTCGTCGCAGTCCTGGGCGGGCGCCGAAAATAGTGACGTTGCCGCAATTAAGTTCGGTAATGCTGATTTCAGACGAACACCAGAAGTGCTGGATGAAGGCTGGTTGTCCTGCCGCGACTGGCCCTGTCGTCAGCCTTCTCACCTAAGCTGACACAACGCTTGTCGCGGCAACAGTCACCCCAAGCGACGACTACAGCACGGGGGGACATTGCCACCGGGCGGGCAGCATTCCCGTAGGAAATAAGCAAATTGTATGTCCACGCTGGGAATGCCGCGCTGCGGTCAGGCCGGGCTTTTCTTGTTGAAGAAATTATAAAGCGGCACGAATAGAAGTGCCGTGTACCAGCCATACGCATAGGCCCACGCAAGACCGACAACGTATCCGGCAATTGACCAATGGAACCCCGGCATGAAGGCGGCCCAGCCTTGATGCATGTGCATGTTGACCTGTGTGTTGCCCATCATCATGTGCATTGGCACGGTCAGGCCCCACAACATGCATATCGTGAAGGTAATCGCGAGAAACAGCGATAACGCGTGACCTAAAGGAACGATCTTCATTGCTCGTCTCCAGTAGTGTTGGTGTCTGATTTCATCATCGGGCAGGATCCACTCATTGCGCCATGGTCCATCATGCCCTGTCCCATTCCACCAGCCATATGCGCTTCGCATTTCGCGCGCATTTCGGCTTTCATTTCAGGAAACGTCTCCATACAGGCCTTGTGCTGCGCTTTCATTTCAGGACTCATCATGTCATCGGCAGCCATCCCGCCACCCTGCATCATCCCATCGCCTTGCATCATTCCGCCTTCGGCCATCTTCGTCATCATGGTCGCCTGCATGGTTTCGCACTTTGCCCGCATGGCGTCTTTTTCGGCCAATGTCATTGACTGTGTTTCCGATGTGCTGGCGTCGATATTTTCTGGCGTACCATTCAGGTTGGCGCAGCCCGTCAGGGCCAGAGCTATACCTGCCGACACGAGAACTGCCGTACGTCTTCCAATTGTCAAAGAGGTCGTCATATTCATCTCCATTTGGTTTCGAGACTGCATTAAGCAGGCTTGCCTGATCAGTATTGATTGTAAAATTTGGCGCTACCGTACACCTGGCGTCAGCCTATGTTCGATAAGACCAATACACAAGGCAATATACCCACTAAGGGTATTTCGTCCCTGATGCAGGTCGAGCTCTCGGATTTGTGATTGGAGGAGCGAATGGACGGTGACAGGATTCTGATCCTGTACAGAATTTTTTGAGTCTCGCACGTTTTTCAGATCTTGGTCGTCAATCTTCGCACTCACCAATGATCAGCGCGGACGACCAATGGATGCGAGCAATTTTCCAGCCATCATCTGTCTGTCGGAGCCTGACCCTTTCCATCCTACACGAATGGATCATTTTTACCTTCGAAAAGGCCATGCGTTTGGGAATCCGGTATTACCACCGTCACGGTGTCGCTGCATATCTGCGACCTGCCGGAAAATTATGCAGCGTGCGTGTGGACGCCGCTCACTGTGACTCTCCAACGCTGGTACGGCTGTGTCGCAACTCAGGCGCTGCTGCTACCTCTATGCCGATTTCGACATTTGAACACGCGCGCACACTGAGTCGAATTCGAGATGAAAAATTGAAACTGATGCATAAGGTTTGCGCGTGTATATAGAGAAGGAAATGGTTCTGCTTGATCAGTGCGCTTCTTTGTTGGCGCAGTCCGGTCGCGCATCGATCTCTTCAGGAAAATCATCATGTCTTCCTGCCGTAGGCCAGCGGCGCGGCTGCTCGCGATGAACACGCGCAAGGCATCACCCTCGCGACCGCGACGAAGGCGCAGATGGGTGGACGAAGTCAGGGGCTGGCACCTGGCCGGAGTGGCAATATGATGGGCGGCTACGGGGGATCGACATTCCAAGACTAGCCGTGGTGCTGGACGCTATCGGCATTTTGGCGTTCTGTCCCCGCAAACCATGAGCCACATTATTCCACCATGTTTTTCCCCCGTCGATCGGAATCAGATGAAATGTCGTTTGGAAAATGACCCCGAGCTGTGTTTCTTCGCTACTGCAATAGCAATTGGCGGTGAGAATTTGGATGCCATTGCGAACGTGCTAATTTGCGAGCGGGAAGACCGCGTTTCGATCACACCTTCTCAAACCTCGGATAATGGAAGTGGTAACGATCATGCCTGTTTCAGTCACTTATTTCTCGGACGTTCTCTGTATTTGGGCCTATGCGTCCCAAATCCGGCTTGAAGAGATTGCCAGAAACTTCGGGGCGGACGTTCAAGTTGATTATAGGTTCTGCTCCGTCTTTGGAAATTCCGCCGACAAGATTTCGCGGGGATGGGCCGACAAAGGAGCCTATGCGGGATTCAATCGGCATCTGCGAGAGGTCGGGAAGAAATTCAGTCACATCGACGTTCATCCCGAAATATGGCTTACAATCAGGCCAGCGAGTTCGGACAGTGCACATCTGTTCATCAAAGCTGTTCAGATTGTGGTGCAGAGATCTGAAGGTGAGGGCAATTCCGGTGTTGGTGGCCCTCTTTCAGCGCAATTGATCTGGCAGTTGCGTCGCGCATTTTTCCATGAGTGCCGCGACGTCTCCCAGCGCAAGGTTCAGCATGCGATTGCCGAACAGATCGGCATTCCAATTGCCCCGGTGGAGGCTGAGATCAACAATGGTGCGGCGTTCGCTTCACTGGCCGCCGATAACCTTCAGCGAGATCAGCTCAAGATCGAGGGCAGTCCGACTTTTGTGCTCAATCAGGGTCGCCAGAAGCTCTATGGAAATCTGGGGTACCGCGTCATCGAAGTGAACATCCGTGAATTGTTGCGGGAACCTGGCGTAAGCGAAATGAGCTGGTGCTGAGTGACCCGAGACCCTGAACATCCAATGATCCCAGCATTTTGTGCTTATCTACAAGCTGAATGATTCAGCCCACAAGACAGCGACACTTAGTGTCCTACGATCACTTCAAACCCGATTGGCAAAACCGGGTTCAAGCGCGGTTCACTTCTCAATTGTCGCCTCTTTATTCTCTACAGCCGATAGAGGGTCAAAAGCCAATTTCGCCGTTCTTTGAAGATGACAGACCTGCTGTGGATGTAGGTCTACAGGGGATATGAAGCCGCGTTGGAGATGCTTTCCATGATTGCGCAACAGGCCACTTCGCCGCCTTCACAAGACGTGATCATGCCCTGAAGTTCCCGTTTCAAAGCCCTCAATTGCTTGAGGCGTCGATCTACTTCCGCCAGATGGTGTCGCGCGACCTTGTCCACCTTCGCGCAATCTTCGTCAGGCGTCATTTGCAACGCGATTAGTTCACGGATCGCCTCAACAGGAAAGCCCAGGTCACGGGATTGCCTGATGAACGATAGGCGTTGCTGGGTAGCCGTATCGTAGACGCGTTGCCCCCCAGTTGTGCGTCCAGGATCCGGCAACAGACCGATGGATTCGTAGTAGCGGATTGTTGTCACCTTCACGCCAGCCGCTTTTGACAGCTGCCCTATCGTGCGTCTTTGAGTTGCCATACATTTTCTCCTTGAACCTCTAGTCACTAGAGCCTTTATAAAAGGCTCGAGAGAATAATCAGCAGCGAACTCGCGCGGCGCGATCTTCGGAACTAGCTGGAATGTTGCAGTACTGACTGACAAAATGAGGATGATTTGTGGCTGACGAGGACGAGTGCTGCGGCGTCAATGAAAACCTGATCCGGTCTCCCGGCTACCGACGGGCCCTATTAATCGTGGTTATTCTCAATGTTGTATATGGCGTCATCGAACTGTTCGGCGGATTTCTGGCCAATTCACAGGCGCTGAAAGCGGATGCGCTGGATTTTCTCGGGGATGGATCAATTACGTTTCTGGGCCTGCTTGCGATAGGCTGGTCGCTCGTGTGGCGGGCAAGGTCTGCGCTTATTCAGGGTGTGTTCCTCGGTCTGCTGGGGTTTTGGGTTATTGTGTCCACTATTCTGAAGGCCATGAACGACACACCCGTCGAGGCGGGCTTGATGGGCCTATTTGCTGTGGTTGCGCTGGTCATCAATGTTGTTGCCGTCCTGCCGCTGCTGCCGTACCGTGACGGCGATGCCAATATGCGCGCTGTTTGGCTTTTTTCCCGCAACGATGCGATCGGCAATGTTGCGGTGATAGTTGCGGCGGGTCTCGTGGCGCTGACCTCAACGCGGTGGCCGGACTTGATTGTGGCCTTCCTGATTGCCGCACTCTTTTTGCATTCGGCCTGGACTATTATTCAACATGCTATTCGCGATCTGCACACGGCTAATGCAAGCCTGGCAGATCCTCTTTCTATCAAGACAGCAATAGAATGAGCAGATATCTGCGAATGCTGGGTCTTTCGATTGTCTTTTTTGTTTTTGCTCTGGATTTGGCCAGCAAAGCGTTGATGTTTTCGGCGCTCACAAAAGCAGGTGGTCTGATAAACCTTTTGCCATTCTTCGACTTCAGGCTCGGATTTAATCACGGGGTCAGTTTTGGGCTTCTGAGTTCGCAGAGCGACTGGGCGCCCTGGCTGCTCGCCGCTGTCGCTTTGGGCATTTCAGTTTATCTGTCGATGCGGCTGTGGCGCGCCACGACCAAGACTGAATCTATTTGGATCGGGCTTATCATTGGGGGAGCGTTGGGAAATGCTGTGGACCGGCTGGTGGATGGTGCCGTTACCGATTTCCTCGACATCCATATCAACGGGTATCACTGGCCAACATTCAATCTGGCGGACGTCGCGATCGTCATTGGTGTCGCAATCATAATCTTTGATGGATTCCGCAATACGATCGCTGATCGATCTGATCCGCCGGCAACGCTGTGAGTGAAGATGCTCAATGAAATGGCGCGCGTGGGCTTAATCAGCTTCGGTTCCCATTCTCAACCTTTCCCACCCATCGGCGCTCACAGTGCTCTAGGCCTCAATCACAAACTGCCCCATCATACCAGCGTCTTCATGTTCGAGTATGTGGCAATGGTACATGTAGGGCGTGTCAGAATCGGCATAATCCTTGAATGACAGCAGGAGCCGGACGCGCTCGCGCGACGACAGGAGAACAGTGTCTTTTAAACCCATCTCATGTTCAGGTGGCGGGCGGCCGTTCCGATCAAGAATTCGGAACTGCACGTCATGAACATGGAATGGGTGAGCCATCATCGACGCGTTCTCGACCTCCCATATTTCGGTTGTATCCAGTTTCACGCGCTCATCTATCCGCGCCATGTCCATCGACTTGCCATTGATGGTGAAACCCCCTCGGCCACGCATGCCCATTCCCATTCCCATTTCCAAAACGAAGCGACGGGTCTTGACGGCTTTGCTTGGGTCGATCGCCGGAAGGGTTGTCAGCTTCGCAGGGGTAGCCGTCGAAGGGCGAAGTTGCTCGTTCGGGACGATAAGCAGGACTTTGAAGACCGATCCTTCTGAACTGCGTCGAGAGTTGCCGCGCCCCCATCGGCCGCCCATCATCCCGCCATCCATCATTCCCATTTCACCCGACAGTGACCTGGCAAGCAGTTGCAGAGGTACCCCATGACTTGCATCGACCACTATTTCCGCGCGTTCTCCGGGGGACAGTCTGATCCGCGACATCCGGACCGGTGCCTCAAGATGTCCGCCATCACTGCCAGTCATCAAAAAACTTTGCTGGGTTTCAAACTCAAAATCATAAATCCGGGCGTTTGAGCCGTTAAGCAAACGCAGTCGAAGCAGCTCTGTCTGGCATTCAAATGCAGGATCAATAACGCCGTTCACAAGCAACGTGTCACCGCGCATACCCATCATGATATCGTGCATTGAGCGTGCATAAATAAGCCGACCGTCTGAACCGAAGGCCCGGTCCTGCACAATAAGCGGCACATCATCGATGCCATACTCATGGGGCAGGGAGTCAGTGCGACCCTCATCATCACGAACGATTATCGGTCCCGCCAAGCCATGATACACTTGTGGTCCCGCGCGCCGATGCGCGTGAGAATGATACCAGAACAAGGAAGGTTTCTGGCGCACCTGAAATTGCGCCGTCCAGGTTTCGCCTGGTGCGATGCGTTGATGTGGCGTCCCGTCATATCGCGCAGGTACGTGGAAGCCGTGCCAGTGAAGTGTGGCATCCTCTTCCAAAGTGTTGGTCACACTCATGCGCACGTCGGCACCATTTACCATATCCAATGTCGGGCCAAGATAGGATTGGTTGATACCTATGGTCGGCGTGAATTGGTTATCAAAAAATGCCGTACGCCCGCTTTGTAGCGTCAGATCATATTCTGTAATCGCACCATTCTTTTGCCCGGCATAGAGAACGGGCACCTGAAGCAGGTTTCGATCAGAGACGCGCGTGGCCTAGATCTGTCCATTCACCTCGCCTCCGCAACCCGCCAAGCCTAGCGCTGTTCCGGCCAAGCCAAACAACGTTGTTCTCCGGGTAAACATGGATTGTCTCCTCTGTTTGTTGTCCCTATGCCTCGCTCGGCCCGATCGACAAGGTTTTACTTCTTGTTGAAGAACAAGAATTTGACGAAGGCCGCGCTGCCTAAAACAAGAAAAGCGATAAGCAAAAACATCAATAAACCGCCGATTGGATCCATCGTCATCCATTGGTCCCGCATCATCAAATGGTCATTGTTCACAATTTATCTCCTCTGCGCCGCCGGCGTTCAAACACTGTTTGGCCATGGCGCGACGTCTTGGCCAGGAACCGAAACTCGGACTGTGCAATCTATAGCCAGTGGAGGGTCAAGATCTAATTGAAAAAAATTCGTCCTTGCGGCATCGTCTTCAGATCCGCACCCTGTCCGATCAGCTGAATGTTGAAATCCATCTTGTCAAATCGAATACACCACTCACAAAAGAGATGGGCGCGAGGCGATCACCTGACGACTCCTCAACGCAGAAGTCTTCAACCTAGCAGCATGTCCGGAGCTCCAACGCCGCTTTGAAATAGATCAGGAGCGAGGTTCGGATTTTTGCCGTGGTTGGTTTTGACGGGGCCGCTGCCAGTCCACGTAAAGATTTTGTGCGAGCTCTCATCATGCCTCTGGCTATTTTCGCTCTTTGAATCCAAGAAGTCGAAGCGCATTGAGTGCAACGATCAGGGTTGATCCTTCATGCGCAATAACTGCCGGCCCGATGCCCAGACCAAGCAATGTCGCTGGCACCAGAAACGCCACGATACCGAGACTAGCCCAGAGATTCTGTCGGATGATCCGGCGCGTTGCACGGCTAAGGGCCACCGCGAACGGCAGTGCTTCCAGATCATCAGCCATCAAGGCAATATCGGCCGTTTCGAGCGCGACATCCGATCCGGCAGCGCCCATTGCAATGCCGACAGTCGCATTGGCCATCGCGGGCGCATCGTTCACGCCGTCCCCGACCATGGCGACACCGCCTTCGGCTTTCAGGGCCTTGATCCTTGTCACTTTGTCATCTGGCATGAGGTCGCCAAAGGCCTCGTCAAGGCCGACACTTCCTGCAACGGCATCGGCGACATTCTGATTGTCGCCAGAAATCATCATCATGCGGGTCACGCCGATATTACGCAGTCTGGCGATCACGGTTTTGGCGGACTCGCGCGGAGTATCCATCAGGCCGATTGCGCCGAGATAACGATCGCCCTGCCTTACAATCATGGTCGTGCGGCCTTGTGCCGCCATTTCGGTGACACGGGAAGCCAGGTCAGATGGTACCGACGGTCCATCAACCTCATCAAACAAAGCGGACTTTCCGATATGAACGGTCTTGCCCTCAAACTTTGCCGAAACGCCGCGCCCGGTGACACTGGAGAAATCAGTCGCCGCGCCGATGACGGTGTCCAGGCGTGTCCTGGCATCGCGCACAACGGCCTGGGCGAGGGGATGATCGCTGAGCGCTTCGACCGCAGCGCTCACCGTCAGCAATTCCGCTTCGGTCGCGTCGCCGTAGGGTGCGATATCAACAAGACGGGGCTCGCCCTCGGTGAGGGTCCCGGTCTTGTCGAATGCAATGGCATCGACGCGTCCAAGGGCTTCGAGCGGCGCGCCGCCCTTGATGAGCACGCCTCCGCGGGCCGCACGGGCGACTCCAGACAGGATAGCGCTTGGGGTCGCGATCGCCAGCGCGCACGGACTGGCCGCTACCAGAACGGCCATTGCGCGATAAAAGCTGTCCGACGGTGCCTCATCCAGAACCAGGAAGCCGAGAGATGTGACAAGGGCCAGCAGGATGACCAATGGTACGAAGATCCGCTCGAATTGTTTCGTAAAGTTTTGCGTTGGAGACTGCCGGGTTTCCGCCTCACTGACCATTGCGACAACACGGGCAAGCGTCGTTTCCCCCGACAATCTTGTGACCTGGATATCCAGGCTGCCTGATCCATTGATCGACCCGGCAAAAACGCGATTCTCCGATTTTATATTGTCCGTATTTGCTGCAGCCGTCTCGGTGTCATCGACAGGCTGCTTGTCTACAGGTGCGCTTTCACCTGTGATCGGTGCCTGATTGACGGTGCTGGTACCGGCAGTCACAAAACCATCGGCTGGCACGCGTTCATTGGAGCGCACGACAACAATGTCACCGACGACCAGGTCGTCAATGGACACGGTTTCGGTTTGCGCGCCCCTTCGAACGAGAGCTGTTTCTGGTGTCAGGTCTGCCAGTGCTGAAATCGCATTGCGTGCCCTCGCCATCGCGTAACTTTCAAGCGCATGGCCGATTGCAAACAGAAAGAGCAGAAATGCGCCTTCGGCCCATTCGCCCAGTATGGCCGCACCCGTGGCTGCGACCAGCATCAGAAAATCAATCTCAAACTTGCCCTTGAGAATGCTGCCGAACGCTTCGCGCAGAGCAAAATAGCCTCCAAAGCCATAGGCGGCGAGCAAAAGTAGAAAGCCAGCGTTCTCCGGCATCAAACCGAGTTTCGGCCCAAGCCAGCCCACAAGCAGACACGTGCCGGACATGAGAGCAAAGACCAGTTCTGCCCGGTCTCCGAGCAGTCGGTTCAGCCAGCCATCATGCGCGTGGACATGGCTGGTTTCCTTGCGGTCGTGATCATTTTTGTTCGGCGAGGTCAATCTGGTCTCCTATCTGGCCTTGAGCCGCAGGCGGAAAAACCGCCCGCGGCCCGTAGGCTCATTCCGCTACAGCAGGATGGAGGTGTTCGGACTCCAGAAGCGAGTGATGGCTTTCCGGTTTCGGAGCAAACCAGCGATGCAGCGCAGGCATCACCAGCAGGGTGAGCAAGGTCGACGAGACCAACCCACCCGTTACCACGGTGGCGAGCGGTCTCTGCACTTCTGCGCCGACGCCTGTCGCGAAGAGCAGGGGGGCAAGTCCGAGCGCTGTCGTCATCGCCGTCATCAGGACAGGTCGCGCCCGAAGCCCCGCCGCCTCGATGGCGAGATCGTCGAGGTTTCGGCCAGCCCGCGCAAAGTCATCCATGAAACTGACGAGCACCATGCCGTTTCCGAGGGCGATCCCGAACAGGGCGATGAACCCGACTGTGGCGGGAACCGAAACCGGAAGCCCGGTTATCCAGAGCGCCAGTGCGCCCCCCGTCAGGGCCAGCGGGATATTCAGCAAGATGAGGACCGACGACTTCAACCGGCCGAACGTTATCAACAGGATCAGGAGCACGATACCGAGCGTGATCGGAATGACCACGGCAAAACGGGCGTTCGCCTGTTGCTGAAGTTCGAACTGGCCGCCCCAGACAAGCCGGTAACCGGGAGGCAACTCCAATTGGGCATCCGTCAGCGCCTGCGCTTCCTCGACAAAGGAACCAATATCACGCCCCCTCACGTTCGACTGGACCGTGATAAAGCGTTCTCCATTCTCGCGTGTGATCTGGCGCGGTCCGATGATCGTCTCGATTCTGGCGACAGTTTCGAGAGGTACGCGTGCGCCCGATGGTGATTCCAGCACGATACGGCTGATTGCTTCGGGCGTATCCCGGTTTTCTTCATGCAGGCGCACGACGATTGGGAACTGGCGAACACCTTCGAACAAGGCACCGGCTTCGGCGCCGCCGACGGAGGCGCGAAGCGCATCCAGTGCGTCTTCAACGTCGAGACCGTAACGGCCAAGGGCGGCCCGATCCACCGTCACCACGAGTTGCGGTGCGCCGGTGATCTGGTCGGCCTGGACTTCAGCAGCGCCGTCAACTTGCTGCAGGAGTGTCTGTAGCACCTGCGACCTGTCGAGAAGGATTTCCGAGTCTGGCCCGAAGATCTTTACCGCCAGCTCAGCACGTGTTCCGGTGATGAGCTCATCCACGGCCATGGCAATCGGCTGCCCGATGCTTGCAACGATACCTGGCACCGATTCCAGGTTTTCCGAGATGGCCGTACGCAAGTCCTCGGGAGACATCCCTTCGCGCCACTGATCGCGCGGTTGCAGTTCGACGAAGGCTTCCGCGCTATTGGTCGGGTCCGCATGCGCACCGACTTCGCCGCGCCCGATACGGGTGACGATCGACTTGATCTCGGGAAACGCATCCAGCAGCCGTTTTTCGACCCGCGTTGTCGTTGCGGTGGCTTCTGTCAACGAGATCGATGGGGCCATCGTGACCCGCAACAGAATGTCACCTTCTTCGAGCGAGGGTGTAAATTCCGACCCAAGCTGCGAGCCCGCGAGCCCACCTGCCAAAAGAAGCACCGCAGCCATCGCTATGGCTGCCATGCGTTGCCTTACAAAAAAGCCTGCAAGTGAGCTGACATAGCGGGCGATAAGGTCAGGCTTCTCTTCGTTCTTTGCCTTTCCGCGTCGCATCAGGCCATTTGCAAGGGACGGCGCAATCAGCGCGGCGTAAAAAAGCGAACCGGTCATCGCAAGCGCAGCAGATGCGGCGAGTGGACGGAACGTCTTGCCCTCAACGCCTTGCAGCGAAAACAGCGGCAGGAAGACAACGATGACCACTGCGACAGCGGCAACCAGGGGCGCAATGACCTCGGCAGTCGAGCGTGCAACGACGCTGCGCTGATCTTCCGTGCCTGCGCTTTCCCGGAGACTCCGATCGACATTTTCCGCGATGACGATCGCGCCATCGACCATCATCCCGATGGCAATGGCGACACCGCCCAGCGACATCAGATTGGCACTGATGCCGAGCACGTTCATCGCGATGAATGCAAAGCCGACAGAGAAGGGAATAGAGAGAACGACGACGAGGCTTGGCCGCCAACCGCCCAAAAAGACGAAGACAACAAGCGCCACAAGAAGACCGCCCTGCCAGAGCGCGGTCGTCACCGTTGCGGCAGCCTTGTTCACGAGCGTGCCCTGATCATAGTAGGGGATGGCCGTCACGCCTTCGGGCAGGCTTGCGTTGATTTCCTCAAAGCGCTGCTGCACACGGGCGATCACGTCAGACGTGTTGGTGCCATAGAGTTTCAGCACGAGGCCGGCGACGACTTCGCCTTGGCCATTTGCCGTGGCAAGTCCTTGTCGGACGCCGCCGCCGATGACGATTTCGCCCAGGTCGCGGACGCGGACGGGGCGTCCGTCATCAACATTGACAACGATTTCGGCAAGGTCATCGACCGACCGGGCCAGTCCAACGCCGCGCACGGTGTACTGCTCCGCGCCAATTTCGAGGAATTGCGCGCCCTCGGTCTTGTTGCCACGCTCCAGCGCGCCAATCACGTCGCCAATCTGGATATCATAGGCGAGCAAAGCATCCGGATCGAGACGGACCTGGTATTGCTTCTCGAAGCCGCCAAGCGAGAGCACTTCGGTGACGCCCGGTACGGTTTGCAGTTGGTACTTGATGATCCAGTCCTGGATCTCGCGCATTTCGACAAGGTCCCGCGTCCCGCTGGAATCATCAAGTCTGAAATAGAGAATGATGCCCAGGCCCGTCGAGATGGGGCCCATTTGCGGGTCGCCAAATCCGTCCGGAATGTTGCCGCGCGCCTCTGCGAGACGTTCGCCAACGACCTGGCGCGCAAAATAGACGTCCGTCCCGTCTTCGAAATAGATGTTGACCACGGACAGGCCGAAATTCGAGACTGAGCGCATGCTCTTGAGTTTCGGGAGGCCGGACATGGCCGTTTCAATCGGATAGGTGACATAGCGTTCGACCTCTTCCGGGGCGAGGCCTTCGGTTTCGGTAAAGACCTGAACCAGGGAGGGGGTGACGTCCGGAAAGGCATCCACGGGCAGGGCCCGGAAGGCGAACAGGCCGCCAAGCGTCATGGCGAGTGCCGCGATGGCTGCCAGGAGACGGCCCCCGGCGATACGGTGCATAAAATTGATCATGTCTGTTGGTCCTAGTGTCCGTGTCCATCGCCAAAGGCGTCTTTTTCAAGCTGGGCCTTGAGGGTGAAACCCCCTTGCGAGACAAAGGTCTCGCCGACCGCCAGGCCCGAACGAATTTCGACAAAGCCGCCGGCCGTTGCACCGATCATCACTGGCCTGGGTGCGAAACCGCCTTCAACGGGAACGAATATTGACGGTTTGTCTTCGACAATCTGGACAGCTGTTTGCGGGACCCGCACCACGGGGCTTGCGTTGCCGACACTGAGATCAGCCGTGACAAACTGGCCAGGCGTCAGACGGCCATCTGCATTGTCCACAATCACTCGTGCCGTCGCGGTGCGAGAGGTTTCATTGATGACGGGAAGCACGAAAGCGACAGTCGATAGCGCCAGGACATCTCCAGCGTCGGTCTTGAGCGCGACAGGTGCGCCAATACGTATACGACCAATGTCCTGTTTGTAGACGGCGATGTCTGCCCAGACCACGCTGTCATCCGCGATCGTGAAGAGCGTGTCGGCGCCGGCGTCTCCCGCGGCAACAGTCTCGCCAAGAGTCACTGCGCGCCGCACAATCGTTCCAGCGATCGGCGCAGTCAGGTAGGAATTGGCATTGTCGCCATCTCTTGCTGTCGCGACGTTTTCCAGCGCTTCATGACTGACACCTGCTGCGTGTAGCTCATTTTCGGCTGCATCACTTACGGCTTTTGCGGCTTCAAATTCCGCACGTGCGGTCTGAACGTCGGCTTCAGAGGTGACCTTGTCGGCCCAGAGCTGTTCCTCGCGCGCGAGGGCCTGAGCGGCAAGGGCTTTTCTGGTTTCACCCTTCTGCCAGGTCGCTTTCAGGCCGGCGAGATCGCGGCTGGAGATCAGCGCCAGAGTCTCGCCTCGCTTCACGCTATCGCCTTCGCTGGCGTAGAGCTTTGCGACAACGCCGCTGACCTTTGGTGAGACATTCGCGACCCTGTCTGCGTCGAACATTATTTCTGCTGGAAGGCTGAGTGACTGGCCCATTTCGGCCATTTTCGCCTCACTGAGTTCAATGCCCGCTTCGCGTGCTTCTGCTTCGGTCAGATTGACGACATCGCCTTCGTCTTCGCCGTGTTCGTCGTGAGTATCGTTTCCTTCGGAGTCCTTCTCCTTGTCGGCAGCTGAGAATGCCTCATACGGGGTGTTCCCGTGCGTGTCATTTACGGCCGAAGCGACGGCGCTGGTTTTGCCGTCTGCCGCTGAAGTCTCGCCACAGGCCGACAGCAGGGCTGTCAAACTCAGTAGGGCTGTTGTCAGGATCAGGGACTGTTTCATTGGATGTCTCCATTAAAGGGGGGGGCGCCAATCAGGCTTCGCAGGCGCATGTTTTCGGTATTCAGGGCGCGGGCGGCATCGATCACGGCCACGCCGGATTCGATCAGGCCCTTACGGGCATCGAGGGTCGAAGTGAGATCGAACTTGCCTGCGGCATAGCCCTGGACGGATGCTTCATAGGCCGCCCTGGCAGAGGGCAGGGCATCGTTTTCAAGGAGGGCCAGGCGTTCCTGGGCCGCGCGGACCTGAGCGACTGACGCACGTTGGCTGGCAAGCAATCTTGCCTCCACAGCCGCCCGGTCGGCGCGACCGGCATCGGTTCTGTAACCCGCGGCGCGGGTTGCGTCCCGGTTGCGGTCAAACAATGGGACAGGAACGCTGACGCCCAGAAGGAAGGCGGTATCGCCCGTTTGTTCAAACTGCCGCATGCCGGCACTTAGCGTAAGATCAGGAATCCCTTGCGCGCGCGCCAGATCCTGCTCTGCCTGCCGGGCGACGATGCCCGCTTCGGCTACTTTGATGGCGGGGTGTTGGCCCAGGTTGGCAGGACCGGGGTCGGCGGGCGCCGTCATTGGCTGGACGGGTGCCTCGAAGACCGGGTCGGCGCTTCCCCACAATGCGCTGAGATCGTAGCGAAGGGATTCCATGTCACCGCGTGTCTGTGCGGCCACTGCGCGCAAGGCTGCAGCATCGGCTTTCGCCCGGGAAAGTTCCGGTGGCGCGGCCGCGCCTGCATCCACTCGCTTGCCAACGGTTTCGCTGAGCGTGTCCGCCAGTTCGGCCGATTGATCGGCGAGACGGACGAGCTGGGCGGCCGCGTCCAGTTCATAGAAGAGCGTCACCGCCTCCAATTCTGTTTCGCGCAGGATGGCGTTACATTCTGCCGTTGCGAGTGCGGCACTGGCACGGGCAGCGCGCTGCCGTTTTGATCGCTTGCCGCCCAGCTGGAATGTCTGGGCGATCGAAAACGTTGTCTCGGTTTGATCAAAGCCAGCGAGTGGCCCGGAGCCCGAGAAGTTTTCTAGTTCCAATCCAATCGACGGATTGAGCCAGCGACCGGCCTGATCTGCGTCCGCCTGGCGAGCGCGTGTTTCCAGTGCGGCCTTGCGCACTTCCGGGGAAGCATTGCGGACTTCTGCCAGTACGGCGTCCAATGTTAAGGGGGCACCTGCCTCGATTGCGGAGACAGCGACCATTGGTCGGCTGCACGGAGCCGCGACCGCAGTGCCCGCAAGGACAGCTGCGATCAGGGCACAACATGCACCCTGCTTCAATGTATTCATTGAGTTAATTTCCTCGTGATGACCTGAAATATGCCGACGGCAGAGCCGTGGCTATGGCGTCAGATCAGACACGGGGAGGGCGGTAGAGGCCGAAGGGACCGGCGCGAGGCGCGGTCGCGTTTATGCCTGGCCACACGGAAGCGTCAGGAATTATGCGAGATACGGAGCTGGTATGAAAGGACCCGGCCAGATGGAAATGACAACTCCCGCATGCATCTACATGATGATCATGATCCGGGCTCGACTGTCCGTCTTTCGTGCGTTCTGTGCTCGTTTCGACGCCCTGGTCATCCAAAGCCTGACAGACTATCGTCTCAGGATCAATCGCATGTACATCCGCCGACGCAGGGCCAATCAACATGGTCGCGACCAGACAAGTCGCGAGCCAAAGTCTGATATTGAAGATGACGCCGAACAAACGCATGTGATGCGCCATAACAGTCAATTCTTCAAAAATCACTAAGAAATGTCACGCTCTTGAGGACTTTTACGCAACAGGGCTGGTGGTGGCTTACTAGTCCGGCAGGCATTTAGCGCTATCCGGTCGCCCGTAAATATATCGCGAGTCTTACGGCAGCGCGATCACAACTCCTTGATTTACCATGTCGGACTATTGGAATATTAATTTTGATGTGTGCATAGGGATCGAATGATCGGCATCTGTCGCCTCTTCCTCGCGCTTGTCGCGGCTGCACTGGTCGCCTGCCCGGTGATGGCCTTGGATGTCCAGAATCGTGGCGACGGCATCGAGGCGATGCTTGTGTCGAAGAGTGTTCAGGCAGCCCCTGGCATTGAAGATGTTCATCGCGATGCTTCCGGACCCGATTCGATGGAAGAGTCGTGCCCTAAACGAAATGATTGCAGCATTATCGCAATCAATCAGGTTTCACCCGCGCCCACCGTCTCTCCGCTGCCCGATGAAGCGAATTTGATCGCGATTCCGGCGGTGCAATTTTCGGTGGAAGAAGTCCTTATCAAGGGGTTCTCAACCGGTCCGCCGGCAGGAACATACAAACCCCGCCCGCAGACACCTCTCGTCCTGAAACAACGTTTCCTGATCTGATCAGCACAACAATCGCTCTGCCGCGCGCCTGAAGGCTCGCGGGCGGTTGCCTTGTTCTTCTGATTCAAATCCAGGAAAGACCCATGTTCACTCACCCATCACGCGTCTGGCTGCTCGCAGCGGTCGCCGGATTCGCATCTTCAACTTTCTCGGGTGCTCGCGCCCAAAGTCTCGATCAGCTGGAGGCAGAGCTCGCGCGCCATCCCGCGCTGGACGCCCTGCAATACCGTTCGGACGCAGACCGCGAACGCGCCACGGCTGCTCACGCGCTACCCGATCCGGTCATATCGCTCGGCATCAACAATTTGCCCGTTTTCGATCCGGTATTCGACAGGTTCCTGCCAACCAACAAGGCTGTAGGGGTACGCCAGCAGTTTCCGTCTGCTGCCTTGCGAAACGCCCAGTCATCGGGAGCGAATAATCGCGCCGCCCAGACCGATGCGGCGCGCGATTGGCAATATGCCCAGTTGCGCGCGGAGCTGCGCATTTCGCTGATCGAACGCGCGCGTATCCGGGAACAACGCCGCCTCGCGCTGGCCCGGCGCGAAAAATATGCCGAATTGACGGACGTCATACAGAACGAGATCGATGCGGGCCGCCCGGCTCTGTTCCGGCTGGCACAAGTCGATGTTGAGCGGGCTGATATTGATCGCGCGCTCGCAGAGCTCGACGCCGAGAACGCAGATATCGATGCCAGGCTAGTCGACCTAATCGGCGCGGTACCTGATACAGATGCGCCTATGCCGGTCGTCGCTGAATGGACGGGGGAGGCCGGCGCCTTTCACGCTGTTCGTATCGCGCAGGCGTCTGTCGGCGTTGCCGACGCCGGCGTCGATCAGGCGGCCGCCGCATATAAACCAGAATGGGGCGTGCAGCTAACCTATCAGCAACGTGAAAACGGGCGCGGAGGCATGGGATCCACCTTTGCTGGCGATGACTGGGTCTCGGGCATGGTGACATTCACTGTTCCCATCTGGGCTGAGAAGAGCCAGGCGCCCCGGCTGCGCGCGGCCAAAGCCGACCGTAGCGCGGCACGTGCCCTGTCCATGGCGGCCGCGAGGCGCGCGGCATCCGACTATGCGGGTTACCTGGCGACACGGCGTGCAGCCGTCGAATCGCTGGCGGTGCTCAAGCAGAAGATCCATTCTCTTGAGGACCAGCGAGACGCCTTGCTCACTGTGTATGAGTCCGGCGCCGGAGACTATTCCCCGATCATCGATGGCGAACTCGCTATCCTGCTCCTTCAGTCGCAAACCGCTGCCGAAGCGGCGCGCCGCGACGGCGCGACCGAGCGCCTCAATGCCCTTCTGGTGACATCATGAAAAATACAATTGTAACAAGTTTGCTCGCCTTGACTCTTTTGCTGGCCGCTTGTGGCGGCGCTGACCCCAATGCGGCAACGATGCGTGGGGCGGATGTGTCAGCCGATTCCGGCGGGGAGGTGCAGTCCTACACCTGCCCAATGCATCCGCACTATATATCGACCGACGCTGACGGGACCTGTCCGATCTGCGGCATGGATCTCATACCTGCCAAGGCAACGCCCACAGCAGGCAAGGGCAAGGGGGACGTCCTTTACTACAAGAATCCGATGGGCCTGGCTGACACGTCACCGGTTCCCAAGAAGGATTCGATGGGGATGGACTATATCCCAGTCTATGACGAACCAGCCGCTGGCAGCCGTATCACCGTGCCGTCCGAAATGTTGCAGACAATGGGTGTTCGAACGGCGCGCGCCCAGTATGCGTCATTTGGTCGGACGGTACGCGCATATGGAAACGTACAATCGAACGAGCGAACGGAATCTGCGTCGACCTCTCGGCTTGAAGGCTGGATCGAAAGCCTCACTGTGCGGGCGGAAGGCGATGCGGTTCGTCCCGGTGCCTTGCTGTACCGTATCTACAGTCCCGACCTGATTGCCGCACAAAAGGACTACCTGGCATCGGTCAAGATTGGCAATGACGCCCGGATCGCTTCCGTTCGCCAGCGCCTTCGTTCACTTGGCATGCAACCCGCCACAATCGCCCAGCTGGCCAGCACCGGTCAGCTCATTGAACGCGTCCCGGTCTATGCCGAAACAGGTGGGATCGTGAAATCTCTCGACATTCGCGAAGGCGATTATGTCAAACCGGGCACACCGGTCCTGCGCCTCCAGTCATACAGCGATGTCTGGGTCATTGCTTCCGTCGCAGAGAAGGATCTGCCCTTCATCGACACGGGGCTGCCGGTATCTCTCTCCATCCCAAGTGCACCGGAGGCGGCAGGGAAGGGTCAAGTCGACTATATCTATCCGACAATCGATCCGAAGACGCGTACGGCGCAGGTGCGTATTCTCGTCGACAACGCATCCGGTGCGCTCCGGCCGGGCGCCTATGCCGATATATCGTTCGACCTTGGCGGCGAAGCGCGCCTCTCGGTTCCGAGCGAAGCGGTGCTGCGTGACAGTTCCGGCGCGCATGTTGTTGTCGCGCTGGGCGATGGCAAATTCGACGCGAGGGCTGTTCAAACCGGTGTGTCCGCCCAGGGGCTGACGGAAATCCTGCAAGGCGTCAGGGCCGATGAAGAGGTGGTTGCCAGCGGCCAGTTCCTGCTCGATTCCGAAGTCACCCTCCGCGAAGGGCTGGCAAAACTTAGCGGACCAACCGCCGGAGGGAATCCGGACACGCCACTTGACGAACTCGTCACCGATTCCGGAACACTGGCCGAGATCGACCATCTGACGGACATGGCCCTGTATTTTTACGAGGCGCTGACAGAAGGGTACCAGATCGATCCGACTTTTCTCGCGCCGGCGATTCAGACCGGCGACGCGCTTGGCGTACGTTTCAGCGGCACGAGGCTGGCGCCTGTCCTCGAGGGCGCCGTAACTGCGCTGATGTCGACCACCGACGCCACGGATGAGGTGACAACACGCAATGCCCTGGCAGCCCTGATGACTGCGCTTGACCCCTGGCTCATGGAAGGCGCGCCCGCCCATTACCGAGACGCAGGTCTTGCATTCTATCGTGAGACAGAAACCGGGCGCGCCTGGCTGCAGCAAGGGAGCGAGCCGACCAATCCGTATGGGACAGCCCAGGCAGAGAAGATCGCGTGGCCTGATCCCATGAACATGAATATGAGCGACATGTCGGAGGTGCCACAATGAGCGCGTCTTCCGATCAAGACCTTGCTGGCCGCGACCCGTCGCAGTCTTCTATCGCGAGACTTATTTCCTGGTCTGTTGCCAACCAGCTGATTGTGATGACGCTTGCGGTTGCGCTTGCGGTTGCTGGCTGGCTCGCGATCCAGAACACCCCGCTTGATGCCATTCCGGACCTGACGGATACGCAGGTCATTATCCGGACGGACTTTCCGGGCCAGTCGCCGCAAATTGTCGAAGACCTGGTGACCTATCCCCTGTCAACCAGCCTGCTTGGCCTGCCCAGGACGAAGGATGTGCGCGGGGCGTCGATGTTCGGAACCAGCTTCATCTATGTCATCTTCGAAGACGATGTGGACCTCTATTGGGCAAGGTCGCGCGTGGTTGAGGCCCTCTCGAGGCTCGGGTCGGAACTGCCTGCAGGCGCGACGCCGCAGATCGGACCAGACGCGACAGGAGTCGGCTGGATCTACCAATACGCACTGGTCGACAAGACGGGGGGGACCGACCTTGCCGAATTGCGCTCCCTGCAGGACTGGTTCCTCAAACTGGAACTGTCAGGCGTCGAGGGCGTTGCGGAAGTCGCTTCCGTCGGCGGCTTCGTCCGGGAGTTTCAGGTTCTGGTCGACCCGAACCGGTTGCGCGCGTTCAATGTTCCGATCCGGCGCGTGGCTGAAGCGGTAAGGTCTGCGAGCGGCGAGGTTGGCGGGCGGGTGCTCGAGCAAGGCGAAACCGAATTCGTTATCCGGTCCTCCGGCTATGTCGAGCGCAGTGCGGACCTGCAACAGGTCGTGGTCAAGGCCGAGGATGGCGCGCCGGTGACACTGGGCGATCTTGCGCGGATTGTTGAAGGACCGGCCCTGCGTCGCGGTGTGGTCGAACTGAATGGCGAAGGCGAGACAGTCGCCGGCATTATTGTGATGCGCGATGGCGAGAATGCGCTCGATGTCATCAGGCGCGTGAAGGCCAAACTGGCAGAGCTGCAGCGCGGCCTTCCAGAAGGGGTGGAGATTGTCACCGTCTATGACAGGGCGCCGCTGATCGAAGGCGCCGTTGAGTATCTCAAGGGAAAACTACTGGAAGAGGGAATCGTGGTTGCGCTGGTCGTCTTCATATTCCTCCTTCACTTCCGTGCAGCGTTCGTCGCCATCATTACGATACCGCTCGGTGTGCTCGGGGCCTTCCTGATCATGTCGGGGCAGGGTGTGACGGCCAATATCATGTCGCTTGGCGGGATCGCCATCGCGATCGGCGCCATGGTCGATGCCTCAATCGTCATGGTCGAGAATGCCAGCCGGAAGATGTCGGAACTCGGTGACACGGCTACGCCAAAAGTGCGAAGAGCAGCCCTGGTCCACGCGGCCCAGGAGGTCGGACCCGGGCTGTTCTTCTCCTTGCTGATCATTGCGGTTTCCTTCCTGCCAGTCTTCGCGCTTACGGGAGAAAGCTATCGTCTCTTTTCGCCCCTTGCGTTCACGAAGACCTATGCCATGGCATTCGGCGCAGTTCTGTCGGTAACCGTCGTGCCGGTCCTGATGGTCTGGCTCCTGCGCGGACGCATGAAACCGGAAAGCGCCAACCCGCTCAACCGGTTCTTCATCTGGCTGTACAAACCGATACTGCATGCGGCGCTGCGCTTCAAATGGCTGACGATCGGGCTGGCATTGCTGGTCATGGCCAGCGTCATTCTGCCGGTCCAGCGTCTCGGTACAGAATTCATGCCAGCGCTGTATGAAGGCGAACTTCTCTACATGCCGATAGCCTTGCCCGGCGCCTCCTCAACCAAGATGCGTGAAATCCTCGGTCAGACAAACCGGCTCATTTCGACCGTTCCGGAAGTCGAACGCGTTTTTGGAAAAGCGGGCCGCGCTGATTCCGCAACCGATCCGGCTCCCCTGACCATGATCGAAACATGGATCCAGCTGAAGCCGAAATCCGAATGGCGGCCGGGCATGACACCGGACAGGATTACCGACGAGCTGAACAGCCGGCTCCAGATGCCTGGCCTGGTGAACTCGTGGGGCTATCCGATCAAGATCCGTATGGACATGGTGTCGACCGGAGTGCGCACACCGATCGGTGTGAAGGTCACCGGTGACAGCCTTCAGGACATAAGCCGCGTCACGCGCGAGATCGAAACGGCCGTGTCCAATGTGCCCGGCACAAGGTCGGCCTTTGCTGACCGGGTCTTGGGCGGCCGATATCTGGAGATTACACCGGACCGGGCCGAACTCGCACGCCGAAACATCGATATGGGTGTCTTCCAGTCAGTCATCCAGACGGCCCTCGGGGGCATGAAACTGGCGGAGTCCGTTCAGGGACGCGAACGCTACGATATTATCCTGCGCTATGATCGTGCGTTCCGGGAAACCAGCACGGACCTTGAGAATATACTCGTGCCGACTCCGGAAGGTGCCCATATCCCGCTCGGCGAGATTGCCAGCGTCGCCTATACGGAAGGCCCACCCATGATCCGGTCGGAAAATGCAAGGCTGACAGGATGGGTCTTCGTCGATATCGCTGGGCGCGATCTTGGCGGTTACGTCTCGGATGCGAGAAAGGCCGTGGCCGATTCCGTCGATTTGCCTCCGGGCTACGCCGTGGAATGGTCTGGTCAATACGAACAGATGCAGGCTGCCAATGACCGTTTGAAGATTGCCATTCCGGCGGCTGTTGGTCTGATTTTTCTTTTGCTCATGCTGCATTTCGGTAAATTTGATCGCACCGCCATGATCATGATGTCGCTGCCTTTCGGCCTGGTTGGTGGACTTTGGGCGGTCTGGCTTGCGGGCTACAATTTGTCAGTTGCCGTCGCCGTGGGCTTTATTGCGCTCGGTGGCATCGCCGTTGAGACCGCCGTTGTCATGCTGCTCTATATCGACCAGCAGGTCAGGCTCGAACGACCAGAAAGCCGCGCACAATTGTTCGCCGCCGTGAGCCATGGCGCGGCCATGCGGGTCCGGCCGAAACTGATGACGGTGACAGTCGTTATGGCCGGTCTCACGCCGATCTTCCTGACGGAAGGGTTAGGGTCTGACGTGATGCGCCGCATTGCCCTGCCCATGCTCGGCGGCATGGTTTCGACAACCGTTCTCACGTTGATCGTCGTCCCCGTGATTTACTACATCTGGGTCGGACGAAAACTGGCCACACGGGCGGGATCGGATTCGACGGTTCCGGCCGACCCTATCGAAACGATTGAAGGAGAAATAGCATGAAAACGATCAAAGGCATGAAGGCGGGCATCATCTTGGGTGGGCTGGCATCGACGCTCGTCGCTTGCGGGCAAGCCCCGGACCCATACGCCACAGCCGCGAGACCTGAAACTGCGAGAGCAGGCCAGCCTAAGAACCCGGCATTGCAACAAGCGCTATCGGGAGAGGGTCAAGGTACGATTATATCGATTGGACCGGATGGTGACTTCCTGACAATTGATCATGGTCCGATTGAAGGTGTTGGCATGGGCGCGATGACAATGGGATTCGAGACACTCTCAAGAGTTGATCTGGCGGGATTTGCCAAGGGCGACAAGGTCGCGTTCAGCGTCAAGCAGGGCAGGGACGGGAGTTTCCGTGTAACAGTCATTTGTAACATCGAAGCTCACGGCAAGGATTGCCTGCCAAAATTGACTCCGAACTAGATTGCATATTTGCGTGAATGCGCAGTTCGGCACGCACGGCAGCAGTTTAGCCCTATCAATTGGCACAACCTCCAAATCCACCGGAGATTCAGCGAATCAGCGTGATCGATCATGTCCGTCATTTTGGTAAGCACTGGCCTTCGGACACAAATATTCTGCATTTCGTTTGCGATTGTGCACTAGAAAGTGCACTAGAATTCATAACAATAAATATTATCCAATAATAACAACGCGCAATGGCGGAGGAGGAGGGATTCGAACCCCCGGAGCCCGCGAAGGCTCAACGGTTTTCAAGACCGCCGCATTCAACCACTCTGCCACTCCTCCAGCGACGCGTGTTTGGAATATCGGATGGGGCTTTGCAAGTCCTGATATGCGCACCGGAGCGTTGATGTGAGCCAAACCTATTAACGATATATTGCCCCATCTGACGAAACCGACATTCCCGGTTCATCGGGCATCCACCTCGATCTGGTAACCATCATCACTGAACGCGGAAGAACAGCCGCTTAGAAATGGCAGAACAGCCCATTTCGTGACCGCAGAACGAGGTAAAATTAACGCAATGCGTTTCCAGACACAGGTTCACGCCACAAAACTTACAAGCGCTTTGATCGCCAGTGCCGTTGCACTTGCAGTCGCGTCACCCGCATATGCCGGTAAGAACAACCCCGCACCCATCGTATATGCAGGACAGGCGCCGCAGACCGGTCAGTCCGCGCCTATGCCAGCATCACGCCAGCCGCGCTTGAGCGTACCAGCCCGCATAACTGCGCCCGCGCCGGGAGAAGAGGGCAAGCGTATCGCATTCCGTTATCCAGGATCTTCGGTCGAGGCCGCACCAGCGCCTATCGCGCGCGACTATGCGAGCCTTGAGGCACCGCAAATGTCCCAAACGCATGAGATCACCGAAGCAGCTGTCACATCTGATGCGTTTGATGCGTCCGTGACGGCTGATCGGATCGCGGCGACACGCCAAGTGCCTGTTGTTGCGTCGGAACCTCTGGAATCCCTTACGCCGGCACCTGCCGTTTCTGTCGGGCAGGGGAGTGTGAGCCCCGGCCCCCTGAATCTGACGCCCGCGGCTGTCTATTCAGCAACACCAGCATCGACGCCGGTCTTTGATGAAACGGGTGTTGGGGTTGTGTATGGTGATGAGTTCGTTGGTCTGCCGACCGCAAATGGTGAAGTCTTTGCGCAGGAAGGCCTGACGGCTGCCCATCCGACGCTGCCGCTGCCGAGCCTCGTGCAGGTAATCAATGTAGACACGCAGAATGCGGTTGTCGTTCGCGTGAATGATCGCGGACCGTTCGAAGACGGCGCCATGCTTCAGCTGTCCAAACAAGCCGCAAGTGCACTGGCATTTGGACCGGACGAACGCGCAAATGTCCGCGTACGTTACCTTGGGCCGGCCCCCGTCTCGGGTGCCGTAATCACGGCGCAACCAGAGAAGGCGCCCAATAATCTGGTCCTGGCGAGCTATCAGCCGACACAATCAGCCAGCGCACCCGTCATGTACGCTTCTGCACCGCAGCCCGCTCGGGCCGTGAATGTTGCGATGGGGCAGGGTGACTACTTTGTCCAAGTTGGGGCCTTTGCAGACATCGGGAATGCTCAGGACTTCGAGGCAAGCCTCGGCGGCTCAATGCCGGTCGTAATTGTGTCCGCACGGGTAAACGGCGCGGATTACTTTCGCGTGCGTGTCGGTCCGTTTGCGACCCGGGACTCTGCGGCTCAGGCGCGCGATCAAATGGCCGATAGCGGCATCGCCAATGGCCGGATTGTGGAAGGTAACTAGGCCCGGTTACAGAACGCCCCATTGACGCTGACCACAAACCGGCCCTTTTTCCCGATTACACGGGAATAAGGGCCGAATGTCGTTTGGCCCTCTGATTTTGCAATGGAGGCCCTCGCCCAATGAAGCGCCGATCACCTATTTTTGCCGCGATGTACGCCCTCGCCCTTCTCGTTGCTCCAGCGACTGCGCAGATCATCGATACACCTGCGACGCATGCCGTCATTCTGGACAACGCTACCGGTGAAGTCCTCTTCTCCAAGGATGGCGCGGAACCCATGATCCCCGCCTCGATGACCAAGATGATGACTGCTTATCTGGTGTTCGACATGATCAAGCGCGGTGAGCTGAAGATGACGGACCGCCTGACCGTCAGCGCGGACGCCTGGCGCCGCGGCGGCTTCCCTTCCGGTACATCCACGATGGGACTCGTTCCGAAGGACACGCCGACAATCGAGGAATTGCTGCATGGTGTTATAATCATGTCTGGCAATGATGCGTGCATCGTGCTGGCTGAAGGCATCTCAGGATCAGAAGAAGCTTTCGCGCGCCGCATGACGGATCTCGCTCATGAGAAAGGTCTCAAATCAGCCAACTTCCTCAATTCGACAGGTCTTGAAGCCGTCGGCCACGTCATCTCTGCGGAAGACCTGGCGCATCTGGCTAAGATGACCGTCGATGATTTTCCTGAATATTATAAATGGTACAGCCTACCCTCATACTCTTGGCGCGAGTATACCCAGCCGAACCGCAACCCACTGCTCGGTGTTGAAGGTGCTGACGGCGTAAAGACCGGACACCTCGAGGCATCGGGATATGGTCTCACGGGTTCGGCCGAGCGTGACGGCGTGCGGCGCACGATTGTCATCAATGGCATGGAGTCGATGGCTGCGCGCGCTTCGGAAGCTGAGCGCATGTTGCGTCTGGCCTTCCAGAGCTTCGAATTGAAGACGATCGCTCCTGAAAATGTCTCGCTGCCGGAGCAAAAAGTCTGGCTGGGCCAACAGGGCCTGGTGCCGGTATCGCTGGCCGAGCCCATGCTGATTGCCGGACACAAGGCTGCGTTCGAAAATGCAAAGACCGAGGTCGTGCTCGACAAGGCACTGGAGGCCCCTATGAAAAAGGGCGACCGCGTAGGTCGTCTGGTCGTGACGCTGGAAGGTCGCCCGCCAGTTGACGCACCGATAATCGCGGAGGCTGATGTGAACAAGATCGGATTCTTCGGAAAAGCCATTGCCGGCCTGAGCGCACTCATTTCTGGTAACGGTGGCTGATACGTTGACCGGACGCTTTATCACCCTTGAGGGCGGCGAAGGCGTTGGCAAATCCACGCTGCAGGTGGCACTTACGGCCCGCTTGCGCAGCATGGGTATAGATGTTGTCACGACGCGTGAGCCGGGCGGCACGCCGCTGGCTGAGCGTATTCGCGAGTTAGCCTTGCGTCCGCCTGAAGACGACGGCTGGTCGCCCATGGCCGAAGCCTTGCTTATGAATGCGGCTCGCAGTGATCATCTCGACAAGCTGATCCGGCCGGCGCTGGCGAAGGGGCAATGGGTAATTTCGGACCGATTCTCGGATTCCACGCGTGTCTACCAGAGCGTCAAAGGCGGCGTATCCCAGGCAATACTGTTGCAAATTGAAGCCGCAGTCATCGCGGATACACAGCCCAACCTCACGCTTGTCCTTGATGCGCCAAAAGCTGCGACGGATGCGCGGCGTACCAGTCGCGGGGCGCCTACGGATGCATTTGAATCCCGGCCAAACACTTTCCATGAGGCTGTCCGCAGCGCTTTCCAGGCTCTTGCGCAAACGGATCCTGACCGGTGTCGCCTCATCGATGCCGGCCAGAAAGCCGAGCAGGTTGTCGAGGCCGCGTGGCGGGAAGTTGAAGCCCTGTTGTCGGCGCAGCGTGCGAGCGCGCCATGAGAGCGGCCTTGCCCCTTATTGGCCACAGGAACGCCGAAGCTGCGTTTATCTCAGCAAATGAAAGCGGCAAGCTGCATCATGCCTGGCTGATCGAAGGCCCGGCCGGTATTGGCAAGGCACGGCTCGCCATGCGGCTGGCTGCGTATATGCTGGGCGCACGAGGGCCCGCAGACAGCCCACTTGATGCGCCACAGGATGATCCGGTGATTAAGTCCTATCTTGCAGGCGGCCATCCAGACCAGCGTACCGTCAAGATCGAACTCAATGACAAGGGCAAGCCCCGGCAGGATATCACTGTCGACCAGATCCGCGACCTGAACCACTTTTTCACGCTGCGACCTGCCTTGGGTGGCTGGCGCGTTGGCATCATTGACGCGCTGGACGAGTTGAACCGGAACGGCGCCAACGCGCTACTCAAGACGTTGGAGGAACCACCCGCCTCCAGCATCATGTTCCTGATCAATCACGGCTCTAAACCCATTCTCCCAACCATTCGCTCGCGCTGCCGCACATTGCGCCTTAAGCGGCTGTCAGACGACGATACAGCCGCTGTGCTGAAGTCGGTTGATGCGCCGAAGGAGTCGATCGGCCTTGCGCGCGGACGGCCGGGCCTGGGCATTCGTCTGTCCAGCTCGGCAGGCCTCCAAGCCGCCAATGCCACACGAGCCATGCTGCGCGGGATGCCGAAACCGAATGACGCGCTGCTGACGGCTGCGCTCCAGACAGCCAATGTCGATGCAGTGGCCATGGAAGCTTTCAGCGCTGAAGTGTTGGGATGGTTGGCTGACAAGGCCGACGCCAATCCGGTCGCAGCAGACGCATGGCTAAGAACATCGCGGCTTCTTGGTGAAGCGGATGAGCTGAACATGGAAGCCTCGCAGACAGCAGCCAAGGTGATCGCAGGCCTTTATTCCGTAGTTGGGCAAGGCTAAGGCATCTCACATGTTCGATACACATGTGAACCTGCACGGCGATGTATTCGCCGAGGACCTCGAAGAAGTGCTCGCGCGCGCCCGCGCTGCAGGTGTGAGCCGATTCCTGGCCATCTGCGACAGGCTGGACAATTTCGAAGCGGTCCACGCGATTGCATCGGCGAATGATGACGTCTGGTGCTCGGTGGGTGTCCATCCACACCACTCCAAGGACTTTCCTGATCTAACAGTCGATCAACTGGTCGAGGCCACATCACGTTCGGATGTCGTGGCGATTGGCGAGACGGGTCTGGATTTCCATTATGGCTACAGCGCTGAAGATGCCCAGATAGCCAGTCTACGCAAACATATCGAGGCGGCGCGGCAGTCGGGCCTGCCACTCATCCTGCACACGCGGGAAGCTGACGACCTGATGGGCGACATGCTCGAAGAAGAATACGCGGCCGCGGCGTTCGTGCCTCTGCTGCACTGCTACACTGGCGGTGCGCGGCTGGCGCAACGGGCGCTGGCGCTGGGAGCGTTTGTATCCGTTTCAGGCATTCTCTCGTTCAAGAGCGCGAGTGAAGTCCGAGATGTGATTGCTGACGTGCCAATGGAGCGACTAATCCTGGAGACAGACTGTCCGTTTCTTGCGCCGATGCCGATGCGGGGACGACGCAACGAACCGGCCTATCTGCAGCACGTGGCTGAAGCCCTCGCTAAGCTCAAAGGCCTGGAGGTAGACGCGGTGAAAGCGATTACTGAGGACAATGCGCGGCGTTTGTTTGCGAAAGTCGACGCATGAGCGGATTGGACCATCGGCTGACCTTGCTTGGCACAGGCTCGTCCGGCGGTGTTCCGCGTGTCGGTGGTGACTGGGGCGTGTGCGATCCGAGCGAGGCCCGTAACCGGCGCATGCGCTGTTCGGCTCTAGTGGATAGAATTGGCGCCGATGGCGCGATGACTCGAGTCCTGATCGATACGTCACCTGACCTACGCGAGCAATTACTCGGTGCCGACGTGCGAGCCCTTGATGGGCTGGTCTACACGCATGACCATGCAGACCAGACGCACGGGATCGACGATGTCAGAGCGCTGGTAAACGCTATGCGGCGGCCGATTCCGACATATATGGACGTGGTGACGCGTCAATCATTGGCGGTCCGGTTCCAATATTGTTTCGAGGGCATGGGGGGATATCCACCCATCCTGCAGACAATGCCTGATATTCTTCCTTACCAGCCATTCAAGGTCACGGGCGCTGGCGGAGAAGTGACGCTGATGCCAGTCGACATGGAGCACGGTCGCATTCGCTGCTGTGGTTTCCGGATCGGCGGGCTCGCTTATTGCAACGACGTAAATGAGCTACCCGAGACGAGCCTAGAGCATTTGAGGGGACTGGATGTGCTGGTTGTCGACGCACTGCGCTACACGCCACATCCATCGCATGCCAATCTGGAAAAGGCGCTCGGATGGATTGCCGAGCTGAAACCCGCGCGAGCTGTGCTGACCAACATGCATGTGGATCTGGACTACAGGACGCTGCAGGAGGAGCTACCTGACGGCGTGGAGCCAGGCTATGACGGCATGGAAATACTGTTCAGTGCCTGACAACCCGGACATCATTATTTCCCATAATGATGATTATGCGACTCATGGGTTCAGATCTTTCGTAACCACACGCATTGCTGATCAGTTCGATTTTCAAGTCGCATACATTGCACGCACTTGCCGTCCGAAAGTATACTAGATTTCGCCACCGCAGTTCCCACATCAGCAGATTAGGAACTTGTTAATCCTCGTCCGCGGAAACGTGTCCCTTCCCCTTCTCTCCCAAACATCACTGAAAGACTCAAACAAGCAGCACACGATCAATCGCGGCCAGTAGCGTGTCGTCCAGCATCGGCTTGTAGATGAGATCCTCAAAACCTGCCTGCAGGGCTTGCCGCAGGAGATCGGGTGATTGCCAGCCCGTTATCATGATAGCTGGCGTGTCATTGCCGACGGCGCGTAACTCCTGCAATAGCGCGAAACCGTCATGATGCGACATCTTGAAGTCGATCAGGATGCAATTGAAACCCTGCTCCTGCTCCCTTTCAAGAAAGGCCAGTCCGTTGGCGAATGCCACTACGCCATATCCCTTTGATCGCAGTAGAAGTGAAAGCGAGCGGCAAACCGGCTCATTGTCATCGACAACAGCAATCCAGAACTGCGTCTCTGTCTCTGCGGATTGCGACATGCTGTTCCTTTTGAGAGCCGGTTATTCTCAAGGATGGCTCAGCATCACCGCGTCGTCTTTAAGTAAAAGCCCCTACGTTTCTTGCGCCGTATCGAGGCCAATGCCTGCAGCGAAGGCGATACGCAAAACAGCGGAAAGGCTTGTCGCGTCCAGCTTTTCCATAAGATTGGCGCGATGTATCTCGACCGTGCGGGGCGAGATATCGAGCGATTCAGCGATCATCTTGTTTGTCAGCCCGTCAACGAGGCCCACCAGAACGTCGCGCTCGCGAGGCGTAAGGCGCTCGACCCGGCCTTTCGCTTCGTCCATCATGACATCCTGAAAATTACGCGCTTCCAGACGCTCGAAGGCGCGCTCAAGAGCGCCCACAAGTGACTGTTTTTCATATGGTTTTTCGACGAAATCGACAGCACCGGCCTTCATTGCCCGTACAGCTACCCCGACATCGCCGTGGCCTGTAAGCACAATCACCGGAAGCGCGACACCAAGCTTGTTGAGCTGTTCCTGAACCTCAAGACCATCCATGTGGGGCATCTGAACGTCTAGCAGAATGCAGCCAGGAAGAGCCTGTTGGGCCGTTTCGAGGAATGTTACGCCGTCCTGATATGTTTTTACCGCAAATCCCGCATGGCGCAGCATGAAGCTGGCCGAGTGGCGCACGGCTTCATCGTCATCAACAAGGTGTATCAGTCTCTGGTCGCTCATGAGGCATGAATAGCCGGATCAACACGAAGTGTGAACCTGAAACACGTGCCGCCGTCAGGAACATTTTCAGCGCAGATGATGCCGCCGTGGGCCTCGACGATTGTCTGGCAGATGGACAGGCCTAGACCCATGCCTCCGGATTTCGATGTCGTGAATGGTTTAAACAGCATGGACTGCACTTCAGGATCCAGCCCCGGCCCATTGTCGATGACGGAGACGCTGACGAATCCCTTAGGGCCTGGTGACGCTTCAATCGATATCTGGGGGCTGGCAATCCTGATCAACGCCTCCTGCGCGTTTCTCACAAGATTGATCACGACCTGCTGAATCTGGATTGGATCCGCTATGACATTCTCAAGTCCCGGTGCCACCCTTAGAAGAATAGGCACATCGGACGAGTTCATGGACAGTCTGGCGAGAGCTGTCGCATCATTCAGCAGTGGCCCAAGGTCAACAGACCGACCATCAATCTCGCCGCGGGAAACGTATCCCCGAAGTTTCCTGACGATGTCTCCAGCGCGCACAGCCTGCTTCGCGCCCTCATCCATGGCTTCGCGCAGGATTTCACGCGAATCGTCACCGGATCGATCCAGCAGATCGCGGCCAGCCTCAAGATAGTTGGCAACGGCGGTCAATGGCTGGTTCAACTCGTGAGCAAGCGCCGATGCCATCGTGCCGACGGCGCTCAGACGTGAAAAGTGGACAAGTTCCGACTGCATCTCGCGCATGCGCATCTCTGCCTTGCGCTGTTCTGTAAGGTCGCGAACAAATGCAGTGAAGAGCCAATGATCACCGATCTTCGCCTCGCCAATCTTGAGGTCCATGGTGAAGAGCGTACCATCGGCTTTCCGGGCTGTGACGACCCTACCAATGCCGATGATCCGCCGCTCGCCAGTTTGCAGGTAATTCTGGATATATTTGTCGTGATTGCTTTCGTCACGACCGGCCATCAGTTCGCGCACATTCCGACCGATGATTTCAGCCGATGTGTAACCGAAAAGCGTTTCAGCAGCGCGACTGAACGCCAAGATTTTGCCGGTCTCGTCGATCACGATCATGCCGTCAGGCACTGAGTCCAAGATCGAGGCCAAGTGGGATTGTAATGTCGCGAGATCAGGAGAATTCAGTGGCATAGCCTTAACACCATCAGGTGATTCGGTGCTCATCAGATTCCCTTTTCTATTCGTGTGGCGTCCGGCGACAGACCCAAGGCTGGCCACGCGTCCTTCCTAGCGAATACGCGACTTAAGCATAGCTGGTGGCATTGCCCAGACCATTGCTGCAGCAACAATCAAAACCGCACCGGTCAAGGCGACAGGGCACCCCCAGCAGTGACTGCGCAACATTGCGGACCAAAGCGAAATGGAGCTGTGGCCTGCCGCAGAGATGCCATCAGGTCCGCAACGGACAGCAAGGAACGCCTCCAAAGACCTAGTATGCGTCCAAAGTTTGGTGAGCCCCACCAACAACAAGATGATTCCAGGCAAAAATTGCGCGATCCTGAACATGGAGTCCTCCTTCTCTATGGCTGTTTCCTACGAAGGTGCGACAGCCGGGCCCATCCGTAACAACCCGTATACAACCTGAGCGCGGCTCCCCGCATTTTGCGACCAGTTCGAAACAGGTCTAAAAAAAGGGGCAAACTCGGTGAGCACAATCACAAAGCCGCGGTCGTCAATTGCCGGCAGTATTGCCGGCGTGGCGACACTCGTTGGCATCGCATGCCTGGGGTCATTGTTGATCGCAGCCAATGCGGTCGATCCAATGATGGAAGCGCATGCCTGGATATTCTTCTTCCTGACGGCCTTTGCCTTGGTGTCTATCGGCATTTGGGCAGGCGGACTGACAGGCAGAAATCCGTTCGATGAGTCGTTCTATGAAGACACGATCGTAAAGTTCGGCGTCGCGGCAGCCATGTTCTGGGGGATTGCCGGTTTTCTTGTCGGCGTGATTATTGCCCTGCAGCTAACCTGGCCGAACATCTTTTACTTTCCCGATCTTGGCTGGACCAATTTCGGGCGCCTGCGCCCATTGCACACTTCGGCCGTGATCTTCGCCTTCGGCGGCAACGTGCTGATCGCAACAAGCTTTTATGTCGTCCAGCGCACGAGCCGCACACGGATTGCGGGTGGGCTTTGGCCCTGGTTTGTCTTCTGGGGCTACAACCTGTTCATCGTCATCGCTGGCACCGGCTATCTGATGGGTGTGACCCAGTCGAAGGAGTATGCCGAGCCTGAATGGTATGCTGACCTCTGGCTGACCATTGTTTGGGTGGCGTACCTGCTGGTCTTCCTCGGCACGCTGTGGAAGCGCAAAGAGTCGCATATCTATGTGGCAAACTGGTTCTACCTTTCCTTCATCGTCACCATTGCGATGCTTCACATCGTGAACAACCTGTCGATCCCGGTGAACCTGTCTGGCTCCAAGAGCTACCAACTGTTCTCAGGCGTGCAGGATGCACTGACGCAGTGGTGGTATGGCCACAACGCTGTCGGCTTCTTCCTGACGACCGGCTTCCTGGCCATCATGTACTACTTCATCCCGAAACGGGCGCAGCGGCCAGTCTATTCGTACCGTCTCTCGATTGTACACTTCTGGTCACTGATCTTTATCTACATTTGGGCTGGCCCTCACCATCTGCACTACACCGCGCTGCCCCAATGGGCGCAGACGCTGGGAATGACTTTCTCCATCATGCTCTGGATGCCGAGCTGGGGCGGCATGATCAACGGCGTCATGACACTGTCGGGTGCCTGGGACAAACTCCGTACGGACCCCGTTGTCCGGATGATGGTCGTCTCACTGGCTTTCTACGGCATGTCGACATTTGAAGGTCCGCTGATGAGTGTTCGTGCTGTGAACGCGCTGTCGCACTATACCGAATGGGGCATCGCGCACGTCCACTCCGGATCACTGGGCTGGGTCGGGTTCATCTCCTTCGGCGCGCTCTACTGCCTCACACAATGGCTGTGGAAACGCCCTGCCCTGTATTCGAAATCGCTGGTCGAATGGCACTTCTGGCTCGCAACGATAGGTATCGTCTTCTACATTGTCGCCCTCTATTTCGCAGGCATCATCGAAGGCCTGATGTGGCGCGCGTATAACGAATACGGCTTCCTTGAATACAGCTTCATCGAGACCGTTGATGCCAAGCACATCAACTACATGATCCGTGCCGTGGGCGGAGGCCTGTATCTGACCGGCGCTCTCATCATGGCCTACAACCTTGTGCGCACGGCGCTGGGACATGGTGAGGCGGCAGATGTCGCAGTCACCGAGCCCAACCGTACGCCAGCCCTTCAGCCTGCCGAATAGGAGCCGGACCCATGGGACTTTTCCAGAAACACCAGGCTCTTGAGCGCCACTCTTTGCTCCTGACCGTTGGTATACTCGTCGTGGTCGCCATAGGTGGCCTCGTCGAAATCGCACCGCTGTTCTATCTCGAAAACACAATCGAGAAAGTGCAGGGCATGCGTCCCTACACTCCGCTCGAACTGGCGGGTCGCAACATCTATATCCGGGAGGGCTGCTATACATGTCACTCCCAGATGGTGCGGCCACTGCGCGACGAAGTCGAGCGGTACGGGCACTATTCGCTGGCCGCGGAAAGCATGTACGACCACCCCTTCCAATGGGGCTCCAAGCGGACCGGGCCGGACCTTGCCCGCGTGGGGCGGAAATACTCGAACGAATGGCACCTCGACCACATGACCAATCCACGGTCGGTGGTACCGGAATCCATCATGCCGCCCTACGCCTTCCTGTCGGACAATACGCTTCACTTTGATGATATCGCAGATCATCTGAAGACACTCCGTTTCGAAGGCGTGCCGTATACCGACGACATGATTGAGAACGCAAAGGCCGACCTTATCGCGCAAGTCGACCCCGATGCTGACTATGACAGCCAGGATGCACTGGTGGCCCGGTATGAAGAAGCATCCGGTCGCAAAGGCACGATCACCATCGGTGACTTCGACGGGGACAGCATGCGCATCACCGAGATGGATGCCGTGATCGCCTACCTTCAGATGACTGGCACGCTTGTCGACTTCTCCACCTATGAAGCCGACGACCTGAGCAACCGGCGCTAGGAGCAAGAGATGTATGAGACACTTTCCCATTTCGCTCAAACCTGGGGTCTTGCCCTGTTTGTCGTGATGTTTGCCGTCGCGCTCCTCTATGCGCTCTGGCCAACCAACAAATCGAAATTCCGTGAAGCAGCCTACCTGCCGCTCGAAGACAAGGAACCCGGCGATGAGTGACGAAAACACAGAATATGATCCGCACAGCGGCGTCGAAACGACGGGCCATTCCTGGGATGGCATCAAGGAGCTCAATAATCCGCTTCCCCGCTGGTGGCTTATCGTCTGGTACGCGACCATTTTTTGGGCGGTCATCTACATGATCCTGATGCCGGCGTGGCCTGCTCTGCCGGGCATTGGTGGGACAAACACGCCGGGTCTGCTTGGAAAATCGGACCGTGCTGAAGTGACGAAAGAAGTGTCGGTCATGCGCGCGGAGCGCGGTGTGGCATCTCAGAATCTGATGAGTGCTTCACTCGTGGAGATTCAGAATGATCTGAACCTGCAGCAGTTCGCGATGGCAATGGGTGAGAGTGCATTTGGCGACAATTGTGCGACCTGCCACGGCTCCGGGGGCAGAGGAGCAAAGGGCTATCCCATGCTCGCCGACGATGTTTGGCTGTGGGACGGGACACTCGACGGGATCGAGCAAACCATCCGTCATGGCATTCGGCACGATTCAGATGAGCTGACACGTATGTCTGCGATGCCTGCTTTCGGACGCGATAATTTGCTGACATCCCGCCAGATTGATGACCTCGTGCAGCATGTGCTCAGCCTCTCCGACCGTCAGACGGATGCGGACTCGGCTGCGCGTGGATCAGTACTGTTCGCTTCGCAATGTGTATCTTGCCACGGCGCAGATGCCAAAGGCAGCCGCTTGGTCGGCGCGCCAAACCTGACCGATGCGGAATGGCTGTTCGGGGGCGAACCGGCAGATATTCGCGCTACGGTCACAAATGCCCGGAATGCGCACATGCCTGCATGGCAGGGCCGACTGGATGACCCAACGATCAAGGCCCTCGCAGTTTATGTCCACTCGCTTGGCGGGGGTGAATAGGTTTCATCATGAACCTGATCTCGAACACTGCCAAACCTAAGAACAAGGCACAGCAACCGCCTTCGCTTTATGAGGGGCGCAAGCAGATCTATCCGAAACTTGCGCACGGCAAGTTCCGGATGGTGAAGTGGATCGTCATGGCTTGTACGCTTGGCATCTATTACACTTTGCCATGGATACGCTGGCATCGCGGCGAGGGCATTCCGGATCAGGCAGTGCTGGCGGATTTTGCAGGCGAGAAATTCTATTTCTTCTTCATCGAAATATGGCCACAGGAGATCTATTATCTCGCCGGTCTGCTGATCCTTGCGGCCTTGGGGCTTTTCCTCGTCACCTCGCTGATTGGGCGGGCCTGGTGCGGTTATACATGTCCACAGACTGTGTGGACCGATCTATATATCTGGGTGGAGCGTGCATTCGAGGGCGACCGGGCGGCGCGTATGCGGCTGGACAAGGCGCCATGGACTCTCAACAAAGCAGCGCGGAAGATATGCAAGCATCTTGTCTGGCTTCTCATCGCCTTCCTGACGGGCGGCGCATTGATCCTCTATTGGCATGATGCACCGACGATCGCACACACATTCTTCAAGGGCGAGGCCCCGCTTACAGCTTATTTCTTCGCCGGCATCCTGACATTCACGACCTATTTTCTCGCGGGCTGGATGCGCGAGCAGGTGTGCACCTATATGTGCCCGTGGCCGCGCATTCAGGGCGCCCTGACCGATGATTACGCACTAAACGTGACTTATCGCTACGACCGGGGTGAACCACGCGGCGCACTCCACAAAGACCAAGGATTTGAGGGACGCGGCGACTGTATCGATTGCAAGCAATGCGTACAGGTATGCCCGATGGGTATCGACATACGTGACGGGGCTCAGCTGGAATGCATCCATTGCGCACTTTGTATTGATGCATGCGACGACATAATGAAACGCGTAAATCGACCGACCGGGTTGATCGCCTATGACACTGACGTGGCAGTCGCTACCCGTGCAGCTGGCGGCACGCCCAAATACAAGCTGCTTCGGGCACGTACAATTCTCTATGCTGTCCTGATGATCGCAATCAGCGCGCTAATCCTTGTTGGACTAGCTGAGAAGCCGACATTCCAGGTGAGTGTCCTGAAGGACCGGTCGCCACCCTTCATACAATTGGCGGATGGCAGTGTGCGCAATGGCTACACGCTGAAAATCGTCAACAAGGCAACTACCGCACGTAACGCCGAAATTTCCATATCAGGTTTGGACGGCGCGCAATTGCAGATCATTGGCTTGGCTCAACCTGAAAACGGCATGGAAGTGCAGCTGCCGCTTGAGCAATACGGCGTCGACCGCTTCCGCATGCTGGTCACAGCTCCACCGACCGAACGCCCACACCGCACGTCCCTCGTCATTACGATTCATGATCCAGAAACGGGCGAAACACATACAAGCACCGCCGCCTTTGTCACCGCAGGAGCAAAATGATGGCCACTCTTTCACTCACAAGGAACAAACCCTCGAAGGTTATGAAAGGCCACCATGTCCTGTTCTGGATGATGGGATTTTTTGGCCTAATGTTCGTGGTAAATGGTGTGTTTCTGTGGGCAGCCATTACGTCATTTCCTGGTGAGGACGTGCATCATTCTTATCTGCAGGGCATTCATTTCAATGACAGACTGTCAGCACAAGCATATCAGGAAAAGATGGGGTGGCGCAGTGAGGTGGGTCTCCTGACAAGCGATGATGGCGATGTGCTGATCTGCCGTATTCTTGGGCCTGACGGCAGCGCCTTGGCAGCTGGTCCGGTAACAGCCGAAATGCGGCGCGCCGCGACCCAGAACAGCGACATAGTGCTCACGCTGGCCCCAGTTGGTGGAGGTGAGTACCAAGCTTCGCTTCCATTGCTCGCGGAGGGTGCATGGCACGTCATCATCGATACAAACATACATGATGGCGATGCGGAAGTTCCTTTCCATGCAGTCAAGAAGATCATTCTGAAATGAGCCTTTTGGATACCAATATGGGCCCAGGATGCCCTAGCGGACTCGCGCCATCTGAGGCCCCTAGCCTGTCTGATCCATCGGCTTTTGTCCGCCGTGTTGAAGGGCAGAACCGATTGAGTCTCACGGTTCGCGGTGCAAAGTGCGGGGCCTGCATCAACCGTATAGAAAGTGCGGTCAAAGCCCTGCCTGGCATGGAGAGCGCCCGCCTTAACCTCTCGACCGGCGATCTAGAAGTTGGATGGCGCGGTAGCCTGAAGGCGCCCAAAATTGTCGCTGCGGTGACCGCACTTGGCTACGGGGTTTCCCCACGCGACCAGGACAGGGCCGCCTCCGACGAACAGCGTGAAGAGCGCAGCCTGCTGATTGCGCTGGGTGTTGCAGGCTTTGCGATGGCCAACATCATGCTTCTGTCAGTCTCCATTTGGGCCGGCACGGGAGAAATGGGTGAAACAACCCGAACGATGCTACACGGCATTTCAGGCGTCATCGCCCTGCCGGCGATCATTTATTCCGGACGCGTTTTCTTCCAGTCCGCCTGGAATGTCCTGAAGCGCGGCCACGCCAATATGGATGTTCCCATCTCGCTGGCGCTTGTTATCGCATTCTGCGTGAGCGTTTCGGAGACCCTGCGCGGCGGCGAGCAGGCCTATTTTGACGCCTCAGTTATGCTGCTTTTCTTCCTGCTTATCGGCAGGTTCCTGGATGCAAGGGTGCGCCGCAAGGCCCACGCGTCCGCCCGCGACCTAGCGGCCATGGCGCATCGCACCGTGACGCGCCGGGACGCCAGCGGGAAAGCATGTTCCGTTCGCGCAAGCGAGATCACCCCCGGTGACCACATATTGCTAGCGCCGGGTGAGCGCGCCGTCGTCGACATGCAAATCGATCAGGGCATATCCGACATAGATGAAAGCCTCGTCACGGGCGAAAGCGTAGCGCGCAGCGTAACGCCGGGAATGCACCTTCTGGCGGGGACCGTGAACTTGTCTCAGCCTCTGACCGGAACGGCGCTAGCGGCGGCGAGCGACTCTCTCCTTGCCGACATTGCCCGCATGCTTGAAGCGGGAGAACAGCGTCGTTCGACCTATCGCCGTATCGCAGATCGGGCAGTCTCGCTCTACGTGCCGTTCGTTCACACGTCGGCCCTACTCGCCTTCATTGGTTGGCTGCTTGCTGGCATGGATGTGAATGAGGCGCTTCTCATTGGCGTTTCGACGCTCATTATTACATGCCCGTGTGCACTCGCGCTTGCCGCGCCTGTGACGCAGGTCGTTGCGGCAGGCCGGCTTTTCCGCTCAGGCACTTTCCTCAAATCGGGCGATGCGCTGGAGCGAATTGCCCAATGTGACTATATCATATTCGACAAGACCGGCACGCTGACGCTTGGAACACCCAAATTATACGGAGAGATTTCAACGGAGGCTCTTCAAGCCGCAGCGGAGCTTGCCCGCGCCAGTCGGCACCCTCTTTCGCGTGCGATTGTCGAAGCAGCCGGGGCTGGACCGGTAGCCTCGGACACGCGCGAGTTTGCGGGGTTAGGGCTTGAAGGAAGTGTTCAGGGCGCGGTCGCCCGGCTTGGCTCAGCTGAATGGGTCAGCGTGGATTCCGGGCAAGGTGACCGCAGCTCACTGTGGTTCTCACAGGCAGGCAAAGCACCCGTCCACTTCCAGTTCCAGGATCAGGTTCTGAAGGACGCAGCTGCAACAGTCGGTCGCCTCCAGAAAGCCGGTTATGGAATAGAAATCGTATCAGGCGACCGCTCTGAAAACGTCGAGAGTGTCGCGCACACTTTGAAAGTCGATCATTGGTCAGCTGCCGCTTCACCTCGTGACAAGGTCAATCGGCTGGAAGAGCTGCAAGCGAAAGGTCATAAAGTGCTCATGGTAGGCGATGGCCTGAATGATGCTGGCGCTTTGGCTCTTGCCCATGCTTCTTTGGCACCTGGGGGCGCAATGGACGTCAGTCAGTCTGCGAGTGATGCCATCTACTCCGGCGGCCTCGCCGCCCTCCCCCGCCTTATAAGTGTAGCAAAACAGGCGCGCTCGGTCATGATCGAGAACTTCGCATTTGCGGCGGCCTACAATGTGATCGCAGTGCCTATCGCAATTACCGGACATGCAACTCCACTGGTGGCAGCCGTGGCGATGTCTGTCTCCTCCATTCTTGTTTCGCTGAATGCCCTTCGCCTCAATGCGATGCGGGAGACCCTCTGATGGCAGGATTGATATTCCTTATACCAATCGCTTTAGGCATGGGGCTTATGGGGCTTGTTGCATTCCTCTGGGCGGCCCGGTCGGGGCAGTTTGACGATCCGGATGGCGCGGCGAACCGTATACTCGTGGACGAGGATCACCCTCTGCCCGACAATGGAGAGCACGGCCTTGAGAAGTAGCGCGTTCCTTGCACACTGTAGAGCCCCTCTCGTTGGTGAAAATTTATAGCGCGAAGTCCGGCAGCCATGTTGAGAGCAGAGCTTGCTTGGCACGCAAGGCGCCCGAGGCCTGCTCCTGCGTCCTGTGCAGGAAACGCACCCTGTCACCCGGTCGCATCTGACCCAGGAGATGCCGGTCGGCGCGAGCGACTTGAAGGATATGGGGATAGCCACCCGTGGTTTGCGCATCAGCGAGAAGCAGGAAGCCGCGTCCACCCGGTGGCAACTGCAGGGCGCCCGGCCAGATGGCCGAACTCGGTCGATTGCCACCTGACTTGGCCTCTGGAAAGGTCCCCGTTAGTTCGATACCCATCCGACTGGCTCGCTGGGTGACCGTATAGACCTCATCCCAAACGTCGGACGAGATCAGGGAAAAGTCAGGGCCTTCGACGGCGCGTAAGGTGTAGCTGTTGTTGCAGACAGGTTGCAGGTCTTCCGGTGTAGTCTGCGTTGGCACAAGGCGCGCGAATGCCATCGAAATCTGGTCATTGGCCTTGAGCGCCCTGCCCTCGTGCCCCCCCAGCACTGCCGGAATATAAGTCGAGGTCGTCCCCAGGAATCGGCTAGCCTCGAGTACTGCGGCAACGGCGACGTAGATGCGGCAGCCCTGCGTCGCAGGAGCGATCTGCAACTCATCCCCCTCGTGGGCAGTGTAGGTTGTGTGTGATCTTATAGGTGTGCCATTGAGCGTCAGAGATGCTGGTGCGCCGGTAAGCGCGAAACTGACAGGCGTATTGAAGCAAAGTCCTGCCCCGCCAAAGGTGATCTCGAAGGCTGTAACGTCACTTGAATTTCCAACGAGGCGGTTGGCAAGTGCCATGGAGAGCGGGTCAGCGGGACCGCTGGCAGGGATGCTAAGATGGCGGGTGCCGATACGAGGCGCACCTTGAAGCGTCATCTGAACGCCCGATTTCAGGATACTGATGCTCATGATGAGGCCGCATCAATAAGCTGGACCTGCATACCTGGATGCAGCCGGAAGGGATCATCGGTAGACGCATCAAAAAGGGAAACGTCCGTCCGTCCAATGAGCGGCCAGCCCCCGGGTCCGGCAAGCGCGTATAGCCCGCACTGTCCGGTGATAAGACCTATTGACCCCGGCGGCACCTGCTGGCGTGGCTGTGAAAGTCGCGGGATTTCCAATTCCTCATTCAAGCCTGACATGTACGCAAAGCCAGGGGTGAAACCGAGCATATCTACATCTAGCGGCCGCGCGGTTAGCTGCGCAATGAGATCGCTCTCGGACAGGTCCAGACTGTCTGCGATACCTTTAAGATCCGCGCCATTTGCACCTCCGAAATGCACCGGTAGCATGACCGCCTCCATGGAACGCGCCACGGGCGGCAAAGGCTTCGCCAGGGCATTCAACAAGCGAGTCTGAGCAGACTGAGGCGTATCGGTGTAGGGATCAAACTGGACCGTGATGTCCCGCCAGCCCGGAACGACTTCGATCCATTCGCTCGAATCCTGCAGCTGACGCGCGCGAGCAAGACGGGTCGGTCGATCAAGCGTCTCAAGGCGGAGGGCATCATCGCCACAAAACGTGATAAGCGGACGGCTCATGGGTGAATCGCGGAGATCTCGATGCCCGCAGCATTCAGTGCATCGCGAATAGCGAGGGCGCTCACCAGTGCGCCGGGCGTATCTCCATGGACGCAAATTGTACGGATTGGCAGGTCTATCGTTTCGCCTGTGCGCGTGCTGACCTTTCCTGTTGTCACTATTTGTACGGCTTGACGGATGCGCTCCGCATCGGTTTCGAGGACCGCGCCAGTCATGGATCGTGGCGTAAGACTGCCCGACAATTCATAGGCGCGGTCAGCAAAGCCTTCGGACAAATAATCCAGCCCTGCCTCTGATGCAGCGCTTTCGAGACATGAGTTGGGTGGGCCGATCAGAAGCGGAATTCTGGACTGTATGGTAACGTCGACAATTGTCCGGGCAATGCCTTCGTCACCCGCAGCCGTATTGTAGAGGGCGCCATGAGGCTTCAGATGACTGAGGCTCGCCCCGCGTTCGCGGGTTATGGCCGCCAGTGCGCGCACCTGCTGGGAAAGCGTGGCCGAGAGGTCTTCGCGCGACATTGTCATGGGCTTTCGGCCAAACCCCTCTCTATCGGGATAAGATGGATGAGCCCCTATGAGGACACCGCGCGCATCAGCAGCCTTCACTGTCGCTGCCATGCTGGCCTGATCGCCCGCATGGCCACCACTGGCGATGCTGCAACGACTGACGACGTCGAGGATCGCCCGGTCAAGCGCGCGACCGTTACTTCCGGGCAATTCGCCGATATCGGCATTTAGGCAGATAGTCTTCTTCATGACCACACCCCCAGTGCGCGAAGAACAAGCCGCAGGCCAAGGCCAAGCGTTATCACGATAACGAGGCCGCCGAGCACATTCACAAGCGGACCGTTTACCCTGTCGCCAAGCAATGACCGACGGTTCATTGCGACGAGGAGGAAAATCGCCACAATGGGCAAGAGGATACCATTCGCGACCTGCGCGACGAGGATCAGACTGATAGGCTTGTACCCAATCAGTGCGACCAGCGTGCCGACCATAAGGACAGCCAGCGCGACAGCCTTGAAGAGCGGGCCGCTGCGCGGCTTGCAGGCGATCTCGCTCAGGGCATAGGCGGTGGCGAGAGGCGCCGTAATGGAAGACGTGAGACCGGCAGCGAAGAGTCCGATTCCGACAAGATAACGCGCGGCCTCTCCATAAGTCGGCGCTATCGCATCAGCCATTGCGACCGCACTGGATATCTGCTGGCCACTGCCAAAGAGACTGGCGGCGGCCGTGGTGAGGATAAGGATGGAGATAAGGCCGCCAAGGCCAACTGAAACGCGTGTATCTGTCTGGGCCTCATGCAAGGCCTTGAGTGTCGCCTCAGGCCAATGCTCACGGGCAGAGGCGGCATGAAGGAAGAGATTGTATGGTACGATGGTCGTGCCGATGAGGGCGATCGCAGTCAGAAGCCCCGCTTCCGGTACGCGGGGCACGAGCCCGCCGAGCATTGCAACGAAGTCAGGCCGGACGAGGATCGCGCTCCCAGCAAAAGCCAAGCTCATGATGATAACGAGTGTGACGAGAATCCGCTCGATCAGCTTGTAACGCCCAATAAGCAGGACCAGCGCGGCGATGGCTGCGAGTAGAAGGATCAGCGGCCTACGGTAAGCGTCGCCATCACCGATCATGGCTTGAAGGCCGAGCGTCCCACCTGCCAGGTTGCCCGCTTCATAGGCAGCGTTACCGAGCGCGAGAGCGGCAAGAACGAGGCCCGCTGCGGCCCATTTAAGCACCAGGTTCCCTGTCCCACCAACCAGGGCCTCCCCAAGGCCCACACGGCCCATGACACCGAGACGGGCTGCCATGTCCTGCAGGATCATTGTGGCCAGCGTCGCGAAGACGAGTGCCCAAATGAGGGCGAAGCCGAAATTGGCTCCCGCAAGCGTGCAGGTTGTGACCGTTCCCGGCCCAATAAAGGCCGCAGCGACGAGTGCACCGGGGCCAATTGGTAGCTTCATTGGGCGTCTATCCCGCGCCTGGTTTCCAGATACGTCGCAAAGCTCGCGAGCCAGTGACTGCCGGAGTAGTGCTCGTCGCTAACGGCGGCGATGCCGGTCTGCTTGTGCACTTCTGCTGCAGCCCGCAAAGCGGGAATGCGCGGATCGCCTTCGGGCAAGGCACTCGCAATGCCATCGAGCGCCCAGGCGCGAGATAAATTCACGCCATCCAAGTGGACAAGCTTCCCATCCTTGGGGTCGAGTACCACACCTGGCAGGAGCCAGTTGGCGCTAGCATCTGCCGGGATTTGTGGCAGGAAGGCCGTGAGCCAATTGGCGAAATCGTCCGATGTCATGACTCGGCGCATAAGATCGGCTTCCATCAGGCACGGTGACAAAAAGTCCTCACCGGAAGGCTCATAAGCGAGCGGGCAATTCTTGTCGTTGGCGTGGAATTCGAGAATCTTCTGCGTCAGTTGGGCATTGAAGGCGCCGGCATTGGACGCTTTTGCCCAGTCAAGCATGAGCCCGAAAGCAAAGGCCGTCTGATTGTGCGTACCGATGCGGATCGGGTAAGCGAGCTTGGTGAGCCAAGTGGATGTCTCGTTGGTGATAAAAGCCTCAAGTGGCTCGAGCGTCGTTACCCAGTTTTTGGCCTCTGGAAGTTCGGATTCGCGCAGTTCCGTCATCAGCTGGAGGAACCAGGCGGTGCCATAGGGACGCTCGAAGCTCGCGCGGTCTTCCGCTTTGAAATAAGCGAGTTCCCCCTGGATGTTTTCAGGTGTGAAGCTCTGACCCAGAGCGGTAACAATCGCATCCTTGTAGGGCGTCGAAGGATCAGTGTTGAGGATGCGCACGAGGAGCCAGTGGCCATGTACCGAGGAGTGCCAGTCGAAGCAGCCATAAAAGGCAGGGTGAAGCTGGCGCGGTGTCTGGGCATCAGCATTGCTATTCATGACGTGGCTGATCTTGTTGGGGTATTCCTTGTGGACGCACTGCAGCGCCATGCGGGCAAACCGATCTGTCACCACGCCTTCGCGGGAGTCCGGGAGAACGATCTCGGTTGCTGGCACAGGCATCTCCTCTGCAGGTGGAGCCTTTGGCGCGCACGCGGCAAGCAAGAGGGCTGTCAGGCCGATGAACAGGTGGCGTGTCACGCGATGATCTCCAGCAATTGAGGCTGGCTCTTGCGTATAAGGCGCGGTGCCGGGGGGCAAGGCCCCTGCCCTAGATGTGAAGCGCCTTGCCGTCTGCATCGAGAACGGATTCGTGCATTGTTTCCGAAATGGTCGGGTGCGCGAATATGGTGTGAGCAAGATCAATGTCGGTGAGTTCGCCTTGGCGCGCTATGACATAGCCCTGAATCAGCTCCGTGACTTCCGCGCCAATCATGTGCGCGCCAAGCAGTTCTCCGGTCTTCTTGTCGAACACGGTTTTGACCATGCCATTGGTTTCGCCCATGGCGATGGCCTTGCCATTGCCAATGAAAGGAAAGCGGCCGACCTTGATATCATACCCTTTTTCTTTCGCAGCTTCTTCGGTCAAGCCGACACTGGCGACCTGAGGGTGGGAATAGGTGCATCCAGGGACGTTTGAGGCATCGAAAGGCTCTGGGTGGCCCTTGCCTTTGCCCGCAATCGCTTCGACGCAGACAACACCTTCATGGCTGGCCTTGTGCGCGAGCCAAGGCGGGCCTGTGAGATCGCCGATGGCATAGAGACCGGGCACGCCGGTCTGACCAAAGCCGTCGACTTTAACGTGGGTCTTTTCGACTTTCGCGCCAAGCGCCTCAAGGCCGAGATTTTCGACATTGCCAACAATGCCGACGGCGAGGATGGCACGGTCGAACTCTTTCGACTCCTTCTTGCCGTCCTTGTTGGTGATGTCGGCCGTGATGGTGTTCTTGCCGGCTTTCAGATTCTCGACCTTGGCGCCCGTGATGATGTTGAGGCCCTGCTTCTTGAAGTCTTTCTCGGCCATGGCGGAGATTTCGGCGTCTTCGACGGGCAGGATGCGCGGCAGGACTTCGGCGACAGTCACCTCGCAGCCCAGCTCATTGTAGAAGCTGGCGAACTCGATACCAATGGCACCGGAGCCGATCACGAGGAGACGCTTGGGCATGACGTCTGGCGTCATGGCTTCCCGATAGGTCCAGATCAACTTGCCGTCGGCGACGAGGCCGGCTTGCGGGATGTCGCGGGCGCGGGCGCCGGTGGCGAGCATCACGTGCTTGGCCTCAAGCGTCGTATCCTTGCCGTCCTTGCTTTTGACGATGACCTTGGGCGCAGATGTTCCCTTCTCCAGGCGCGCGGTGCCTTCTATGACGTCGATCTTGTTCTTCTTCATCAGGAACTTCACGCCGTTCGACAGCTGGCTCGCCACACCGCGCGAGCGTTTGACGACAGCTTCCAGATCGACCTCGACGTTGTCGATCCTCAGACCGAAATCCTTGGCGTGCTTGGCGAGGTGCATGACCTCAGCCGAGCGGAGCAACGCCTTGGTCGGAATGCAGCCCCAATTAAGGCAGATGCCGCCGAGGGCTTCCCGCTCGATGATGGCCGTCTTCATGCCGAGCTGGCTGGCGCGAATCGCAGAAACATAGCCGCCGGGGCCGGAGCCGATGACGATAAGGTCGTATTGGGTGCTCATAATGTGTCTTTCCGCTGCCTAGAGCAGCATCGCTTCGGGCGTTTCGACGTAGCGCTTGAAGGCCTGAAGCCATTTGGCGCCCTCTGCGCCTCCAACAACCCGGTGGTCGCAAGTGAGCGTGACGGTCATCACCGTAGCGACAGCAAGCTCACCCTTGGCGTTGACGACGGGACGCTTCTCCCCTGCCCCGACGGACAAAATCATACCTTCGGGCTGGTTGATGATCGAGGCGAAGTTCTTGATACCGAACATGCCAAGATTGGAGATCGAGAACGTGCCGCCGCTATATTCCTGTGGCTTCAGCTTGCGCTCGCGGGCGCGGGCCGCGAGGTCCTTCATTTCTTCCGAGATTTCGGCGAGGCCCTTGTCTTCGGCATTGAAGATGACTGGCGTGATCAGGCCGCCATCAATGGCGACGGCGACCGAGACATGTGCGTGCTTGTGATAGGCTATGCCCTTGTCGGTGAAGGATGCATTGCAATCAGGCTCGTCGATCAGGGCCATGGCGCAGGCCTTGATGAGGAGGTCGTTGACCGAAACCTTGATGCCGTCCGGGGCGGCAGCATTGATGGCCGTCCGGCTCGCCAGCAAATGATCAAGTTCAAGATCAATGGTTAGAGGGAAGTGCGGCACCTGCATGAAGCTTGTGGTGAGGCGCTTGGCGACGACCTTGCGGACCCCGTCGAGCGGCTTCAGCTCGTAGCTGTCGGGAGCGTAGACGCGATCGTCGAGGACCTGCGGCAGGATGAGGCCATCGGGGAAGCCTGCTGGGCGCGCGCCAGCTTGTGGCGCAGCCGCGCCGGGCTGGGCGGACTCGACATCTCGCTTGATGATCCGGCCACGCGGACCGGTTCCCTTCAGCGCCTTGAGGTCGATGCCCTTCATGTCCGCGATTCGGCGGGCAAGCGGACTCGCCTTGATGCGACCGTCAGCGGTGTTGGTGCTCGGGAGCGGCGTCGACGCCATTTTTTCGGTTTTAGGTGCCGCATCAGCCTTGGCGGGCGCTTCAACTTTGGCTGCTTTGAGCTCAGGCTTGTCGTCAGATTTCTTCTCACCCTTGTCCGATTCTTCCGCTTTTGCGGGAGGAACGGTTTCCTTCGGCGCCTCAACCGAGGATGCATCCTCGCCCTCTTCGGCGAGCACGGCGATCACGGCATTGACCTTCACGCCTTCGGTACCCTCAGCGACGAGGATTTTGGCAACAGTGCCTTCATCGACAGCTTCGACTTCCATCGTCGCCTTGTCGGTTTCAATTTCGGCAATGATATCGCCCGAAGAGACAGTGTCGCCTTCCTTGACGAGCCATTTAGAGAGAGTGCCTTCTTCCATCGTGGGAGAGAGCGCGGGCATGGTGATATTGATGCTCATGGCGCTACTCCTGATCCACGTAGCAGACCTTGCGGGCTGCTGCGACGATATCGGCGACACCCGGCAAGCTCATGGCTTCAAGATTGGCCGCGTAAGGCAGTGGAACGTCCTTCTGGTGAACGCGAGCTGGCGGCGCGTCCAGATAGTCGAAAGCGTCGGAAACGACCGAGGCGCAAATTTCGGCACCGATGCCCATGAAGCGCCAGCCTTCCTCGCAGGTTACGAGGCGGTTGGTCTTCTTGACGCTTTCAATGACGGTAGCCATGTCGAGAGGACGAATGGAGCGCAAGTCGATGACTTCGGCGCTGATCCCCTGCTCTGCCAATTCCTCTGCGGCCTGCAGGGCGAACCCAACCATACGAGAGTAGCCCACCAGCGTCACATCCGTGCCGGCGCGCTTCACAGCGGCCTTTCCGATAGGAAGGATGTGATCGTCGAGATCCGGCACGGGGAAACTCGTTCCGTAAAGCAATTCATGCTCAAGGAAGACGACCGGGTTCGGATCGCGAATGGCGGCCTTGAGCAGACCTTTGGCATCGGCGGCATCGTAAGGGGCGATGACCTTTAGGCCTGGCACATGCCCGTACCAAGACGCGTAGTCCTGGCTGTGTTGAGCGCCGACTCGCGATGCAGCGCCGTTCGGGCCGCGGAACACAATGGAACAACCCATCTGGCCACCCGACATGTAGAGCGTCTTGGCGGCCGAGTTGATGATCTGGTCAATGGCCTGCATGGCGAAGTTGAACGTCATGAATTCGACAATGGGTTTAAGCCCACCGAAAGCGGCGCCGACGCCGAGGCCAGCAAAGCCATGCTCCGTGATCGGCGTATCGACCACACGACGTGCTCCGAACTCCTGAAGCAGTTCGCGGGTAACCTTGTAGGCGCCTTGATACTCAGCCACCTCTTCGCCCATGACGAACACTGTTTCGTCGCGGCGCATCTCTTCGGCCATAGCGTCGCGCAGGGCGTCGCGCACCGTGGTATCCGTGAAGCTTGTGCCTTCGGGGATAGAAGGATCGGAAAGGACTGGTGCAGCCGGTTCGGCCTCAGCATCCGCCTTTGATTCCGGCTTCTCTTCTTTCGCGACTGGCTCAGCATCGTTTTTGGCGGGTGCGGTAGCGCCATTGGATTTGGGTTTAACGTCGCCTGCATCTTCGCCGTCTTCAGCAAGCACAGCGATAACCGCGTTGACCTTCACGCCTTCAGTGCCTTCAGCAACGAGGATTTTGGCGAGCACACCTTCATCAACGGCTTCAACTTCCATCGTTGCCTTGTCGGTTTCGATTTCAGCAATGATGTCACCGGAGGATATCTTGTCGCCCTCCTTCTTGAGCCATTTGGAGAGCGTTCCCTCTTCCATGGTCGGTGAGAGGGCTGGCATAAGAATATCGACTGACATTTACACACCCTCCACTTCGCGCAGCACATCCGTCCAAAGTTCGGAAGCATCCGGCTCCGGGCTCTCAAGCGAGAAGTCCGCAGCGTCTTTCACGATGCCCTTGATCTCCTTGTCGATATTCTTGAGTTCGTCTTCGGTTGCATGACCCGCCTCGATAATCTGGCCCTTCAGGCCCTCAATCGGATCGTGATGTGTTCGAATGTCGTCGACCTCTTCCCTCTTGCGGTATTTGGCTGGGTCGGACATGGAGTGGCCGCGATAGCGATAGGTCTTCATCTCGAGGATATAAGGGCCCTTACCGGACCGCGCATATTTGACAGCCTTTTCGCCGGCTTCCTTTACCGCAAGTACGTCCATCCCATCGACGGCCTCGCCCTCGATCTCGAAACTGATGCCCCTCTTGAAAAGCTCGACCTCGGCAGAGGCGCGCGCGACGCTTGTACCCATCGCATACTGATTGTTTTCGATTACGTAGACGACCGGCAGATCCCACAGCGAAGCCATGTTGAACGATTCGTAGACCTGCCCCTGGTTGGCCGCACCGTCGCCGAAATACGCCAAGCTGACATTGTTGCCGCCCTTGTATTTGTTGGCAAAGGCAAGACCGGTACCCAGCGGCACCTGCGCCCCAACGATACCGTGCCCGCCGAAGAAATTCTTCTCACGGCTGAACATGTGCATCGAGCCACCCTTGCCCTTGGAAAGACCGCCGCTGCGTCCGGTCAGTTCGGCCATAACGCCTTTTGGGTCCAGTCCACATGCGAGCATGTGACCGTGATCGCGGTAACCGGTAATGACCTGATCGCCATCCTTGAGACAGGCTTGCATGCCCGTCACGACCGCTTCCTGACCAATGTAGAGGTGACAAAAACCCGCGATCTTGCCCATGCCATATAGCTGGCCAGCCTTCTCTTCGAATCTTCGGATCAACAGCATGGCCCGATAGAATTCGAGCAGCTCTGCCTTGCTTGCTTTTGAAGGTGCCTTTTTGGCACCTTTCGGTTTCGTTGCCATATAATGCTCCATCCCTGCGAGTCTTATGTCTGCGCATTTCCGCAGAGACAAGTCAGAACATCTATGTCAATTTGCAACGCTACGTTCTGACGTCATCAAGACGATTTCGTTTGGATATACGAATGCCAGCTTATCGCGAGCGAGCGCTTCTACAAAGTCCGGATCCACAGAACCTGGTGTAAGTCTGCGGATATCGGTGCGCAGGCGTGATATATCTGTCTCGATCTTGGCGAGTTCCACCTTGCGATCTTCAAGTTCCAGCTGCGCATCCGACCAACGGCCAAGCCCCTTCTCCCCCGCAAAAGCGTGGTAGGCAAAGTAGAGCACGAGAAGACTTAGGCCGAGGGCCTCAAGGCGTGATACCATGAGGCCCATCTGTAATGACAATTGGTTAACCGTGCGTTTGCACTAAGCAGCATTGATGCGCGAACGGCCGGCGTAAATGCCGATTGGACCCAGCTCTTCTTCGATACGGATCAGCTGGTTGTACTTCGCGATTCGATCGGACCGCGACAAGGAGCCTGTTTTGATCTGCCCGCAATTGGTGGCAACAGCCAGGTCCGCGATGGTCGAATCTTCCGTTTCGCCCGAACGGTGGGACATGACGGCCGTATAGGCGTGCAGGTGCGCCAGTTCAACAGCATCTAGCGTCTCGGAAAGCGTCCCGATCTGGTTGACCTTGATGAGGATGGAGTTGGCAGCGCCCTTCTGGAGACCGATCGACAGACGCTCAGGGTTGGTGACGAAGAGATCATCGCCAACGAGCTGGACCCGGTCGCCAATCATCTCGGTCAATGCGACCCACCCATCCCAGTCGTCTTCGGCCATGCCGTCTTCAATCGAGACAATCGGATAGCGACCGCAGAGATCAGCAAGGTATTTCGCGAATTCTTCCGAACCGAGGATCTTGCTCTCGCCCGCAAGATTATACTTGCCGTCCTTGTAGAACTCCGTCGAAGCCGCATCGAGCGCCAGGGCAATGTCTTCGCCCGGGACGTACCCTGCCTTTTCGATGGCCTTCATGATGAAGCCGATGGCCTCATCGGTAGAGCCGATGTTAGGAGCAAATCCGCCTTCATCACCAACATTGGTGTTATGGCCGGCATCATGCAGCGTTTTCTTCAGCGAGTGGAAGACTTCGGCGCCCATGCGCACGGCGTCTGCCATGCTTTCCGCGCTGACCGGCATGATCATGAATTCCTGGATGTCAATCGGGTTGTCAGCATGCGCGCCGCCATTGATGATGTTCATCATAGGCGTCGGCAGGACGCGGGCGTTGGCGCCACCGATATACCGGTAGAGCGGCATCGCAGCGCTTTCTGCAGCGGCCTTGGCAACCGCCAGCGACACGCCGAGAATCGCATTGGCGCCCAGGCGCGACTTGTTCTCCGTGCCGTCGAGATCGATCATCATCATGTCGATCAGGCGCTGGTCGCTGGCATCCATGCCTTCAAGTTCGTTCGAAATCTCGCCATTCACGGCATCGACGGCGCCAAGAACACCCTTGCCGCCGTAGCGGGACTTGTCCCCATCGCGCTGTTCGTGGGCCTCGTAGGCCCCTGTGGAGGCGCCGGAAGGGACCGCGGCACGACCTGTCGAGCCATCATCAAGAGTGACGTCAACTTCCACTGTCGGGTTACCCCGGCTGTCGAGAATTTCGCGGGCGTGAATGTCGATGATCTCGCTCATGGCAGTCTGGTGTCCCTCTTAGGCATTATGGCAGATGTAAAAAGCGCCCCCTGCCGGACGGCGGGAGGCGCTGGAAGCCTTAGTCTTGTGCGCGCAAATGCGCAACCTGACTAGATGTCGTCCTTCGGCTCAAGAACCTGACGACCGCGATACACGCCGGTTTTGAGGTCGATATGGTGCGGACGGCGAAGCTCGCCCGACTGGGCGTCCTCGATATATGTATTCATATCAAGCCGATCGTGCGAACGACGCATGCCGCGGCGGGACTTGGAGATCTTGCTCTTTGGAACTGCCATGACAGGTATCCGGTTTGTTGCGCATTTTCAGCGAGTGAATTGGAACGGGCCTCATACAGACGCCCAACAGGCTTTGCAAGGTCTGAACATCACCAAACCCGCGAATTCTGCATTCGCCGTCCCTATTCGGGTTTCGGCGCAGCAGCGTCTTCCACCTGCTTCATCAGTTTCAGCATGTTGCCACTCCAGATTTTCTGGATGTCTTCCTCGGAATAGCCTTCAGCCAAGAGGGCTTCTGTCACTCTAGGCAGGAATGAAACGTCTTCCATTCCAACAACACCGCCACCGCCATCCCAGTCAGCGCCCATACCGACATGATCCGGGCCGACGACCTCCAGCGCATGATTCATATGTTCGAGGAATTTTTCGAAGGTAGAGCGCGGCGCCGGGAATTGGGCGTCAATTTCTTCCATTTTGGCGATATAGCGGTCGCGGGTCTCGGCATCGGCAGTCGCAGGCGAAATACCCTCGAATTCTTTCTGCATCTCGTCGAGCGCAGCTTGGCGCTCCGGGGTTGGGGTGAGTTGCTCCAGATAGCTGCCATAGGCGTTGATCTGTATAACGCCACCATCATCGGCAACCTTGCGCATCAGGTCGTCATCGATATTCCGCGGATGGTCATAAACTGCCTTTACGCCCGTATGGGAGAGGATAATCGGCGTCGTCGACAATTCGATCATGTCATCGACCGTCGAATCTGATGCGTGCGAGCCGTCGAGGATCATACCAAGTCGGTTGGCTTCCTTGACCAGTGCTTCGCCGAGCGGGCTTAGGCCACCGTAATCATTGGCGCCAAGGTCGGTCGAGCTATCGGCAAACTGGTTGTCGCGGAAGTGGACCGGACCGATCATGCGAACGCCACGATTGTAGAATTCCTCTACCATCCCGATGTCTGTGCCGAGCGGATAACTGTTCTCGATCGACATATAGACGACCTTCTTGCCGGTTGCGGCTATTCGGGCGGCATCTTCGGACGTGTAAGCAAGCTCGAATGATTCGGGATGAGCCGCGACCATGTCATGGATTTCCTGGTTCCGGGTCAGAGCAGCCTGTTTCGCGGCCTCATAGGAAGCTGGGTCCATCGGGCCTTGCGGCGTGAAGGTCACCCAGAAGCCGCCGTCAAGGCCACCACGGTTCATCTTCGGCAAGTCGACCTGAACGCTTCCAAGCACACTCGGATTGTCGGCCATGATGTCGAAATCGGCCTTTGAAAAGTTCGCGGGTGTGTCGAGGTGCGTATCGAGTACAAGCATCTCGTCATGAATCTCTGCTGCCGTTTTTGGCGCCTCGGCTGGCGCAGGCTCGGCTGGCGCAGAGGCCTTCTGCTGGGAGCAGGCCACCAAGGCCAGCGCCAGTACGCTCGTCATCGCAATTTTCAATTTTCAGCCCTCATACTCATTAGGATGAGCGGGACCATATCGCTTAACTTCAGCAGCGCAAGAAAATGGCCGCCCCGAGGGACGGCCGAGGTAAAGCAAGAAGGACGTCAGGCTTTGTTCAGGCAAATAGCCTAAAAACGCGGCACCGACAGTAATGGTTATAGCCTGGGCAACCTGAACGGGGTGGTGACCCGCTGTTATGTTCCGTTCACCTGAGAGGCGAGCAGTCCCGCCTGCGACTCAGCGGCTTACCTGCCAGTCGCGAAGGATTTCCTCGGTGTGCTCGCCGAGCCCCGCGGGCCGCCGCTGGATTTCTGCGGGCGTGCCAGAGAAGCGCGGCGCTGGCGCCGGCTGCATCACCCCCTCGACTTCGACGAATGTCTTGCGCTCGGCATTATGCGGGTGGTTCGGCGCTTCAGCCATGGACAGGACCGGCGCAAAGCAAATATCGGTCCCTTCCATGATCGCGCACCATTCATCGCGTGTCTTCGTTTTGAACAGCGCCGTCAGCTTGGCTTTGAGATCGTCCCACTTGGAGCGGTCCATCTGCGCCTTGAATTCCGGATCGGTAATCTCGGCCTTTTCCAGTAAGAGGGCATAAAATTGCGGCTCGATGGAACCGATCGAGACCCATTGGCCATCGCTACACTCATACGTGTCATAGAAGTGGGCACCGCCATCGAGCAGGTTCGATTCGCGGTCGTCGGTCCAAACGCCCATGGCTTTCATACCAAAGAACATGGTCGCGAGAGACGCCGCGCCGTCGGTCATGGCCACATCAATCACCTGACCATTGCCGCCATTTTTGACGTTCACGATGCCGGCGAGAAGCCCCATCGCCAGGTAGAGGGCTCCGCCGCCATAATCACCGACCAGGTTCAGGGGCGGGCTCGGGCGCTCACCCTTGCGGCCCATCGCGTATAGGGCGCCCGTAAGGGAGATGTAGTTCAGGTCATGTCCGGCCGCCTGCGAGAGCGGGCCATATTGCCCCCACCCCGTCATGCGACCATAGACGAGCTTGGGATTACGACCGAGCACGACGTCCGGACCAAGGCCGTTGCGTTCCATCACCCCGGGACGGAAGCCTTCGATCAAGCCATCGGCCTTCTCCATCAGCTTCAGGGCGGTTTCTACATCGGCGGGATCCTTGAGATTCAGGCTAATGGAACGACGACCGCGACTCATGACATCTGCCGCGCGTCCCGGCTTGCCATCGCCCGGACGGTCTATCCGGATAACGTCTGCGCCCATATCAGACAGCAACATGCCGCAGAACGGCCCGGGGCCGATCCCTGCAAACTCAACAATCCTGACACCGTCCAGTGGCCCGCTTGCCATCATTCTCTCCCGTTCAATTAGGGCCCTTTGGGCCTGATTAGCGGAACATTAAGTGTCGAACGCGCAAAAGAAAGGGGTGTCCTAGCGTCGCCCTTCGAAGCGTTTTGAGTGTTTCATGTCTGATATGTCCTATCTGGACCCACCTATCGAAATCGCAGCGACCAGTCCTCGTCTCGAAATGATCCTCGCGCGCATGCGATCAACTGGAATGAGACCCTATCCCGCCAGCGAACCGCCGGATTTCAACTCAACCGGCCCCCTCCTCGTCGATATCGCAAGCGTGACGCGCACGACACTGGAACATTGCGCTCGCGCCTGCGCTGCAGGCCTGTCGCGCCCCATGGTTATTCTCGATGTGGCGGACGCTGGTCTAGACCTTACGGACGTCATCACGCTGCGACGTGACCGCGACCTCGCCATGCTCAAGGGACGTCTTTCGGCGCTTGCCCGGCGTCAAGCCCGTAACATGGAAGTCTCCATCCGCGCAGCAACGGCCCGCGAATTCGGGATAACGCCCCCAATCACCGCCCGAGACGCGGCGCCTGAGCTGATCTATGTCGGCGAGGGCTCACCGATATTCCTGTCTCTGCAGGGCGCACTCAAGTCCCGTGGTTTGTCGCTGACTGCCGCCATTTCAAGCAGCACCGCGCGAGATTATCTGTCTAGTCGGCGATTTGCAGCCGCGCTCTTCGACCTAACCTCGGACGACGCGCTGGAGACGGCTTACATCGAAGGCCCGCCATCCGGCGACCTGCTGAGCAATGTGCCGATCTTCGCCCTTGTGAACGGCGATAGCCAGACATCCGAGGCCATGAAATCGATCCAGGCACATGCTGATGAAATCATCGAGTGCCAGAATCAGGCGCCCCTTGTCGCCAGTCGAATTGAAATACTGGCGCGCCGCTATAGCGCGATGCGTCCGATCACGCTCTCAACCGATCTGCCGCCCGCTGCCCGGGACCTGGCAACCGGGCTTTTCTCGAGGCGCTTTCTTGAATCTCATCTTGAGCGCCAGATAGCAGTGGCTGACCAACGCGCCGAGCCACTCAGTCTTGTTCTGCTCAAGCTGACCGGCGAGCGCCGTACTGACAGGAAGGTGCTGAAAGCCATGGCGGAATGCCTGCATCCCTTATTGCGGGACACCGACTGCGCCGCCGCTCTTTCAGCCGGTATCCTTGGCATCTCATTGCCAACAACACCTTATCGAGGTGGTGCAACGCTTGCGACGCGCATAGCAACACATGTCTCAGAAGCAGAAGTGCTAGCCGACGTCGTCCTGAGCTGGCGCGTCGTCGAAAAGCGCGCCCATCATTCTGCAAAGACGTTTCTCGATTCAGGTCTTCAGGGGCCATTCATGCGTCTTGAAGCCGCCTAGGCCGATACGCGCCCCACAACGGCCTCCAGTTCTTTGAGGAAGGCTTTCACGGCCACAAGACGTCGCTCGGGTTCCCCCCCCAGACCGGAGTGGACCAGTTTTGAATCCGCCGGCCGCAACTTTAGAACATTAGGGCGTGTCCGGACGAGTTCCATAAGGCGCGCGGGGTCCATGATCGTATCAGGGCGGAAAGCGAACACCGCGCCTTTGACACCTGAATCCAGCTTGGAGATACCCAGTGCCTTGCACTGAACCTTTATCGCAGTGACTTCCAAAAGCTGCCGCGTCGGCTCCGGCAACGGTCCGAAACGGTCAATCAGTTCAGCAGCGAAGGACTCGCGTTCCTCTGCCGTGCTGATGTCTGCGAGCCGCCGGTAAAGCGAGAGACGGATCGTGAGATCTTCGACATACTCTTCGGGGATCAGCACAGCGACGCCAAGATTGATCTGTGGCGACCAGTCATCCACGACGTCGTCTTCGCCACGCGCACCGGCCTGAAGCGCCTTGACGGCGTCTTCGAGCATCGACTGGTAGAGTTCCACACCCACTTCGCGGACCTGGCCAGACTGCTGGTCACCCAGCAGGTTGCCAGAGCCCCGCATGTCGAGATCGTGGCTGGCAAGCTGGAAGCCGGCGCCGAGACTGTCGAGCGACTGGAGAATTCTCAAACGTTTCTCGGCCATCTCGGTCACCACGCGATCGCGTGGTGTCGTGAAGTAAGCGTAGGCGCGCAGTTTCGATCGTCCGACACGGCCGCGGAGCTGGTAGAGCTGGGCGAGGCCGAACATGTCGGCGCGGTGGATAATCAGCGTATTGGCCCGCGGTATGTCCAGGCCGCTTTCGACAATCGTGGTCGAGAGAAGAACATCATACTTGCCTTCATAAAAGGCATTCATGATGTCTTCGAGTTCACCCGCCGCCATCTGGCCGTGCGCCACAACGAAAGACACTTCCGGCACCTGTGTCGACAGGAACTGCTCGAGCTTGTCGAGGTCCTGAATACGCGGGGCGACGAAGAAGGCCTGCCCACCGCGATACTTCTCGCGCAGGAGTGCTTCGCGCAAGGTAACCGTGTCCTCTTCCGTGATGTAGGTGCGCACTGAAAGACGGTCGACGGGCGGCGTGGCGATAATGGAAAGGTCACGGATGCCCGTTAAAGCCATCTGGAGTGTGCGCGGAATAGGCGTAGCGGAAAGCGTTAGAACGTGCACATCCGCCTTGAGCTCTTTCAGGCGTTCCTTGTGCTTCACGCCGAAGCGCTGCTCCTCATCGACGATCAGAAGGCCAAGGCGTTTGAAGTCCATGCCTTTTGCGAGCAGCGCGTGTGTTCCCACAACCACGTCAACGCTGCCGTCAGTGAGGCCCTCGCGCGTCTCCACAGATTCCCGCTGACCAACGAGCCGCGAAAGATGCCGGACCTTGAGAGGCCAGCCTGCAAAACGCTCGGAGAATGTCTTGAAATGCTGGCGGGCGAGTAATGTCGTTGGCGCAATCACAGCGACTTGTTTGCCGCTCATTGCGGCCATGAAAGCGGCGCGTAGCGCGACCTCTGTTTTGCCGAAGCCGACATCGCCGCAGATCAGACGATCCATTGGGCGCCCGGAGGCCAGGTCCCCTAGTACATCTTCGATCGCGTTAAGCTGGTCATCCGTTTCCTCATATGGGAAGCGCGCCGCAAATTCTTCATACATGCCCTGCCCTGCGGACAGCGCTTCGGCGCGCTTCAGGGCCCTTTCGGCAGCGACAGCCATGAGCTCAGCGGCCATTTCAAGGATTCGCTTCTTGGCCTTGGCCTTACGCGTCTGCCAACCGGCTCCCCCCAAGCGGTCCAGCTGACTTTCAGACTCTTCGGAGCCATAGCGGCTGATCAGGTCAATATTCTCGACCGGCAGGAAGATCATGTCGCCGCCAGCATATTCTAGCTGGAGGCAATCGTGGGGCGCCCCTGTCAGTTCCAGCGTCTTAAGGCCAACATAACGTCCCACACCATGATCCACATGGACGACAAGATCATCAGGCGATAGCGCAGTTGCATCGGTGATAAAGCTGGCAGATTTGCGCCGACGGCGCGGGGCTGCGAGGCGGTCACCAAGTATGTCGGCCTCGGAGATGACCGCGATATCGGGCGTAACGAAGCCGGACTCCAGAGGTATTTCGACAACGGTGAAGTCTGTCTTGCAAGCCGCTTCGAGTGAATGAACCTGCGCGAGGTCCGGCAACCCGTGGTCCGCCATGACATTGATTAGGCGATCAGTCGAGCCAGCAGACCACGCGGCGAATGCGACTGGCTTCCCTGAAGCATAAAGCGCACGGGCGTGTGCTATAGCAGCTTCGAAGATGTTCTGATCGGACCGCAGCCGTTCGGGCGCAAAGTCCCGACCAATGCGGGCGCCCATATCATAGGCGCCGCCTGACGCTTCGGCCGGACTGAATTTCACGACAGCATGCGTTGCAAGCAGTTGATCTATTTCGTCTGCTTCCAAATAGAGCGTCGATGGCGCAAGCACACGCGCTGAGTGAGCATCGCCGCCCGCGGCATCGAGCCGGGCGTTATAATAATCGAGCGCTTGAGAGAGGCGCTCAAAAGCCGATTCAGGCGCCAGGTGCCCAAGCCCTACGAGTGCGTTCTGCCCGACATAGTCGAACAAGGTTTCCAGATGGTCGTGAAAGAGTGGAAGCCAGGCCTCGACGCCTTGTCGGCGGATGGATGCGCGAGCCGACTCGTACATCTGATCACCCGCCGGCGGCCCAAACGTGGCCAGATAGCGCTCCCGAAAACCACTCAGGATCGCGTCATCGAACAGGACTTCGCTGACAGGCGCGAAGGCGACTGAACGCGCGTCCCCTGTGGAGCGCTGGGTTTCGGTGTCGAATGTGCGCAGAGTTTCCAGCGTATCGCCGAAGAAGTCGAGCCTGTAGGGCTCTCCAGCCGTCGGCGGAAAGATATCAATAATGCCGCCACGGATCGCGAATTCGCCCTGTTCGCGCACTGTGCTCGCGCGAACGTACCCATTCACGGCGAGATAGTCTGTAAGGTCTTTTTGAGCGACAGACTGTCCGATTGAAACGGAGAACGATGCACGGCGAAGCGTGGCAACGGGAGGCGCGCGCTGGACGAGCGATGTGGCGGTTGTGACCACCAAGAGAGGCCCTTGCGAGTTGTCATGCCGGGCAACCCGGGCCAAGCCTGCGCATCGGCGTGCCGCGACACTCGGGGATGGACTGATCCGGTCATAGGGCAGTGTGTCCCAACCGGGTATGTCGATACTATCCAGGCGCGGCGTGATAAATTGCGCAAGGCGACGAGCCGTGTTGGCGCTCTTGTCGTCGCGCGTGACGTAAAGACCAATCCCGCCCCTTGCGACCAAGGCATTGCAGAATGCGATCAGGTCCGCACCGAAGGGTGCGCCGGCAAAGCTGGCGGGGCCGCTCAAGGACTTTAAAAGGTCGGCGGGTGTCATCCTGATCTTTTGCAGAGAATTTGGTTGAGGTGCAGGGACTGACTCGCTCAGCCAGCCTGCGGGGCGTAGCGGAAAGCGATCAGCTGGTCCAGCACCGGGCCCTTGTGATTGTCAGGGACCTCCTGCTGACCAATAAGCCATGCGTAAACTTCCCAATCAGGGACATCCAGCAAGCGTGCGAATTCGTCCAGCTCGGCCTCGTTGAAATCCGGAAGGAATTTATCCGCGAACGAGCCCATATAGAGATCCATTTCGCGGAAACCGCGCCGCCAGGCCCGGAACGTGAGTTTTCGGCGTCTTGTTTCCATCAATAGCTCCAGACCAGTCTGCTATGCAGGATATAGGCTGCGGGCGGGGCAGGTAAACCACGCATTGTGTGCACAGGCGGGCACGCCTAGAGTTTCGGAATGCGAGACGAGCGACTTTTTCCCATGTTTGCAGGGTTGGAAACGCTATCGGGCGTTGGGCCGAAGCTGAAGCCGCTGCTCGAAAGGTTGGTAGGGGGCGATACGCTTTGGGACCTGTTGCTGCATTTGCCTGAGCGCTGGGTCGACAGACGCGTCCGTGAGGGCTTTGACCAGATCGTCTTTGGCGAGGTCGCGACGGTAAGCGGCGAAGTCCATGCCTATCAGGCGCCCTATTCTGACAAGGCCCCCCACAGAATCCAGCTGTTTGACGGAACGGGATTTCTGACCCTGGCATTCTTCCGCGCCGATGGGCGATGGCTTCAGGGGCAATTCCCGATCGGCGCGACGCGCATCGTTTCCGGCCGTATCGACGATTTCAATGGCGAACGCCAGATGACGCATCCCGATTACATCGTGGATCCCAAGAGAGGTGATCCGCCGCCAGAAGTCGAACCGATCTATGGGCTAACGGCGGGCCTCACCAACAAGCGTGTGCATACGCTCGCGGTTCAGGCCTTGGAAAGCGTTCCGGATGACCTGCCTGAATGGGGCGATCCTCATCTCGTGGCCCAAAAAGGATGGCCCAGTTTTCGCAACGCTTTGAGCGGCCTGCATGCGCCGGTGCGTTATGATGAAGCTGCATTTGAAGCTGCCCGAACGCGGCTCGCCTATGATGAGGCCATTGCGCGGGAATCCGCTTTTGCCTTGGCACGTACGAGCCGTAAGCGCCGGAAAGCGCCGCCAATACCAAAAGCCCCTGTGGAACAATCGCGACTGGCCCGGTCGCTCCCCTATCAACAAACCGGCGCACAGGTGCGCGCGGTGGCTGAAATCAGTGACGACATGTCAGGTCAGTCACCCATGCGGCGCATGCTTCAAGGCGATGTGGGCGCCGGCAAGACGCTTGTAGGAGCGATGGCGGCCATACAGGCGGTATCCGGCGGCTTCCAGTCGGCCTTCATGGCGCCAACCGAAGTGCTCGCCCGACAGCAATATGAGACGCTTGCCAATCTGCTGGCGCCGCTCGGTTATTCCGTGGCTTCGCTTACCGGGCGCGACAAAGGGGCGGCCCGTGAGGGAACGCTGATGGGCATCGCTGATGGCTCAATCCAGATTGTTGCCGGCACCCATGCCCTCTTTCAGGAATCTGTGTCTTTTCGGAATCTGGGGCTGATCATCGTCGATGAGCAGCATAGGTTCGGCGTGCAGGATCGCATGCGGCTTGTCGGCAAGGGCGTCTCCCCGCATATGCTGGTAATGAGTGCTACCCCGATCCCTCGTACCTTGGCCCAAGCCGTCCATGGCGACCTCGATGTAACCATCCTCGATGAAAAGCCGGCGGGCCGCAAACCGGTTGAAACGCGCGCAATACCCGACACGCGAATTGATGAAGTCATCGACGCGGTGGGACGCGCCATCCGCCGTGGTGAGCGCGCCTTCTGGGTCTGCCCAAAGGTGGATGTCGATGACGATGATTCCACAGCCGTAGGGCGCCATGCTGCTTTGAAAGACCAGCTGGGCGTGCCAGTCGGCTTGGTTCACGGTCGGTTGAAACCAGTTGAAAAGGATGCAGCGCTGGAAGACTTCCGCACGGGGCGCACAAAGATCCTGGTTGCGACCACAGTGATCGAGGTCGGCGTCGATGTGCCGGAGGCTACGATCATGGTCATAGAACGCGCCGAAGGCTTTGGCCTCGCTCAGCTACACCAGCTTCGCGGCCGGGTTGGGCGCGGCGACAAGCCATCCTTCTGCTTGCTCCTCTATCGCCCTCCGCTTGGCGAGACAGCGCGCGAGCGGCTGGAAACCCTGCGTCGCACGGAAGACGGTTTTGAAATCGCCGAAGCCGATTTCAAGCTGCGGGGCCCTGGCGACATGCTGGGACTGCGTCAGGCAGGAGCAACAGACTACCGCGTGATTGACCTGTCACGCCACGCTGACCTACTCGCCATCGCGAAGAAAGATGCAACGGCTGTCGTTGAGGCTGATTCGGATCTTGCCGGACCACGCGGCCAAGCCCTGCGGCTGGTCCGGGAGCTTCTGACGCCAAAGATCGAAACAGGCAGCGGCAACTAGAAAGCGTTTGGACCTTAAGGCACTATTTTCTTTTGCGACTTCGGATCTGGCTTGGGCGCAGGCGGAAATTCAGGAACAACGAGGCCGGCTGAAAGGATCATCTTTGCCCCCTCTTCGACCGTCATTTTCAGCCTGATAACTTCCTTTGAATCGACGTACATCAGGAAGCCCGAGGTCGGGTTCGGTGTCGTCGGCACGAATACGCCTAGATACTCGCCGCCAAGCGTCGCGCCGATCTCGCCCTTGGCTGGCGACGACACGAAACCGAGGCACCATGTTCCTGTCTTGGGATACTCGATTAGAACAACTTCGCTGAACTGGTCAGTATTGTCTTTTGCGAAGACTTCAACCAGCTGCTTGAACGCCGAATAGAGCGAACGGACGATCGGCACCTGGCTTAGAATGCGGTCCCCCACACTGATAACCGAGCGCCCGATCAGGTTTGTGGCAATGCCCCCAAGAATGGTCAGGAAAACGACCAGAACGATCAGGCCAAAGCCCGGAACGGCGTATTTGAGATAGGTCTCAGGGTTAAGCGCAGCCGGTATTAACGGCACAACGCGCTTGTCGATCTCGCCGATGAGGAATTGGAGGATCAGGAACGTCACCGCGATCGGCGCGGCAATCACCATACCCGCAAAAAAGCGCCCCCTGAGCCATGCAAAGAGACTTTGCGTAGGGGCCTTGTCGGGTGGTGGCAGGCCACCCTCGGGGTCTTTCCTTCGAGCCATGAGGCATCTCCGATAGGCAATTCTCAAGGTTACTCTGGGTCAGACCTTGGCGATTCACTTGTTCCGCGTAATTGTGGCCAAGATGGGAAGTAATGAACAGATTGAAAGAGCTTTGGAAAGCTGGGCGCGCCGGGATTTCGGCGATGCGGCCCGTATAGCTGACTTGAAGCGCTTGTCCGGAGGCGCAAGTCAGGAGACTTGGGCCTTTGAAGTGGTCGTGGCTGGAAAGACCAGCCGCCTGATTTTGCGCAGAGCGCCCGGAGGCGAGGCCGTAGCTCGGTCTTCTGAGGCGATTACCTTGCGTATGGAATCCATGCTGCTGGCGTGCGCAGACGCCGCTGGTGTGCCCGTGCCAGGCGTCCTCGGCGTTTTCGAGCCCGGAAGCGATCTTGGCGAATCATTCATCATGCGCCGAATCGATGGTGAAACCATTGGGCGGAAGATTTTGCGGGACGCCGTTTATGAGACGGCCCGGACCCGACTGTCTGAACAATGCGGTGCAGCGCTTGCGGGTATCCATGCAATCGACATGGAGAAACTGCCAGACCTGCCGCGTAGCGATGGTATGGATCAGATCCGCAAATATGAGACGATCTATCGAAACTTCGACCTGCCCCGGCCTGTCTTTGAACTTGCATTTGCCTGGCTCAAGGAACACCAGCCTGCCCCCCAACCGGCCGTGCTTGTCCATGGCGATTTCCGGCTTGGGAACCTGATCGTTGATGAGCAAGGCCTGGCCTCCGTTCTGGATTGGGAACTCGCTCATATAGGGGACCCTCGCGAGGACATTGCCTGGATTTGCGTGAATTCATGGCGGTTCGGTCAGATCGAAAATCGTGTAGGCGGTTTCGGCCAGCTTGACGTACTGCTCGAGGCATATGCCAACGCTGGCGGCACCCGGTTCGAGCCGCGAGACATCGACTGGTGGGAAATGCTGGGCAGCCTTAAATGGGGCATCATGTGCATGATCATGTACGAGGCCTATCGCTCCGGTGGTGACCCAAGCGTGGAGCGCGCCGCTATCGGACGGCGGGTTTCGGAAACTGAAATTGACCTCCTGAATCTTCTCGAAAGGGCTGTTTGACATGCATGATGCGCCCTCCCCCACCGAACTGGTCGCCGCTGTAAAGTCCTTCATTGATGATGCGGCTGCCCCCCAATTGACAGGTCACGCGGCCTTTCATGCGAGAGTGGCCTCCAATGTGCTCGCAACGCTCTTGAGAGAGCTGGAGCAAAGGCCGGCAGCTGAAGCGTCTGAAGCCGAACGTCTTCGCAACCTGCTGGACGCCCCGGCAAATGCTGATCTCGCTGCGATGAACAGGGACCTCTGCGCCCGCATACGGGATGGTCAATTTGATGCTGCGACGCCAGGCTTGTTCAAGCATCTAAAAACAACCACAATCTCCCAGTTGGCTATAGATCAACCAAACTATTCCGGACTCAAGGCGGCGCTTTCGAAACCCCGCTAACAGTCTCGCGACAGGCAGGGAACCAACATGAAACGCACGCTTCTTATCGTCGGAATCATTGTTGCACTGGGTGTCGGACTGGGGCCGTGGGCTTACAGAACCTTCCGCGATCAAGGTGAGTTGATCGCCCTGCCTGCCTTTGATTACAGGACCAATGACAGCTGGGCTTCGCTTCCGGCCCAGATGCCTCCTGCCGTTTGGGCCGAGGGCTGGGGTGTGGACGTTATTCTGATCGGTCCGGATGACAGCTTGGCGCCTCGATCACAAGCCCAGATTGCCTCACAAACCGATCGTGCTCTCGAGCAATCCAAGCGGCTCGCCGAGTCGCTATCGATTATTGGACCGGTCTATGCGCCGCTTTATCGCAACGCCAACGCTGCAACTGACCTTTCCGCCGCCTTAGAGACTTATCTTGACGATCATAATCGTGGCCGCGCCTTCCTCATTGCAACCGACCATCCCCTGCCCCCGGAAATGCTCGCTCCCATCCGTGCCGACGAAAGCCTGAGAGAGAGATTTGGCGGGTTCCTTCGCCTGACACGCGCTCGTGGCGATGCTGCGCTATTCTCGTCCGTCGCCGGTGTGGAAAATTCAGCGAGTGACTTCCTGGCCTATTGCCCGCCCCAATATACTGAAGCTGCGATGTGCCAGCCAGTTGTCGAAATCGGACGACAGGATGGGATGATGATCGTATCGCAGAATACCCCTATCGCGGGCGATAATCTCACCGGGTATAAGGAATGGCTGGAGACCAACGTCGCCAAGACAGCTGAGCCCCTCGGCGCGCTGGAAGAAGTCGAGATCATCGACATTCGCCGACCCGGCGAGACTGGCCCCAAACCTGATTCAGGCGATAACTAGGCTAGGCTTTTTCCTGCGCTTCCGGCGCCGCGCGCGCAAAGGCATCAATCAGCCGACATGCCGCATCAACCTCCCGAAGCCGCGGAAAATCTGACAAATCCATATCGAAGCGCCGAGCATTGGAAACCTGCGGCACAAGGCAAATTTCCGCGATCGTGGGCGTATCGCCGAAGAGTAGCGCCGCTGGTGGAAGGTCCTGCGCGATACGCTCCAGTGCCTCGAAGCCGCGTCGGATCCAATCATGGTACCAACGCGTCACAGCCGCATCATCAGCGCCGAAATTCGTCCTTAACGCGGCCAGAACCGACAGGTTGTTCAGCGGGTGAATATCGCAGGCAATCGTATCCGCAAAAGCGCGAGCCTGTAGCCGTGTCCACGGATTTTCCGGCAACAGGGCGGGACCGGGCAAGGTTTCGTCAAGCCATTCAATGATGGCCATCGACTGGCCCGATATGCGGCCATCCTGCTCGATTGAAGGAACGCGCATCTGCGGATTTAAATGCTGATATGTTTCGGCAAATTGTTCATCTTTTCCGGGTGCAATGTTCACCGGAATGCTGTCATAGGATGCGTTCTTGAGGTTCAACGCAATGCGTACGCGGTAAGCCGCCGACGAGCGCCAGTAGTCGTACAGTTTCAGCATTCGGTTACTCCAAGGGTTCAGGCAAGCGACTCAAGGTCGAGGACAGCAAGCAACTTTTCCCGCGCGGTACGGCACTCATCGGCGAAGGATGGGTCGGCCAGGTCAGCGGGCGCAAGCCGATCACGATAGGTCGCGCGGACCACATCCTGAAGCTCATCAACGGCATCGTCATCAAGCAGAACGCCCTGATGGCAGGAATCGATCTCCGGCTCGGTCATCACAACACGCAGGCGGAGACAGGCGGGGCCGCCCCCGTTACGCATCGACTGACGCACGTCCACAAACTCGACGTGCCCAATTGGGCCGTTGCCCGCCACCATGCGCTCACAAAACGCGCGGGTGGACTCCATCTCCTGTGCCTCAATGGGCGCCACAAGCACGAGCCTGTCCTGGCCGGGCATCTGCAAGAGCTGCGAGTTGAACAGGTAAGACTTGATCGCATCGGCAATCGGCACATCGGAATTCGAAACCATGACAGGCTTGAGTTCGAACAGTCCGTCAGCTGCGCGGCGAATGGCATCAAGCGTGCCGCGGGTGTCTTCGAACGCCAGCTCATGGAAGAAGAGTGTGTCCAGGGCACCGACACACACGACATCATTGTGGAAAGCACCCGCGTTGATCGCAGCGGCGGACTGGCGCGCCATGACGACTCTGGCGCCCTCCAGACCGTGCGACCGCGCGATGGCCTCGCTGGCCAGCAGGCTTTGACGTGCGGGAAAGCCAACCGTGCTCTCCCCTGCCTTGCGGCCGTATACGAAAAGCTCAACTCCCATGGCGCCATGCTCTGCACACAACCGCACATGATTGGCGGCGCCCTCGTCAGCAAAATCACTATGCATCGGCAGCGCCGAATGAACCGCAAAACGGTCCTCATTGTCGAACAGCGTGATCAGAGTTGCCGTCGTATCAGGATGCTCGATACTCCTGTGAAGCATCGTGGACAGGTTGGCCGTCGTCAGGTGGAGACGACCATCAGCTGTGTCGGCAGACGGGGACACCGTTGCCGCGTTCGCCGTCCACATATTACTCGCCGAGTAGGCAGCCTTGAGCAGATGCGGGGCAACCCGCGCCGCCGACTCGATGATCTGCGCGTCCGTGCCGTGAAATCCGGCGGACACAAGAAAATCGAAGTTAGGCCGAGGCAAAGGTGGCAGGACGCCCTGTATTAGCCCCTTCTGGAGCAAGGTCCGCATCTTCTCCAGCCCTTGCAGCGCCGCTTCACGTGGGTTGGACACCGCGCCAGCATGCGTGGCACTCGCAAGATTGCCGTCGGACAGACCACCATAATTGTGCGACGGGCCGATCAGCCCGTCAAAATTGACCTCATACGCGCTCATTGCGGAAAGCCTTGGGCGCCAAGGCGCTCAGCCTTGTCCGACACCTGGCTTGCCTGCGGCCAGGCACAGTAGTCAGCCGCATAATAGGCACCCGGGCGGAAGTTGCCCGAAAGCCCCGGGCCGCCAAAGGGCATGGCTCCACTTGCGCCCGCTGTTGGCCGGTTGCGGTTGAGGATACCGGCCCGCATCTCGCGGTGCGCCTGAACCCAAAGCGCATCATCATCGGACACGAGACCACCGGACAAGCCGTAGCGCGTCGCATTGGCTCGCTGGATCGCCTCGTCGAATGTCTTCACTCGGACCACCTGCATCAGTGGACCAAACAATTCTTCGTCGGGAATGTGATGGGCCTCTGTAATATCCATGACGCCCGCCGTGACAAACCCGCCACCACGATCCATGCGTTTCAAACGGCGCAGCGATTTGCCGCCGGCCTTTGACAGCATCATCTGGAAGTCAGTTGCTGCATGGGCAGCGCTTTCCGAAACAAGCGGCCCCATGAAGACGCCCTCTTCATCCCAGGCACCGATCTTCAGACCCTTCGCGCGCGCCACAATGGCCTCGACCACCGCATCTCCAAACTTTCCTTCGGGCAGTATGATGCGCCGAGCACATGAGCAGCGCTGTCCCGTCGTCAGGAAAGCCGATTGCGCGGCGATATCCGCTGCAGCGTCAACATCTGCAGGATCCCAGATAATGAGCGGATTGTTGCCGCCCATTTCAAGCGCGAGAATGACCTCCGGTCGTCCCGCAAAATGTTTGTGAAAGAAGACGCCAGTCTTGGCCGAGCCGGTGAACAGGAGCCCGTCTATTTCGGCATTGAGCAGCGCGCCGCCCGTTTCGCGTGTGCCGTGAACAATATTGAGACAGCCTTCGGGCAGTCCTGCGGCCTCGAACGCCTCTGCCATCAATGCTGCCACGCCGGGCGCAAGTTCTGATGGCTTGAAGACGCACGTGTTACCCGCAAGCAGAGCTGGAACAATATGTCCGTTAGGAAGGTGTCCGGGGAAATTGAATGGGCCAAACACGGCCATCACGCCATGCGCCCGATGGGTCAGGTGTGATGAGCCGAAGGGCGCCGTCTCGAATTTGGAGCCCGCACGCTCATTCTGCGCAGCAATTGAAACGGCGACCTTTGCTTTCATGGTCGCGGCTTCGGCACGCGTCTCCCACATAACCTTGCCCATATCTCGGCTGATCGTTTCAGCAATCGCATCGGTCCGCTTCGCGATTTCATCTGCATAGCGCTCCAGCACAAGCGTTCGGTCGCTCTGAGGTAGCTTTGACCAGTGCCCGAAGGCCTTTCGCGCGGAGGCGATCGCAGCTGCGACATCTTGCGGGCCAGCTGCATTGCCCTCCCAAACTATTTCTGCGCTTGCCGGGCAAGTATTTGTGAAACGCGGTCCGACGCCTTCAGACCATTTTCCGTCGATATAGACACCTAGTGCCATTACTTGCTCCGTAGCCAGATCCGCGCCTTGGCGCCGGACTCTAATTGAAGGGCTTCAATAATTGCGGGTGATATGATCGCCACATCGTCTTCCTCAACGACCACATCTGCCAGTGAAACCCGGAAATTGGGTAGCGCATCACTCGACACAAGACCTTGCAATGCATCCGGTCGCCCGGAAACGTCCCCTGCCCGCACCGTAACAACACGGCTTTCCTGAATTGTGCGGATATGGCGCTTTTGCGCCGCTACGAGCGGGCCGCCATCAAAAATGTCCACAGTTCTGTCGAACTGGAATCCTTCCCACTGCAGAAGCTTGTAGGCACCCACGCCATCGGAATGACAGCGCCCTATAACTTCACGCGCCTCAGGCGGCAGCAGATCAACATAGATGGGGTATTTCGGCATCAGGTCGAGGATGAACTGATTATCGGTCGTCGCTGACAAACGATCGGCCTCCGTAAAGTCCATTCGGAAGAAATGGCGCCCTAAGCATTCCCAGAAGGGTGACTTGCCTGTCTCATCCACAACACCACGCAATTCAGCCAGGACGTGCTCACTGAAACGATCTGGGGCGGCCGCCATAAGAAGGTATCGTGATTGTGCCGCCAGCCGCCCTGCCCCACCGCCGCGATGATCGGCCTGCAAAAACAGCGTTCCTACTTCCGTATACCCCACATATTCATTCGTCAGGATGAGCGCATCCATGTCGAAGCGCATATCGCCAGCCGCATGGCTGGCTTGAGCGAGCGTAATGACACGGTAATTGAAGAAAGGCTGGTCAATACCCGTGCCGGCTTTGACGGCAGAGCAACCGACGACTTCGCCGGTTCGTGTGTCTTCCATCATCAACAGGTATTTGCCGTATTCGATTCTTTTCTGGCGGCTATGGAAAGCCCGCTCCGATTTTTCGAGACGCTCATACAGGATCGCCTCATCGACCGGGAGGCTTGTAAAACCAGGGCCTGACTGCCGCGCAAGGTCCATGAGCGCACCAAGATCGTCTAACGTCGAAGGTCGCATGACATAGGCTGCGGGCATGTCAGCGCTCCATCAATGCCTTGATACCGGGACCATCCATCCGGCCATCAGCGAGGCGATTGAGTATCAGTGCCGACAGCGTCGCGCGCTCGGCAAAGCTGTCAATCACAACAAATTCCTCATTCGAATGAATACGCCCGCCGCGTACGCCGAGTGTGTCGACGTTTGGTACGCCGGCGGCAAAGATATTGTTACCCTCGCACACGCCGCCCGTGTCGACGAATTCCAGATCCAGCCCGATGGCCTGTCCGGTTGCGCGCACGGCGTCGAATATGGCTTGCTGGGCATGATTGCGTGGCTTTGGAGGGCGATAGAATCCTCCGTGCAGATGTCCTGAAATACCTGGGCGTCCGGTGGCGCGCGCAAACAGGCGTTCAACTTGCTCAGTCGTCCAACCCGCTGCCTCGGCATCGGGAGCACGCGCGCCAAAACGGACCACCGCGAGATCCGGTACGATATTCACTGCGCTGCCGCCCTCGATGGCGCCGACATTGACGGTTACGCCTTCATGCTTTCCGTTAAGGCCTTCAAGGCCGACCACGAGTTCCGCTGCAGCCTCGATGGCGCTGCGCCCCTCTTCTTTCGCCCGCCCGGCATGAGCCGCCTTGCCATGTAGGACAATGTCAAAAACGGCAGACCCTTTGCGACCGCCTGACATCGCACCCGTCTCCATGGCGGGTTCATAGGTCATACCTATATGGGCGCCGGAACGCGCTGCTTCAGTCAGTGCTCCGGAACTGGCATGATTTCCAATCTCTTCATCGGGTGTAATGACGATCTGATAGCCTAGGCGATCAATAAGAGGGCCTGCTTCAAACGCCTTTAGCGCCTCCAGCATCACGCAGAGACCGCCCTTCATATCAGCCAGCCCAGGGCCATTGAGCATCCCGTTGCCAATGTCCTTCACGCCCTCAAACGTACCCTTTGGAAATACGGTATCGTAGTGACCGGTCATCACGACCTGAATGGGTGCCGAAGGCCGGGCCGATACGCGCACAATAGGCCCGGTATAGATTGTCTCGGACTTTCCCGACGAATCAATCGTTTCAAAGCCGGGAGCTTCCTGAAGGCGCACATCGCCCTTTAGTTCTGAGAATGCATTGGCGAGATCGCCTGAAAAAGCCTTTAGGCCATCTGTGTTCCAGCTGCCTGTATTTACGTCAGACCATGCGCAGGTCCGGGCCTGCATCGCAGCCGTGGCCGCCTGCAGGCGCTCGCGAGCGGCCTCGTCTTCGCGCGTGATATGGGAGAGTTCGGTCATGTGAGCTTGGTTTCATATGTTACGTTACGGGGCAAGTCTGCCGCGTACTGGCGGCGCAAACAAAAACGGCCCGGCTGGTCAGCCGGGCCGTCTTATACTGTAGATCAGTCGATCTTATTGAACGCTGATAACGACTTCCGAACGACGGTTCAGAGGCTCGCGAACACCATCGCGTGTCGCTTTGGCAAGATCGGTCTCGCCTTTCGCTTCTTCGCTGATGATCGAAGCAGCCACGCCACGGGACACGAGGGCCGAAGCCACGATGTCTGCACGACGCTGCGAGAGCTTCTCGTTGTACGCGCTGGCACCCGACGTATCGGTGTGGCCAGCAATCGTCACTGCGCTTGGAGCACAACCGTCGCCAGCTGTGATGTTAGCGACAGCTTGGTCGATAACTGCAGCAGCCTGGCTCGTCAGGTCAGCTTTGTCCCACTCGAAGTAAACAACGAAGTTCTGGCTGAGACCCGAGCACACGACTTCCGGAGCAACCGTTTCCGTTGTTGGCGGAGGCGGTGGTGGCGGCGGAGGCGGTGGTGGTG
>Ga0181375_1000015_pt1 | contig 161180 bp, 143 predicted proteins | sample LowvirmetaG_FD_130090 | JGI IMG/M metagenome (GOLD analysis project Ga0181375, IMG submission 130090) | Marine viral communities from the Subarctic Pacific Ocean - Lowphox_11 viral metaG | ecosystem: Environmental > Aquatic > Marine > Oceanic | place: Subarctic Pacific Ocean | collected... | reverse complement strand
CGGTATAGGCCGCCGACAGCAATTCCATCACAGCCCGCGCCGTGATGCCGCCCGCATCATCGCTTTCGATCATCGTGGCCCCGACCATGTAACGCCCCGCGCCGCGTGGCACGATATAGACCGGAAAGCGCGGATGCAGCAGGCGGATGGACCGGGTGAGTGCCACATCCGGGGCGTGCAATTCCAACATCTCACCACGCACCGCACGCAGATCGCGCAAAGCCGCGCGCGCCGCCATCCCTGTGCAATCCACCACGGGATGGCAAGCGTCATGCGTGACCCGGAATATCAAGCCACGCTTCGCACGACCTGAAACAGCGGAATCGTGAGGTCCGATGCACAGGGCATCGCCCCCCTTTCCGACCCCGTGCGCGACCGCTTGGAGCCGCGCTGCTGTGGTCGCGATCTGCGGCCCATGTGGAGATTCCACACCCCCAAAACATCGCCCTTGCGCAGGGCTTTGAGACGGACCTCCATATCCGAAGCCCACATCGCCGCCCTTGCGGTCTGATCCTGGCCAATGATCTTGCGGTGCGGCAACTATGGCTTGACAGAAATAATTTTATATATAAACTTATGTTGTAACATATAGTATAATCAAAGGGGTTGGCATGCCGTTGACAGGGTATGAGAATGTCGCTTTTGCGCGCGACACCAAAAACAACAAACGGATCGAAGCGCACCCTTTGGCATCACCGCCTGTATGCTGGTCCGCAGACCCCCATGGCGGCGCGACACCCACAAAAGACCGGGCGTTCAGCAACTTTCAGCTTTGGGTCTGACGCAGCATGGACACGGAAACAGTATACACCCGCTTCATGGATATTGCTGCAAGACGCGGCGAAGCCCCGTTTTTGCACGTGCTTGAAGAAACCGCAGAGATCTATGACATCCCCGCTGGCGACATCAGCTATGCGCAAATGGCCGAACGGACAGAGGAATGGCGCAGAAAATTCGCAGCAGCAGGCTATGGCGCTGGCCACCGGATCGGCCTGTTGTTGCAGAACAGACCGGTCTTTTTGGAAATATGGCTGGCCCTGAATGCGCTTGGTGCGTCGGTTGTCCCCATCAACCCGGATTTGCGTCTGGCAGAGTTGGAATACCTTGCCGAACATTCTGAAATGGTGCTGGCCATCGTGCTGGCCGAACGGCTGGACGAAATGAAAACCGCCGTGGAAAATGCCGGGCTGTCCGCCCGGATCACCACACCGGATGGCGAATTGCCCGCCGCCGTGACGACAGCGTCCTCTGATGCTGCGCTGACCACGCTGACCGAATGCGCCTTGCTTTACACGTCGGGCACGACCGGCAAACCCAAGGGCTGCATCCTGTCCAACCAGTATTATCTTTATTCCGGGGATTGGTATGCTCAGGCTGGCGGACACATCAGTCTGCAACGCGATTGCGAACGCATGCTGACGCCCCTGCCCGTCTTTCACATGAACGCCATGGCGGTGTCGACAATGGCCATGATCACCGTGGGCGGCTGTCTCATCATGCTTGATCGCTTCCATCCGCGCACCTGGTGGGACTCGGTGCGCAAAAGTGGCGCCACCGTGGTACATTATCTGGGGGTTATGCCGCCCATGCTGATGCGCGCCGAACCTTCGGTTGATGACCGCAATCATAACCTGCGTTTCGGGTTTGGCGCGGGCGTCGACCCGAAGCTGCACGCCTCTTTCGAAGACCGCTATGGATTTCCTCTGATCGAAGCCTGGGCCTGTACCGAAACCGGTTCGGGTGGCGTCATCTGCGCCAACGAGGACCCCCGCAAGGTGGGCACGGCCTGCTTTGGCCGCAGCGGCAAGGACGTGGACGTGCGCGTGGTTGACGATGCGGGCAACGACGTCCCCACAGGTACGCCCGGCGAAATGCTGGTGCGCCGGGCGGGGGACGATCCCCGCTACGGGTTCTTATCCGGTTACCTGAAGAACCAAAAGGCCACGGATGAGCTTTGGCAGGGCGGATGGCTGCACACCGGCGATGTGGTCCAGCAGGATGAAGACGGGTCACTGCATTTCGTTGATCGCAAGAAGAACGTGATCCGCCGATCGGGTGAAAACATCTCGGCCGTCGAGGTGGAATCGATCCTCAACCGGCATCCGCAAATCAGCATCTCTGCCGCCATCGCCGCACCCGATGACATACGCGGCGATGAAGTCGCGGTGTTCGTGATCCTTGAGGATGCCACGGGCGACGCGGCCAAGGCGCAAGAGATCGTAACTTGGGCGCTGGACCAGATGGCCTATTACAAGGTCCCCGGATGGATCTGCTTTGTCGATGAACTGCCCCTGACCGCAACGCAGAAAATTCTGCGGGGACAACTGAAAGACCTGATGGTCGCGACCTTTGCCGCAGAGGGGTTCATCGACACCAGGCCTCTGAAGAAACGAAAAGTCTGATGGCACAACAGCAACCCTATGACGGCGTTGTGGTCTGTGCGCCGGTCACCGTGCCCTATACGCGCTATTCCGACAAGACAGCGCATTGGTGGGCGGGCAGTGCCCTGAAAGAGCTGTCGCGCCAAACGGGGCTGGGGCCTGCCGATTTCGACGGATTCTGCTTTTCAAGTTTTTCGGCGGCCCCGGACACGGTCGTCGGCATGGTCCAACATCTTGGCCTCAGCCCGCGCTGGATGGATCATATCCCCACCGGCGGCGCAAGCGGTGTCATGGCGCTGCGACGTGCCGCGCGCGGCGTTCAGGCCGGTGACGTCGACATTGTTGCCTGTGTGGCCGCCGACACCAACCAGATCGACAGCTTTCGGCAGACCCTCGCGGGGTTCTCGCGGTTCTCGCAGGATGCCTCGTATCCTTACGGGTTCGGCGGGCCGAACGCGACCTTTGCACTGATCACCGATGCATTCATGCGGGATTATGGCGTGACCCGCGATGACTTTGCCAAACTCTGTATTGCACAGCGGTCGAACGCATTGTCAAATCCACATGCGCTGATGAAAAAACCTTTGACCCACGATGCCTATATGGCGGCCCGTCCCATCGCGGACCCTGTGCATCTATTCGATTGTGTCATGCCCTGCGCCGGAGCCGAGGCCTTTGTCGTGACAACCCCCGAAAAAGCGCAAGAGCTGGGCCTGTCCACGGCACGTCTGTCGGCGACAATCGAACGTCACAACGCCTTTGCCGAAGATCCGGTTCAGACCCGCGGGGGCTGGGCGCGCGACATTGATGCCCTGTGGTCGGCTGCTGGCTGCACGCCACAGGATGTGGATATGGTCCAGCTTTATGACGATTATCCGGTGATCGTGGCCATGCAACTGGCGGATCTGGGTTTGTGCGACAAGGCAGGGCTGTCACAGTTCATCGCCGCACATGATTTCACAATCACCGGCTCGATGCCGCTGAACACCAATGGCGGGCAACTTTCCGCAGGGCAGGCCGGCGCGGCGGGCGGGTTCCAGAATGTGACCGAAGGCTTGCGGCAGGTTCTGCATTGTCCGCTGGGTGATCAGGTGCCTGACGCCAAGCGTGCGCTGATCTCGGGCTTCGGACTGGTGAATTATGATCGCGGGGTTTGCACCGGAGCCGCCATTCTTGAGCAGGACGTGCTGCGATGACCAATCCGTTGACGCCTCCGAAACGCAAGGACCCGCTGCTGAGAACCCACGTTGGCCATGTGTCGCCAAACCTGCGCAGCCGCGCAGCAACGGCGATGGCGGCACGGGCCGGTCCGGGCCGCTTTGTGCTGCAGGTCTGCCACGACTGTCGCCGCGCGACTTACCCGCCGCGCGACCGCTGCCCGGTCTGCTGGGGCGAACTGGATTGGCAGGATCAGCCAAGGGGGGCAGTGATTGAGGCCGAGACGACAGTGCGCAGCAGCGTCGATCTGTTCTTTCGCGACCATCTGCCCTGGCGCATCGGCTCTGCCCGTCTGGATGCCGGACCGATGGCAATTGTGCACCTGCACGGCGACGTGAAACAAGGCGACCGCGTACGCATGGAGCTGAAGCTCGACCGGGGGGGCAATCCGGCACTCTTTGCGCTGCCAGAAAAGGAGACATCGCATATGGCTGACGATCCACAATTGCGCCTGTTCACGGCAAACCCAAAGGTCCGCCGCATCCTGGTGACTGACGGCAGGGAGGCGACCGGACAGGCCGTTGCCAGCGCATTGCTGGACGCGGGGGCGACAACCGTGTTTCTGGGGAACGCCGATCCGTTGATGCGCTATCCGGGACAGGACCGGATCGAAGCCATCGACGGGATCGAACCCGTTGCCCTGAACCTGACGGACACCGGCAGCATCGAAAAGCTTGCCGCCCAATTGGGCGGGCGTGTCGACATTGTTGTCAACACGGCCAGATTCACCCGGTCCGGTGGCGTCGGCTTTGGCGGCAAACTGAGCGACCTGCAATCCAGTCTGGACCTTGAGGTCACTGGGCTGATGCGCCTGGCTCAGGCCTTTGCTCCTGCCCTGTCGGCCCGGTCCGATGACGGGGTCAACGCGGCTGCAGCTTTCGTCGATGTCGCGTCGATCCACGGCCTGACGGGCAACGCGGGTTTTGCCGGGTCTTCGGCGGCCGCGGCGGCGCGTCTTGCGCTTGTCGCCAGCCTGCGGGGGGAAATGGCACAGACGGGCATTCGTGTCATGTCGGTCCTGACCGGCCCGGTCGACGACAGCTGGCACCAGTCAGTGCCCCCGCCGAAAGTCACGCCAACACAAATTGCGCGCGCGGTCGTCACCGCCCTTCAGAGCGGACAGGAAACCATCTGTGCGGACGATGTGGCGCAAGACGTTATGACCCGCTGGCAGGCCGATCCCGCCCTGACAATTCGTGAGGAAAACAAATGAGCCAATCGTTGCTTTCGGATCTGGCCGTGGCACTGGCCTCCGGTGCGGTACGCGTCATCGACCTGACTAATACGCTGAGCCCGGATTTCCCGGTGATCGTACTGCCCGCTGAATTCGGCCAATGCGCGCCGTTTCGGATGGAAAAACTGTCGCGTTATGACGACAACGGACCGCCCTGGTACTGGAACAACATCTCGATGAATGAGCACTCGGGCACCCATTTCGACGCCCCGGCGCACTGGGTGACGGGCAAGGACTTGCCGTCAAACACGGTTGATGCCATTCCGGCGCAGGACTTCATGGCCCCCGTTGTGGTGATTGATATATCCGCCGAGGCCGCCGCAGACGCCGATTTCGTGCTGACCCGCGCCTTCCTCGAAACATGGGAAAGGAAAAATGGCCGCATCCCGCCAAGGCACTGGATTGCGTTGCGCACCGACTGGTACAAACGCGTGGGCACGCCGGAATACCTGAACCTGCTGGAAGACGGCGCCCATTCGCCCGGACCGGACGCGGGTGCCGTGGAGTTCATGGTGCATGAGCGCAACTGTATCGGTCTGGCGGTGGAAACCGTCGGCACCGATGCCGGTCAGGCAAGCACCTTTACGCCCCCCTTGCCCGCGCATTCGATCCTGCACGGCAATGGCAGGTTCGGCCTGCAATGTCTCACCAATCTGGACAAGCTGCCGACCTTCGGCGCGCTCATCGTCGCCTGCCCGCTCAAGATCGAAGGTGGCTCGGGCAGCCCGCTTCGCGTGGTCGCATTGGTGGGAGAGACGAACACCTGACGGCACAGGATCGGCCAAGACCCCAGTCTGTTACATCAACGGAGAAACAGAATGAAGATTTGGTATCAAAGCTATGTCGATTATGAGAACGGCGCGACCTATTGGGAGGCACTCAGGCCACATCTGCAAGCCTGCGTTTCGCCGGGGACGGAAATCGAGATTCACGGCATCACACCCTATGACAGCTACGCCCACCCTCTGGTTGAATTCCGCTGCGCCCGCGAGATGATCTGTCATGCGGTCCAGGCTGAGCGCGAGGGCTACGACGCTTTTGTTGTGGGGCATTTTCAGGATACAGGGCTGTATGAAGCGCGCAGCGCCGTTGATATCCCCGTCATCGGATTGGGTGAGGCGACGATGCTTTGGTGTTGCCAACTGGGCCAGCGTCTTGGGATCGTGACCATCAACACGCGGTTCATCCCCTGGTTCCACCAACAGATTGGCAAATATGGGCTGCGCGATCGAGTGTCGGGCGTTCATGCCATGAGCTTTGAACCCGGCCAGATCCTTGGGGCCTATGGGACCGAAGACAAGGCGCGCGAGGTCAAGGACCTGTTCGACAAGCAGGCGCTGCCGCTGGTCGCCAGCGGGACAGATGTGGTGATCCCTGGTGGCGGCATTCCGATGCTGCTGTTCTCCCGGTTCCAGAACCATCAGGTCAACGGCGCACCAGTCATCAATGGTATCCCGATCGCGGTGAAGATGGCGGAAATGGCCGTGAGCCTGCGACACCTGAACGGACAAGGGGCAAGCCGCACCGGCGACTTTGTGAAAGCCCCGCCAGAGGTGATCGAAGAGTTCCTGAGCCACCCGAAAGGGCTGTAGGCATCGCCCTCAGATCATCATGAACGGGCACGCCGCGTTGGTTGGTGTGCCCGCCCTATCATGTGGCCCGCCCTAAGAGGCCGATCGCGACGCATCGTCGATAATGAACCGCCAACCCGCATCACCCTGATTGCGCAGCACTTCGATACCGCCCCCGGTCAGATTCTGCAGCTTCCCGTCGGGATCGGTAAGCTCAAGCGTCCAATGATTGGTCGAAAGCGCGATATCGTTGTGGACGACATGAATGCGGTCGCCGATTTCAATTTTCGGCTTCAGCGCCAACAGCCCTTGATAATCAGCACGGGTCGCCGCATTTCCAAGCAGTTCAACCCCGTCAGGATTGATATAGGTGACATCCTCGGCATAAAGGGCCACAAGCCCGTCCAGATCACCCGCATTGAAGCGATCCTGCCAGGCATCATAGACCTTGTCCAGATCGGTGACTGGCGCCGTATCGCTGGATGTTTGTGCAAACATGCCGCTGGCGGACAGTCCGACACCCGACGCAACCAGCCCGGTGCCAACCAACCGCAAGAACTGCGCGCGGCTTAGATCAACTGACTGTTTCGCACCGGCACCAGACCTGTCGGAAGGCAACGTGCATAAGGCGTTGTAGATTGAACTGAACATTGGTTTGACCTTTCCCAAATCTCTGGTCTGAAACACGCTAACGGCGGCGAAACGGGCCGTCTATTTCCGTTCAGGTTAATTCTTGTGCCGTTTCGGCCAAAACCAACGATGCCGACCCGGGCATCCGGTCTACACCCTGCCCCCGTCGGCCCAAACAACCACCAAAATCCGCGCGCCGTTTTCGCCAAAACTGCATTGGTCGGGCGATGGTCCGCACCCGACAGATCGCTGCAATCACAGGAAAAACCGTGGAAAATGGCCTGTCCGTGGCAGCCACGCTGCGGTGACAGGCGGCACGTATTAATATGCTGGTAAATAATTTTACTTGTAAAATACATTGAAGCAATCTTTACTGATGGCCAAGGATTCGCCCAAAGAACGCGAAATTGCGGCTGGAGCGACACGCGCAACAAGCAGCCCACATTCAACACTCAAGGGGAGTTAATCATGCAATCCAAGATCACGCTTATCAAACGGCTGGCCGCATGCGTCGCGGCGGCCACGTTGCTGGCCGCACCAATGGACGCCGAAGAAGTCACCCTGCGCGGCGTCACCTGCTTTCCCATCGGTGCCCCTCCGGGCGTTCCGTTCGAGGAAATGGTTAAAGAGATCAATGAAAAGGGCAAAGGGGTTGTACAGATCAATCTGCTCGGCGGCGCACCTGCCATCGGCAGCCCGTTTCAGGTTGCCGAGCGTATGGCACAAGGGGCCTATGACATAGCCGGTTGCCCCGAGGCCTTCTTTGGCAACCTCGTTCCAGAAGCACCCGTGCTGCGCCTTCAGGAAAAAACCTTTGCCGAACTGCGCGAAAACGGCGGTATTGACTATTTTCAGGAGCTGATGAACGCAAAAGGCGCCTATTTCGTTGGCCGCCACCATGACGATGGTCCGTTCAACCTGTTTCTTGGCGAAGGCAAAGCCATCGACAAGGCCGATCTGACCGGTCTGAACCTACGCGTTTCGCCGGTCTATACGGCATTCTTCAAGGCCCTTGGCGCAACGGTCCAGCGGTCTTCGATGCCCGAAGTCTATACGTTGATGGAAAGCGGTGCGGTCGACGGCTACGGCTGGTCGGTGCGCGGTGTGTCACCGTCATGGTATCCGGTCACGAAATACCGGGTCGAACCGGGCGTCTATCGCGCGTCGATCCACACCATCGCGAACCTGAACCGCTGGAACGCGCTGAGTGACGACGCCCGCGCGATCATCAACGACGTGGTAATCGGTGCCGAAACGCGGATGGAAGGTTCGGGCGAATATGCCCAGAAGCTTGACGAGGAAACACGCAAGTCGCTTGAGGAAAATGGCATCGAGACCATTATCCTTGAAGGTGCAGAAGCCGAAAAGTGGATCAAGATCGCACGCGACTCTGCCTGGGACGAGTTCATTGAGCAGAACCCCGAGACCGGGCCAAAGCTGAAAGAGCTTTTCACAAACGGTCAATAACAAAAACAGGTGCAAAGGGCCGGCACATCATCACGCGGTGATCTGCCGACCCGACCACAATACCAACCGGAGACGTTGATGACGCCCCTTATAGACAAATTCGAAATCCTTTTCGAAAAATTCAACATTTGGATCGCCATATGTGTGGCCGGATCAATCGGACTTTTTGCAGCACTCGTTCCCTTCGACTTCTTCTCGCGCAAGCTGGGCGGGCGGGGTCTGGAGTGGTTGAACGAAGGCGCGGAATACGGCCTGTATGCCGGTGTTTTTCTGTCATCCGCATGGGTTCTGTACAAGGGTGCCCATGTCCGCGTCGATATCATTCTGACCGCGCTCCCGGCCCGCATTGGTGCCAAAGTAGAGCGCGCGATTGACCTGTCCGGTGCCCTGCTGTGCCTTCTCATGGCGTATTTTGGCGCGAAAGGGACCTTTAGCAGCTACATCTTCTGGTCCTTGCCGGACAAGGACCTGCAAGTGCCCAATTGGATCGTGCTTGGGATTTTCACAGTCTCGTTTGTCATGTTGGCAATCGAATTCCTGTTTCGCTATCGCCGCGCAGGCCGCCCCGACCACGAAATTTCGACGGACATAGGATTTTGATGATGGAATGGTATTCAGCCATGATCCTGCTTTTGGGGATCGTCTGCTTCTTCCTGTTCTTGGGATTACCGGTCGCCTTTGCCTTTATGGCGGCAAACCTGTTCGGAACGGTCCTGTTCATCGGTGGGCTCGCATCCATCGGGGACTGGACCATCGCATCCCTGTCACTTCAAAGCATGCCAATGGAGTTCCACGAGGCAATTTCATATTCGTTATCGACCATAGCGCTCTTTCTTCTCATGGGGGAAATCCTGCTTGAAACCGGAGTCGCGTTCAAAGCCATCGGGGCAATCGAGCGCATGATCTCACGCGTACCGGGCCGTTTGTCCATTGTGGCAATTGTGGGCGGTACGGTGTTTTCGTCCCTGTCCGGCTCGACCGTGGCGAACACCGCGATCCTTGGTAAGGTGCTTTTGCCCGATATGCTGCGGCGCGGTTACAAACCTGCTATCGCGATGGGGCCGATCATGGCCGTGGGGGGCATTGCCATGCTGATCCCGCCATCCTCGCTGGCGGTGCTGCTGGCAAGCATTGCACAAAAATCCGTGGCCCTGCTGTTGGTGGCGGGCATTATTCCCGGATTCCTGATGGCGCTGTGTTTCTTTGCCTACATCATCATCCGGTGCACCCTGAACCCCGACCTGGCCCCCGCCTATGATCCTGACATCAGCTATCTTGACCGCCCGCTGACCTTTGCGATCAACACCCGCCGCGGCACGGTCTGGTCACGGACCTATACCGGAAAATGGCTGCGGATGGCGAACCGGCTGCTGCCAACGGTTGTCTATATCCTCCCGCTGTTCAGCATCTTTGTCGTTGTCGTGGGCAGCATTTTCACGAACTTCGCCTCACCAACCGAAGCCGCGGCAATGGGGTGTCTGGCGGCGCTGGGGGCCTGTCTGTTCTTCCGGCTCTTCAAGACCAAGTTCACGATCACCGGCATCGAAGGCGCCGATTTCGGCTACGCCGAGATTGGCAAGGCCCTGATGGAAACCGCCAAGGTCAACACGATGATCATCTTCATCATCGCGGGATCGCTGGTGTTCACTCAGGCAATGGCCGTCTCCGGTGCCACTCAGGGCCTGTTGCAAGCCCTGACCGCGCTTGATCTGTCGCCACTGTCAGTGGTGCTGTTCATGATCCTGATCCTGTTGTTCCTTGGCGCATTCATGGATCAGGTCAGTATGCTTCTGCTGACGCTGCCGTTCTTTTTGCTGGGGCCAAGCTCATTGCAGGCGATCTATGGCATTGATCCGATCTGGCTGATGGTGCTGATCCTCATCACGATGGAAATTGGGCTCTTGACGCCGCCGTTCGGTCTGTTGCTGTTCGTGATGCGCGGTGTCGCCCCGGACGGGATCACCATCGGCCAGATCATCCGCTCTGCCCTGCCGTTCATCCTGATCGAGTTGGCGGTGCTTGCGCTGCTGATCTTCGTGCCGGGCCTCGCCACCTGGCTGCCCAACCTGATCAAATAGGCAAACCGACTGGCATCGAACGCGGCCATGGCATCCCACGGCCGCGTTCGCTCAGTTCAAAGGTAACGTCCCGACAACAACGCACCGCAATCTGGAACGTGAGGTTTCAGACCCAGTTTCGTCAGCATCTGGTGAGTTGTCGCCACCGCGGCCGAAACAACGGGAATGCCGCATTCGTCCTCGACCTTCTGGATCGCGGCAAGTGACGGCATCTGGACACAGGCGGACAACACAAGCGCGTCGATGTTCTTGAGGTTCGCACGTTTGTAGATCTCGGTCAGGTTCATCGGGTCCTGCGCGGCCACCTCAAGGTTGTCGGGGATTTCCAGCGCGATGCTGTCGGTCACTTCGATCCCTTCCGACGTGATATAGTCGGCCACCATGTCGGTCAGAGGGCGCATATAGGGCGTCACGATGGAGACCCTTTTGGCCCCCATCAGGTGCAAACCGTCGACCAGCGCACCGGCAGAGCTGACCACCGGCGCGGGGTGACCGTTGTCCACGGTCACCTGGTGCAGGCGCTTCTGGCTTTCCCGGTGATAGCCCCGGCCCATGGACATGATGGCGACCAGACAGGCATAGCCCATCACATCGACCGATGCATCGCTCAACTCCATCGCGCAGCGGTCGCTGTCCGCGTCCATTGCCTTAAGCTCTTCCGCAGTCACCTTCTTCATCCGCATACGGCTGGAATGAAAGGAAAAGCGGTCCCGGTAGATGGATTCGCGCGCCCGCAACATCGCAGGAATCTCGCGTTCCATCGTCAGGTTCGACGACGGAACGATCTGACCAATCTTCAGGGTCTTATGCATGTTTTCCATGTCAGTCTCCGATCTTGACGACAGGGTTGCGCAAGATGCCAATGCCATCGACACCGCATTCGATCACATCACCGGGCCACATCCATTCCTGTGGATCACGCCCCGCACCAACCCCCGCCGGGGTGCCCGTGGCGATGATGTCGCCGGGTTCAAGCGTGATCCCCGAAGAGATGTCAGCAATCAGCGTCGGGATGTCGAACAACAGGTGCTTGGTGTTGGACCGCTGTTTTTCCTCGCCGTTCTTTTTCAGCCAAAGCACCAGATCATGCGGGTCCGCAATATCGTCGGCGGTCACAATGGCCGGGCCAAAGGGGCAATAGCTGTCCTGCCCCTTCGAGAATATCCACTGCCCTGCGCGACGGTTGTCGCGGGCCGATACGTCGTTGATCACCGAATATCCGAACACATGGCTCATCGCTGTGTCCTTGGAAATCCGCGTGGCACGCTTGCCGATGATCACAGCCAGTTCGACCTCCCAGTCGAGCATCTGCGTCATGGACGCGTTGTGCTGGATCGGCTCGCCAGTTGCGATCACGCTTGTCGGCGGTTTGGAAAAAACCACTGGTTCCTTGGGCAGCTCCTTTGACGTGTCCAGCGACTTGGCGCTTTCGGCGACATGTTCAACATAGTTCAGACCAATGCCGAAGATATTCTTGCGCGGTCGCGGGATTGGCGCCAGCAGGCGTATGTTTTCCTCGGGCACCGCGATCCCGGCAGGCCGCGCGCTTTTGGTTTCGGACAAGGCGCGGCTGATGGCGGCCAAGGCATCGGGGCCCAGGTCGATCAGCGTAAGCATATCCGATGGCAACGCGGCACCAACGGCCTCGCCCAGATATTCGACGTCAATCACAAGGCCGTCCTGAACGACCCCAAGGCGACCTTCGGCTGCGACACCGTCTTTGTAAGTTACGAGTTTCATCTTTGGGAATCCTGATCCATTATGCGCTGACGACCTGATGGCCGTCGTTGTCTTGCAAAGCCTGCTCGGCGTAAAAGCCCAGCTTTCTCATGGTCGGCAGGTCATGGAACGAGAACAGGCAGGCATCATCGCCGCTTTGCGTGTTGCAATGTTCGTGCCACATCCACGGCGGCACGCAGAAGATGTCCTTTTCCTTCCAGTCGAAGCGCTGCCCGTTGATCACCGAATAGCCCTCACCCTTGGCCACCTGATAAATGATGTTGCCGGTATGGCGATGCGCCTTGGTGTGTTCGGACGGGCGCAAGAGCTGCATGTTCGCGCCCATGGTCAGCATCGGATCGGCACCGGTCTTGGGGTTGATATAACGCATGATCACCCCGTCATAAGGCGACCCATCTGTGACCTTGGCGTAGGTTTGCAGCGCCTCATAGGTCTGGTCCCAGCGGAATTTGAGCAAAGGCGAATAGGATTTGTCCCACTTGTCCAGTTCGGGCATCAGCGCAGGTGCCCCATAGGTTGCAGGGCTGTCATCCAGCGGCAAATTGCTGGCCTGATAATCATCGGGATGCACTTCGTAAAAATTCGCCTCAAGCGCGTTGGTCAGCGGAATGTCCAACCCATCCTGCCACAGACAGGTGCTGCCATCCTCTTCGATCCCGTGCTCGTGCCAGGTGCCGTTCGGTGTCAGCACGAAATCCTTGGCGCTAAGGCTCATCTTGTGGCCCTCGACAATCGTATAGGCACCCGTGCCTTCCATAATGAACCGCAAGGCAGAGGCCGCATGGCGGTGCGCCCCGGCGCGTTCGCCCGCCTTCATGGTCTGGATTCCCGAGAACAACCATCCGCAGGCGGCACTTACATCCTGACGTTTTGGGTTGCGCAGGTAGACCACCCGTCGGCCTGCATCTTCGGGGCGGACCAGGTCAATGGCGCGCAAAACCTGCGGGCGCAGGTCTTTCCACCGCCACAGAACGGGATCGGATTTCGGCGTCGGCTCCCAGGGCTCGATCGTATTTGCAACGGTCCAAAGTGCGCCTGTATCCTGCTTCGCAAGATCCTTGTAGTAGGCCTCCAGCTCTGGCGTGTCGCGCACGCGCGCGCGCCCCAGAACATCATCGTCCTTGGCAATATCAGTCATGATTTCCTCCAGTCTTGATTGGATTGCGGTTGTTCACTGTCGCTCGGTATCGGCTCAGCAGTGAGGTCCGGCTCGGCTGCCGGACCGGTTTTCAGGGTGACCGCCGTCTGCGGCACCTGATTGACCCTCAGGTCAAAGACATCGAACCGGTTGTAGTGGCCCGTGATGTCATGCATCTGCTTGGGTTGGATGCATTTGCTCAGGTCGATTTCGGCGTAGACGATGCCTTCATCGTCAATCAGGCCCTCCCCGATCGCACGGCCATCAGGCCCGATAATCCCGGAATAGGCGCTGGATTTGCGTTCAAGCATTGCGCGCGCATCGGGGCGGATTTTCTCCATCTCGGTGATGATTTCATCCGACACCGTCGACGTGGCAATGACGGTAAACACCTTGCCTTCGAAACTGTGCGACATGCCGCGCAGCTTGATCGCCTCGGCCATGTCATAATTGGGCGGCGCGACCGGCAGCGAGATATAGCTGGCGGCATGCACCAGTTCGCCCTGCGCCAGTAAGGTGAACCGCGCCAGCGTGTTGGTGTTCTCGCCACAGGCCAGACCACCCAGCGGGCCGATTTCGGTGTCATAGACCTTCAGGCTGGAACCATCCCCGCCCGTCCATGTCAGTTTCTCGGCCCAGGTTGGCACCAGTTTGCGGTGCTTGCCAAGAATCGCGCCGTTCGGACCGATGAACAGCAACGTGTTGTAAAGCGCGCCCAGCGACACCGGGCTACGTTCGTTCAGCCCGATCACGACATGGCATTTGTTGGCCCTTGCCGCCGCCTGAACGACTGCGACCTCGGGCCCATCGGCAAAGACCGATGCCCGCACAAGCTTTTCGAACCAGGCACCCCCCGTCACCGGATCGGTGATCCAGTTCCAATACGGGTATCCGGGAATAAAGACCTCGGGGAACACCACCAGGGATGCACCGTTGCCAGCCGCCTCGGCAATCAGTCGCGCCGCTTTGTCCACCGTGCGTTTGGCGTCCAGAAACACGGGGCTTGCCTGTACCGCCGCAGCCGTAAACCTAGGAAAATCATCCAGAGGAAGCATGATTACTCTATCCTTTTCATATTGTGCGGCTTCATGCGCGAAGGCCGGAAAACCGCGGTTTTACCGCCGCAGGGGAACGACCACCCGCCCCGCGCACACGCCACTTCTCCGACAAATTTGCCGAAAGCATATAGTGTGCTCTGACGGATTCTGTCTGCGACAGACATTGAGTCTTCTTTATTTAACATCATGTTTTTTCATCATATTCTTATGTTCTTCCGAGTATTTTTCCGAAGTCAAAAACTGGTCGTTGACTTATTTTACATATAAATCTATTTATTAACATACTTTTTTTCAGGGAGGCACCAATGGCAGAACGATCCTTTGCGAAAGAAGTCCAAGACCTGAAGCTCGGAGAGGGCGATCAGTTCCGGGGTGAGGGCATCTTGGCCATTACCAAGGCCCTGTTGCAGTCGGGCGTCGCCTATGTCGGGGGATATCAGGGTTCGCCGATTTCACACCTGATGGACGTGCTGGCAGACGCCAACGATATCCTCGATGACCTCGGCGTGATCTTCCAAAGCTCGGCCAGCGAAGCCACGGCGGGCGCGATGCTGTCGGCCTCGGTCATGTATCCGCTGCGTGGTGCGGTGGCATGGAAATCAACCGTCGGAACCAACGTGGCTTCTGACGCATTGTCAAACCTTGCATCGGGCGGCGTCACTGGCGGCGCGATGGTGATCGTCGGCGAAGACTACGGCGAAGGATCGTCGATCATGCAAGAACGCACCCATGCCTTTGCGATGAAGTCGCAGATGTGGCTGCTGGACCCGCGCCCGGATCAGGAATGTCTGGTCAATCTGATCGAAAAGGGTTTTGAGCTGTCCGAGGCGTCCAACACGCCCGTCATGTTGCAGGTGCGCGTGCGGTCATGTCACATGACCGGCGAATTCACCTGCAAGGACAACAAGCGCCCCGCATTCACCCTGCAAGACGCAATGAACAACCCCAAACGCGATCTGGGGCGCATCGTGTTGCCCCCGGCCGCCTATGACCACGAAGTCGAGAAGATCAAGGTGCGGATGCCCACCGCCATCGACTTTATCCGCGATCAGAACCTGAACGAAGTCTTTGGCCCCACCGGGACAGACAAGACCGGCAAGACCGGGCTGATCGTGCTGGGCGGCATGTACAACAGCACCATTCGCGCGCTGCAATTCCTGGGGCTATGCGATGCCTACGGCAATTCGCGGGTGCCGATCTACGTGATGAATGTGGCCTATCCGACGATCAAGTCCGAGGTCGATGCATTCTGCGAGGGGCTGGATGCGGTGCTGGTGGTGGAAGAAGGCCAGCCGGAGTATATCGAACAGTCTGTCACGACCGTTCTGGCGCGCGAAAAGCGCCCCACCATGGTGCACGGCAAGGACTATCTGCCAATGGGTGGCGATTATACCGCTGCCGTGCTCACCGACGGGATTGGCCGCTTTCTTGAGGATCACGAACCAAAGCAGCTTGGCAATCGCGCCCCCGTCCCCGATCCGGTGCCGACCCTGACCAGCCCGGCAATTGACAGGCTCAGGGACGTCGTGCCCGCCCGTCCGCCCGGCCTGTGTACCGGATGCCCCGAACGCCCCATCTTCGCGGCAATGAAGATGGTGTTCGAGGAAACCGGCACCCATCACGTGTCGGCTGACATCGGCTGTCACCTGTTTTCGATCCTGCCGCCTTTCAACATCGGGGCGACGACCATGGGCTTCGGTCTTGGGCCTGCCTCGGCTGCGGCTTTCAACGTCAAGGGCGCGAAACGCTCTATCTCGATCATGGGCGACGGCGGGTTCTGGCACAACGGGCTGACCAGCGGCATTGGCAATGCGGTGTTCAACAAGCATGACGGCGTTTTTGTCATTGTCGACAACTTCTATTCATCGGCCACGGGCGGTCAGGATATTCTGTCGTCCCGCGCCCAGAACAAGCGCCGCAAAACCAACAATTCCATCGTGGACGCGGTCAGAGGCATCGGCGTGACATGGGTGCGCCAGGTAGACCACACCTATGACGTCACCCGGATGCGGGAGGTCCTGAACGAAGCGCTGACCACCGATGCCGAAGGCCCCAAGATCATCGTGGCCTCCTCCGAATGTATGCTGAACAAGCAACGGCGTGAAAAGCCGAAGGTGGCCAAGGCGATCAAAGGCGGCAAGCGTGTGGTGAAGGAGAAATTCGGCGTCGACGAGGATGTCTGCACCGGCGATCACGCCTGCATGCGGCTGTCGGGCTGCCCCTCGCTGTCGGTCAAGGAACTGGATGATCCGCTGCGCGATGATCCGGTGGCCTCAATCGACGACACCTGCGTCGCCTGTGGCAATTGCGGCGAAGTTGCCGACGCAGCCGTGCTGTGCCCCTCCTTTTTCCGCGCCGAGGTCATCCATAACCCGACGGGCTGGGACCGGTTCAGAGCCAATCTGTCAGGGTCCGTCATCCGATATCTGCAAAGCCTGCGCGAAAATCGTGCGGTCCGTTTCGAGGATCAAACGACATGAAAGACGACACAGTCAAACTGGATCTGAAACCCGGCGGACCGGCCACCGAGCGCCCGATCTCCATCGCGATTGTCGCCATGGGTGGCCAGGGTGGCGGCGTGCTGACCGGATGGATCGTGGATTTGGCCGAAACCCACGGATGGGTGGCACAGTCAACGTCGGTTCCCGGCGTCGCCCAACGCACCGGCGCCACCATCTATTACCTGGAAATGATGCGCCCCGGAGAGGGTGGCCAGAAACCCGTGCTTGCGCAGATGCCCACCCCCGGCGATGTCGACGTGGTGATCGCATCGGAATTCATGGAAGCCGGCCGGTCGATCCTGCGCGGGATCGTGACACCGGACCGCACCACGCTGATCGCCTCAAGCCACCGGTCGCTGTCGGTCAGCGAAAAAACCGCCCCCGGCGACAGCATCGCCGACAGCAGTGCCGTCACCGACGCCATCGGCGTTGTGGCCCGCCACGAGATCGTTTTCGACATGAACGCGATGGCAGTGCAAAACGGATCAGTGATCTCTTCTGCAATGTTCGGCGGCCTTGCGGCATCAGGTGCCCTGCCGTTCGCGCGCGACGCCTATTACGATGTGATCCGCAAAGGCGGCAAAGGCATCGAGGCCAGCATTCGCACCTTTGACGCCGCGTTCGAGCGCACAGTAAAAGGGGACGAAACACCGCCCGTCGCATCATCAGATACGCCTCTGCCCGTCGCCATTCTGCCCGAGCGTCTGCGCGATCGGCGCGCCGACGCCATGCTGACGCGCCTGCGCACCGAACTTCCCGCGCAGGCCCATGGCTTTGCCTATCTGGGTCTGCAAAAGGTCGTCGACTTTCAGGACCCGGCCTATGGCGACGAATATCTTGACCTTCTGCGCGACCTGGCCCGGCGGGATCACGCCGCAAACGGCGCTGCGCATGGCTTTGAATTCACCGCCATGGCGGCCAAATACCTTGCGAATGCCATGACCTATGATGACGTGATCCGCGTCGCGCGCCTCAAGACACAAAGCACCCGCCGTCAGCGGGTGGCGGATGAAGTGGGCCTGAAGGACGGACAAATCCTCAACACAACCGAATTCATGCATCCGCGCATCGAAGAGGTCGCCTCGGTCCTGCCGGTCGGCATGGCAAACTGGCTGAAATCACGCGAAAGTCTTTATGCATGGCTGAACCGCCGCATCGACAAGGGACGCCGTGTCCATACCTACAGCCTGGTGTGGTTCCTTGCGCTGTACTTTGTCGGCGGCTTGAAAGGCATGCGCCGCAAATCGCTGCGCCACCAGACCGAGGTCGCCCACCGTGACGCATGGCTGGCCGACGCGTCACAGGCTCTTGTGAAAAACTACGCCCTTGGCGTCGCCATGCTGACCTTTCGCCGCCTGATCAAAGGCTATTCCGACACCCATATCCGCGGCCAGTCAAAGTTCGAAAAGGTCATGCAGGTTACAAAATCCATCGCCGAGCGCGACGACGCGCCAGAATGGGCGCAGCGGCTTTTGACCTCTGCCATCAAGGACGCGTCAAGCGACGATCTTGACGGCACAATCAAGACAATTGAAAGCTTCACGCGCGCATGAACCAGATAGACATGAACCAGATCAACACCACGACATCACGGCCCAAACCGATCCGGCTGGCCGACCTGCCATCCCGCGACTGGAGCTACCGCCACATCTTCAGACACGGTCAGTGCGACCCGGCGGGCATTGTCTATACACCTGAATTCTTTAACGTTTTTAACCATACCGTCGAAGCCTGGTTTTGCGAACATCTGGGGATATCCTATTACGACCTCATCGGCCCCCGACGTATCGGGCTGGGCTATGCCAACGCCTACGCCGAATTCTTTGCCCCCGTCAGAATGGGTGATCAGATCGACATTTTCATCCGCATCACCCGGATCGGCGGCAAATCCTATACCCTTGAGCTGAACGCCATGAGCGGCGAGGTTGAAAGCCTGCGTGGGTATTTCACGACGGTCACGACCGATCTGAACACGCACACTACGATTTCGATCCCCGTCGAGGTCAGAGACGCATTGAACCGGTACGGCATCTCCGATAAAAGTTAGCATGTAAACATTTGGAGCCGCAGATAGAACGATGGCAGAAGATACCCCGGCTCAGACTCACACTGACCGCCGCAAGAACGAAACGCGGCTGTGGCTTGGCATCTTGGATGTTCACAGCTTTATTTACCCCGAACTGAACAAACGGCTCAAGGAACAGACCGCCATAAGCGTGTCCAAATTTGATGTTCTGGCACAGCTGAATCGCTATCCAGAGGGCCTGAGCATGGGCGACCTTTCGGCGAGGCTGAAGGTCAGCAATGGCAATGTCTCGGGACTGGTGAACCGTCTGCGCAAGGACGGACTGGTGGACAAGACGATGTCTACGGATGACCGCCGATCCTTCGTCGCCGTCTTGACCCCGGCAGGACAACAACGGTTCGCCGAAGCGGCCCGCGTTCATACGGAAGTGCTGGGAAAATGCCTGTCGCATCTGGATACGCAAACCCTAGAAGACACCACCGCCATGCTGAAATCAATCGTCAACATGCCCGACAACAAGGTTCCCTCTCAGGATGAGTGAACATCAGAAAACAGAGGATTTCCCGTTTAATTCACCAGAGCAGCTTGCGCGTTACCTTCCCTATCTCATCACGCGGCTCAGCAATCGGTGGCGCACCGGGCAAGACGCAGAGTTGAAGACCCTTGGCATTCAGGGCGCGTCCATGCGGATCATGTCCTGTCTTGCCGCCTACAACCAGCTTACGGTTAACGAGGTGTCGGTGCTTTCGGTGACCGAACAGTCCACTGTCAGCCGGTTGGTGGAACAGCTTGTCTCACAGGGTCTCGCCCGACGAAAGATAGACGAGGTCGACCAGCGCGTCCGCCGCGTTTCCCTGACGGCCAAAGGGCGCAAAAAACTGGCCGAGACGGCGCCGATCGTGAACGCAGGCTATCAAAACATGATCGAAGGCATCGACCCCGACGATCTGGCGGTGTGTATAGATGCCCTTCAGGCGATGTTGAAAAAAGTGCGCGTTCACGACCTTTGACCGCACTGTCAGATGGACGACACCGTCGGCCCCTGCGCTGCGGCGACAAGGTCTCGGGTGTAGGGATGCTGCGGATTGCCAAAGACCTCTTCGACCGGCCCCTGTTCGACAATCTCGCCTTTGCACATCACCAGCGTCCGATCACAGACATGGCGCACAACCGCAAGGTCATGCGAGACAAGCAACAGCGAAAACGCCGCCTCCTTGCGCAACGCGCTCAGCAGTTCGAGAATCTGCGCCTGAACCGAAACATCCAGCCCCGAGACGATCTCGTCAGCGATCAAAAGCTGCGGATTGGAACACAGCGCCCGCGCGATATTCACCCGCTGTTTCTGCCCGCCGGAAAGTTGGTCGGGAAAGCGGTCGGCCACTTCTGGCGGCAACATGACCTTGGCCAGCAGGGTCTTGACCAACTCCGCACGGGTTGCCGCCGAATACGCCCCGCCCCGCCCCTCAAGGGCCTGGGTCACCAGCCTGCCGATCTTGCGACGCGGGTTCAGCGCCGATTGCGGATCTTGAAACACCAGTTGGACCTTGTCGAAAAAGTCCGCGCGCGGCGCGGTGGCGCGGTCCAGCCCCACCAGCTCAAGCACACCCGTGCTCACGTCCTCAAGGCCGACAATCAACTTGGTCAGGCTGCTTTTGCCCGATCCGCTTTCCCCTACGATGCCGACGAATTCGCCTTCGCGCACGTCAAAATCCAACCCGCGCAGCGCATGAACCTCGCGCACGCGCCCAAGCCAGTCGTGCTGGCGATAGGCTTTGCCCAGCCCCGTCGCCCGCAGCACAAGCTTTTCGCCCAGCCTTCCCGCCGCCGTCCCGGTTGGGGCCTCGACAGCGGTGATCGACCCGGTGCGCTCCGGCCAGTGACAGGCACTTTTGTGCTCTGTCCCGACACCATCCAGCGCCGGTCTGGTGCTGTGACACTGATCCTCTGCCAGCGGGCAGCGCAGCGCAAATTCACAGCCCGACATTTGCATGCGATCCACCGGCCCCGGCATCGTTCCGGGCAGGATCATCAACTGTGCCTTCGGCCCCGACAGGTTCGGAGTCGCAAGATTCAGACATCTGGAATACGGGTGCATCGGCGCATGAATGATGCGCTCCGCCGCACCCGTTTCAACAATCCGCCCCGCATATAGCACCGATACATCGTCGCAGACATCGGCGGCGAGTTGCAGATCATGGGTGATGAAAAGCACTGCGGTGTTGTGGGCCGCGCGGGTGCGGGCGATCAACTCGACCACCTTTTTCTGGATCGTGACATCCAGTGCCGTCGTCGGCTCATCGGCAATCACCAACCGCGGATTTGACGCAAAGGCCATCGCGATCAGGACCCTTTGCAACATGCCGCCCGACAACTGGTGCGGATAGCTTTGCAGCAAGTCCCAAGGTCGATCCAGCCCGACCTCGGTGAACAATTCGACCGCACGCTCCTGACGCGTCTTGGCGGTCCGCAGCCCGATTCTGGCAAGGTGGTGACAGACCTGATGGCCAATGGTCAGACTGGGGTTCAGCGCGCTCATCGGTTCCTGCGGAATAAAACCGATATCGCGCCCAAGCAGGTCGCGGCGTGTTCTGGCGTTCATATCCGTCAGCGTCAGCCCGTCGAATTCAATCGCACCGCGTGAAATCTCCAGCCCCTGCGGCAGGGTGTCGGCGATGGCGCTGCCGATCATCGACTTGCCCGCCCCGGATTCTCCGATCACGCCGTGAATCCGCCCCGCACGGATTGTCAGATCAATCCCGTTCAGAATATTGTGCCCCGTCATCAGTGAAATTTCGAGGCTCTTGATACGAAGGATGTCATGCTCGGTCATGCCTCAGGCGCTCCGCTGTGCTGTGTGGCGCGGGTCAAGCGTGCGCCGCAGCCCGTCGCCGAAAAGGTTAAAGCTCAGAACCGTCAGGAAAATCGCAAAGATCGGCAGCGCAAGCCCCCAGGGCGCGTAATACATGTCAATCCGAGCATCCGCGATCATCTGGCCCCAGGCCGGCACATCCGATGGCACCCCCATCGCCACGAAGGACAGGATTGCCTCGACCACAACCGAGATGCCCATTTGCAGGCTCAACAGCGTAATCAGCATCGGCAGGGTCGCCGGAAAGATCTCTCTTATGATGACGCGGAAATGGGAAAACCCGATCAGCCGTGCAAAGGCCACGTAATCCTGCCCCCGCGCCACCTGCACCTCGCTGCGCAGGACACGGCAGAACCGCGTCCAGTCGACCAGAACGATTGCCAGGATCACCTTGTCGATACCGATGCCAAGCCCGGTGATCAGCAACATCGACAACACGACCGGCGGGAACGACAACCAGATCTCGACCGTACGGCTGATGATCCAGTCGACCCAGCCGCCAAAATAACCCGCCAGATGGGCAAAGAACGCCCCCAGCAACATTGCGCCAAACGACGCCGCCGCAGCCACGGTAATCGCCGTGCGCGCGCCATAGATCAGCCGCGACAGCGTATCACGTCCCAGGCTATCCGTACCCAACGGATGCGCCATGGAACCTCCATCCGCCCAGACCGGCGGCGCAAGAATGAACAGCAACTCCTGATCATTGGGATGATAGGGCGCAATCCAGGGCGCGAAAATGCCACAGACCAAAACCAGCAGTGCAACACTGCCACCGATCAAAAGCCCAGGATCAGGCAGGCGATACATTTTTCCCATCATCCGTTCCTCAGCCGTGGGTTCAGCAGATAGGCCAACGCATCCGCAATCGAATTGAAGATCAGTGTGGTGGCACAATAGATCAGCGAAATCGCCATGATCACTGATAGGTCCGCCGTCTGCATCGCCTTGACCATCAGGTTGCCCAGCCCCGGAAAGGAAAAGATCATCTCGACCAGCAGGGTGCCACCGAACAGCCCGCCGAACTGCGTGCCCACAAGGATGACAACCGGCACAATCGCGTTCTTCAGCGCCTGACCAAACAGAATTTCCCGATCACTCAACCCGCGCAGCCGCGCCTGTTGGATATAGCTTTGCTGATAGGTATTGATCAGGCTGGCGTGCAGCACCCGCACAATTGTCGGGGAAAAGGCCAGACCCAGCGCCATCACCGGCAGGGCAATATGTTCAAACGCGCTGACGATGACCCGGAAATCCCCGGTCAGCACCGCGTCGATCAGCAAAAATCCCGTGTACGACGGCACCTGCATGCCGGGGTCAAGCCGCCCGTTGACCGGAAAGATCGGTATCAAGACCCCCAGCAGCAGGATGAAAAGCAGCGCCAACAGGAAATCCGGCAGCGCCATCACCGCCGATGTCACCACCAGCCCGACCGACTCCAGCGCTGTGCCCCGTACAGCAAAGATCAACAGTCCGCCGGTCATCCCGACGCAAACCGCAAAGATCAGCGCACAGATCACCAGTTCGATCGTCGCGGGCAGGCGATCCAGAACCACCGCGGCAGTCGACGTGCGATATTGCGCGGATTCACCCAGATCCCCCGTTATCGCCGCCTGTGCCCACATTGAATACTGTGTCCAGATCGGCCGGTTCAGCCCCATCGCTTCACGCTTGGCCTCGACCTGTTCGATTGTCGCAGAGGGCGGCAGCGACATCTGCGCCGGATCGACGGGCAGAATGCGCAACGCACCAAAAACCAGCACCGTCACCACCGCGAAAACCGGCACAATCGCCAGAAGCCTGCGGACAATGACGCGCAGAATAGCAATAAACAAAGCCGCACCTCCTGTGCACATAAAAGACACGCCATGGCCAATCACGGCCATGGCGTGCGGATGATCGACTTGGCCTAGCTGATCGTGATGGCCTCTGGCCGGATCAGACCGTTGGCCCAGGGCTTGATCTCAATCCCGTTGCGATAGCCAATCGTCTGGATGGCCTGCAAAAGCGGGATCATGGCACCTTCTTCGATCAGGTACTGATTGAACTCTTCATAGCCCTTGATGCGCGTGTCATAGTCCGGCTCTTTCAGCAGCGGCTTGATCATCGCCGTCACCTCATCCGTGCGATAGGTGGCAAACGGCAGGTCGGCGTCAAACATGTTCCCGGCAAAAAGCTCGGGATCGCCGGTGCCGTTTTCCCAGACAAACAGCGAGGCGGGGGGCAGCTTGCCCGAGGCATTCAACTCGTACCACTGCGACTCGGTGATCACAGTCAGATTGGCCTTGATCCCGACCTTTTCCCACATCGTCACAACGGCGCGGGCAATGTCATAATCACCGGGGAACTGACCGTTTGTGGTGGCAAAATCAAGCGTGACAGGATTGTCCGGGCCAAAGCCCGACGCCGCCAACAGCTCCTGTGCCTTTGCCACGTCATAATCGAAATGGAAATCGGGCAGAAAACTCGGCATGCCCGGAATGGTGGGTTGGTTGATGGTCACCGCATCCCCGCCGAAAAACGCCTTGGACAGCAGGTCTTTGTCGACGGCATGATGCGCCGCCAACCGGACGTTGCGATCCGCAAAAACACCATCGGCGCGGATCGTGACATAGATGATCCGTGCAATCGGATTGGTGACCGCATTCAGGGTGCCGCCCTGTTCCAACCGCTTGACATCACGGATCGAAAGCTCGGTTGCAATGTCCACGGTGCCGGATTCCAACGCGGCCAGCCGGGCCGTCGGATCGGGAATGATCTCAATGGTGATCTGCTTGGCCGACGGCAGGTCGCCCCAGTAATCATCACGCCGGGTCAGCACGATACGGCTGTCACGCTGGTATTCCGTGAGCACGTAGGGGCCAGTTCCCATTGGGCTGGTCTTCATCTTCTCGGGGCCGACCTTTTCGGCATAGGCTTTGGAAACAACATAGCTTGCGCTAAAGCTCAGCCATTGCGCCACAATCGGAGAGGGCTTTGAAAACTGCATGACCGCTTCGGTCGGTGAGAGGATCTCAATGTCCGAAACCGTGCCGAATCCCACCGCAATATCAAGCTCCTCGCCCTGATTGACCCGCTCGAAGAAGGTATAACGGAAATCTTCGGTAGTCAGCTTCGATCCATCCGAAAAGGTCACGTCGTCGCGCAGCGTCACGTGCATGCTCATCGCGTCCTCTGCCAGTGTCCACTCGGTCAGCAAACCGGGGGTAAGCTTCAGATCGCTTGTCATGTCGATGGGCTGGTCAAAGACCATCTTCAGAATTGTCTGCGGATCCGGGGACAACCGCTGATTGGGGTCCCAGCTTGCCGTATCTGTTGTCCACGCAATGGACAGGTTATCGACCTCACCCGCAAAGGCAAAATCCGGGCTGACCAGCAAAGTGCCGCCAGCCGCCGCTGCGAGCTTCATGAAAAGACGTCTATCCACACTGTTCATCTGATATTTCCCTATTGATGCATTCATTTTCTTTTTGCTGCCAGTGGCAGATCGTCTTGGGTTTCACCCTGACCCGGACCGGTCGGGAAGATTGCCGGACGCGGGCCCGGCGCAACTGGTCAAGAACGGTCAGCGGCAATCCGGTCGCCCCCGGTTCTGGCGTCTTGCCTCAAGATTAGGGGCCCCCTAATGTGCGGTCTATACCAGTTGAGGCCATTAATTTTGCGAATCAGGCCATTTCAACACGGTTTAACGCATTCGGTAAAAACACCAAAAACATGCTATAGCATTATTTCACATACAAAGCAGATTCGAAACAGGACGCATTCGATGCATGCCCAAGACCCAGACCACAACACACACACACCGAAGCGCCGCAAGCATCCGGCACCGCAAGAGGCCACCTTGCGACAGTTCTTTCTGGATCCGATCATCAACGAAATGCGCGGCCCGTCGCTCAAGTGTCGGCATGCCCTGGCCCGGTTCAACCTGAAGCCCGGCAAATCCCTGAACCCCTACGCGCCCTTTCCGCTGAAATCCTACGTCGCCTTTTTCGAAGAGGCCGCAAAGGCACTGGATCGTCCTTTCCTGGGCCTCGAACTTGGCCAGAACTTCCGCCTGTGGGAAGTCGGGCCGGTCTATCCACTGCTGGCCACCGCCCCGACCCTGCGCGAAGCGCTCGCCGTTTTCCTGCGCTTTCAGGCAAGCTGGCAAAGCCACACAACCAATGACGTCCGTCAGGAGTTCGGCGAAACCAGCTACGGCTATTCCATTGATGACATGACCATTTGGCCGCGCCTTCAGGATTCCGAGAATTCCATAGCGGGGTTATGCGCGCTGATCCGCCAGCTTTTTTCCGAACGCTGGAGCCCGGTCGAACTTTGCTTTGAACATGACGTCGCCGGGCGTGAGGCCACGTTGGAACGATATTTTCGCTGTCCGGTCAAAGGCAACGCCGCCACCAACAGCATTCTGTTGCGCGACGCCGATCTTGATCGCCCCATGCAAGCCTGGATCAATTCGAACGCGTCAGCACGGGCGATTGTCGAAATGCATCTTTTCGATCTTCTGCGCTCGCCCGAAGGCAGCTTTCGCCCAATCCACGAACGCCTGTCACAGCTGATTGATCAGCGTTTGGGGCGCGAAAGCGTCGATTTGGAAACATTGGCAGAGATACTCGGCGTTGCGCCGCGCACCTTGCGCCGACAGCTTGGCACCTTTGGGACCAGTTTCAGCGAAATTCTCAACCGCGAGCGCCGCAAAAAAGCCGAGATGCTGCTCAGCACGGGAACAATCAAACTCAGCCAGCTTGCGGCGCATCTGGGCTATGTCAATCAATCCGCCTTTTCGCGCGCCTTCCGGGACTGGACTGGAGAATCCCCCATCGTCGCCCTGCGCCGCGCGCGGCGTATCGCCGGAATGACCGAAGACGACGGTCCCGCGTCCTGATCCGATTTCAGTCGAAAGCCGATGTTTCCAGCCGCATACACACCGCGCGGGGCTCGGTATAGGCGTGGATCACTTCGGTCCCGAACTCGCGGCCAAGACCCGACAGCTTGGTGCCTCCAAAAGGCATGGCCAGGTCCAGCACGTTATGGGTATTGATCCAAACCGTTCCGCAATCGAGCTGTGCGGCCAGAAGATGCGCCTTGTTGATGTCGCGGGTCCAGATGCTTGCGCCCAGCCCATAGGCCGTGTCGTTCGCCAGCGCCTTGATGTCGCGCGGATCCTGAACGGGCATCGCCAGAACCACCGGCCCAAAGACCTCTTCATGCGCAATCTGCATATCTGGCCGCCCGCCGCTCAACACGGTCGGGCGATAGAAATACCCCCTGCCCGCATCGCGTGCCCCACCGCACAACGGCTCCGCCCCCTCTTCGATTCCTTTGGCCACCAGCGCCGAAACCCGATCCAGTTGGCGGGCAGAGACCAGCGGCCCAAGCTGAACCAAAGGGTCAAATCCGCTGCCCAGTTTCAAGTCCTGCGCGAGTCGTGCCACGCCCTGCGTCACCTCGTCAAAGATCGACGCCTCGACCAACAGCCGCGAACCGGCGGTGCAGACCTGCCCCGAGTTCGGGAAAATCGCATTGGCGGCACCGGGTATCGCCTGATCCAGATCCGCATCGGCCAGCACAATGGTCGGGGATTTCCCACCCAATTCAAGCGTCACCCGCTTCATCGTCCGCGCCGAGGCGGCAAGGATTTTTTGCCCCGTCAGCGTCGATCCGGTAAAGGCGATCTTGCGCACCAGCGGGTGATCAACCAACGCCTGCCCCGCCTCGTGACCATAGCCGGTGACAATATTGACCGTCCCCTCGGGAAACCCGGCTTCAAGGATCAGTTCGCCCAGCCGCAGGGTTGTCAATGACGCCTCTTCCGAGGGTTTCAACACCACGGTGCAACCAAAAGCAATCGCAGGTGCCAGCTTTTGCACCGCCTGCCCCAGCGGAAAATTCCACGGCGTGATGCCACCCACAACCCCCACCGGCCTGCGCTCGGTATAGGCGCGATAGGTGCCGCCATCGTCAAAGAACGGGGAAAGCTGAATGTATTCCCCCGCCATTTTGGAACTCCACCCGCCGTAATAGCGCAAGGCATCCATAGCAAATTTCATGTCCACATTGCGCGAAACGCCATAGGGTTTGCCGTTGTCCAGCGTCTCCAGCCGCGCCAGATCGTCGGCATCGCGCTCGATCAGCAACGCCAGCCGTTCCAACAAACGACCCCGGTCCAGCGGGCGCATCTTTTGCCATGACGGGCTTTCATAGGCGCGGTGCGCCGCTTGCACGGCCCGGTCCACATCGGCCGCCGTCGCCGCGACGACATCGGCGATCTTTTCTTCCGTCGCCGGATCATGGACCGCGATCAAGCGCCCCTCGATCCCGTCACACCATTGCCCGTCGATCAGCATCCTGGCCGCAGGGATGCGTACAGCCGACCCGCCCGCTCTCTCGATCATTACATTCATTGTCCGTTACTCCCGCTTTGGACCGCTCAGGACGCGATCCCTGATTACTGATGCCGAGCGACCTTACAGTCGGTCAAACCGATAGGGCGTGGGGTCGACGACCGGCGTATCGCCAGTGATCAGATCGGCCGCCAATTGCCCCGCCGCCGGAGCGGTGCCAAAGCCATGGCCCGAAAAACCCGTGGCCAGCGTCAGCCCCGACAGCTTTTCCACCGGTGAGATCACCGGCATCGAATCCGGCGTCACGTCGATCATCCCCGCCCAGCTTTGCTTGACCACCGCCGCGTTGAACACCGGCCAGGCCTTGCAAAGGTTGCGCATTGCATCGGCGTTCAGCCCGTGATGAACCGCAGGGTCCATTGTGCGCAGCTGCTCCATCGGCGAACGTGCGTCCCCCGACCAGCGCCGCGCCAGCGCAAGGTCACGCAGGAAATCCCCGCCCAGCGACACACGCACATTCTTCCATTCCGCTTTCAAAACCGGCAGATAACGATGCCCGATCATCAGGTGATCCAACATCAAGGGTGCAAAAAGCGCACCCCGCTGGGTGATGGTGTAGCCGCCATCGTGCCGCTTGCGGAACGAGAAATCCGCAGCCCCGACGGCAATGTCCGTCGGCCCCTCCATCGCACCGGTGCGAAACACCGAAGCGACAAGCGGCAGGATCGGCAAGGCCACGCCATGGTTGGCCAGAAAGCGCCGTGACCAAATGCCCCCGGCCAGCAACACCTGATCGCACCGAATTTCGCCCCGCTCGGTCATCACACCGCTAATGCGCCCCGCCTGGGTGACAAGCCTGCGCACCGCGCAGTTTTCAACGATCACCGCCCCCTTGACGATGGCCGCTGCCGCAATCGCACTGCTGGCCAGCGTTGGTTCTGCCCGACCATCCGAAGGCGTATGGATGCCGCCGTACCAGTTTTCCACGCCGCCCGGCACCAGCGTGTTGATCTGAGCGGGGCTCAGCAACCGCGAATCCAGCGACCGCCCCCCTGCTGATCCAAGCCAGCTTTGATGCTTTTCCATCTCGGCTTCTGTGCGCGCGACATACATGATGCCCGCCTGCCGATATCCCACATCCGCGCCAACCCGTTCCGCCATCGCGGCCCACAGCCTGTCCGACTCCACCGACAGCGGCAGATCGGAAATGTCCCGCCCGGTCTTGCGGACCCAGCCAAGGTTGCGCGAAGACTGCTCTGCGGCAAGACGCCCCTTTTCCAGGACGACAACCGGAATCCCCCGCTCTGCAAGGTTCAACGCTGCGGTCAAACCTACAATACCCCCGCCGATCACGACAACGCAGGTCGCCTCGGGGGTATCAAGTGATGTCTGAACAGGCGCGATAACCGGGGCCACAATCCTAATCCTTGAATACTTGCATCTGGTTACTGCGCGTCGGTCAGCAGGATGTCCCGGACCTCTGCCTTCGACGCCCCGCGATAGGCGGTGACATCAATCTCGACCCTATATTCGGTCGATCCCAGCGGCGGGCAGGTCATGGTCAGCGTCGGGTTGATCCCGCGCATCCTTTCCCCGTAGGCAGTCATAATCGTGTCGATGTCCTTGGTGAACTGTACATAGACCCGCGCCGAAACGACATCTTCGAGACAGGACCCGACCGCACTCAGCGCACGTTCGATATTGGCAAGAACCTGCTGGGTCTGCTCGGTCAGGTCCTCGGGGATCAGCTTGGTCCGGGGATTGCGCCCGGCGGTGTTGGACACGAAAATCAGGTTGTCCACCGCGACAAGACGCGAATAGCTGCCGTGTTCTTCAAAACGCGAGCCGGTTTTCAGTTTTACAATCTCGGTCATGGTCTTCACTTCTTTCAGGAAAATTAACAGCGGTCTCTGGCGGCGGCAGGAGTCAGCGCAGTGCCGGGCTGTCCCAAAGGTTCAGCGGCACGCCAATGCCCTTCTCGACAGCATTGCGATAAACCACCGTGCCCCAGGCCACGTCCTCAACCGGCATCCCGCCGACCGACATCATGATGATCTCGTCCTCGTCCCGCCGTGCGGGCGCCTCTCCCGCAACGATCTTGCCAAAGTCTTCCAACTGGTCGGGCGCAATCCGACCCTCGTCCACAAGGTCCAGCCAGCGGATACCGACCGCAGGGATGTGCCTGTGCACCGGCTTGGAGTTCTCCTCGAACCACGCGTGATACAGGCCCGGATTGTCCAGAACCTTGCGGATCTCCGGCGCCTCCATCCCAGCGTCGATGTTGCACAATGCGGGCATCGCCAGAAATGTGCCGGGGCTGACCCAGTCCCGTTTGACCGTCGGATAGGTCGAAGGATCACCCGTCGCCCCCGACCCGCAGAAGGTGACAATGTCGCAATCGCGCACCACCTGTTCAACACTGTCGACAACGGTGACCGTGGTGATCTGCGGAAACGTCTCGGCAATCCACGTCAAAAACGCATCAAGGTTCTTCTGTCCGCGCCCCTTGATCTTGACCGTGTCAATCAATGGGCAGACCGCCATGAATGCCGAAAGCGAGGTCTTGGCCATCACCCCAGGCCCCAAGATCCCCACCGTTCTGGAATTCCTGCGCGCCAGATGGCGCGCGCCGACGCCGGGGATCGCGCCCGTGCGATAGGCCGACAGTAGGTTGGCCGACATGAAGGCCAGCGGCGCGCCGGTATCGACATCGCTCAGAATGAACATCAGGATCGACCGTGGCAGCCCCTTGTCGCGGTTCTCGATGTTCGATCCGTACCATTTCATCCCGGCGGTCCCGAAGCGACCGCCCAGATAGGCGGGCATCGCCATGAACCGCCGATCCGGCGTTGGCCGCGGCATGTTGGGAAAGGGCGAGGTTTGAGGAAAAACCACCACTGATCCATGCGAATTGTTGTTCACGCCCGCCATGCGATAATCGCCGCTGTACAGCAGGCCGAACATTTCTTCCATCGTGTCGACACAGGCCGCCATATCGGTCACGCCTGCACGGATCATGTCCGGCTCAGACAGGTAAAGAAAATCAATCCGTGTCGACGTTTTGTCCCCGTCAGGGCTGTGATCACGATTTTTCTGAAGCATCGAAACTACTCTTCTTACTCTTTGATCTGCTGAAGCTGTCATGAAGACACCGAACAAGACATGACAATAACGGCCAAATATTGTGCAAATCAGGCCAGAAAAGCCCCGTTTCCAGGCCCTGCCGCCGGACCAGCAGAATGGCGGCGAACGCGTCGGCATGTTGATTTCATGATGCCCTGACAGAAACGGCATGCCGTCGACGGCCATAATCCATAAGAACATCGCCCGCAGATCCTGTGAGGTGAGGGCATGAGTCAGCGAAGGCTGCAACGCCTGTTTCAGACCGAGGGCACGACCCGGCACAAAAGGCGCGGTCGATCACCGATCTGGCGCTGCCCGCACCGATCCGCGCGGGGAAATCCACCCGCGTGACCACATCATCGTGCGGGCAACTTTCGTGAAAAACGGGCCGTCAAACCCTCAGAACCTGCTGCGAAACTGGCCCGGCATCAGCACCCGGCATCAGCACGATGGCCCCGTTCCCGCATGGACCTGACGACGTGACCAAAAGGCCGCTCATCTCAGTTGATCCCATTCGCGCGCTGCAATTCGCGGACATAGGCGATGATCGCTTTGACATCGCCCTGTGTCACACCCTGTTGCATGGGCATATTCCCAAAACGCCAGTGATGGGCCTGAACACCGCGTTCAGCCGCCATGAGAAAGGCCATATCGCCATGATGCGAAGGCTCGTAGATCTTGTGAACCAGAGGCGGGCCGAAGCCTTCTTTGCCGGCGGCATTCTCGCCATGACAGGCGGCGCAGACGCTGTCGAACGCGCGCTTTCCGATCTGCGCATGGGCTGACAGCGCCTCAGGCAGAGCGATCGCAACAATCGGATCGCCCTGTGCGGGGCGTGAGGAGGCGGCGAGCGGTGCGCTTGCGGGTTCAGGTTTAAAGATAAGATAGGCCCCGAAAGCCAATGCAACAGCACCGACCAGAGGCAGGACAAATTTGTTCATGGGTGTTTCCGTATCAAAGCGTGACGACTGAGCGCGCCACAAGAAAGGGTTCAGGCAAAACTGAACCCGATACGGGGAGGCGGGAGGTCAAGGCCCGGAGTGCGTGTCAGGATGTGCACCACTGTGGGCGCAGGATAGCCGATAGGGCGCAAACTGCGACTGATCCGATGGTCAAGGCGATGATTGGGCGTGAAAAGGACACAGATCGCCCCATGCGGACAGGGGATGTCAAAGGGCGCGGCATCCGACATTCGGTCCGGGCAATCGGGACATGGGCCAAGGGGATGCATGGACATGACAGTGTCCTGCGCCATCGAAGTCATCTCATGTGACATCCCCGCGCGCGGCGCGGAGAAAACGGTCAACAAACCGATGAGCAGGATGATCACAATACGGTGCAAGCAGCTCTCCATGGCTTTGGATGGTCACTATGATTGGATGGTCACTATGAAAGGTCGCAGAGATTTGGTCAACGCGGTGTTGTGCCGCTGGCCTCGTGCCTCAGGCCTCGTGGCTCAGACCGTCAAGGATCGCACAGTCCGGCGCTTCATCGCCATGACATTGCTCAATCAACACGGTGAGACGCGCCTCCAACACCTGAAGGTTTGCTATTTTTTCCCGAACCGAAACAAGATTTTGCTCGGCCAAGGCACGCACATCGCGGCTGTGGCGCGACGGATCCGCCTCAAGCGCGAGCAATGTCCGGCACTCGTCCAAAGAAAACCCCATCAACCGCGCCTGTGCCAGAAATCGCAGATCTGCGATCTGCGCGGCATCAAAATCGCGATAGCCATTCTCGGCCCTGTCTGGCGCGACAAGACCGATCTCTTCGTAATAGCGGATCGTTTTGACCGGCAGTCCGGTCTGGGTCGAGGCATGTCCGATATTCATCGCAATCTCCTTACCGCTTTCATAAAGCCTACAGCAACTGGAGGGTAAAGTCACATCGACGTGAGAGACGCATTTCAGACGTCAACGCGGGCGGCTGACCCACCGGAATTTGAAATCTCACATCATCGCACCAGTTTTAAACCATGCCACCGAGCAAAGTTTCGAAATACCCCCTTGACCCTCCAGTTGCTGGAGGCCCTACCTGAGGAGGCGAGGTCAGAATCCGAAAGCATCAGGAGTGAACCATGACAGCGCACGACAACCAGCACCACCACGACCATAGACCTGCCGTGATCCGCGATCCGGTATGCGGCATGACCGTCGACCCGAATGCAGACAAGCCGCAGCTCGACCACGAGGGACATGGCTACCATTTCTGTTCCGAGGGGTGCCGCGAGAAATTCAAAGCCACACCCGAGGCCTATATCAAAGCGACCGATCCCGTCTGCGGCATGTCGGTGGAGCGCGCCACCGCCGCGCATATGTCCAAACTCGATGGGGAGCGGTTCTATTTCTGCTCCGCTGGCTGTCAGGAGAAATTCGAAAAAAGCCCGGCGCATTATCTCGGGGCGCGTCCGGTGAAAAAAGCCATGCCGGAGGGGACACAATACACCTGCCCCATGCACCCCGAAATCATCGAAGACCATCCCGGAGATTGCCCGAAATGCGGCATGGCGCTGGAACCAATGACGCCCTCGGCGGACAGCGGACCGAACCCGGAGCTTGTTGATTTCAAGCGCCGGTTCTGGATCATGGCACCGCTGGCGGCGGCCGTGTTTGTGCTTGAAATGGGGTCCCATGTTGGACTCCCCTTCGCGGAATGGATTGGGCATAAACCGTTCCTGTGGCTTCAGTTCGCGTTGGCCACGCCTGTGCTCTGGTGCGCGCGGCCTTTCTTCCTGCGCGGTTGGAAATCCGTGGTGAATGTCTCGCCAAACATGTGGACCCTGATCGCACTCGGCACGCTGGCGGCCTATCTGTTCTCCCTCGTCGGATTGCTTGCGCCGTCGGTGTTTCCGCCGGAAATGTTGGGCAATCATGGTCTGCCGCCCGTCTATTTCGAAGCCGCCGCCGTGATCCTCCTTCTGGTTCTCGTCGGTCAGCTCATGGAACTGACTGCGCGAGAAAGAACAGGTGATGCGATCCGCGCGCTCATGGACCTCGCGCCCAAAACCGCACGGGTTGTCACCGACGATGGAGAGAAAGACGTCCCACTCGATGAGGTGCAAACCGGCGATCATCTTCGCGTGCGCCCAGGCGAAAGCGTGCCGGTGGATGGCGAGATTCTCGAAGGCCATTCTTCGGTCGATGAAAGCATGATCACCGGCGAACCGCTGCCGGTCGAAAAAACGCAAGGCGATGCGGTGACGGGCGGCACGCTGAACACATCCGGCTCCTTTGTGATGGCGGCGCAGGCCGTCGGCGCGGACACCACCCTGTCGCGCATTGTCGCGATGGTGGCGCAGGCGCAGCGTTCGCGCGCGCCCATTCAGGGACTGGCGGATCGCGTGTCGCTCTACTTCGTGCCTGCCGTGGTCGCCGTCGCCATCATCGCCTTCCTGACTTGGCTGGCACTCGGGCCAAGCCCGGCTTTGGGCTATGCCACAGTGGCCGCCGTTTCCGTGCTTATCATCGCCTGTCCCTGTGCGCTTGGTCTTGCAACGCCGATGTCAATCATGGTTGGCACAGGCCGCGGTGCGCAGGCGGGCGTTTTGATCCGCGATGCGGAGGCGCTCGAACGGTTTGCCAAGGTCGATACGCTCATTGTGGACAAGACCGGTACGCTGACCGAGGGAAAGCCCTCGCTCACCGATGTGATCGCCAATGGGATCTCCGAGGACGATCTGAAATCCTACGCCGCAGCCCTTGAACGCGGCTCCGAACACCCGCTGGCCGAAGCCATTTTGAGCGGCACAAAAGACGCGCCAAAACGCGAGGCGACGGGGTTTGAGGCCATCACCGGCAAAGGTGTGGTTGCCACGGTCAACGATGCCCGGATCGCTCTGGGCAACTCTGCGCTGATGCTGGAGATTGGCGCTGAACCGGGTGCCTTGACCGAGGCGCTTCAAAATCTGCAATCCGAGGGCAAAACCGCCATGTATCTTGCCAAAGACAGTGTTGTTGTCGGCATTCTCGCGGTGGCGGACCGGATCAAAGCAACGACGCCAGACGCGATCCAAGCCTTGCATCGCGAAGGCCTGCGCATTGTCATGGCCACCGGCGACAGCACACGCACGGCTGAGGCGGTGGCAAAACAGCTTGGCATTGACGAGGTTCACGCCGAAGTTTCACCAGAGGGTAAAGCAGCGCTGGTCGAAGAGCTGCGCAAATCCGGGGCACGGGTGGCGATGGCGGGCGATGGCGTCAATGACGCCCCCGCGCTGGCCTCCGCCGATGTGGGAATCGCCATGGGCACGGGCGCCGATGTTGCCGTGGAAAGCGCGGGGCTGACGCTGGTCAAAGGCGATCTGACGGGCATCCTGCGCGCCCGGCGTCTGGCCGAGGCAGTCATGCGCAACATCCGCCAGAACCTGTTCTTTGCCTTCGCCTATAACATCGCAGGCGTCCCCATCGCCGCCGGAGTGCTCTACCCAGTGTTCGGCGTGCTCCTATCACCCGTGATCGCCGCACTCGCGATGAGCTTCAGTTCGGTGTCGGTGATTGGAAATGCCCTGAGATTGAGGCGCGTAAAGCTCTGAAGCCTGTGACATCACCCGCACAGTGTGGGAGGTGGATCAGGTTTGGACAGGAAACCGAATGATGGGCTTGACCGCTTGACCGGATTTACTATCGGCCAAGGCTTGTTCCAGTTGGCCCATCTCATAAAATTGGCACATCTTATCGAAGGGAAATCGACCCTCCATGTAAAGATCAACAAGTTTCGAGATAAACGCCTGTGCATCGTGGCTTTCGCCTTCGATGATGCCTTTGACACTACGCCCCGCCAAAAGGAAGGTCGGATTGATTGGCACTTCAGGCACGGGATCAACACCTGCAAGCCAAGCGCAAGTGCCACGCGGAGCCGTGGCGGCCAGCGCCTGTGCGTGACGTGCGGCTGTTGAACATATGCGCCGCCATGACGGCATTCAGCCCAACGGGCCCCTGCCCCGGTCTGAATGCCGCACGCCAGTGGCCCGAGCACATCCAGAGGCGCGTCTTTACGCACCATCAAACTCTTGGATCAAACACCTATCGTGCAAGCGGCGGCCTCTTTGCCTTTTGCAGTGTGGCGGAACACCTAGGACACCGAGGATGACGCTTTGCGGATATGGTATTGTTTCATCTTGCGATAAAGCGTCGGGCGAGAAATCCCCAGAACCGCCGCAACCCGCGTCAAGTTGCCGTTTTCCGAAATCATCGTCTGGCGGATGGCCGAGGCCTCAATGCTTTCGAGATCGCCGGAATGGCCTTTGAGAATGTTTGGTAGCGGATCTTCTTCGCAACTGGCGAAATCGTCCTGCAATTCGGGCGGCAAGTCCCTCAGGCGCACAAGATCATCTGTCTTGATCAGGTAAACACGCTGTACCACGTTGCGCAATTCACGCACATTTCCCGGCCATTGATAGGCCATAAACCGTTTGATCACCTCGTCAGAGAAGGTCATCGGCGGGCGCCCGGTTTCCTTGGCATAGCTTTGCGAAAAATGAGCGACCAGTTCAAGCACGTCATTCGCACGATCCCGCAGGGGCGGGACTTCGATGGTCACCACGCCCACGCGATAAAACAGGTCACGCCGGAAATTGCCTTTTTCGATCTCTTGCCGCAGGTCGCGGTTCGTCATCGCCACCAGCCGCACGTCAACCGGACGGCGTTGACTGCCGCCGACCCGATAGATCGCACGTTGTTCAAGCGCCCGCAGCAGATAGGGTTGCAATTCGATCGGCATGTCCCCGATTTCATCAAGACACAGCACGCCGCCATCGGCCAATTCAAACTTGCCCGCGCGTCCGCCGCGTACCGCCCCGGTGAAGGCCCCGTCCTCATAGCCAAAGAGTTCGGCCCCGATCAGTTCGCCGGAAATCGCCGCGCAGTTCACCGGCACATAGGGGGCCTTTTCACGCGGCAACCGGCTATGGATCAACCGCGCGAACAGCTCTTTGCCGACGCCGGTTTCCCCATGGATCAGCACGGAAACATTGGCTTGCGCCACCCGCTCGGCCAATTCGATCGCATCGACCATCTTGGGCGAACTGCCGATAATCTGGATCTCAGCCTCGTTCACATTGCTGCGCGGTTTGATCGTACACGACGCAGGTATACGGGTCGAATTGTTCTTATTTTTCAAAAACAACGCCGCACCACGATAGACGCCTTCCAGCTTCAGCCGCTCGACACCGTCCGTCTCAAGACTCAGGGGCAGCAGGTTCGTGATCTCTCTGTCTGAGAGCTCCAACAGCTTTGGCAACAGTTTGTGACCGACTTCTAACTCCTTGGACCGTAACAAGGTTTTTTCATCCACCCCACGCCGAAACAGAACGTGACCGTTCTTATCCAACAGGATCACACCGCGATCCACCCGACTGTATTCGGACATCATGAAGGCTTCGAGCAACATGGCGCGCTCTTCTTGCTGCTGCTCCGCGAGGGCAATCTCAATTTCACGCGCCGAGGCCAAAACCAGGGCAATATTGTGTTGGCGGAAAATCTGGGGCGGGCCAGACAAATCAACGACCCCGATAATCTCTTGCGTAAACGGATCGCGGATCGGGGCCCCCGCACAGGTCCAGGCCTGCACACCTTCTACAAAATGCTCGGCGGCATGCACATAGGCGGGCTTTCCCGTCTTCAGCGCGGTGCCGATCCCGTTGGTCCCGATGGTTTGTTCATTCCAGTCTCCACCGATCTCAAGATGGATGCCCTGACCCTCATCCAGGATCAACTCGTCCCCAATGGCGTCGATGATGACGCCCTGATCATCCGCGAGGATCAGGATCGTCTTGGCTTCTTTCAGATAGGGTTCGAGACGCTTAAAGGCGGCCGATGCCGCCTTGCGCAACGCGGCGTTGCGTTCCTGCCGCAGGAACACCCCGTTCTCGTCAATGATCTTGCGCGACGCCTGCCCACCGGCATTGACCCCGAGCTCCCGACTGCGCTGCCACGAGGCAAGGATTTCCTCGCGCACGGTGTCAGGCCGGGTCTCAGTATTTTGACCAGAGGACACAAAGCGTTCCCACGCCTCACGGGTATGCTGTTCCGAATAATCGGAACCGCATATCAGCCCCGCAGCCTTGTCATTTTGCATATTGAAATAGCTTGAACGGGTCATGATGAGGGGACACGCCTTCCTTTCTCATAGCTGATGATTCAAAAAGCGCCGTTTTTCTCATGTGCTTTTCAGGTCCAACACACTCTCAAGCTCATTCGCCAGATCCTTCTCGGTGAAGTCGCGGGTGATCTCAACGCCTTCCAAATGCTTCAACCGGGTGTAAAGATCGTCATCCAACGGGGAGAGGAACCCGTTTTCCTTGGTCGCAAGAACCAGCTTTTTAGACATGAAATTGCCGCGAATTTCACCCAGCATCTGAATCTGCAACCCGCTGGACTTGTCCGCCAACACAACGCGGTTGTTCAGGCTGACTTTCACATAGGGTTCGGGGGTGTCGTTGCGCACAGACCCTTTGAGATCATAGATCATCAACCCGTCGAGCTTGGGCTGTTCCCGCCGTTTCGCCTCTTGCTGGCGCATACGGGTATAGCCACCGCCGCTGAGCTGGTCAGCGAGCTTGCGGATCACGGGCATATTTTCAGAGATCAGGCGCTTCGCCTTCACATCTTCCGCACGTGGACCTTCCCTCTTCGAGAAAATATCCAATTTCAGTTCCTCCCTGATTAAAAGATTAGCAGCAGTTGTCTCGTCTCTCCAAGAGAAAAGACCGGCCTCGTCCAGCGGAACACATCATCGGTTTCATGGTAAAAACGGCTGAAACCCGTCGGATTTTGGAAAAACACGTCACGGATCAGATGGATGCAGCCTTCTGCGAGACGCCTCGTTTCCCGATTTTCGGACCATGAGTGTGCAAAAACTGAACAACCTTTTCTCCGCATATGCGGAGAAAAAGACGGTTTTGACGGTGGCAAAGGCGGATTTCAGTCGTGCGAAAATCCAGCGCCGAGGTCTGCCAAAGGCCGAAATCCGGCCTTTGGCATTCTTATTCATCTGTGATCAACGCAGATCGAAACGGTCCACGTCCATCACTTTGACCCATGCCGCAACGAAGTCTTTCACAAAGCCTTGCGCGTTTTTGTGGCTGGCGTAGACCTCAGACAAAGCCCGCAATTGCGAGTTCGATCCGAACGCCAGATCAACCCGCGTCGCGCTCCATTTCTTCGCCCCCGACGCCCGGTCACGCCCTTCGAACAGCGTTTCGGAGTCATCGACCGGCACCCATTCGGTGTCCATATCCAAAATGTTGACGAAGAAATCGTTGCTGAGCGTGCCGGGGCGTTTGGTCAAAACGCCGTGCTCCGATCCGCCCTGATTGGCCGCCAGTGCCCGCATCCCGCCAACCAAGACGGTCATTTCCGGCGCGCTGAGTGTCAAAAGCTGTGCCTTATCCACCAAAAGCGCCTCGGCGGGATAGGTATAGGCGGCTTTCTCATAGTTGCGGAACCCATCCGCGACAGGTTCCATTGGCGCAAAGGAGTCTGCGTCCGTTTGCTCAGCAGAGGCATCCGTGCGACCCGGCGTGAAGGGCACCGCAATGGCCGTACCGCCGTCTTTGGCCGCCTTTTCAATGGCCGCATTGCCGCCCAAAACGATCAAATCCGCCAAGGAAACTTTTTTCCCGTCGCTTTGCTGACCGTTAAAGGCGGTTTGGATCGCGCTCAACATGTCCAGCACCTTGGCCAGACGGGCGGGATCATTCGCCTCCCAATCCTTTTGCGGAGCCAGTCGGACACGCGCCCCGTTGGCACCACCGCGTTTGTCAGAACCCCGGAATGTCGAGGCCGAAGCCCAAGCGACAAAGACCAGATCCGACACCGAAACACCCGAGGACAGGATTTCTGCCTTGAGGGCGGTGGCATCCGCACCCGTGATCAGGGGATGATCTACCGCAGGGATCGGGTCTTGCCAGATCAAATCTTCGACGGGAACCTCGTCCCCAAGGTAGAGCGCTTTCGGCCCCATGTCGCGGTGGGTCAGTTTGAACCATGCCCGCGCAAAAGCTTCGGCAAATGCCTCGGGATTTTCATGGAACCGCTTCGAAATCGGCCCATAAATCGGGTCCATCCGCATCGCCATATCGGCGGTTGTCATCATGACCGGAACTTTCGCACTCGATCCGTCGACCTGCGGCGCGTGATCACCCTCAGACAGGTCTTTGGCGTGCCAGATATGCGCACCGGCGGGGCTTTTGGTCAGTTCCCACTCATAACCGAACAGCAGGTCGAAATAGCCATTGTCCCACTGGATCGGGTTTGCGGTCCAAGGGCCTTCGATGCCCGACGTGGTGGCATCCACCCCTTTGCCGGACGCATGCGCGTTCTTCCAGCCCAAGCCCATCTCTTGCAGCGGTGCCGCCTCGGGTTCAGGCCCCACGAGCGCGGGATCACCGGCCCCATGCGCCTTGCCGAACGTGTGCCCGCCCGCCACCAACGCGACCGTTTCTTCGTCGTTCATCGCCATCCGCGCAAAGGTTTCGCGGATGTCACGGCCCGACGCAATCGGATCAGGCGTGCCGTTTGGACCTTCGGGATTGACGTAAATCAGACCCATCTGCACGGCGGCCAACGGATTTTCCAAATCGCGGTCGCCCGAATATCGCTTGTCACCCAACCATTCGGTTTCCGAACCCCAATAGATGTCTTCTTCGGGTTCCCACACGTCTTGGCGACCGCCACCAAAGCCAAAGGTCTTGCCGTTCATGCTTTCGATTGCCACATTGCCAGCCAGGATCATCAGGTCAGCCCAAGACAGTGCGTTGCCATATTTTTCCTTGATCGGCCACAACAGACGGCGGGCCTTATCAAGGTTGCCATTGTCCGGCCAGCTGTTCAGCGGCGCGAAGCGTTGAGTGCCCGTTGAGGCACCGCCACGCCCGTCGGCGGTCCGATAGGTGCCCGCAGAATGCCATGCCATGCGGATAAAAAACGGACCGTAGTGACCGTAATCCGCAGGCCACCAGTCTTTGCTGTCGGTCATCAGGGCGGTCAGATCGGCCTTGACCGCTTTCAGGTCGAGTTCTTGAAACGCTTCGGCATAGTTGAAATCCGGCCCCATCGGGTTCGAAGCCGGGGTGTGTTGGTGCAAAATCCGCAGATTGAGCTGATTGGGCCACCAGTCCCGGTTGCCCTGCCCCGAAGCATTGGTTGCGCCGTGCATAACCGGACATTTGCCCGCGCGATGCTGATTGTTTCCGTCCATGGTTTCCTCCCTTTAAAGTGGAACATATAGTTTGAGCCCATACGTTTTAAAGCACGGGACGGGCATCCCGGTTCCCCGAACTGCCCTGATGTAAAGCAAGAGACGGTGTCAGAGCGTCTTTTTGCCCATTTCGGATGCGATATAATCTGCCTGCCGGATCGCCAATGCCACAATGGTGAGCGTCGGGTTTTCCGCCGCGCCGGTGGTGAACTGACTGCCGTCCGAAACAAACAGGTTGGCAATGTCATGCGACTGACCATGCTTGTTGACCACACCATCACGCGCCTTTTCAGACATCCGGTTCGTGCCCATATTATGGGTCGAAGGGTAAGGCGGCGTCGGGAAGACGCGGGTTGCGCCCACGGCTTCGTACACGGCAATACCCTGTTTGTACGCGTGACTGCGCATCGCAATGTCGTTCGGGTGATCATCAAAATGCACATTCGCCACCGGCAACCCATGTTGATCCTTTATATCATGGTTCAACGTGATCCGGTTGGTTTCTTGTGGCATATCTTCGCCGACAAGCCACATGCCAGCCATGTTCTCGTAATGATCCAGCGCCGTGGTGAATTCACGACCCCAGCCGCCCGGATCAAGGAAGGCCGCCATGAACGGCAGGCCCAGAGACAGCGTCTCCATCTCATAGCCGCCGACAAACCCGCGCGACGGATCATGGCGCGCTTCGTCTTGGATAATCCCGGCCATGGTGGTGCCACGCCACATACGGACCGGCTTATCAAACACGCCGTAAACCGATCCGGTCATGTGACGCATATAGTTGCGCCCAACCTGACCCGAACTGTTCGCCAAACCATCGGGGAACATGGAGGAGGCCGAATTCAACAACAGTCGCGGACTTTCGATTGAATTCCCGGCAACACAGACGATCCGCGCCTTTTGTTCGTGCTGTTGCCCTTTGGCATCGACATAGACAACGCCGCTCACCCTGCCCTTTTTGTCATGCTCGATCCGCATGACATGGCACCGCTCGCGCACTTCCAGATGTCCGGTCGCTTCGCCTTTGGGAATGTCCGTATAGGCCGAGGACCATTTTGCGCCCCATTTACAGCCCTGAAAACAAAACCCGGTTTGCTGGCACGCCATGCGGTCATCATAATCGGCCGAGTTGATCGCCATCCGGCCCGTGTGGACCTCTTTATAGCCCAGGGCCTTTGCCCCGGCTTCGAACACTTTGTAGTTGTTGTTTCCCGGCAAACCCGCCCGGCCACCCGTGCGTGTGACGCCCAGCTTGGTTTCTGCCTTGGTGTAATAATCGTCCATCTCTCGCGGGTCGATCGGCCAATCCAACAGGTTCGCGCCCTGGACATCGCCATAGGTCGATTTGGCCTTCCATTCGTGATCCTGAAACCGCAAAGACGCGCCTGCCCAATGGGTCGTGGTGCCGCCAACCGCCTTTACAATCCACGCAGGCAAGCCCGAAAAATCCTTGGCCACGCGCCAGTCGCCCGAGGTCGACCGAGGGTCGGTCCAGGCAAGTTGGCCAAAGCTGTCCCATTCGTCATTGATATAATCCTCTGGCAGATACCGCCCGCCCGCTTCCAGCGAGACAACCGAAATCCCTTTTTGTGCCAATTCATTGGCCAACACGCCGCCACCGGCTCCGGTGCCAATAATAACAACAACGCTGTCGTCATTCAGATCAAAAGGTGCAGTCATTGTTCAAACCCCTCAAAGCCAATTGATGTCATCGAAACCGCGGTCAATGTATCCGCCTTGCGAAAAGCTCTCGCCCTCGTAGCCAAAAATCGGCCAGACGGCTTTTTGGTTGTACAGGCCGGTCACCAACCCACCGCGGATCTGTTGAAAGAACGGGCTGTTTTCCATCGCGCGCAACAGATCAACCCGATCACGTTCCCAACCCACGTCGATGTAGCGCGCGTAGCCGATGCCCTTTGCGGCCGCATCCAGAGCGGCGATATTGGCTTCGATGGCCTCGGCGGCCTCCGCCGTGTCATAGCCTTTCATGGCGATGGCGTAATATGCGTCAGAGACCTGATCATGCGGATAGATATCGCGCGCCATTTGGATCAGCGTCGCCATGGTTTCGGATGCCAGGTGGTCGACCTCCAAAGCCCAGTTTGCGGCCTCCACCCGGCCCGCGACAAAACCGGAGCCAATGGCGAAGCTGGCGCCGAAGACAGCGCTTTGCGACAACAATTGCCGACGCGTCATACCTTGTTTGTGAAGAGACATGTTTTCCTCCCTTTTCAATTTTTACTGATATCTGCCAGCGCGTTGCAGAACTTCGATCTGGTAACCGTCCGGGTCCTGAACAAAGAAAAACCGCGCCAATGTTTTGCCATTGCTTTTGAAATCAACCACCTTGCGCGGGGCAAACCCCGCCGCCTCGAAACGGGCGTGTTCGGCTTCAAGATCATTGACGCTGAACGCAAGATGCCCGTAGCCGTTGCCCAGATCGTAAGGCGCGGTTGTGCCCTTATTGACCGTCAGCTCCAGTTCAAATGTGGCCTCTGTGTTGGACAGATAGATGAGCGTGAAATCGTCAAAATCGATCCGCTCCGCGACCTCCAGCCCAAAGGCCGCGCGGTAAAAGGCGACAGACTGGGCCTCATTGAGCACCCGGATCATGGAGTGAATTGCTTTTGCCATTTTCAGTCCTCTACGCTTGGAAATTGTAAATGCCCTGCGACCGGGAGCGAGGATCCGGTCGCAGGGACGCAGTCATCGGCAAGGTCAATGGGACGATCCCTTGCGCGTTGACTCACCGGTCCGGGACCTCAGGGGACAATCACCCCGCGACCGGTAAACTTGCGATCATTGAAATCGACGATGGCCTGATTGATGTTGTCGAGACTGTATTCGGTCTGGTGCATCTTCACCTTGCCGTCGGCATTCATTTCCATGAGTTCGACCAGTTCAACAAAGTCACCCACAAGGCTGCCACCGATCTTGATCTCGTTTGCGACCAAGTCCAGCGTCGGCACTTCGACGATGCCGCCATAGCCGACCATGATCAATTCGCCACCCTGACGGAGCAGTTTCCAACAGATGTTTTGGGTGCCATGCTCGCCGACAAAGTCGATCACGACATGTGCGCCGCCGCCGGTCGCCTCCTTCACCTGTTCGATCAGGTCCGGTCCACCGTCGAGAACGATGTCCGCCCCCAACTCTTTGGCAAGCACTTGCGCGGCGGGTTCGCGGTCAACCGCAATCACCCGCGCGCCGCTTGTGTGTTTCAGCACTTGCAGCGCGATATGACCAAGCCCACCGATCCCCAAAAGCACAACATAGCCCCCCGGATTCAGGAGTTTGGCCGCCTTTTTGGCCGCGCGGTAGGCCGTGATACCCGCATCCGCCATGGGCGCAACTTCGAGCGGGGTGATGCCGGTGTTCAGCTTGATGACCGAGCTTTCGCTGGTCTTGAAATATTCGGCAAAGCCGCCATCCAACCCGAGACCGGGGAACAGCCCGTGATCGCAATACATGTCATGCCCATACCGGCAGCTCAGACAGATGCCGCAACTGCGATGTGGGTGACAGATCACCGCATCGCCGGGTTTGACCGAGGTGACGGCACTGCCCACGTCTTCGACCCAGCCCGCATTCTCATGGCCCATGATATAAGGCAAAAGATTGCCCCCGGTATCCATGATGTCTTTCCAAACACCTTCGATGATATGCAGGTCGGTGCGGCACAAGCCGGCCGCACCGACCTTGATGATCACCTCATCCGGCGCGGTGATTGTGGGAGGACGTACGTCTTCAATCTTCAGCTGCACCTTCATTGTGGGATCATATTCGTAGAGTCTTGCTGCTTTCATGGTCAGGTTCCTTCCGACTGTTCAGACCGACCCCGTCACGAGGTCGGCCACCATTTCATTCAAAAACGAGGTCAGGGACGGCCCAAAAGTTCAGCACCACCACCGCGCGCAGGGCCCTCGGTCGGATCGGCTTCGCCTTCTGCAAGATCACCAACAAGCGTTTCGGTTGTCAGGATCAGCTGGGCGACAGACGCCGCATTCACCAGCGCCGAAGCCGGGACACGCGCGGGGTCAATGATCCCCATCGCATACATGTCGCCAAATTCGCCGGTCGCCGCGTTAAAGCCATGGCCCGTGGCGCCACCGACAACGGCCTTCGCCACAGCGTCGACATCAGCGCCAGCATTGCTGGCAATGCGCCGCACCGGTTGCGTCAGGATCGAGCGCACCAGTTCCACGCCTTTGGCGACATCGCCCTCGGCTTTGACCCCATCCAGACAGGGCGCGATCTGTGCCAAGGCGGTGCCACCGCCCGCGACAACACCGTCCTCGGCCGCCGCGCGCACAGCGCACAGCGCATCCTCGATCAACTGGATCGTCCGCTTTTGTTCGACCGGCGTGAAACCACCCGCATAGATGATCGCGCTCCCCCCCGTCAGTTTGGACAGCCGCTCGCGCAGCTTGTCTTTTTCGACATTCGGCGGTGCGACGTCATACTGCCGTTTCACCTGATTGCGGCGTGCTGTGATCGCCTCGGCGTTGCCCTCACCGCGCAGGATCGAGGTGCCAGAGGCATGTGAGCGCACCACTTCCGCCCCGCCAAGCTGTGCGCGCGTGACCTTCTCGATCTTCTTGCCAAGATCGCGGGCCAAAACCTCGCCTCCAGTCAGAATGGCGAGATCATCCATCATCGCGGTGCGCCAATGGCCGTACTCTGGCGGGTGGACGATCAAATATTTCCCTGCGCCACCACCCTCCAGCAACCGGATCACCACCTCGGGTGCGATTTCTTCAGCGATGATCATAAGCGGGCGGTTTTCGCCGTCGGCGATGGAAATAACCGTGTCCAAAATTTCAGGCTGAAGAATTTTCTGATCGGTCATCAAGATCAGCGGATGGCGTAGCACCGCTTCCATGTTTTCGCGATCCGTGACCATGTGATGCGAGATATATCCGCGCTCGATGGACATGCCCTCGACCACATCCATCGTCGTCTCGATGGTCACGCCAAAATCGGCGGAAATGACACCGCTTTTACCCACCCGGCGAAACGCTTCGGCAACCAATGCACCAAGGGTCGGGTCCGTCGCGGACACCTGCGCCACGGCTTCAAGATACTCCGGGTGCGCCTCGCAATCGCGCGAGGAGGCATCAATCGCCTTGATGATCTCTTGCACGGCCAGATCAATCCCCTTGCACAGATCGACCGGCTTCACACCGCTGTTGGCCAGCTCCACGCCTTTCTGGATCAACGCATTCGCAAGAACAATCGCCGTCGTGGTGCCATCACCGGCCACATCGTTGGTCTGCATCGACACTTCGCGGACCACCTGAGCGCCCATGTTTTCAAACCGATCGCTCAGTTCGATTTCGGATGCGATGCTCACACCATCGCGGGTGACAAGCGGTGTTCCCACCGGGCGGTCGATCATTGCATTGAGACCCTTCGGGCCGAGCGTGGGCTCAACCGCAGCGGCAAGCCGCGCCACACCGCGGGCCAGACAGTCCCTGGCGGTCGTTCCATGCACCATGAGTTTCGCCATATCTTCCTCCTTCTGCCCAAGAGGTTTCTTGGGCTTCCTCCTAAAACGTTTATTTTATCAAAGACTTATCGCCTCGCGTTGGCTCCATCGCGGGGCGGCACACGCCCGGCAATAAAATCAACCAGCGTTGGCCCCTCGGGGCCGATCTCGACTTCCTTGTAGCGGGTTTTGGCAAGCCCCCGGCATAAGGCGCCGTTGAACTCCATGTTGATGCGGGTGCTGCGGAGGTGGATAAGATGTTCGGTCAGCGCGGCGGCATTGATGGGTTGCCCGTCCCAAGTCGGAAAAGCCAGATCATCCGGGTTGACCGCCAAACCTTGAGACAGGAGCAAGTCCAGATACCGGGGCATCTGCCGCAGCTCTTCTTCTCCGGTAAATTCGATCCGCTGAAGCGCCGCCAGCGGCATCGACACGATATCCTCCGCCCGATGCCCAAGCGCCTGAAGCCCCAGCAAAACAACCTCTTGCCGCCGGTCAAAGGCTTTGGACATGAATTTCGCAACCACGTCGTCCAGTCGCTCTCCCTCGCAATACTGGGCAAAGATATCGTGGTAATTCCGCCCGCTGTTCACGCCCTCATTAACCTCATCGCCAAAACAATGGTCGTTCAGATGAACGGTCATCTCTTTGACCCAGGGCAGTGAAGTGATCTCCTTGCGGATGCCGAAGGCCATCAGAAAGGCGAAATTCGGCGAACACCAATATGTGGGGAGGCGAAATTCGACTCGCACCGTTCTTGCATCCGAAACTTCGACGGTCTCGACGAAACCCATGTCTGTAATGGGTTCGTCGAGCTCTGGGTCTGTCACCGCTTCGAGACAGTCCCAGACGTCGAGTTCCAGCTCTGTTTTGAGAGTGGACACCAGCATTGGATCACTCCGCCGCAATCTGAACCGGAGACCCGGACAGTTCGATTTTTTTCTTATTCACATCAATGTCGTAAAGACGTGCAGCGTTGAGGCCGAGGATCTTTTCTTTGATCCCATCGGTCAGTTGCACACCCCGTTCCTGGGCGATGTCCTCGGGGATTTGATAGTTCCAGAATTTCTCAACCAGCCATTTCGGCGTCCAGATCGCATAATCTGAGCCAAACAACAGCTTGTCCTCACCCAGCCAGAACAAAAGCTCCGCCATGATCTCGCCAAAATAACGCGGACGCGAATGAATAAACGGCAGCGCCACGGCCAAACCGCCATAGACATTGGTTTCCTGCGTCGCGATCCAGCAGAACTCATCCAGACGCGGCAGACCGCAATGTTCGATGATCCAGTTCAGGTTCTGAAAATCCGTCGCCGCATAATCGACATCGCGCACATCAAAGGCATCCATCGACAGGGGCGTGATTGTCGGGCCCTTGTGAACATGGACGTTCTTGATGCCCAGCTTTTCGCAGAGTTCAAAGCATTTGTAGGCGGCTGGATCATTCAGCGCCCAGCCCTTGCTGTCGCCGTTCCATTCGGCCGTGTACATTTTCACGCCCTTAATGTCGAAGGTCTCTTTCATGTAGTGGATATATTCCAGAGCCTTTTCGCCATCGCGCGGATCGAACGAGCCGTTGACGATAAAGCGCTCAGGATGGCGGGCGGCCATTGAGGAGCTGCGCTCGATCGAGGAAAAGCCCTTTTTGTAGAAATCGTTGAGATAGGTCGATTGGATGATCGCCATGTCGTCCGGGCCATCGACGAAGAGATCGCGATAGACGTCATCTTCGCTGTATTTTTCGAACTTCGATTTTTCCCAAAGCTCCTCAGATGGGCTCAGGTTGGTATGATAGGCGTAGAAGCAATCAATGAATTGCTTGCCGTGGATATTCGCCTGATTTTCAGGGCTGCCGTCCCAAAAATGGGTGTGCCCGTCGAGTACGAAAATCTCTTTCCCCTCAGGTGTCTTGAACATGGTTTCCTCCCAAATTGTCGTGGTTCGTTTGGTGTTTGGTCGAGATTGCGGCGGGTCTCATCGCAACCAGAGTGCTCTGTGGATTTTTGGGTTCAGAGGGCGCGCAGACCCGCGCCCTCCCATCCTCGCGCCATCAAATATATTCGAACACGTCGTCCATATTGCCGAAGAGGATCACCATGTTGTCATCCACACGGACCATGCGGCCATAGTGGGTGGAGGTGTTCACCTCAAAGATCTCAGCGGTCATTTCGCGACCGAAGAATTCGCTGATCTCATCCATTTTGAAGATCAGCTTGCCTTCGCCATCCACCCGGATCGTCGCCGGGTTATAGGTGACCGTCACGTTCGGATCCTGCCCCATGAATTCGGCGATGGCGCGCGCCTCGACCGAGTCATTCATGGTAATCCCACACTGGTGTGAAATCGTTTGATCGAAGGTGATGTCCTTCATAGATTTGAAAATGTTCTGCTTGGAAGCATCACGTGCATTGATAGACATTTCTCATTCCTTTTCAGAAAGTTAGCTGAGACCCAACTCGGTGACGATCTGGCTGATCCGCTCATGCGAAACAGCTTTGACATCTTCGAACGATACCGGCTTGGAATGCGGCTGCGACCAGATCGGCTGCAACGCGATGGCGGCTTTGTCGGCCAGGTCGCGGTGCTTTGCGAGCCAGCCTTTGAACAGCTTGCGGTTGTGATCGCCGTATTGTTCGTCGTTTGCCAACAGGTAAATCAGGTCCACGGTGTTCGCGAGGTTGCGCTCGTAATCCGCTTCGGCGGCCGAGATCACCGGCGGCGTGATGAAGTCGTTGTTGGCGGCTGCGGCCTGCATGAAAAAGCCCGACCGGATCAATTCGCCGACCAGAGGTTCGAAGACGATGTTGATCGCGAAATATTGTTCGAGGTAATCCTCACAGCCCATGATCGTCTCAATCGCTTCGCGGGTCGGCTGCCAGATCGGATCTTCGAGCCAGCATTTTTTGCCCAGCTCATCATCCCAAGCCTCAAGATCCATGCCGATTTCGGCCAGATACAAGGTGATGTCCTGTGCAAGGCGCATCTTGTACGAGGAATTGGTCAAAGTGGCGTTGTTGATCATCTGGGAGTAGCCATAGCGCTGCGCCTGCATCAGCGAGGTGCCAAGGCCAAATTCGGCATGTTTCCATGCGCCCAAATGTTTTTGCAGGATCATCTGCCAGTTTTTGTCGAAAGACCGCGGCGCACCGGCGCGGCGCGCATTGGTGATCACGCTTTGCACCATGCTCTCGATCTTGGACTGGCGCTGATAGTGGGTGCGTTCCCATTCTTGGTCCGGCGCGCGGAAAGCGTGCCAGTTGCTCGACCGCGCGGCCGTGCTGTCTTTCGTGTAGGCGCCGCCGCCTTTTCCGCCCTCGAATTCAATGATCCAGTCTTGGATCAGGTAGCGCTCGGGATCGGGTTGCACGTCAACGGTGACGTCTTCGTAATGGGTTGCCCGTTTGCCGCGCGGTTCGAAATAGTTGTAGCGGCGGCTGGTTGAGCCGACGAATGTTGCGGCACCGGCGGCACCGGACCCTACTGAGCTTGATGTTGCTACCATTGTAGCCTCCCTTTGGTTGGTTTCACGTCACTAGCGTTCGAGCCGGGTTCAATGGCCCGAAGAACCGGAAGTGGGTGTGAACTTGTCGTAGAAAATGCGGTCTGTTTCGAAGTTGCGCATGAACAGAACGGGTGTCAGCGCGTCGATCATTGGCGGCGGTCCACAGGCGTACACGTCCCCCTCCCCGTCGCAGTCGATCTCCTTTAACCGCGCGTCGACGCATTCATGGACAAAGCCACGCGCCCCAGCCCATCCGCTGTCATCGGCCTCATGGCTGAGCACCGGAATGAACTCGACATTCGGGTGGGCGTCGGTCAACGCCTTGATCTCGTCCAGTTTGAAAAGGTCACTCTGAGACCGCGCACCGTAGAAGAAATAGATCGGGCGCTCTTCTCCGCTGACCACCTGATCGTTCAAAATCGACCAAACAGGCGACATCCCGGACCCGGCACCAACAAGGATCATTGGTCCGTCTCGTCCTTCCCGTCGGAAGCACATCCCGTAGGGCCCTTCGATTTCGACTTCGGCTCCGGCTTTGATGCCGCCATCGTCGAGTTCGTTGGAGAACCGTCCGTCAGGGTATTTTTTGATGATGAAGCCGAGGTTTTGGGCTTCGCTCGGCGGATTTGCCATGGAGAACGAGCGTGTAATCTTCTCCCCTTTTTCCGTTTTGACTGTGATGTCGACATATTGACCCGCCCAAAATTTGAGAGGCGCATCCAGTTCAATTTGAACAGCGCGAATGTCATGGGTCAGTTTTTGGAAATCGACGATCTTGCCGGAATACTGTTTCACCGGGATCGACTTGGACAGGACCTCTTCGTCATAGTTCAACAGTTCGATGTCAATGTCGCTGTAGGCATGCGCGCGGCACATCAGGATATGCCCGCTGTCTTTCTCCATGTCATTCAATGCGAAGGTGGAGTATTTCAACATCTCCGTTTCGCCATTCAGCTTGACGCATTTACACGCCGAGCATTGCCCTTCCTTGCACCCGTGAGGTAGCGCGATCCCCTGCCGGAACGCGGCGTCGAGAATGGTTTCGTCTTCCTCGACTTCAAACTCCACTCCGACCGGTTCCAACCGGACAGTATAAATATCCGTCATTGTGTCCTCCCTATCCACAGCGTGCAGACATTGCACACCGGGTGGAGGGGGCCGTCAGTCGGCCCCCGCCCTGTTGGTTTAGTTGCACGGGTTGATGGTGAAGCCTTCGCGGTACTTGGCGATATGCGCATCGCGATCCGTATCCGACATCGCGCGCAACATGTTCAGCGGCGAGCGCAGCGTGTGACCGCGCACGTGCTCAAGCTTCCACATATCCTTGTTGTCGAACCGCAGGTGCGGCTGAGCGACAAGGGTTTCGCCATCTTCACGGACGAAGTTCAGATCCTTGATGGCATCCGCCAGATCCCAACCGTCATAGACGCTTTCCCATTCGCGCTTGCCCGAGAATTTGCCCATCGCAGGCGTCGGACGGCCCTCGTATTCATCCGAGAACGCGGAGACTGCGGTCCAGCGATCCAGCTCATGCGCAAAGGTGTGCCACTGGCCGTCGATCTGATCGACAACGATGTCTTCACGGACGACACACGGCACCAAGCTCGACCAGCACCGATGCGGATAGACGTAGCCGGTGTCTTCGTTGAAGGTGACGACCGTTTCGCCCGGCTTCGACAGCTTGGAGTACCATTTCCAGAAATCACCGAACTCGGCGTACCAACCCGGATATTTGTGCTCGAACCATTCGAAATCTTTTTCGGTCTGAGCTTCGATCCGCCAGAAGTTCACCGGCCAGCCAACGGCAAAGAACTGAGCGATCTTGTGAACGTAGTTCTTCTTGGTGATCCGGTTCCAGGCTTCCTGGACGTCATCGTGGTGTACTTTCACACCATATTTCTCAAGCGGAAGCATGTAGGTGCGGTAGTAGTCTTCAAAGATCCAGCGATGCCACATTTCCGCATAGGACTCTTTGTCCTTGTCGCGGTTGGTGGTGCCGTATTCGATCAGCGTACCAATGGCGGCGTCAACGATGGCGTGGTTTTGCCAGAACGCGTAACGCAGATCGCGTTCCAAAAGCAGGTGGTTCTCCGGCTCTTTCAGCGCGGCCATCAACATCGAGTGACCGTTGCCAATGTGACGGCTTTCATCGGACTGAACCGACAAGAACACGGTGGGCAGCGCGTAGTCGCCATTGCGGGCGGCTTCCGACGGCATGGCCACGAAAAGCGTGTTGGTAAAGGCCGTTTCGGCAACCACGGTCAAATACATACAGGCCGACGTCATCACGTCCCCGGTGATGAAGCCTTCGCCAAATTGGCGACCGATCGTGGTGGCATAACATTTGCCAAACGCTTCTTCGGTGATGTCGAACCCGGCCGGGTCGATGTAGTTTTCCATGTACCACTTTTTCAGGTTCATCTGAATCGTGGAGTGACGGAATTCGTCCACCATCTGCATGGTAAACCCGGTCCGCAGGTCTTCGCCCGGTGCCAGACGTGCAATCATCGCCATGGAGCGTGCGGCCGAAATTTCCGGGAAGGGGATGATGGCCAAGAACAGCTTCATCCATTCGACCCAACGGGGTTGCACGTTACGGAACATGTCACCGCGCAAAGCGGCGTCAAGTGCACCATAAACCCGGTTGTCCTTTTCTTCCTGCATCGGGAAGTAGGAGCGCAGAACCTGTTTCATCGGGTCGCGCGGCGCCTTGGTGATTTTGTAATCCGTCGGGAAGGTGCTGGCTTCCTGCACATAAGAAGGGTTCCAACCAAGATCGGAAATCTTCTTGGTGGCCTCCCCCACCGAAATCCCACGCTGAGACGTGATTTTATTAAGCGTTAAAGTCATGCCATGAGCCTCCTTAAAGCTCTGCGACCGGAACCCCGGTCACCTGTTGGCGGCTTTTGCCGTTGCGTTTGAGCGCCGGTGTTCAATCTCCAGCGGCGCCGGTTTTCGGCAAAGGTTGAAAAGATCGACATCCTTGCGATGGCCGGCATGTGCCTTGGCCGATCACCCGAATGCCCTCACTCCCTATCCTTCGTTCTTTGAGGCTGCCCCGCGTGGCGCAGTTGCTCGCGTCTTGTGCAGTTCTTGTTGCAAACGGCGTTCCACAATTCGGAAAACTCTGAATCTCAACGGGTAAAATTAATTAAGTTATTGTTTGTATTATATATTTTTTGTTAATTAATTTTGCACATCTGAAATCAGGCTCTGACCGGCCCCGCGTGAAATGGACAAATTGTCGCATATTGTGTCACTCTGACGTTGCGCAGAGTTACGAAGCGTTACACGTTACACTTGACGCATTTTACACTTTGCCCGGACAGGCTCGGGTGGACGAAAAACGCAGTGCTCAAAACGCGGCGCTCAAAATGCAATGTGCCGCGCATTCGCCCGGCACATTCTGTGGATATTTCTCGAAAATTTCACCCGGACCCACCGGTTTCGACGCCTCGAAATCGCATCGAAACATCAGGCGTAAAGACGTCGCTTCGCGGCGGGTGCAAGACCGATCTCCTGTCGATATTTCGACACGATACGTCGGGACACGGTGATGCCTTCCACTTGCAACAGCGCCGTCAGCCGACGATCAGACAAGGGACGTGCTGAATCCTCGGTCGCAAGAAGGGCCCTGATGCGCGCCTGAACTTTGGCTTTGGAATGTGCCATGCTGACCGAAGCCGCGCGCGCGCAAAGCACCCGCGCCGCAATCACACCATGGGGGCCTTCGATCAACAGCCCGTTCAACACCCGGCACACGGTGCTTGCATGGTATCCGGTGATCTGGGCGATTTCCGACATGGTCATCGGTTCCAAAGCTTCGGCCCCGGTGTGGAAATACGCGCCTTGTCGATCCACCAAAACCCGCACCACCTGCTTCACCGCGGACTGACGCAACTCCAGCGCTTGTTTCAACGCCCGCGCCCGCGCAAGCGCCTCACGCAACGCGGGGGTCTGCCCACCTTTTGGCATCGGTAGAACCGACACGTCGGACGGCTGACCAGAGAGAAATTCGATCTCCCACCCCGTCGCGGATAACGTCACCCTGACATCCGGTTCGCGCAAAAGCGTCGCATCGGTCATGAAAACAGCACCCGGTTTCGGGTTCAGCCGACGGATCACCGACAGGCAGGACATCACCTCCTCCATCTCAAGCCCGGCCGCTTTGGCCAGACAGGCGGGACCGCCTTTTTCAAACGCCCCCAGATGGGCCAAAACACGCCCCAAGGTTTCGGTCATGGCATCCTGATCTTCCAACTGAAGTCGCAAACACTCTTCGAGAGTCCGGGCGAAAAGCCCCGCCGGTTCGACACGTTTCTGGATGATCTTCAACGCCGTTTCGACCACCTCCGCCCGAAGGCCCAGCGTCGCGGCAATCTCCGTCACCGACCGCCCAAGCCAGCCGGATGGATCAAGCTCCTCAATCAGGGCGGTGACCAGTTTTTCCAACTGCCCGCCTTGTAAAATCAACCCCGCCAGCTCGCGAAAGACATGATCATAGAGGCTTGAGGCACCTTCAACGGCTGTCATTTCAAGAACATCCGTCGCACTGACACCGCTCGCGCTGCGGGGGCGCAGTACGATCATCGGATTGTCCCGCGCGGTTTGCGCAATGTGGTCGTCCAACTCGCCCGGCGTCATGTTCAACACCTCGATCACCTGACCGATTTTGAACACCTGTGTCTGTCTGGCTCGCATATGTATGGCTAGCGACATCTCTTTCTCCCTTCGTCCCTCTCGGGACAACTCTTCCGTCCCAGTTGGGACAAAACTCTGGCCATACGCGCGATGGCCGGTTTATCGTGGCTTAACTGAAACCCGGACACACAGCCCGATGCACAAGACCGATCCGACTGGCGGAACACTCCCTTTCGAATGCGCGCCACCCGAACTGTCCTATCCCGGCCTCTCGCCACAGCTTTTGGCCCGGGTGAAACAGCTTTGGGCCGCAAAGGGGCTGGACTTTGATCGCCATTGGCGCGACGGGGTGCGCAGCCTGCCGGGGTTTCGGGCGCTGCCGCGCGTTGAGAATGCGCCCAACAGCGCCGAGGTGGATCTGGTCTTTCTGTTTGACCAATGCATCCTCTGGGTCAGAGCCTTGCACGCAGTGGCAAGTTGCGCACGCACCCATCACATCGAAGGCCTGACCCCGGCGCAATGGCACGGGCTTGCGGCCCTGTCTGCACGGCTGACCGAACAACTCAGCGCCCTGCGGCTTCTGGCATTGACGGACCTGCCGATGCCCGCAATGCAAATCGCCCGGTCGATTTCCGAAGATGTGGATATGGCTCTGGTCCTGCTGATCCGCCCCAAACTTGCGCAACGGTTTGCGGATTGCCAAAGCGTTGAAGAGGCGAATGAATTTTGGCGACGTAACATTGCAGGCGGACGGGTTTTTCGGACCATTTCCGAAAAGCTCTATACCGTCGGCATTGATCACTCCGCCGACACCGACTATGCGAAATGGCGCAGAACGGTGCTGACCACGCTGGGGGCGGCGGTGCACAGCAACGCGCTCAACACCCATGTCCCGACCCGGCAACACGACAACGTGCTGATGAATGACGACAGCTTGCATTTTGCCACGTTTCGGATTCATGAACTCTGTGCCTTCGCTCAACTGGTGGAACCGGATTTGACGAAAATATTGGATGTGGCGGGCGCAACAGCCGCCAACACATCCTCCTCGACCAACCCGCTTGCGCAGTTGGCCGGACCGTTGAACAGTATACTCGTGAGTCAGATTCAAAGGCTGACCACCCCCGGAACGACGCCCACCGGAGTGCGGCAGGCGTCAAAGCTCCATTAGTGCTTGAGGTCTTCGGTTTGGCCAAGGCGGTTTTCGGCCACCCAGCGCGCAGCCAGCACAAGCGCCCCCGCCGCAAAATCTTTGCCGTGCTCCTCAACCATCTCTTCGGCCACTTTCGCCAGTGCCTGAAAAAAACGGTCCTTGCTTTGTTCTTCTGTGGTCAATGCTTGTGTCATTGATCCTCCTCCCTTGGTTTTCTATTTGAACATGTTGTCTGGGAATGTGACGATGGACACCGTGCCATCTTCGCTTCCCAATGCCAGATGCGTTCCGTCCCCGGACCACGCGACCGAGGTGACGGCAACGCCGGTTCCTTCGCGCAGCATCATCTCCTCGGACTGCCCCACCCGGCAAATCGTGACCAACCCGTTGCTGTAAACGACGGCGCAGAGGTCACGTTTACCGTGAACCGACAGCCGATCCACAATCGTCAGCCCCGGTTTACCTGTCGTGATCGGATCACCTTCGTGATCCCCGAACGGCAGTTCAGGCAACGCCCAGCCCACCACACGAAAGGCCCCGGACGCGATCAGGGCCCGCGACGTTGCGCTGAAATCCACCGACTGCACAGCCTGTGGAAAATCAACAATCCGATCTGCCTTTCCCGCAGCGGCATCCACCACAAAAACAGATTTGTCGCGACACCCCGCAACCAACCAGCGTGCGCAGGGCGACCAGCGCATTGCCAGAACCTGTCCCTGACATGGCAGTGTCGTCACAGGCTTAAGACCATCGGCTTTGACAAGGCTGATATGCCCCGGCCCCCAGCAGGCCAACATGCCCCCATCGTCTGACACCGCAATGTCACGCACGTCATGCGTCAGCTCTGTGCTGCTGAGCGGCTCGCCACCCTCAGCACTCAAAACCGAAATCTGATCGCCGCGCCCGACCACGATCCGTGCCGCACCCGGCAAGGCGGTCAGCGCCGTGATGTCAGCGCCCTCACTGGGCAGCAAACGCAAAAGCTGGCCACGGGGCGTCGCCCGCCAAAGCTCTTCCCCCTCGCTATGGACAAAGGCAAATCCCTGTGGCCCAAGCGGGCATATTTTACTGTCTGGCCGTGCCGTGGCATCCCGGCTGGTCAGGGGCATCGGCAAGGGTTTTTCGCGCGCCCGAATGGTCATCCGCCCTGTGTCGAGTTCCTGCCGTATCCGTTTTTCCGGGCCTTCGGCATCCTTCACGCCGACAAATGTCATCCGACCGTCGGCCTGAACCACCGCAAGCGCCGTTCCGTCCGTGTTGTACAGAACCTGCCGGATGTTTTGGTCCAAATCCCATGTCCGGGCCAACAAATCAAAAAGCGAGAGCGCCTGAGGCGGCATATGCTGTGACATTCAGTTTTCCTTTTTCATAACGGTGTCGATTTCCGCATCCAGTGCGGAAAGACGCCCTTCCAATGCATTGATCCTGTCGGCGCTGCGCTCCAACGCGGCCTCATTTTGGCGGCGCGCGACCTCACGGTCCTTGTCGACCACGCCATCCTCTTCGTCCTTCATGTCCAGCACCATCATCCCGCTGGCCTTTTGGTTCAGCCGCATGTGCTCGACATTGGCTGCCGCGATGTCCTGTGTGACCTTCAAACGGTCCATGAGAATATCTTGAATGCTGCGTGATTGACCTGTCATTGCGGCCCCCTTTAAATGAGCGTTGTTTGACGCATTGAAGGGCCGACATGATGATTGATCCCGCCGACATCCGATTTTTCCAAACGCTCGCGTTGGTGTGTCGCCAAACCGATGGCGTGGACACGCGCTGTCAAAACGCCATCCAACAGGCGCTTGAAACACATGATCCGCAGGACATGCGCGCGGCGCGCCAAACTTTTGATGCTCTGGACGATGCGCGCAAAGATCAGATCTTGCAGCAGGTGCATCGGCTGATGGCCACTGATATGTCTGCGATCTGGGACGTGATGTCCTACGCCTCGGGGCAAACCAAGCAACGACCGAACTGAGCCCGCATCGCACACGCCATACGCCCATGTCTGAAATTTCTCGCGCACGGCTATCCCCTCCCCTGAACATCCGGTCTTTCGTATGGGTAAGGCTATCGAAGCGACAGGATGACGCAATGAAATCCGCTTTAAACAGGGGGTTTTTTGCCCAAATGCGCGGCGCCACGGAAAAGTTGTAAAATAGCTTTACGTTTTCATTTTGCGGTTGGAACATATTGTTCCAAAAGAGATTTTTCTGCAGTGCAGTATATTTTCCCAATCGCGATCATGTTCGAATCACCCCCTTGATTTCGTCTGATGATTCGCGCTGTTCTGGGTCTGTCTCAGGCCAAATGAGAGAGCCACATGACCCGCTTTTCCGCCGATCAGGCACCGCAAAATTTTATCCTCCGGCAGGTCCGACAAGAGGATCGGCCAACTCTTATTCAGCAGTTGAACGATCCCCGGATCGCCCCTTGGCTTGCCGCCGTGCCACAGCCCTTTGGCCCGTCCGAGGCCGATGCGCTACTGGCCCACGGCCAGCATTCGGACGAACATCTTTTGATTGTCGAACAAGGCGGCGCGGTCGCGGGGTGCCTGTGCATCGGGGCTTCGCTTTGGTATTGGCTCGATCCGGCGTTTTGGGGCCGCGGGCTGATGCATCACGCGCTACAAACCGCCGTAGCCACCCATTTCGCCACGCTCGCACCGCCGCTGACGGCCACATGCCATACCGACAATGCGGCCTCGCAGGCAGTGCTGACACGGCTGGGTTTTTCGCCCACCCCAACCCTGCGCAAAATGTTTTTCCAAAGCGCACAGTCGGCGCAGCTTTGCCGTGATTTTGTGATGACGCCCGAACAATGGCATCTGTTGCACCCGCCGTTGATTGCGCTCAATGCCGTCAGCCTGCGTCCGGCGGAGCAAAAGGACGCCGCGACCTTGGTGCGGATGTTGCCCCATGCCGGATCGCCGATCTGGCCGACCCCCGAAACGATCCGCGCGTTTATCGAAACGCATCGCTTTCGTGGCCCACCACGGGGCCTTTTTGTTATACTCGACGCGCATCGCCGCAGCTTAGGCATGGCACTTTTGACAGAAAACACGCCCGCTTTGTGCTTTCTCTCAGAAGAAGACGCAGCCCGTCACCATGATCACGTCACCGCCGCATTGGCGCAAGGCATCGGCTCTGTTCAGTCTTTCAGATGTGAATAAACCGTGTTGCGTGAGATGCCCAAACGGCGGGCGGTCAGTGCCACATTGCACTGACAGATTTGAAAGACACGCCGCACCTCTAGGCATCGCTTTTCTCGCATCGGAACCCCCAGACAACGGGCACAGGCCCTGGTCTCACTTGGTTGCGCCGGAAAGAAATGGTCCACCTGTGTCTCGCGTACGATCCCGGCGGGACAGCTTGCCACCAAGACCTGCAAATGATGCCGCAGATCGTTCAAATTGCCAGCACGCTCCATTGACGCCAGCTTTCTCAGAGCTTTGGCCGACAGCTGATGCTGCGGCGATAAATCCGCCAGCATGATACGCGCCAATTTGTCGAAATCCGTACGCGCCTTGAGCCCCGGCAGGTCAACCGTCAGCATGTTGACACCCGCGATCACTCTGCTGCGCCTGCGTGTTTCATCCTGCTGTGGCTGATCCGTCGCCACCACGTACCAATGCCCCGCCGCCACATCCCTGCGCACACTGTCGAGGACCATGTTCAGCTCGTCTGCGGCCAGACCCTTCAGCGCAGAAACATTTTCCAGCACCAATGTGCCACCCTGCGCCAGTGAAAGCCCCGACGGTGCGGTGGTCTGCATCAAATCCCCGATCACCCCGCGCATATCCGTGTCTTGGATCAGCCTGCGGCAGTCTACGGCGATCAACGGTTTTGCCGGATGCACATGTCGATGTATGACCTCGGCCATAACCGTTTTGCCGCTGCCTGTCGCGCCATGGATGCACACTGGCTGGCCCACATCCGCCGCCCGGCGCGCCACACGCAAACATTCGCGCACCAGCTCGTCGTCAAAGACAAGCTCCTGATCCTGAGGCTCAAGCCGGTAAAGACGGGGGGCACGCAGTGTCACCTCCTGCGCGGGCGTACCACCTGAGCGCGGTCGCGACATTGGACGCAGCCGGGCGAAATAGCTCGCATTCAACCCATCCGAAAGCTCGACCGTGTCGCCCCGGATCAGTTTGCGCAGGATCGACCGAAAGGTCCCGTTAAAAATTTCGCTGAACCGGCTTGTGGCCACACAGTTCAGACCCGACAGCAATCTGGCCGAACTTCTGTTGGCGCCGGTGACATAACCCTCTTCGTTCACCGACACCATGCCCACACTCTGCGTCGCCAAATATTCGGCTCTGGGATGGAACTGTATGATGTAGTCCCGGCGATGGCTTTCGATGAACAATCGGTTCTCAATATTCGTCGCCGCCAGACTGACCAGAGCCTTGGTGTGATACTGTCGGGCGGACACTTCGGAAGATGCATCAAGCAACCCAACGATCTTGCCGTCCGACGCAAAAATGGGGGCGCAGACACAGGACACCCCGCCGTGCCGCGTAAAAAAATGCTCGGGCCCGGTCACCATACTGGTCTGTCCGGTGCACAGTGCCAGCCCAAGCGCATTCGTGCCGCGCAAATCTTCGCGCCAGATCGAGCCGGGGCGCACGCTGCGCGAACATTCGGCGGCATGGAATTCGGCATCCATGATGGCGTCCAAAACGGTCCCGTTCGCATCTGCGAAAGCCGTCATATAATTCGTACCGGCAATCTGAGAACTCAGAAGTTCGAGTTCGGGTCGGACGATTGCCATCAAGCGCTCGTTCTGCTGACGTGCGATTTGAAGCTCCTGATGCGAAATCACCGCCTCCACCGGCGCGCCACCGGGGTCCAGTCCCACGCGCAGACACCGCTGCCAACTGCTTGCAATCTCCTCGGGCATTGCGCCAAGCGCAAATCGTTCACCAGCGTCCAACGCCGCGCGCGCCTGTAGAAATGCTGTTTTCATGCCCATGACGCGCACGATCCTCCCTTGATCCCAACAGTTTTACTCTGAAACGCAGGAAATCAACGGGAATGTTCAGTTTTTGAACATCGAATGTGAAGGAGGTTCAAAAAATCTGGCCGTGATCAGGGGCCAGCGCCGTTACGCAGCTTGTCCAATGAGAGGAGCCTCACGTCCCTGTCTGACCCTCACAATTGCAAAATGGCCTTGGGCTTATTTGGGCTTATTCGGTGTCGCCCGCCGCATCAGAAAAGGCCGCTTTGTCCGTCCCAAGCAGCGGCGCCGCGCGATCAAGGGTCATTTCACTGCGTGAGAACCGGATCGGTGTGCGTAGGCCTTCGATCCCCTCTGGCGCGATGCGCATGGCGCGGGCGTCGATCTGTGGCTCGGACAGGGCTTGGGCCACCGAGTTGATCGGACCGACCGGCACACCCGCCTGTTCAAGTGCGGCGATCAGATCATCCCTTGACCATGCGGTCGTGGCATGGACCAGCGTCGCGCAAAGCCTCTCGCGATGCGCGACCCGCGCGGGATTGGTGGCGTAGTCCGGGTTGGTTTCCAGCCCCTCAAGCCCAAGCACACGGGTCAACGCCGCGAATTGCCTGTCGTTGCCACAGGCGATGATCAGATGGCCGTCGGCGGAGGGGAACACCTGATAAGGCACGATATTGGGATGGGCGTTGCCCAACCGTGTGGGGGCAACGCCGCCAAGGAGGAAATTGGTGGCCTGATTGGCAAGCACACCCACGCCGCAATCCAACAGCGACAGGTCCACATGCTGGCCCAAACCCGAGCGCGCCCGCTCCGCCAAGGCGGCCTGAATGCCGATCACACCATAAAGGCCGGTGAACACGTCGATCCATGCGACGCCGACCTTTTGTGGCTCGCCACCGGGTTCGCCGGTCAAATCCATGATACCGCACATGCCCTGGATGAGGAAATCATAGCCGGGCTGTTTGGCGCGCGGGCCGTCTTGGCCAAAGCCCGTCACAGAAGCATAGACCAGGCGCGGATTGCGCTTGGACAGGCTGTCAAAATCAAGCCCAAATTTCACCAGCCCGCCGACCTTGAAGTTCTCAATCACCACATCGGCATCGGCAATCAGCGCCTTGAGCCGGGCCAAATCCTCGGGGTTGGAAAAATCGCAGGTGACGGATCGCTTACCGCGATTGGCGGCATGAAAGTAGGCCGCGACCTTTTCCGTGCCACCATCAGGCAGCGGGCGTTCGATAAAAGGCGGCCCCCAGCGGCGCGTATCGTCGCCGTCCGGAGACTCGATTTTAATGACCTCGGCCCCCAGATCCGCCAGTGTCTGGCCGATCCAGGGACCGGCCAGAATACGGGCAAGCTCTACAACCTTGAGACCCTTGAGAGGTGCGTCGCTGATCATGGATCAGCCGAACGCTTGCAGGCCAGTGATAGCGCGCCCGAGGATCAGGGCGTGCACGTCATGTGTGCCCTCATAGGTGTTCACCGTTTCGAGGTTCTGGGCATGGCGCATCACATGATATTCGATCTGGATGCCATTGCCGCCGTGCATGTCACGGGCGTTGCGCGCAATATCCAACGCCTTGCCACAGTTGTTGCGTTTGATCATCGAAATCATCTCGGGCGCGAAACGACCCTCATCGAACAGCCGGCCCACGCGCAGCGCCGCTTGCAGTCCGAGCGTAATCTCGGTTTCCATATCCGCGAGTTTCTTTTGGTAGAGCTGCGTTGCGGCCAACGGGCGATTGAACTGATGGCGGTCCAGCCCATATTGGCGCGCCCGATGAAAACAGTCTTCGGCCGCCCCCATCACACCCCAGGAAATGCCATAGCGCGCGCGGTTGAGACAGCCGAACGGGCCACCCATCCCCTGAATGTTCGGCAAAATCGCCGCTTCGCCCACCTCGACATTGTCCATGACAATCTCGCCGGTGATTGAGGCGCGCAGGGACAGTTTGCCGCCAATTTTCGGCGCCGACAGGCCCTTCATGCCTTTCTCAAGGATAAAGCCACGCACCTTGCCGCCATGCGCCTCCGATTTGGCCCAAACCACAAAGACATCGGCGATCGGGCTGTTGGAAATCCACATTTTCGACCCGATCAGGCGATACCCCGTCGCGGTCTTGATGGCGCGGGTTTTCATGCCTGCGGGATCGGACCCCGCGTCGGGTTCGGTCAGACCGAAACAGCCGATGAATTCACCGCTTGCCAGTTTCGGCAGGTATTTTTTGCGTTGTTCTTCGGAGCCATAGGCGTAGATCGGGAACATCACGAGCGAGGATTGCACCGACATCATCGAGCGATAGCCACTGTCCACACGCTCCACTTCGCGGGCCACCAAACCGTAAGAGACATAAGACGCGCCAACGCCGCCGTATTCTTCGGGAAGGGTCACGCCTAAAAGCCCGTTTTGGCCCATTTCGCGGAAAATTTCCGGGTCGGTTTTCTCTTCGAGATAGGCCGCTGCGACGCGGGGCAACAAACGGTCAGTGGCAAAGGCGCGAGCCGATTCACTGATCATGCGTTCTTCGTCGCTCAGTTGCTCCTCAAAGAGGAACGGGTCCGCCCAGTTGTAGGGAATGCCTTTGTGTGAAGATGTCGACATGGAGTCTCCTTTGGGGGACGGTCAATTTCGAATGACCTGTGTGGTTTGGCAATTTTCATGCAATTTTTATGATTGTATCAGGCGGAAATGGCGAAATAAAACGAGATTAAGGCATGCATTCATGCAATAATGGAATGCAAATGAGACAAAGACGCTTCCTTCCCTCGATCAAACTGCTCCTCGCCTTGGATGCTGTGGTGCGGCATGGCTCGGTCACGGCCGCCGCCACTGAGTTGAGCCTGACGCAAAGCACGGTGAGCCGATTGATCCTCAATCTTGAGGCGCAATTGGGCAAGGAGTTGTTCACGCGCGAACATCGCCGTTTGATCCCCAATGCCGCCGCGATCAGTTATCAACGCGACATAGCGCGCGCGCTGGATATGGTGCAACGGGCCAGCATGACGGTGGTGGCCAACCCCGACGGCGGGACGCTGTCGCTTGCGGTTTTACCGACCTTTGCGACCCGGTGGCTTGGGCCACGTCTGAGCGGGTTTCTCAACACCTATCCCGGCATTTCGATCAATATGTCAACGCGCATCGGCCGATTTGATTTCGCGGGCGAGGTGTTCGATGCCGCGATCTATTACGGGACATCGGATTGGGCGGGCGTCAATCATTTGAAGCTCTTCGATGAAACCGTGACGGCCTGTGTCTCGCCCGGATTTGCGGCGTCGCATCGGCTTGAGACGCTTGATGATCTGGCCGATGTGCCGATGCTGCACCTTGAATCTCGTGACACATTTTGGAGCGACTGGTTCCACGGGCAGGGCGGTGAACCGTCCGGCGCGGGTGGCATGTTGATGGACCAATTTTCGATGGTGATTCAGGCGGCGATCTCTGGCCTTGGCGTTGCGCTTTTGCCCGACTATCTGGCGCAAATCGAAATCGCTGAGGGGCGGTTGTTGCCGATCTTCAAACAGGCGGTGCCGGTGCGGGGGGCCTATTGGCTGGTTTGGCCCAAGGACAAGGTCGACCACGCACCTTTGGTCTCGTTTCGGAATTGGCTGTCTTTGGCGGCCAAACCAGAGAGCCCCTCTTGACGGAACCGTCACATCCTGGCCGATCTCAGTGGCATGCCGGCGCTTTGCAAACAGGTGGTGACGGCAGCCGCTTTAGAATGCGATGGAATAGGCCAAGCCCACGCCAAAGCTCTCATAATCCGATGCCCCGATCCCATCATAAAACCCGGTCAGTGCAAGGTTTGATCCGCCGTCAAAGGCATAGATCAGACCCAAATCCACGCGGCCGCGCCATCCCTCAGAGCTTAGCTCAAGGGTGCTTGCAGCGCCGGTGTCCGCCCCATGGGCCCAGATGGCCGCGACCCCGCCATTGATCCGCAAATCCGCGTTTGCCAGCGGCACGTCATGCTCAACGTCCAGCCCAAGCGCCGCCTGAGCGAGGCCGACCCTTTGCTCGGGGATGATATTGCCCAGCCCATCTTGATAGGTCAGTTGCGTGTCTGACGTATAAGACAGGTCAACATTCGGGCGCAGAGTGGTTGGGCCGTAATGCGTCTCTCCGGCCAATTTCGCCTGAAGCAACCACCGCTTTGTATCAAACTGATCGGTGTAAGTGCCATAGGGTGAAATGTCATTTGAGGTCCGCCCATAGAGCGCCCGCCCCTCAAAATAGAGCGGATGATTGGGACTGCGCGCGATGACATAGGGCCCGGCCAACCACCCCTGCCCCGTGACGCTCGCAAGCCCATCTGTTTGATCCGCATAATCAAATTGCACCATCGCCCCGACCATCAGGTCAGGTGACAGGGTCGCATGGCCACCCAAAGCCCCAAAGACATAGCGCGTCTCGGCCCCCGCCTCATCCGCCCATGACCCCGTCAAAGCCATCCAAACCGGCTGTCCCGCTTGGCTTGCAATGTCAAAATTGCCCGACCCCCGGCTCACCTGCGCATTGAACCTGCCGCGGTTCTGCCCCGTCAGGAAAGGGATCAAATCCGGTTGGTTGGCCAGCAATTGCGTGGCCCGTGACTGAAGAAACGCGGCGATCTGTTCTTGGGTGTCGGCCACCGTTGTGTCAGAAATGCTCAAACTGTTGGAGGCGGTGCTGAGATTGCCCGCCGTGTCTTGTGCGGCCCCCTCCGGCACTGACACAGACGCATCCCCCGTTCCGGTCAGCGTCACCAGGGCCGTGTAGACCGCCGGGCCGCCCGTGACCCCGGCCACTGTGGCGTTTGCGAGGCTGATGTCCGAGGCCGCAAAACCGGTCACATCCTCAGAGAAGGTGAAGGTCAGAAAAGTTGTATCCCCGAACCCCGCCGTCTCTGTCGCGCCGCTGATCACAAGGCTCGGCGCGATCAAATCGGTCTCAACCTCAACCGTGGCCGCAGGGGACACATTGCCCGCCGCATCAGAGAGAGTGACCCGAACCGTGCCACTGGGCTGCCCAAGGTTTGAGGTCACATCAAAGGCCCCGCTGCTCAAAAGTACGGTTTGGGACGCGCCATCCGGGAAGGTGATGGTGGCCGTGGCTCCCACTTCGCCAGACCCCGAGATGGAGATCGACGCCCCAAAATTGACCACTGTGGTCTCGATGATCGGCATCTCTGGTGCGGTCACATCGGTTACGACCACGCGAAAACTCACCTGCGTCGCAGCATTGCCGACGCTGTCCGTGGCATCCATCGTCACTATGGTCTCGCCGATGGGGAAATCATAAAAGGCGGTCAAAACCGTCGCACCAATCGCATAGGTGATCGCCGGGACTTCGCCCGAATTATCCGTCACAGACCCCAAGGTGGTGACATCCAAGGCGGCGGTGTTCAGACCCGCATCCGTGTCCAGATTCTGGGTCTCGGGGGCGGTGATCACCGGCGCCTCCGCGTCACTCACTGTTACGGTAAAACTGACCTGCGCCGCCGCATTGCCCGCGCTGTCGGTTGCGTCGATGGTGATCGTGGTCACACCCGATGGGAAATCATAGGGGCTACTGATCACCGTGCTGCCGATTTTGAACACCGGCACAAGGCCTGTGTCACTGTTGTCCAAAACTGTGGCCACAAAACTCACGGACGCGGTCGAAAGCCCAGCATCCGCCGCCTGCGCGATGTCCGAAGGTGCTGTGATCACCGGGGCTTCGACATCGCTGACTGTCACGGTAAAGCTCACCTGCGTCGCGGCATTGCCTGACGTGTCAGTCGCATCCATTGTCACTGTGGTGACACCGGTGGGGAAATCATAAGATCCGGTCAAAACGGTCGAACCCACCTTATAAGTGATCGCCGGGACTTCGCCGGAATTGTCAATAACGGACCCAAGGCTGGTGACATCCAAGGCGGCGGTGTTCAACCCCGCATCGCTGTTTGCCACTTGATCCACCGGCGCGCTCAGAACCGGCGCTTCGGTGTCGAGCACCGTGATAAAGGCCGATTTCGTTTCCGTTCCGCTGCACCCATCGAGATCGTTCGCAGTCAGAGAGACCGTGTAGGAGCCGGGTGCGGTGAAGGTATGCGTCACGGAGGCGAAACTTGTAGAGGTCGCACCATCACCAAACGCCCACGCCATGCCGGTGAGGGGGGACGTCGCGACGGTTTCGTTTGTAAAGGTCACAGCCAAAGGTGCATCGCCAGAGGTGACATCCGCCAAAAAGTCCGCCTTAGGTCCAATCGCTTGTACGGTGTTTGCAAGTGTACGCGTGTCGGTTGCGCCAAGGGCGGTTGTGACGGTCAAACGAACGGTGGCCGTGATATTTGAGAAACTATGGGTTGGGCTTTGTTCTGTCGATGTGGTGCCATCGCCAAAATCCCACAGCCACCCAATGATCTCGCCCGTGGTTCCTGCGGTTGAGGTGTCGGTGAAACGAGTGGTCACGGGGCTACAGCCAAAAACGCCTGATGCGGTAAAATTCGCAACCGGGATGGCCGTATTGGTCACCGTCACCGTAAAACTCGCCTGCGTCGCCACATTGCCAACGCTATCCGTGGCATCCATCGTCACCGTGGTGTTTCCGATGGGGAAGGCATAGCTGCCCGTCAGCACAGTTGCACCAACCTTGTAGGTGATCGCAGGCACCTCGCCCGAATTATCCGTCACGGACCCCAAACCCGTCACATCCAGCGCAGCGGTGGACAGACCCACATCGGAGCCGATCGTTTGGCTTGAGGGCGCAGTGATGACCGGCGACGTGACATCAATATTCAACGCATTTGCGCTGGATTGATATGTGGTCGTGATCCCATCAAAGACAGAGGCACAGATATAGTCGCCATTGTTGGCTTCTGATGTGACCGAAAACGACACGCCGGATGTGAAGGCAATTGAGGGTGCGTCGCTGGCGTTACAGGTGGCATCGGCGCTGAAGCCATATTTTGCGATGGCAAGCTGACCACTGTCCGGGTCGGTGGTGGTGATGGTGATTTGGTCGCTGGTTGTGACACTGGCTGAGACATCATCGGTGAAGGACAGGCTTGGGGCGGTGTTGGCGCCTTCGCTGATGTAATAGGTGTAAAACCCGGCGCTCATTCCGCCCGCATCCGACACAAGCCGAAACGAAAAGCCCATGAAATTTTCATCGGCATAGGACAGTTGCGCACCATCTTGCACGAAATCTGCGATATTCGCCTCTGTCGTTCCAAGGCAGTTTGCAATGTAGAGAGAGGAAATCGAGGGACCAGAATAGATCCCCGGTGTGATCCCGTATGTGGGCTCGCCCGCTGTGACGTAATTGCCCCCCGCATAGCCATAGGACCCAAGGCCAACAACGGCCACAGCGGCCGTTATCCCCCCGTCTTCGGTTGTGGTTGCCGAAACATTGCACGCGCCGATCGTGGGCGTTGCGCGATACCTGGTGTCGCCACTGCCAACAAAGGCAAAGGCGGCTTGAGACCCCATGACTAGACCTAAAAGCGCAATCAGAGCGCAGCGGATCACCGTCACGCGCCAGCGCGCGCTGAGACGGTGGCAAATGCCATTTGTTTTGTTTGTCATGATCACCACCCCTAAACGTAAAGTCCTCTTGCCGACATACGCCATCTCGCCTGTCGATCTATATGTGGATTCACACATGTGGCGCAGAAAGCACAGGTGCGTGAGCGCCACTAAATTTAACCCAAGCCCTTATGTTTCAACGCGTAAAATGGAAACGGTTGTTCCGGTTTCTCCGGTTTGAATGGACAGATTTGCGTCAATTTTTGATGCCCGCCGCCGCATCCCCGTCAGACCATAACGGGGCCTGTCGGCACTTTGGGCGGCACCAACGTCAAACCCAAGACCATCATCCGAAACCGCGACCCGCCGGTGGTCGGCATAGACCGTAATCGTGCTGGCCCGCGCGTGTTTGATCACATTGGTGATCGCCTCTTGCACGATCCGCGCGATGTGCAAATTGTCAGACGGGTTTTCAGTCGGCCAGAGTGGCTCGTCCTGGATTTGCCACTCAAAGCTGACACCGTGTTTGGCCAAAAGCCCCTCAAGCCGTGTGCGCATCATGCCCAGAAGCGTGGCCAAACTGTCCTGACTTTCGATGCTGTCCATCATCAAGGCCAGATCGCGCAGGGCGTCCTCCAAAGCGGTGCGCAGGGTCGGGTCGTCGATGGATTGGCTTTCCATATAGGCCAGCGTGTTGACCAATTGGCCCCCTACCCCGTCATGCAGTTCCAACAAAATGCGGCTGCGTTCCTGACTGATTGTTTGGGTCTTTCTCACCGTAGCCAATTCGTTGAAACTTGTTTCAAGCTGCGCTGATTTTTCGGCAATCGTACTGTGCAATGTCGCGGTCAACTCTGCATGCGCCGACAGGCTTCGGATCAATTGCGACAGGATCAGCCAGAGACAGACCAGCGCGGTCAAAAGCGGCATCAGATGCAGCAAATTCATGCTGCGGGCCTGCGAGTGGGTCAGCACCAAAAACAACCCGTCAAAGGCAAGGGCAAGGGCAAGGGACAGCGCCGGAAAAAAGATCAGAAAGTCGATCCTTGGCACGAAACGACGATGCTGCCACATGACCGCAACGGTAACGAGACCGGCGATTGCGGCGCATAAATTGACCGCCATGGTGGCCGGATAAACGTATTGCATGGGCAACAGAAACGCGACCAAAACACCGACACAGATCAACCACGGCAGCACCCGCTCGCTGCGCAAAGGCGCGATGCCAAGGAAGCTGCGCACAAATTTCAACATGAACAAGACGTAGCTCGCGACAAAGAGGGCATGCAGGCTTTGAGAGATTTGATAATCGCCAACGGTGACATGCGTCCCAAGTAATGCCAAAAAGCCACAGGCCGACACACAGGACAGAGCAATCCAAAGGAACATCCGCTCCTTGGTCCGCGCAAGCCAGACGACAAAATAGCCCAAGGTCAGCAAGATCATCAAACCCAAGGCCAACTGCGTCAGCCCCTGCGTGAGCATAAAGCGGGTGTCATAGGGCGTGCTCAGCGTCTCCAGATCGCCAAAATGAAAGGGCTGCAAATCAAGTTGCCCCGGCACCGGACCTGACAGATCGAACATCACCCTATTCTCGCCCAGCTTCAAAAGGCTCGGCGACACTTCGACCAGCAAAGGCACCATCCAAGGATGCCTTTGCTGTGGCTGCGCATGGACCAAGGCACCATTCACCGAAATCCGTAAGTGATGATTATACTTGGGAATGAAAAACGCCTGCATCTGTGTGGGCACCTCATTCAAGGGGACCGTAAACTGCAAAAACTGATGCTCAATCCCCGGCGTGTAGCGCGCGGGCGTCGAAAATGGCAGGTCCAATGGCTCCGGGTCGCCACAGTCAGGTTGCGCGCAATGAGCGACACGATCAAAAAACATCGTGTGTTCAATCGGCCGAATGTCTCCGATGTCCACAGCGGAGAGCACCGTGAGCATGGCAAGAATCCAGACCACGACACCGCCATAAACCCGCGCGCCCGCTCCCATCAGATCATGCCATTCTTGGCCGCCTGCGCGACGGCCTCAGTGTTGGAACTGACCTTGAGCTTGCGGTAAATTTGCGTGATGTGATTGCCCACCGTGCCACCGGAAATACCAAGCTGATCGCCAATTTCGCGGCGTTTGTAGCCGCGTGCGATGGCGCGGAGAATTTCCGTTTCACGCCCCGTGAGCATCTCCATATGGCTCGTCGCAATGCCCGCATGATCGCTCAAAAGATTCAAAACATGGCGCGCAATCGCCGGGCTGATCGGACTGCCGCCATCAATCAAGGTTTGGATATCATCGCCAACTTGCCCGAGATCCCCGCCCTTCAAGATGTAGCCCCGCGCCCCGGCTTGAATGGCCTCCACCACACGGGCCTCGTCGCCAAAGATCGAAATGACCAGCGCATCGACCTCCCAATCGGCAGCGGCAACCGCTTTGATCGCTTCGATCCCCGACCCGTCCGGCAGGCCAAGATCAACGAGAACAACCCGCGGTTTGAAATCAAAAAGCCGTTGCAGCCCATGATCCAAAGTCCAACAGACATCACCCACGACCAAATTGGCATGCGCCGCCACAGCGTTTTTCAACCGCGCCGCGATGTCTGGCCTGTCTTCTATAATTAAAACGCAATGAGGCATCATCTGCCGACCAATCTTTGGATGTGATCGGGCAAAACTATCATGTTGGGCCCTCTTGCCTAGATGTGGATTCACACCCCACCCGCATTATTTTGAGCATCCGCAAAGCGCGCGTCTTATGCCCGACTGATCAGCGTTAGAGGTCAATCCGTCACCTGCGCTTTAAGTAACGGGATCGGGCAGGTGATATACTCATTGGTCTCCTAAACCCGATCCCAAAAAGGAATCGCATCTTTTTTGCACGAGGTCACTGAACCGACCAAAGGGTCACAGCTTGCGTTACTCGCTTTGAAGGATCATTTCTCATCAAAAACGCCTGTCCTATGAGAGCATGCCCCCTGTGGATAAGTCCAAAACGATAAAATCTCTTAAAATCAATATGTTAAATTCACACTCAAAAGTGCTACATTAACATTTCTGCTCTATTTGGTAGTGTTTCGTCCACGCGACGCAAGATAGGTGCAAATGTTTTTCTTGAGTTTCACCAATTCAAACGGCATATCTGTAACGCGAAAAGAATAATTAATACGTCCATCGCGTTTCTCGAAGTGAAAGCTCGGCAGTCATAGCCAAGTAACGCAGAATGGGCCAATCGAGACAGGCGGACGATGATGCATCCAGTATTGCATGACAAGCTCAAGGCCGATGCTGAAAAGCTATCTGAGGCGCTTGAACATATGTCGAAGTTATTTCTGGCTCCCAAGGAGGAAAAAACGCTTCGGAGCTTTACCACCGCAGAGGTCGGAGAACTTTTGCGCGTCAGCGATAGCTATCTTCGCAAGGCTCATTTTGACGGGCGTATTCCCGAGGTCGAACAGGGCCCTGGCAATAAACGTCTCTATACGGGCGAAAATATTCTCGAGATCCGTAATATTTTGGCTCAGAACGCCAAAGATCCTTACCAGTTCCTTCCTGGACGTCGTCCGGGCGACAAGCTTCAAATCTGGTCTACGGTCAACTTTAAAGGCGGCTCAAGCAAAACGACGACAACCGTGACGCTCGGCATGCGGCTGGCGCTGCGTGGCTATCGGGTCTGCCTGGTCGATGCCGACCCTCAGGCCTCGCTCACAACCTTTTTTGGCTATCAGCCTGAACTGGATTTTCGTCAGGGCGGTACACTTTATGATGCGATCCGCTACAATGATGGCGAAACATCTCGACTGCCCATCACCGACGTCCTTCGGAAAACCTATTTTCCGAATCTGGATCTGGTGCCGGGCGGGATTATGCTCTCGGAATTTGAAACCGAGACACCAACAGCTTTGAGTCGCGGCGAACAACCGGTCTTTTTCAACCGGATCAGGGATTCGTTGCGACAGGTTGAAGATGATTATGACATCGTTCTGATCGACTGCCCGCCCCAGCTTGGCTATCTCACGATGGCGGCGGTTTGTGCCTCGACCTCACTGCTCATGACCATCATTCCTGAGCGTGTCGACCTCGCATCCGCCAGCCAGTTTCTGACCATGGCCTCGGGTATCTTGGAGGTTCTGTATTCCAATGGCGGCATTGGCTCCTATGACAATTTTGCCTATCTGCTGACCCGCTTCGACACAGCCATCAGTACACAACAGGATTTGGCCGAATGGATCAGAGAGTTGCTTGGCGACAGTGTGATCAAAACACCTTTCGTCAAGTCCTCTGCCGTCAGTGAGGCAGGCCTGTCGCAAAAGACGATCTTTGAGGTTGACCTTGCGGGGACAAAGAACCGCAAGACCTATGATCGCGCCTTGGAATCTGTGATCAGCTTTTCAGACGATATTGAAAAGATGATCCAATCTGCTTGGGGAAGAGGGGGTGTCAATGAAACGTGATCTTCTTGCCAAAAGTCTGGCGCAAATGGGGTCCAAAGCCTCCGCGCCAACAGAGACGCCTCCAAAAGCGACTGAAGCTGCGCCTCGGTCGCTCAAAAGCATGTCCGACGTTCTCTCCCAGGTTTCCGCCCAATCCGCACAGGAGGTGGACGTCCATGAGATTGCAGATTCTGAAATTGCCGATCGGTTTGATGTTGCCGAGGGTCTTGAAGATCTGATCGAGTCGATCCGGACATCTGGGCAACAGCTCCCTGCCCTCCTCCGGTATCGGCGTGGAGCCGGACCGCGTTACGAGGTTGTTTATGGCCGGCGCAGAATTGCGGCCTGCCGTGCGCTTGGGATCAAGGTCAAAGCCTACATCAAAGAGATGGACCAGCGCGAGGCGCTTATCTCGCAGGCCTTGGAAAACTCTGCCCGCCTTGAACGGAGCTTTATCGAACAAGCCCTTTTCTCTGTCAAACTCGAAGAACAGGGCTTTACCAGAGCGGAAATTGGCGACGTTCTTGCCGTCGACAAGGGCACCCTCAGCAAACTGATTGGTGTGGCGCGCGATGTTCCGACTGCGATCATCTACAAGATCGGTGCGGCCCATGATGCCGGACGTCGCCCTTGGCTTGAACTCCGCCGACTTGTTAAGATCGAAACCGCTCTCTCTCAAGATGCGGCCCAGTCATTGGTCCCAGATGTCGGGACCCCCGCCGAAAAATTGAACAGCCTCATTGAGAGCCTTCAAGCCGCAGAACGCGCCGCGAAGATTATGCCCGATCCGTCCGCAAAGGCGCCCTCCCCGTCTCTTCTGACCCGATTAAAGGACGCACCCGTCGCGTACCGGGCAAAGGGCAAGCGGCTTGTGATTGAAATCTCTAATACCAAGGATCAGGGCTTTATCGGCTATGTCGAGGCAAATTTGGAACAGCTCTATGATGAGTGGGTGAAAAAGAACCCTTGAATTTGGCAGAGGTCAAAATAGGGTAAGCCTTTGATTTCATTAAGGTTGGCCGTGGCCAACTTTGAGAAAACTAGAAACGAGCAGCAAGGAGGCAGACAAAACCACAAAAAGAAACCCCCCGAAGGCAGTGACGCACTCCAGAGGGTCCCGATTTACTAGCACTCTATTGGTACCCCTAAAAACGAATCTCTGCAACACCGTTTTCGGTGATCGGTATCCTTTTGTCGTCTGAAATTTAATGAAACACGTGCAAGTCACGACCCTTTCGGTCGAGGCACAGCAAATCTGTGCCATTCAACACGCCACGCCCTTTGAGGGAATGGGCGCAATCGAACGCCAACCTTATTTCAAACCGATCACACGGCGCGCACTCATGACCGCGGTCAACACCGTATCCAAAGACCTCGGTCTGCGTGCGGCCTCCGTTGTTGTGGTTGATGCGCTTCTGAGTTGCCTGCCCTGCAAGGATACAAAAACCGGCGTTGATGCACCTATCACCCCGATGACATTGCTCACCGTCTTTGCAGCAAACGACACGCTGTGCTTCCGCGCCAAAGGGATTACCGACCGTCAACTCAGACGCCATTTGGAGCGTTTAGAATCGGTTGGCCTCATTCAACGCAGGGACAGCGCGAACGGCAAGCGGTTCCCAATCCACCGTGGTGGCAAAGTCGTCGGTGCCTTCGGCATCGACCTTTCCCCTCTTCTGGCCCGGTCAGAAGAGTTCCTTATGCTTGCCGAAAAACGGCGTCAGGAGGCCGATGAACTGCGCGGCCTCAAATCGTATATCTATAAACTCCGCTCAGAATGCGTCCTACTTTGCCTCGACGATGAGGTAAGTGCCTTTGTGGAAGGAACGCGCAACATCATGCGGCGGGCTGGGACGACCCTCACGCAAGCACGCGCCATTGTCGCCAAACTCACGGATATTTTGATGGGCACAGCAAAGGAAAATGACACCCCCCTGCCCGCTTCCAACACGGTTCCCACCGAAAATATGCAGGCATCACCAGAAACGCAGCCCTCGGTGCAAACCATCGAAACAGGTAAAACGCCCGCCACAGACGGACAAAACGTCCGTCACAATGAGCCTCCAAAATCATATACAAAAAAAACAACGCATGGCTCGATTTCAAATATTTGGCTGAAACTCGAAACTATCTCTGCATTTTATCCCCAAGTGCCCAAAACAGAACACGACCTTCATCAAGTGATCTTTGATTTTGGGAGACTGCTTAGAATAGGTCCAAACACTTTGGCAAAGGCGATTTCGACGCTAGGCAACATCGGGACATTGATGGCACAAGATCGTATTGCGGCCAAAGCGGATCACATCTCAAACCCAGACGCATATCTTTCAACAATTTTGGAAGGCTCTCTTTGGCCAAGAGTTGGCCATGGCCAACTTTCACATCCTACATAAGAAGCGACATCGCTATGTTACGACTTCGGCACCGTCAGAGGAACCAAAGGATGTCCCATCAATTGCACGAAGACTGCTACTTGAGCTATGTCTCAGCAGCATCAATAAATTGCCCTTTGCCTGTCTTGGCACTGTTTGGCGAATTGAGGGGAGCGCCCCTACAACCCCGCGGCTTTGGTGAGGTTGACGCGGAACCTGTCGCGGCGACGTTGGTAGCGGCGGGTCATTTCAGCCGAGGCATGGCCGAGATGCTTTTGCACATAGCGCTCATCCACGTCCGCCGAACTGGCAAGCCCGGCGCGCAGGGAGTGGCCCGAGAACAGGGCGAGGCGGTCCTTTTCCGGCAGATCAGATCGGATGCCGGCGTCGAGCACCGTTTGCTTGATCAGGCGCGCGACATGTTTATCGCTGAGGCGTGCCTCAATGGCCCGTTTCCCATCGCGCGAGCTGCGCACAAACACCGGCCCGAAATCGATCTTTGCGAAGTGCAGCCACCGTGTCAGAGCGTGAACGGGACAAGTTTGCTCTGATGATCCACGGCCAATCTCGACCTCGCGCCAGCCGGTCTTGGCATTGAGTGTCAGAAGCACACCATCATCAAGAATGTCGATCCAGCCGCCAGAATCCGGCGTGTCGTCCTTGTGAATATCGAGGCTGACGATCTCTGACCGGCGCAGGCCCCCGGCATAGCCCAAGAGCAGGATGGCCCGATCTCGTAGACCTCGCAAGTCGAAGGGCAGGGTGGCGATCATGGCGACAATGTCCTCGGCCAGGATCGCTTCCTTCTGCACCGGCGGTCGCGCGTGCCTGCGTTTGATGCCCGCCAGCACGGTGGCGATGTGGCGGTTTTTGCGATCAAGGGTGAAGCCGCGTTGCGCGTAGTTCCAGACAAGGCCGGACAAGCGGCGGTCGATCGTGCTGACCGACAGGGGCCGGGAAGGGGGCGTAGGAGATGCCAAATCCGCAAGATAAAGTCCGATCATCTCGGGCGAGGGGGGCAGGGGCTCCGCCCCTTTCATCCGGCACCAGCGGGCAAAATGCGCCCAGTCCTTTGCATAGGCCTTCAGCGTGTTGTCCGAGGCCGCAGCGCGGGCATAGTCACGGGCGGTGTCGACCAGCCGGTCGAGCGCGCCGGAGCCCGCCACATGGGTGGGCACATCAATATCCCCAGTCTCGTCTTGTTCGGCCGATGAGTTTGCCTTATACTCCTCATTCATACGCTTACTCCGAGAGGGTCTTATGGGGCGAATCAAAGTCAATCTGACGCTGGATGCGGATGTCGCGGCGACCGCCCGTGCCCTTGGGCTCAATATGTCGCGCCTTGCGGAGGCGGCGATCGTCGAGGCTGCCAAGACCGAGCGGAATCGTTTGTGGCGTGCGGAAAACCAGTCGGCGATCAGCGCCTATGCCGAGGAGGTTGCCAAAGAAGGTTTGCCGCTCGCTGGCTTTAGAAGCTTTTAGGACGGAGATCGCATGGCGCAGTTCGACCTTTACCGCCTCAAGGGCGGGCAGCTTGTCGTGGATCTTCAGACCGACCTGATTGGCATCGATGCGTCGCGGATTGTGGCGCCTTTGCGCGACGCGGGCCGATATGCCGCTTTTCCAGGGCTGACACCGTCTGTTGAGGTGGCCGGGACGGCTTGGATCGTTCGGGTTCAGGAACTGGCTGCTGTTCCGGGATCGGAGCTGCGTGAGCCAGTCGGGTCTCTGGCGGAACATCGCGACGCTTTGAAGCGCGCTCTGGATATCTTGATCGACGGGGTTTAACGCATCCGATCCGGTCGCAACCGGCGCCAGCGCGATGGCATCTCTTTTGCCTTGACCTCTCACGTCGCCCTGAGCATCACAAGAGACAGCAAACGGCGCTGACGTCGATTTTTCCGACTCTGCGTCCATTCTTTTCCCCAAAAACCCGTTCATATTGAGACTGTATCGTAGCGTATTTCCACGTGTCCGATAATGCAAACTTATTGGACATAAAGGGATCGTACAAGCTGGGGCGGTTCTGGCGGAAATATCTGGCAGAAAGCGCCGCCTTGAAGTAGGCTCTCAACATGAAAACCGAACATATCCCTCAACAGCCCAACCACAACACATTACCCCGGATGCCAGCTTGGGTCACCACTGCACATGGCGAAACCCTTGAAGCTGTGGCGTTTTTGTCAGGGGCGGCGCTCAGTCACATGCATCTTGTGTTGATACGCGAAGAGGTGCCCCAAGCCTTGTTGAGGGATCGCCTGGCCCTAAAGGCCGCCGAAGCCTGTATGGCTTTTTCTGGACGGCCCGAACGGGCGGGGGAATTGCGCGACGCCGTGCATCTGCTGCGCCCCGGCGATCTGCCCGGGCCGGCAGGAGAGACCTATCAATGCTGGCGGCGCAGGGTCGAGCGGCCGGTTTCGATGAAGGGGCTGGGCCGTGCGTTGCCTACGCATCCACCAGCACAGATCGCAGGCTGGCTCGACCAGTGCGGCGCGGGGCAGGGCATGCCGGTCGCGCGCGCAGCAACGGTGCTTGAAGCCGTTCTGATGGATGTTCCGCGCGCGGAGGTCTCGGCGCTGATCCTGGCGGACGCGACCCTGGCGCAGGCGCTTGGCTGGACGCATCTGGTGCCGCTGCTGTCTTTGGGGCTGAAGCGTGCCGACCTGTATAAGCGGGGTGAGGCGTTGCGGTTGGCATGCCACCGCGCGGTAACCACTTCGGTCCCCGAGGCTGTGCGCCTGTCCTTGGACCTGACGCGGCGGGTCGCGCAGTTAAAAGCGGTGGCGCCGAAACTGCGCGCCAAAGGGGCGAAGGAGGCGGTCGAGATATTCCTGACCTGCGATGCGGTCGCAGCCTCTGCCTTGCCTTTGCCGGATCGGGCCGCGCGCAGGCTGTGCGACCGGCTGGTTGAATTGGGCGCTGTGCGCGAGTTGACCGGGCGTGACACCTTCCGACTGTACGGGGTGTAAAATGGCAGAGTCAGGGTTTGATCGCGAATTGGCCGACCTGCCGCCCGAGCTGCGCTGGCGCGAATGGATGCGCCGGATCGAGGCGGTGCTGTTTGCCTCGGCCTCGCCGGTGCCGCGCGAGGATCTGGCCCGCGTGGTGGGGCAGGGGGTCTCGGTCGATCTTCTGGTCGAGGACCTCACCGTTGATCTGGAAGGGCGGGCCTTTGAGATTGCGCAGGTCTCCGGAGGCTGGATGTTCCGGACCCGGCCCGCCTACGCGCCCGCGATCCGCGCCGCGGCGGATGTCGGGGATCAGATGCTGGACCTGAGCAAATTCGATATCGCCGTGCTGGCCGCCATCGCCTACCACCAGCCGATCACCCGCGACGGGCTGAAGGACATCTTTGGCAAAGAGATCAGCCGCGAGTTGATCGGGCGACTGCATGCACGCAACCTGATCGGGACTGGGCCAAGGTCCCCGAGGCGCGGTGCGCCCTATACATTTGTGACGACCGAGCAGTTTCTCGTGGCGTTCGGGCTCGAGTCACTCGCAGATCTTCCGGATCGGGAGCAGCTGGAGGATGCGGGGGTGGTGGGGGAGCCGCCCGGCTGACGGCCAGCCCCGATGAAGAGTATAGGCTTGGCAATGGCGGACCCCGGTCGGCGCGGGAGCCTTTTACCCGATTACGCGCTTCCTGCAGAATAAATTCGGACGATCCAGCATGAGCTATGCTTAATTAAAGAATTAGAATAAGGCGCTTTAGTTAAGCAATGCTTTTTGTATGATGTTGGATGGAGGGGCCCGGAGTTCATCTTGCCACGAACAGCGACAGCGTTTTATCGAGTGTCGGGACGCGGTGACGTGGGAACGACAGAGTGAGTCGCGGTGGGCCAAAAGTTCTCGCGCAAGGCTTGCGAACCGGACCAATATGCAGATGGAGGAAACCATGCAATTCACCCGACGTTTTAGCCTTGCCATATTGGTTGGCATTGCCTTGTCGCCCGCAGCAACACTGGCCGAAGAACTGGCCGAAGAGGGTTTTCCCAGCCGACCGATTACGTTCGTGGTCCCCTACGGCGCAGGTGGAACCACCGACATTTCTGCTCGTCAGATGGCAACGATGGCTGAAAAATTGCTCGGCCAGCCCATCGTTGTCGAGAACCAGCCCGGCGCGAGCGGTACCAATGCGATGCGTGCGGTCGCCTCAGCGGATGCCGATGGCTATACCCTGATCGCTACCACGTCGTCGCCGTCCTTTGTGACGCCCGCCCTCCGGGACGTGGGTTATGATCCACTTTCCGACTTCACAACCATCTTGAACTATTCTGGTCCGTTCCATGGTGTCCTCGTGCCAGCCGACTCGCCCTATCAGACCCTCGACGAGATGATTGAAGCAGCCAAGAGTGGAGCGGTAACATACGGGACCGCCGGGGCAATGGGCGGTGCTCATTTGGCATTTGCTTCTATTGCGGCGGAGATGGGGGGAAATCTTCAGCACGTGCCATTTGACGGCGCGTCGAAGGCGACGGCTGCGGTGCTGGGTGGTCACGTCGATGCAGCGCTTGTGCCCGCCTATCGAGACCTTGTGCTGGACGGCCAACTGCGGCTCTTAGGTGTTCTGGACGGCACCAACGACCCGGACTTCCCCAATGCGCCGACTCTGAAGGACGCTGGCTACAACGCCGAGTTCCCCTCGATCGTTGGCATCATGGCACCGGCCGGTCTGGACGCCGCAATCCGCGACAAACTGGAAGCAACCTTCACAGAAGTTGCATCGTCCGATGAGTTCAAGACCTTCATGACTGAGCTTAGCCAGCCTGTGCGGATCATGACCGGCACCGAGTTGACTGCGACGATCGAAGAAAACCTGAACGCCTACCGAGAGATCGCCAAGTCCATGGGTCAGTCGAATTGACCGTAACAACGAACCCGGGCGGAGCATTCCGCCCGGGATTCCGTACACTAACCTGTCTGGTGTTGCTGGCCGGTTCTCTGGCAGGGCTGTACCTTCTAGACAGGCAGATCGAGGTCTTTGGATTCGGTGCTCAGGGACCGGATGCGCGGACTCTGCCGCGCATTGTGCTTTGGGTGCTCACGGCGGCGCTGCTAGCACGCCTCGCCGTGAGCTGGCGGACGCCGGACGTCTATGCCGGCCCGCCGCGCCGGGTTCTGCGCGTGCTGATCGTGATCGCGACCACCATCGCCGCGCTTTGGTTGATGCCGCGTTTCGGGTTCTTTCCCGGAGCGGTCGTGGCGGGAATTTCCGTGACGCTGTCGCTCGGCGAAAGGCGCCTTCTGCTGGTTGTTGGCGTTCCGCTGATCCTGGCCGCCGCCGTCTTCCTTGGCGGTCGGAACGGGCTGAACATACCGCTGCCGTGAGACTCATCGACACGGCCTGACAACAAGGATCACTTGCATTGCTCTTCGACGCCTTTCTTGAATTGATGGACATCTGGGTCCTGACCGCGGCTGTTGTGGGTATCGTGTCCGGCATCATCATCGGAGCGATTCCCGGACTCGGCCCCACGATGGCAATTGCCCTGTTGATCCCAGTCACATTTTCGATGGAACCGATCCCAGCGATCATCCTGCTTCTTGGTGTCTACCAAGGTGCAATTTTCGGCGGGTCTATCTCTGCCGTGCTACTCAATGTACCAGGCACGCCGTCATCTGCCGCGACCGCGGTCGACGGTTTCGCCATGGCGCGGCGCGGCGAAGGGGGCCGTGCCTTGCGCATCGCGCTTTATTCCAGTGTCTTCGGAAATGTTTTTAGTTGCATCGTCTTGATAGCCCTGGCCGAACCGCTGGCCCGCTTTGCTCTCGACTTCGGGCCGGCCGAGATGACCATGCTGATACTGTTCGCGCTTTTGGTGATTACCCTGTTCGGCGGCGGGTCGCGGCTCAATGCGCTGATCATGGTGCTTGTGGGCATCTGTGCGGGCATCGTAGGGCTAGATCCAATCAGCGGTACGCCGCGCTTTACCTTTGGGTCGTTTGCGTTCGAGAACGGGTTCCAGTTGATCCCCGTCCTGATCGGACTCTTCGCGGTTTCCGAAGTGCTGCTTCAGGTCTTCGAGCGCGAGCCGGTCGCAACCGATGCCGAGATGCCCGAACTGCAAAGTTCGGCCGTGCGCCTGGTTGAACTTTGGCGAATGCGGGCGACGCTGTTGCTATCCTCAGTGATCGGCACTTTCGTCGGCATCCTTCCCGGGATTGGTTCGACGGTACCAGCCTTCATGAGCTACAATCTCGCACGATCGCGATCCTTGGAAAGCGAGACCTTCGGAAAGGGCGCGCCGGAAGGCGTTGCTGCGCCGGAAGCCGCCAACAATGCCGTCACCGGCGGAGCGTTGGTGCCGACCCTTGCCCTTGGTATTCCCGGCGATGCGGTGACCGCCGTCATCTTGGGCGCTTTCATGTTGCATGGGTTGGCGCCCGGCCCGTTCCTGTTCCGCGACCACGGGCTTGAGGTTTATGCGATCTTCGAGGCATTATTGCTTTCCTCCATTCCCACAGTGATCCTGGGCCTTTTGTTTTTTCGTGTGGCAATTCACGTCACCCGGATCAAGCCGAAGCACCTTTTGCCTGCAATCACTATCCTCGCGATTTTTGGGGCGTTTTCCGTCAATAACAACCTGTTCGATGTCTGGGTGATGCTGGGTGCGGGTGTTTTCGGGTTTATGTTCCAACGTGGCGGTTTTCCGCTTCCGCCACTGCTGATCGGCTTGATCCTCGGGCTGCCATTCGAGCAAAGCCTGCGGCAGGCGCTGCTTACCAGCGGCGGCAGCTTTGAAATCTTTGTCCACTCGCCCATCACCGTTGGCCTGCTGGCACTGATCGTGATCAGCGTGGCGATCAGCGTATTTCTGGCCTTGAGGACGTCGCGCAATGCATGAAATCTGTGACTGCCACCTGCATTCCTTTTCCAAGAGCGACAGCCCGCCGGCCGGGGCCTACGTGCCGCCGCCGCTCGACATCGTCGATTACGCGGCAAAGGCTTTGCCTCTGGGGATTGTCCGCGCGGTCGTCGTTCAGGCGTCAGTCGATGGGACAGACAACAGCCGGCTGGTCGACGCCCTGGCCACCGAAGCGCCGCTTCAGCTCCGTGGCGTCGCGACCATCGACCCCGAGACTGCCGACCTGCCGGCGCTGCATGCTGCGGGCGTACGCGCCATACGGATTCAGGACCGCGCCCGCCTTGGCGATAGCGCGCTGCAACACCTGCCGGAGATGGCCAGCTCTGCTGCATCGATCGGGTGGCATCTGGAGATCAACACCGAGCCGCGCAGTTTTGCCGCAATTGCGGGCCTGATGCCTACCTTGCCCGAAGGGATGGTGCTGATCCTTGACCATATCGGTCACGTCGATCCTCTGGACGCCGCCACGCAACAGCCGTTGTTCCGGTTGATGGACGGCGGGCGCGTCTGGGTCAAGCTCTCGCCGACGCGGGTCAGCAAGCGGGTAGGCACCTACGAGGACTTGGCCGAACTGGTATCACGGATCGGACAGGACTACCCTAACCAATGCATTTGGGGAAGCGATTGGCCGCATGTAATGACGTCGACGCCGCTTCCGGAAATTCCCCCGATGCTGGACCTCTGCCGCGCAGCGCTGAGTTCAGAACAATTCCATCGCTGTATGTGGTTGAACCCAGAACGGCTCTATGGCTTCTGAAACATGTTACTGACGCTCAATGATTTCGAACATGCTGCGCGTCGCCACCTTCCGCGGCCATTGTTCGGATACATCGCGGGCGCGGCGGAAACCGGAGCTGCTGAAGCCGACAACCGAGCGGCCCTGGACGCTTACAGGTTGATCCCCTCGGTGTTGCGCGGCGTGCAAGGGCGGACACCGCTGTCCTTGCCAACCGTGAAAACAACCTGCGCGCTGGGTTCTCGACTCCGCTTCGCTTCACGCCAAGATTATTGTGGGATTTCGCGGTCCGTCCAAGCTGGGCCCTGGGCACTTTTCTGGCCACAGTGTTCCGGTACGGCATGCCGCATTTCGAGAACTCCTTTGCCGAACGCGGCGCACCCATTGTCTCGAAAAAGGCTGCGCGGGATTTCGGGCGCAAGGATCATCTGAACTGGGAGCATTTGCGCCACATCCGGGACATCTGGCCTGGCAAGCTGCTGTTGAAAGGCGTCGTCGCGCCAGCGGATTTGACCACGGCGCGCGAGATCGGCTGTGACGGCGTCATCCTTTCGAACCACGGTGGGAGACAACTTGACCATGCAGTTTCACCCCCAAGGTTGCTGCGTGAAGCGAAAAACAGGGCTGGCGATATGGCAGTCATCGTCGATGGCGGAATGCGACGTGCGACGTGGTGCGGATGTCATCAAGGCACGCGCGCTTGGTGCCAACATGGTGTTGGTCGGACGTCCATTTCTCTACGCGGCCTCGGTCGGCGGCGAGGCGATGGTATCTCGCGCTGCAGAAATCCTACAAAGCGAAATCCATCGCAACATCGGCCTTCTTGGATTGCACTCAGTCGACGACATCACCGATGAGGTTCTCTTTTCTCTGGCACCGATAAGATGACCGCAAGCTAGAGCCAGCCCGAAAACATCGGTGCACCGGAGATTCCCAGCTCTGGCGCGAACTCGGCTTTCAGGATGCTGCCGCTATCCGATTCCGTGATGAACAGGGTCCGCCCGTCCGGGCCACCGAAGGCGCAATTTGTCGTGCCCAACCCCTGCGGCGACCGCACCACGGCAATCGGACGCCCCAACACGTCGTGCACCCAGATCAAGCCCATACCCGTCTGGCAGACGACGACACCACCTTGATCGGTCAGAGCGAGCCCGTCCGGCCCGGCGCGTCCGCCGGAGAATTGTATGAAAAGACCAGCCTTGTTCACCCGCCCGCTGGGCGACAGGGGTAGACGCCACACGGCATTGGCGCGGGTGACGGCCAGGAACAGCATGTGTTCGTTCAGGTCCAGCACCAGCCCGTTGGGGCTTGGAACCTTGTCGATCAGGCAGGTCAGCGCGCCGGTATCAATCTGCCACCGGTAGACGCGTCCGGTCGGATCTTGCAGCCCGGTCTGGCCCTGATCGGTGAAATACAGCGCGCCGTCGTGTCCGAAATGTAGGTCGTTGCAACCCTTGAATCCTTCGGTGTCGCAATCACGCAGAGCATGCGTGACCTCCCCTTTGTCTGGGTCCAGCTGCATGATTCCGTTCTGGAAATCCGCGATGAAGATGCGGCCGTCGGCGTGGATCTTCAGCCCGTTGGGCTGACCGTCGTATTCCGCGATCTGGCCCACCTCGCCCGAAGACGTCACCCGGAAAACGCGACCGAAGGGGATGTCGACGAAATAGAGATTGCCCTGTCGGTCGAAGGACGGCCCTTCGATAAAGCTGTCAACGGCCTGACCGCGGCGATTGCGGTCGGCCCAATAGGACGTCACTCCGGGTCGGCGCAGCGCAACCGGCAGTTCTGCGAAGACCTCGGCATCAATGACGACAGGTTCAGGAAAGGGATAGGTCATGGTGTCATCCGAAAGTAAAGGTGGGCAGGAACAAAGCGATCTGCGGGAAGGTGATCAGCAACAGTATGAAGCCCAGAATGATCACAAAGAACGGCAGGGTTCCCATGATCACGTCCTCCACCTTCACCTTGTCCGACGAACTGGCAACAACAAAGAGAATAACGCCGAGCGGCGGCGTAAGCTGACCAAGTTCGACGAGGATCACCACAAAGACACCAAACCAGATCGGATCGACATCAAGCGCAATCAACGCTGGAAAGATGACCGGAACGATGATCGCGATCATGCCGAGACCTTCCATGAAACATCCGAGGATGGCGAATACGACCATGACAATCAACAGGAAGGCGAGGCGTGAGACTTGCGCATCCTCAAGGGCAGCGACAAGATCCTCGCCCACGCCGGAAAGCGCGGTGGCATAGGCGAAGATCATCGAGGTGAAGACGATGAAGAGGATGTTTCCGCTCATACTCGCGGTACGCGACAGCGCATTCACGATCAGTTTCCAAGACAGCTTGCGATAGAGTGCAGCGATCAGGATCGCACCGACAGTGCCGATGGCACCCGCTTCGGTTGGCGTGGCAAAACCCCCGTAAATGCTGCCCAACACGATGACGATGAGCATGAGGAACGGCACGATATCCAGCAGCGCGAGACCAAGTTCGGCCGGTGTGGCGCGACGTGTGTCGCGCGGCGCGAGTGCGGGGTTGTTCCAGACCCGCAGCATGATGAAACCCATGTAGCACAGTGCCAACAGGATGCCAGGAATGAGACCGGCGGCGAACAGACGCGCGATCGAGGTCTCGGTGAAGGTGGCATAGATGATCATGGTGATCGACGGGGGGATCAGGATGCCCAGCGTCCCGCCCGCCGCAAGTGAACCGGCCGTCAGGCGCAGGTTATAGCCGCGTGAGGCCAGTTCAGGCAGTGCCACCGTCGACATGGCGGCGGCAGTCGGTGCGCTGCCGCCAGAGATCGCGGCAAAGATACCACTTCCGGCGATATTCGTGTGCAGCAGCCCACCTGGAAGACGCCGCATGAAGGGGGCCACTCCGTTATAAAGCCGCGTGGACAAGCCCGAGCCCAACAGGATCTCGGCCATCAGCACAAAAAGAGGAATTGCCGCCAGTGTAAAGCTGTTGGACGCGCCCCAACTGACGATCCCGAGCGCCTTGAAGCCACCAAAGCCTTTCAGCAGCCAGATATAGAACATCCCGGCACCAGCGACGGCAAACTGGACCCAGAGACCGCCAACGATGAGGCCGATCAGCAGGCCAAATGCGAGAATTGCTTCCATCAGAATCAGTCCTTAAATCTGTCGAACGTGAGCAGAAATTTCTCGCAAATGAACACGCCGATCATCGCAAACCCCAATGGCATCAGCATCTGCGGGATCCAGAGCGGTGTGCGCAGCACGGTCGGTGCGAACTTTTCACGCACCAGAGAGCTGAGCATCAGGTCCTTGGCCTTCCAGGCGAGGACAACGCAGATGATCAGTGCAAATGCCGCAAATACGCGGGTCAGCCAGATGCGGGCGCTTTCAGAGAGGGCGTCAAAGACAAAATGCACATGAAACAGCGATCCCTGCCGAAGGGCGAGCGATGCGCCAAAGAACGTCAGCATGACGACTGCGTAGCCGGTCAGTTCCTCAGCAAAACCTAGGGAGTAGTTGAAGGCCCCGCGCAGGAATGCCTCGCCGCAGACAAGCGTGACCAAGGCGATCAGAACCGCACCGGTGGCAAGGCGGGTCAGTCTCTCTGTCGCTTCGAAAATGGGACCGGCTGATGCCGGTCCCTGATCGTATTGCTCCTGCATGTCACTTACCGATCACGTTGCGGACGGTCTGAAGCGCGGCTTCGTATTCCGGGCCGTTCTCATTTGCCCAGGCCTCCCAGAAGGGCGCCAGTTTGACGCGTGCAGCCTCTGCATCGCCTGCCGCCGCGTTCACAATCGTCATACCTGCCGCGGCTTGCGACGTCATCTGGACACCTTCGTCTTCGGTGAAGGCCGCTGTGGTCGCCGGACCTTCTTCGGCGACGATGGCGCGCAATTTGGCCTGCGTGTCCGCACTCAGTGCGTCGAATGCGCCCGCGTTGGCGATGATCATCGAGTTGCCGTAGTTCACTGCGAAACGGTAATTGTGGGGCAGGAATTCATGCCAGTTCTTGGCCCCACCGGCCGACGCCGTCAGCACGCCCTCGATCACGCCACGTTCCAGAGACGTCGGAACTTCGCTTCCGGCAAGCGTAATCGCTGCGCCGCCGAACTCCTCAATGAACCGTCCCTGCTCAGGCGAGGTTACACGGATCTTGTGTCCTTCGAGATCGTCAAGGCTGTCGATCTCGAAAGTGGTGAAAATCGTCTGCTCCGGATAGCGGTAGTGCCCAAGCAAGACCACGCCCTGCGCCGCGAAAGCTTCGACCAAAGCCGGTTCCATCGCCGCATAGGCCTTGGCCCATTCCTCATCGTTCTCGATCAGCATCGGTAGGTTCAGGACCCGCGCGAGCGGCACATTTCCCGAAAAAAAGAAGTCAGCGGCAAAATCGACAACGCCGTCACCGACAGCCTGCGTGATGTCCGACGACGCGATTTGAAGCGTCTTGCCAAGGTGCAACTGAATCGTCAGGTCGCCTGCAGTTTCTTCCACAACGCGCTCGGCAATCCGGTTCATGCCCTTCACTGCCGCAGTCGTCGACACCGAAGAATAAGTATAGGCGGTCCATTCCTCGGCCTGTGCCGCAGTGGCGGACGCCACGACGAGTGCGATTGCACCCAGTGCATTAAGTTTCAACATGTTTCTCCTCCTATTGCACCCTCACGGGATGCCATTGTTTTCCTGCAAATGTAGGGATTGCGATTGAAATGGAACGTGTCACGCGCCCTCCAGCCCTCTAGTTCCAGGGCGTTTCTTCCCAGATTTTGCGGGCGACCTCGTCCTGCGCCTTGGCGACCTCGGCGTAGGCATTTCCGGCGCTGAAGGCGATCGGGTTACCTTGGTCCGCCATCATGGTCTGGAACTCGGCATTGGCGTTTACCGCACTCAAGGCATCCCGCAGCGTTGCGGCGATTTCCGGATCGAGACCCGCAGGCGCGACGACGCCGCGCAGTGAGGACATCGTTACATTGAGGCCCAGCTCTTTTGCCGTAGGAACCTCGGAGCGGAACGCCGATCTTTCACCCGAAAGTACGGCCAGAACACGCATTTCATCCTGAAAACCGATGGTCTGGCTGAGGGTCATTGTGCCGACCGCCACATGTCCGCCCATCAGGGCCGTTCGCGCAAGAGCCGCTCCCTTGAAGGGCACGAGCGTGAACTCGGCACCTGACGAGGCGCTGATCATGTTGGCGGAGAAGTGATCATTTCCGCCCAGCGACGACAGGCCCACCGTGATGGCACCCGGTGCCTCCTTGGCGCTTGCAAGAAGGGCTTCGAGCGACTCGAAGTTCGAAGATGTGCTGACCATGAGAGTGTTGGGGTCGTCCACGAAGTTGGCCAGGTAGGTAAAGCTGTCCACGTCATAGCTGGCATCGCGGTCGTTGGTCAGGGCCAGGGCCGCCGGCAGGTTGAAGATACCGATCGTGTAGCCATCGGGTGCAGCCGTGGCGATTTCCGTGAACCCGATCTGGCCGCCGGCGCCCGGAACATTCTTGACCACAACTGACGCCCCGTCGCCCAATTCCGCCTTAAGGAATTGGGCGACAGTGCGCGCCAGTACATCGCTTCCGCCTCCGGCAGAATAGCTCACGATCAGCTTGATCGGTTTCTCGGGGTATTCGGCAAGCGCCGGCAATGCCGACAGGCCCAATGCGAATATTGCCGCGATAGTCTGTTTCATGACTGTGTCCTCCCAGTGTCATTCCAGAAAAGTTGTTCTTCGACCCCATAAGCGCGAGCAGCCGATCGCCAGAACACGTCATGCCGTTCGTCGTCGGTCAGGGGTTCCGAAAGCCGCTTGAAGGCATTCCACAGGGCGCGGTAGCCGAATTGCCCCTTGTCCACCGGGAAGTTGCTTTCAAACATTGCGCGCCGAGTGCCGAACAGATCGAGACAGGTTTCGACCCAAGGCGCCCAGTCCGTCGCCATCCGGCTGGAATGCGGCGGAAGGGGATCGTCGGCATAGTCGTAGCCCATGACCGACAGCCCGAAGCCGCCAATCTTGATCCGCGTATTGGGCAACTCGGCGAGGCGCGCCAGAGCGCTGCGCCACTGCTGGAAGTGTTCCGGATCGCCACGCAGATATGGACCAACACCCAAGGGGCCGCCGCAATGGTCGAGTATCACAGTCAGGTCCGGGAGGGCGTGGGCCAGTGCGTGAACCTCGTGCAGTTGGGTGTGATAGGCCCAGATATCCATCGACAGGTTTCGGGAGGCGACGGCGCGTGCTCCATCGCGGAACGCTGCACATCTCAACAAGCCGTCCGGTGCCGGATTTGGATTGGACCGCACCGCCGGATCCGCATGATAGGCGGTCGTGTTCCGGATTCCCTTTAGACGCCCAACACCCGCCTCAATCAACGCATCGAGAACGGGGCCGACCGCATCGCCTAGCTGAAGATCGGCAAACCCCACGATACCGATCGGATGATTGGGCGTGTCGTGCCCCCAATCCAGGATAGTCTCGATTTCACCCAATGGCCGCATCTCGTCCGGGCCATTGCCGCGGTAGCCAGTGCGACACTGAACGTAGAGACTGGCCCGCACGTCATGCCCGTCGGACATGTCTTTCATCAACTCCGCTGCCCGGTACCGGTTTCCCGGCCGGTCCCAGAGATGGTGATGCGCGTCGAAGATCGGCTGTTCGGGGGCCAGAACCTCTTCGCAGCCCTGTGCGAGCCAAGCTTCGCGTATGTCGAGATGAGGGCTGCGAAGGGTCAAGGCTTACTCCTCCATGCCGATCTTGGAGCCAAGCTCTGCCTTGAGCCGCTTGTTGACATAGCGGCGCTTGATCAGCGGGCCGACGATGACCGCGATGGTCAGCGCGACGATGACAAGGCTGGTGACATTTTGGAACAGGATCGTCCAGTCGCCGCGCCCGATCCGCAGGGCAAGCCGCAGGTTTTCCTCGGCAAAGGCGCCAAGGATCAGGCCCAGCACCACCGGCGGCAGTGGGAACTTCAGCTTGTCCATGACATAGCCGATCGCCCCGAAGCCCAGCATCAGGTAGACGTCGAACATCCGACCGTGGATCGAGTAGACCCCAATCAGCATCAGCACGATGATGACCGAGCCCAAAAGCGGACGCGGCAGGTTCAGCAGGCGTGCAAAGCTGTTGGTGGCCAGCGAACCGCCAAGGAAGACCAGCAGGATCGCGCCGAACAGGAACTGCCACATGAAGCCAAAGACGACGTCGGGATTCTCGCGGAACAGCATCGGGCCCGGTTGAAGCCCGTGGATCATCAAGCCGCCCAACATCACAGCCGCGACAGCCGTCCCGGGGATGCCCAACGTCAGTGCAGGGATCAGAGCCGAAGCGGTGTCGGCGTTGTTGGCAACTTCGGCTGCCGCGACCCCTTCGGGCTCGCCATTGCCCCAGCTTTCGGGCGTCTTAGAGGCGCGGCGGGCTTCATTGTAGGACATGAACGCCGCCATCGAGCCGCCCGCACCGGGAAGGATACCGATCCAGATGCCGATCAGCGAGCCACGGATCCAGGTCTTCCAGAACCGGCCCATGCGCGGCAGGGTGCGCCAGATCGGCTCGGTGCCCAACTTGTTCGCGTCCGTTTCGGTTTTGAGCGGCGTTTCCAGCAAGTCAATGACAGGCGGCAACGCGTAGAGACCCACCAGCAGAATTACGATGCTGATGCCGTCCAGCATTTCAAGCTGACCGAAGGTGTATCGATCGGTGCCAAAGATCGGGTCGGCCCCGATCACAGACACAAATACTCCGAAACAGGCGCTTATCAGACCTTTGACCGGGCTTCCGCCAAGTAGAAAGATGATGGAGGCGAGGCCGAAGATGGCCACCCAGAACACTTCAGAGGGGCCGAAGAGCAGCGTCACTTGCGACAGCGGCGGCGCGAGCAGCATCAGTGCGAAAGCGCTGGCGATGCCGCCGATAGACGAGGAGACGACAGCGACCTGCAGCGCGAACCCGCCTTCGCCCTTCTGGGCCATCGGGTAGCCATCAAAGGTGGTGGCGACCGCTGCGGGGGTGCCGGGGATGCGCAAAAGCACGGCGGGAATGGCACCGCCGTACATGGCGCCGTTGTAAATGCCGGCCATCAGGCCCAGAGCGACCAGTGGTTCCAGCCCGAACGTGAAGGGCACGAGGACAGAAATCGCCATGGTTGCGCTCAGCCCAGGCATCGCGCCAACGACGATCCCGGCGATTACGCCGATGATGACGGCCGCGAAATTTGCGAGGCTAAGGACCTCGGGCAGGGCGTTCAGAAGATCGGAATACATGTTGACCTCATTTTTCCCAGAGACGACCGGACGGGAATTCCTGAGACATCCCGAAGTCGAAGATCAGCCAGATCGAACCGACCACGACCAGCGTGGCGGCGGCAAGGCCGAGCGGGTGACGAAATCCGAATACCCAGGCCACGAGCGGGATCGAGATGACGGTACTGGCGTAAAAGCCGACGAAATCGGTGGCGAGCGCGTAGGCAACAACCAGCAAGAAGGCGCCGGCCACCCGTTTCGGGGCCTGCGTCATCGGTTTTGCCTCTTCGTTGGCGGCTGCCTTGCGTTGATCCGAAAGCAGCAGCAGGATCGACAGCCCGATCAACCCTATCAGCATGGCTGCGGGCAGAAGGGCGGACATTGCACGCATTCCGAAAGTCGGGACAAGGAGCGCCGCTGAGATGGCGATGATGCCGACTGCGGTCAGCGTTTCAGGCCGAAGCAATCGATTGTTCTGGGGTTTGGACATAACTCCGGCTCCTGATTGGGTAAGGGAAGGGCGCAGGAGATATCCCCCGCGCCCGCGTGGATCAATTCCAGGGCGTGGTTTCCCAGACACCCTTGGCAAGATCGTAGAGGCTTGCGGTAAGCGCCTTGAATTCGGCACCTGTCACCACTTCGACCGGATTGGCGGTCGCCGCCATGGCCGCTTGGAATTCCTCATCACCGGCAAGCTGACCGAAAGCGTCGACCAGCTTTGCCTCGACCTCTGCGGGCAGACCGGCGGGCGCCACGAAGCCGCGCATCGAGCCGTTCAGCAGGTCAAGCCCCTGCTCCTTGAAAGTGGGCAGATCGGGCGCGAAAGGTGACCGCTCGGCCTGGGCGACGCCGAGGACGTTCAGCTCTTCCTGAAATTCGGCGACCTCGGAGATGTTGAGGATGCCCATGGCGACGTGCCCACCCATCAGCGCCGTGCGCGCCGGGGCCGAACCCGAGAACGGAACGATGGTGAATTCCGCCCCGGTCAGCTGCTGCAACTTGATCAGCATGAAGTGGTCGTCTCCACCAAGGCTCGACATGCCCACAGTGACAGCACCGGGATTGGCCGTGGCTTCGGCGATTAGCTTCTCGAGCGTATCGAGATCACCGCGCTTGGAGGTCACGATCACGTTGGGATCGTTCACGACGTTGGCGAGGTAAGTGAAACTGTCGACATCATAGGCAGATTTGCGGTCGATGGTACGCGCCATCATGCCAGGCAGGTTGAAGGTGCCGATGGTGTAGCCATCGGGGTCGGCACCCGCGGTCTCGGTGATGCCGATCTGGCCGCTTGCGCCGGGCACGTTCTTGACCACGAGGCTCGCGCCTTCGCCCAGATACTTTTCTATGAAGGGTGTCGCGGTGCGGGCCATCACATCGGTGCCGCCGCCGGCGTCGAAACCGACGATGATTTGGATCGGTTTCTCGGGGTAGTCCGCAAGGGCGGCACCTGCGGACAGGATTATTGCGCCAACGAGTGCGGTCTTCTGGATCAGTTTCAGCATGGGTATCCTCCTGTTCATGCTATTGGTCAGTCTTCAGGGAAGGCGCAGCCGAGCTTTTTCAGCGCGGCATCCACCCATGCCCGGTCGTTCGTGCCCTCAGCAATTGCCTGCATCTGGCGGGTTTCCGCCTCGAGCTTGGCTTGTGCCTTGCGAAGGATCTCTTCGGCTTCGGCGGTTGGAATGCAGAGCACGCCGTCGCCGTCACCGATTACGATGTCGCCGGGATGGACAACCATGCCATCGATACTGACCGGCACGTTGATTTCGCCGGGGCCATCCTTGTAGGGGCCGCGGTGTGTAACACCGGCAGCAAACACCGGATGGTTTGTCTCACGGATCGCATCGGCATCGCGGATCGCGCCGTTAAAAACCAGACCCGCCACGCCGCGCTTGATCGCATAGGCCAGCATCATTTCGCCAAAGAGCGCATTTGTGGTGTCGCCGCCGGCATCGACCACGATGACGTCGCCGGGTCCGGCCATGTCGATCGCCTTATGCAGCATCAAGTTGTCGCCCGGTCGCGCCTTGACCGTAAGCGCCACACCGGCCATTGGGCCTGCGGCATGCATGGGCCGGATGCGCGACCCGGCCGCCGTCATGCGCGACATGCTGTCCGAAACATTGGCCACCGGCAGCTTGGCGAAGGCGTCAACTTGTGCCTTTGGCGCAACCTGTGTGCGGTTTAGAATGCGAAATCCGATAGTCATGGTCTGTCCTCTACTTTTTTCGGAGCGGCCTTTGCGGCGTCCAAGAGCTTGCGGTTGGCGATGCGTTCAGCCGGCAGCGGATTGCCTGCGAGCAGATCGAGGATGCCCTTCACCGCTTCGACCCCCACACGGGCGTTTGCCTGACGTGTGACACCGCCGATATGGGGGGTCATCACGATGTTCGGCTCTGCGAAATACGGATGATCGGCGGAGGGCGGCTCTACGGCGAATGTGTCAAGCCCCGCGCCCGCGAGATGCCCCGACTGAACCGCTTTCAGAAGCGCCACTTCGTCAATCAGCCCCCCGCGTGCGGTATTCACCACATAGGACCTTGCCGGCATGCGCGCGATCGCTCCAGCATTCAAAATCTGGCGTGTCTGGTCGTTCAACGGGCAATGCAGGCTCAGGACGTTCGAACGTTCAAGCAGCTCCTCGAAACTGGCGCAACGCGTTGCCGATTGGGCCGCAAAGGCCGCATCCGGCGCAAAGGGATCATAGCCGGCAATGTTCAAGCCCAGCCCCCGCGCCATGCGTCCTGTCGCCTGCGCAATTGCGCCCATCCCCATGAGGCCAAGCGTTGCTCCCGCGAGTTCGTGGCCAGCGAATCCCGGCTTTTCCCAGCGACCCGCACGCAGCCCTGAATCCAGCGGCAAAATGCGTTTCACTGTTGCCAGCATCAGCGCGATCGCATGTTCCGCCACCGAAACCGCATTGGCGCCGGTAGCAACCAGCACCGGGATGCTACGTTCGGCCGCAGCAGCAAGATCGATATTGTCTACACCCACGCCGTGTTTGGAGATCACGCGCAACTGTGGCGCGCGATCCATGACACTGCCATCGATCCGCCCCATACGCGAGACAATCCCCACAGCGCCGGTGCGGTCCATGTAGTCGGAAATCACTGCGCTGTCGGCATAGGGAGGCGTGTGTACGGCCTCGTAACCGTGTTCAGTCAACAGGCGGGTAGCGCTCGGATCCAGATCGGGGCCGGTCACGAGAATGGTCTTGCTCATCGCAAAAAATCTCCGATGTGCGTCCGAGATTGAGACGCACTTATTGGGGTTTCGGTTTTGGTATGGCCACGATCCATCTCCCAAAAGATCGCAGCAGTCCTCCTGCTCTGAGTTACTTAACAGACAGAACATCTTTACAAAAACGCGTAATTCTGGTTATTAAGTTAAGAAAATCTGGATTTATAATGGACACACGACAGCTTCGAACACTTCTCGCCATCGCGAGCCATGGCACCTTCGCGCAAGCTGCGGATATCGTCGGATTGACTCCCTCCGCCGTCAGCCAACAGATCAACGCCCTTGAGCAGGAACTGCGGACAACGCTTTTTGACCGCTCTTCGAGGCCGCCAAGGCCGACACCCCATGGGATGCAAGTCATTGAGGTTGCAAGAGCAATCCTGCAACTTGAGGAAGACACCAAGTCCAGCCTGCGCGGCGACCAGATTGCCGGAACGCTGATGCTGGGATCGGTTCGCTCCAGTGCTTTGAATCTTCTGCCAAAAGCCATCGTGCAGATGCGCAACCAGTATCCCTTGCTGAAAACGAACCTTCGCGTGTCGCTGTCATCCACGCTGATCGCAGATGTCGCAGCGGGTCGGCTTGACGCTGCCGTCGTCGCGGAACACGTCGGTTTCCCGAACGCCTTGCGCTGGAGTCCGTTCCTGCGCGAACCACTTTGGCTGATCGCACCAAAGGGAACGCGATCATCCGATTCGATACATTTGCTGAACACCAGCCCCTATGTACGGTTCCGAAGCACGGTTCCGCTTGCAAACCTCATTGACACGGAAATCTCGCGGCTTGGCTGTGTCACGCAAGACATCGCGGAGATCGACACGATTGGCGCAATAGTGACCTGCGTCCGACAGGGTCTTGGCGTCTCGGTCGTCCCGCATGTTGCGCTGCAAGAACCCGAAGACCTGGAATTGGTTCGATTGCCCTTTGGACAGCCCCAGATCAATCGGCAGATCGGTATCGTGGAGCGAACTGTGTCACCACGAGGAGAAATCATTGCCCGCCTGCATTCGGTCCTCGCAGATTTGTGCAGAGCGCATGGCGTTGAGCGCAAGCGGGATTGAAATGGTTTTGTGGCTACGGCAGGACGTAGTCCTTTCTCGCTACCCTTAGAGCATTTCAAATAGCGGCTATTCGAGTATAACCTAAGCTGTCAGAACTGGAGAAGACCAGGGCCTGTTGACGTTCACTTCAGGTGAATGATGGCGCGCCGCGCGGGAGATGAAAGCGTTGAAACTTTCGTCGGTTTTGCAGCAGCGCATTGCGATCCTTCTGTATTCTTTCAGCTTTCCAAAGAAGTTCTCGATCAGGTGCCGCCATTTGTAAGTGTCGATATGTTGATGCTCGAGTTTGGATGGCGAGGGTGTTGGATCATCTTTTTGCCACGCGAAAAAATGCGACGCGAATTGATTGATCTTGAAGACTATTCGCCAGAACCAAAGGTTTCGTCATAGATACGTTCAATCCGCGCCGCTTCATCGTCGGACAAAGCTCGAAATTCATTCTCCCTTGCACGGCGGGAGAGGTTTTCGCCGTTCTGCTGTAGGAAGCGGAACAGTAGGTCGATGGTGCGTTCGGGCATGTCGACAATGTCTTCGACCTGGCCTCGGAACGCATCGTAGTTTCGCAGGAATGCCGTCTCGGACGGCAGGTCTTCTTCGATTGTTTTTTGCACGCATGAATAAAGAAATTCTGCGTGCGGGGTCGCGTCGAAGAAGCGGTAGAAATCACCCGTGTCATTCAAGACAGAGACGTTGAATTTCTCCGTCGGCTCCCACGCGATCAGCGGCAGCAGCCGTGTGGAATAGCTTTCAAGGACCGTTCTGTACTCATCGATGCGCTCAAAGATCGCGGCGGCCACCGGGAAGACCACGCCGGGCGGGTTGAAGCCGCGTTCCGCCAAAACATGATGAATCAGGTAGCGGTGCAGTCGGCCGTTGCCGTCTTCAAATGGGTGGATATAGACAAAACCGAATGCGAGGATTGCGGCAGCAACAACAGGATCGACCTGGTGCGCTGCCCCTTGGTCAAACGCGATCATGGCGTCGATCAGGGATGAAAGATCTTCATGTCGCGCGCTGATGTGGTCAGGTAGGGGCATGCGTGTCTCGCGGTCATGCTCGCCAACAAAACCGCCCTCGTCGCGGAAGCCCAGCTTGATGAAACGCGCATCACCTATGACGATCCGCTGCAGTCGCAGCAGTTCATCGTGGTCGAGGGGGTGGCGACCGGCTTCGCCGATGGCACGGCCCCATCGTTGAATGCGGTCTTGTGGCGGACGCTCGCCTTCGATGGCATAGCTGGAACGCGAGTCTTTGAGCCGCAGGAATGCAGCCGTGCGAGCGAGCAAATCTCGGGGAACGTCAGCGATGAGCGCGCGGGCGCGACCGGCCAAGTCCATCGCGATGAACTCGTCTAGCTTTTGCGTGCGAAAGACCAGCGGGCAGAAATCTCGCGTTCCCGGCAGGTTGTTTTTCACGCGGTATCGGGGGGCGTTTTTACCTTCCGTCGCGAACTGCTGTTCGGGATCAACGACGGGCACATAGCGACCGCCTTCCGCATCTGGCAGGTCCAGCCGATTGCCTGTTAGCCATTCATACAGAAACCAGATGCGCCTTGCGTAGCTGCCGGTCGGTTTACCCAGCACGATCTCAGCGATGGCGTCAGGGCCGGTGGCCGCGAACAGCCTCGTGAGGACAGCCAGATCGAGCCCTTCGTACTTGAGCGCGAAGGTGAGGTGGCCATCGAGGTCTGCATTCGGGGCATGACGTGGTGTCAGGATGCGCCAGGCATCATTCTCGACGATGCGGTGATGGTTCCCCGTCGCCGACAGCTTGCGGGGCAGGGGCACAGACAATCCGTAGGCTTCTATCAGTGCGCCGTAGCCTGCCAGAGTGGCGGTCTCCAGAAGGCGACGTTCCTGAAAAATGGTCATCGGGCCCGAAAAATATACCTGTTGGTCGGATGGCATGAAACCCGTTTCCTCGGCGTGAATTTTTGTTGGAGAGGCGAGCCTCCATGAAATTTGTACCTAACACATGAAAATTGAGTTTGGACGGGCAAATTGCGTGAAAAATGATTTTCTCTAACCATGGAGCCGGTCAAATTGCGTGCAAATCAAGCTTCCGCTTAAAAAATGTGAGAAAACAAGATATTTATCTGACACGTAGCTTGAGCCCGAGACGCTTGAACGGGATGCGGTCGTGCCGAAGGAATGTGAGGCCGCGCTCGATCGGCAGGAGGACTTCATTGAGGAGCGCCGGTGAGATCGTCAGGTTGTCGCACCCGGCAAGCGCCTTGATCTGATCGGTGTTTCTGAAGGACGCGCCCATCACGACGGTCGAGATACCGTTTGACTTGTAATAGTCGTAGATCGCACGTACCGAACGAACACCGGGGTCTTGTTCGGCGAGATATCCGTCATATCCCTCGGATTTCTTGTACCAGTCGGTGATCCGGCCGACGAAGGGCGAGATAAGGAAGGTGCCCGCGTCCGAACTGGCGGCAGCTTGCACCATCGAGAACAGAAGTGTCAGGTTGCAGTCAACGCTCTCGCCTTGAAGTATTTGTGTCGCACGGATGCCTTCCCAGGTCGAAGCAAGTTTGATCAGTATGCGATCTTTCCCGACGCCGCGTTTGGTATAATCGGCTATGATCTCACGAGCCCGTGCGACCGAGGCGGTGGTGTCGAACGAAAGCCGCGCGTCGACGGTGCCGGTGTCAGCGACGACCACGGTCATCTCTCTCAATTGATTCAAGACGCTTGTTATTGCTGTACCTCATTCTCTTTTTGTCCGCGAACGAGCTCGATTGCGCGGGTCACAATCGCCTCTTCCGATATTCCGAAATGCCCGTAGAGCTGATCGGCTGGTCCTGACGCCCCGAAACCATCCATCCCGATAACGTCCGCTTCGCTTGCAACATAGCGGGTCCAACCGAACTTTGCGGCGGCCTCAATGGCGATACGTGGCGCGCTGCCAAGGACTTCGTCTCGATAGGATTCTGATTGGGTGTCGAACAATTCCCAGCAAGGCATAGAAACCACCACAACCGACATGCCCTGTTTATCCAATTTCTCCGCGGCATTGACCGCCATCTCTACCTCGGTCCCCGTCGCAATCAATGTGAGGTCGCGTCCGGCGCCGAATCTGCGCAGGACATAGGCCCCTTTTGCGGACAAGTTCTCGTCGCCCGGTTCATCGCGCAATTGCGGCACTCCCTGTCGAGACAGGGCAAGGAGCGACGGCGATGTTCGCGAACGCAGTGCGATATCCCAACATTCAAGCGTTTCGACCGTGTCCGCCGGGCGGAAGACATTCAGACCGGGAATGGCACGCAGCGAGGCCAGATGTTCGATGGGCTGGTGGGTCGGGCCGTCCTCGCCCAAACCAATGCTGTCGTGTGTCATGACGTAGATCGTTCCGACTTTCATCAGTGCAGAGAGACGAATTGCGCTGCGGGCATAGTCTGAGAACACAAGGAAGGTGCCCCCATAGGGGATAAGCCCGCCATGAACGCTCATCCCATTCATGGCGGCCGCCATTCCGAATTCTCGAACACCGTAACCCACGTAGTTGCCGCCATGCGCGCGGGTGAACTGGTCATCAACTGCCTCGACCCTGGTGAGGTTCGACCCGGTAAGATCGGCGGAGCCGCCGATAAGTTCAGGAACGACGGGAGCCAGAGACGCCAAAGCCATTTGGCTGCCTTTCCGGGTGGCGACCTTTTTCGGTTCGGAAAAAAGTGCATCGCGAGCCGTTTTCAGAGCCGCATTATAGTCCTCGGGCAACAGGCGCTGATGGCGCCGTTCGAACTCGGCCCGCGCTGGCGCTTGGGATAGTCTCAGTTCCCAGGCTTCCCTTTTGCCGCGCCCGCGAGCGCCAATCTGACGCCACTCTGAGGCCAGCGCATCGGGAATTTCGAACGGGGCTGTCGTCCAGCCGAGTGCGTCCTTTGCAGCCTGAGCTTCCGCGGCACCAAGTGGCGCGCCGTGAACGTCATGCGTACCGGCCTTGTTCGGTGCGCCAAAGCCGATCACGGTTTTCAGAGCAATAAGCGATGGTTGGGCCATATTCGCCTTCGCGGCGCTCAACGCCATATCGACTTCGTCCGGATCGTGACCGTCACAGGATTGAACATGCCAACCACAAGCTGCAAGGCGCGCCTGAATGTCGTCGGAAAATGAAACAGAAGTTGGCCCGTCGATGGTGATCTTGTTGTCGTCATAGAGAACAATCAGCTTTCCAAGCCCAAGATGCCCGGCAAGGCTGATTGCCTCCTGGCCAATGCCTTCCTGAAGACAGCCGTCCCCAAGAAAGACGTAGGTGCGATGGTCCACCAGAGCATCGCCGAATTGCGCCGCCAGTCTCCGTTCGGCCATGGCCATGCCGACCGCCATGGCCAGGCCTTGCCCCAGCGGTCCCGTTGTGGTCTCGATCCCTTTGGCGTGCCCGTATTCGGGATGTCCCGCAGTCTTGTAGCCCAACTGCCGGAAATTCCGGATCTGTTCCATCGTCATGTCTTGATACCCGGTCAGATGGAGCAAAGAATAAAGCATCATCGATGCGTGACCGTTGGACAGCACAAACCGGTCACGATCCGGCCAGTCCGGGGCTGACGCGTCGAATTTCAGATGCCTGCGGAACAGAACTGTTGCGGCATCGGCCATGCCCATGGGCGCCCCGGGATGACCGGAATTCGCGGTTTCCACGGCATCGATCGTCAATGCACGAATACAGTTGGCGAGCGCGCGGTTCAGGCTGGAGGGGTCGTTCTCGGACATGCTGTTTTCCTGACTTAATTATTGCCGTCCGGCGCTGTCGGTCAGTCCGAACAATGGTCGATTTGCTGTATTCCGGCAAACGGTCGCCGCCGACTTACTGAATGGCCTTGAGCCCCGGATAGGCCGCACGAAAACCCTTATATGCGTCTTCGAACGCGGCGCTTCTGCTCCTGTCTGGCAGGATTTCGTCGCGTATCTCAGGTGACGTGATGATGCTTTCTGGCGCCCGGCCTGAAGTCGCAATCATGCCCAATCGCGCCGCCCCAAGTGCGGCACCAAATTCACCTGAGGCCGGTAGTTGAAGCGGGATGCCAAGGACAGTGGAGATAATTCGAAGCCAATATCGTGACGCGCTTCCCCCACCGATTGCGATGAGGCTTTCCAGCTTTGCGTCCGTCGCCTTAAGCGCGTCGAAACTGTCGCGTAGCCCGAAAGCCACCCCTTCCAAGACGGCGCGGGTCAACTCCTCGCGCGTGGTGCCTGTTGAAAGCCCGGTAAAGCCGCCTCTGATCTCCGCATCGTTGTGTGGCGTTCGCTCACCTGAAAGGTACGGCAGAAACCGGCTGGGAGACGGGGGTAGGAGAGAGTCCCCAAGCACACTGGTCAATTCCGAGGGTTTTTTGCCGACTATCCGGGCCAGCCAATTGAGACTGTCGGTTGCAGACAGCATAACCCCCATCTGGTACCAACGCCCCGGCAACGCGTGACAGAAGGTGTGTACCGCAGTTTTGGGAGCTGGCCGGTAACCGTCACGGGCGGCAAGCAAAACGCCCGAAGTACCGAGCGAAACGAAACCCTGACCTTCGTCCAATGCCCCGATGCCGCAGGCGGCGGCGGCATTGTCGCCCGCCCCTCCCGCGACCGTCACCGGTCCGGCGAGGCCCCATCTTTCGGCCAGTCCACTCCGAAGTTCTCCGGCGGCCTCCGACCCTTCGACCAAACGCGGCATCTGATCGATGTCCATGTGGCTGGCTTCGAGCAGACGGTCTGACCAGGTTCGCCCGCCGACATCCAGCCAGGAGGTGCCTGCGCTGTCGGACATGTCCGCAACGTAGTCTCCGGTGAGGTAGTAGTTCAGATAGGCCGCTGGCAGCAGCACCTTCGCGACTTTTGAAAAAATCTCGGGTTCGTTTTTGCGGACCCATTCCAGCTTGGGTGCGGTAAAGCCGGGAAAAACGATGTTCCCCGAAAGCACGCGCACGCCCTCGCTGGCATCAAGACGTGCGGCCTCCGCATGCGAGCGGCTATCGTTCCACAGGATGCAAGGCCTCAAGACGTCGCCAGATGAATCTAGTAGTGTCGCGCCGTGCATATGTCCGGCTACGCCAATGCCACGCAGCTGTGCGAAAGCGGGATACGTGCAGCGCATCTCGTCGATTGCTGCCTCAAACGCCGCGATCCAATCGGCCGGGTCCTGCTCGGACCAGCCGGGATGTGGATGGACGGCTTCATAGTGACGCTCGGTCGCGCCGATGGGTGTTCCATCGCCGTCAACAAGCAACGCGCGCAGGCCGGAGGTTCCAAGATCAATGCCGAGAAAGGTCATTTAGGCGCCCTTCAGGTAGGTATTCAGCGTGGCTTCCATGCCGCCGCTGTACATAAGGTTCAGCCAGCGGGCAAAAGTGTCAGCAAAGCGAGGATTATCGGCGAGGTCACCGTAGAATTTCCGTTGCTCCAACCAGGCGGTTGGTGACGATTTCGCTTTCTTTGCCGCGGCGTTCAGCTCTTCCCAGAACGGGTCGTTTGACGATATCTCTGAACCATCGTCGCGGGTGCCTTCGCACATGCGAGCCCAGGCAGCTTCAACCAGCGCCAGACCGTCCAAGGAAGCGTCAGCGGCAAGCGCGTCGCGGACCGTGGGCAAGACCATGCCGGTGTGGCGCGACGAACCATCGAAAGCGATGCGGCGGATGGTATCGACGATCCTGGGATTGGAGAAACGCGTTTCGATAAGGTCCACATAGGCTGCCGGCGTCATCCCCGGAACCGGCGTGACATGTGGCACAATCTCTTCCATTTCGACCTTTCGAAAGAAAGCCGCAACCTGCGGGTGCTGCATGGCCTGAGAGACGGTTTCGATCCCCAGAACCTCGGCCACATTGGCGATTACCTGGTGTCCAGCGTTCAGGATGCGGATCTTTTGCGATTCGTACCCATGCACGTTGTCCGAGAACTGCGCCCCCACTTGATCCAAGTCCGGCCGACCTGCACAGAAATCATCCTCGATGACCCATTGCCGGAAGTTCTCATGCGTAACCGGCGCGGCATCGTCGATCCCCATCTCGCGGACCAACCCGATTTCCTTGGGCCCGGTGGCCGGAACGATGCAGTCGACCATGGCATTGGGGAAGGAGCAGTTCTGGTCAATCCAGTCTGCCAGGTCCGGGTCGCTCAATCGGGCGAGCGATACAACCGTCTGGCGCAGAATGGCACCATTGGCTTGCAGGTTGTCACAGCTTTGAACGGTAAAGGGACCGGTCCCCTGGTCCCTGCGCAGCTTCAGCGCCGCGACGATGGCGCCGAAAGCCGTCCGCGGCGTGCCGGGGTTGGCGGCGTCGTGCTGGACGTCGTCATGAGCCGCATCGAAACCCTTTGTGACAGGATCGATATAATACCCGCCCTCGGTCACAGTGAGTGATACGATGCGGATATTGGCTTTCGCCATCTGTTCGATCAACGGGCCGTTGCCGTCCTCAATCGGAACATAGCCGATCATCGACCCCACGACCTCGGCTGAAATCCCCGATGGATCCAGTTCGATCAGCGTGGTCAGATAGTCCTGCGCCGTCAGCTTGCCGCGCATTTGGTTGTCATACGGGCGCACACCCGCTCCGATAATTGCCCAGTCCTGCGCCAGACCGCTTTGCATTAGACGGTGCAGATACCAGGATTGATGCGCCCTGTGAAAATTGCCCAAACCGATGTGGACAATTCCAGCCGTCAATTTGCTCCGGTCATAGCGGGGCCTTTTGATGCCTTTTGGCAGGGATCCAAGCGTTTCGTTCGAAAGAGCAATCATTTTGTCACATCTTCCGTGTACGATTGAATGAACCGTTCGACTGACGAGAGTTCTTCAAAGACCTCGATTGCACCTGCCTCGCGAAGCACAGCGGAATGCTGATCGCGTTTGCCGTCAAGATGTTTCCCGCCGACAAAGCCGATAGCCGGAATACCGGCGGCATTCGCCCCACGAATGCCATGCGGGGAATCCTCTAGGACCAGACAATCGGCGGCATTCCGGCCAAGCCTGTCTAGCGCCAACAAGAACAGGTCCGGAGCGGGTTTTCCGTTTGCGACCTCTTCCGCGCTGCATGCCGTGTCCGCGAACCAGTGATCAAGCCCCGCCAATTCAAGCGTTGTCCGCATGCGCCGTAGCGACCCGCCAGTCGCGATCGCCATGGTAGTACCTTGCTTTTGGAGGCCGGACAGCAGCGTGTCGGCACCGGGAATTTTGAACAATTTGCTTTCGTATGAAGCAAGTAATCTGTTCTCAACCTGTTGGGCGAAACCCTCGGGAACGGGGCCGCCAAGCCGCTTGGCAACATAGTCTACGATGACAGGCATCGCGACCCCGAGGAACCGGTCGCCGATCTCACGTGCGCGCGCGTCTCGAACTCCAAGCGCTCGCATTTCGATGGCGATTGCCTCGAGTGACAAGGGTTCGCTGTCAACGAGGCAACCATCGAGGTCGAATATGACAGCCCGTTTTCTTTGCATTTTGCGTTCCTTCTTCCATGGGTGTTCCGGACGAAGGATATTCAAATGCGTTGCTCGGTTTTCCGGTCGAAAAGATGCACGTCATCTGGGTTGATGATGAAACCCAATTTCGATCCAGGGCGCGCGCTGATGCGATCCTTGATCAGGGCGTCGATCAGGTCCTTGCCGGACTTCGCGAAAATCTGGGTCTCCGACCCGGTCGGTTCGACCACGACCACGTCCATCGGCACGCCGCCCTCGCCAATCTGGATGTGCTCGGGGCGGATGCCATAGGTGACCTCCTGCCCATCCTGCGCGATTGTCTCCGGCAGCGGAAGCGTGAGCCCACTGTCGGACAGGAAAACCCGGCGCCCGCCCTCGGACGCGATCTTGCCTTGCACGAAGTTCATCGACGGCGAGCCGATGAAGCTCGCGACAAAGGTGTTGTCAGGAGTGTCGTAAAGGTCCAGCGGCGAGCCGATCTGTTCCACACGTCCATCGCGCATGACAACGATTTTGTCGGCCATGGTCATGGCTTCGATCTGGTCGTGGGTCACATAGACGATGGTGGTGCCTAGGCGCTGATGCAGTTCCTTGATTTCGACGCGCATGGTGACACGCAGCTTTGCATCAAGGTTGGACAGCGGTTCGTCGAACAGGAAGACTTGCGGATCCCGCACAATGGCACGGCCCATGGCGACACGCTGGCGTTGGCCCCCCGAAAGTTCCTTGGGATAGCGCTTGAGATACTTCGTCAGGTCCAGGATATCGGCCGCCTTGGTGACCTTTTCATCAATCTCGGACGCCGGTCGCTTCGCCATCTTCAACGGGAAACCGATATTGTCGTAGACCGTCTTGTGCGGATAGAGCGCATAGCTCTGGAACACCATCGCGATGTCCCGCTCCTTGGGCGGAATGTTGTTCACCACGCGTTCGCCGATCGAGATCGTGCCGTCGCTGATCTCTTCCAGGCCCGCAAGCATTCTGAGAAGCGTAGATTTGCCGCAGCCCGAAGGACCAACCAGCACGACGAATTCGCCGTCCTCAATGTCGACGCTGACGCCATGCATGACCTGCACGTTGCCGTAGCGCTTGATGACGTCTTTTATAGTTACGGTGGCCATGTCGCGGTCCCCTATTGCGGAAGTACGATTTGCATCTTCACATCCGCCGGAGGGGCGGAGGCGGCGATCTCGAACGCTTTTACGCTGTCCGAAAATTCGAATGTTCTGGTGATGAGCGGCTTTACGTCGATAGCGCCCGAGCTGAGCATGCCGACGCAGCGCGGAAAGACGTGGGCGTAGCGGAAAATGTTCTCGACCCGCGCCTCGCGCACCATGGCCGCGCCCGCATCGTACTGGATCGGATCGGGCTGGCCGCCGATCATCACGACACAGCCACCAGGACAGAGCGGTTCGAACACGGTCTTGGCCGCATGCGGTGATCCGGTGGCCTCAAAGACAAGGTCCACACCCCACCCGTCCGTGTCGCGTTTGACGACATCGACAATATTCTCGGACGTGACGTTCACAGGCACAATGGCCGGGCTTAGCGCCCCTGCAATCTCAAGCTTTTTCTCGGCAAGGTCGGTCACATAGACCCGCGCACAGCCCGCGGCCAGGGCCGAAAGTGCAGTGACCAGGCCGATGGGGCCCGCCCCCATGACAATCGCGTTGTCGCCGGGCTTTACCCGCGCCTTGGTGACCGCATGGACACCGACGGCCAAAGGCTCGACCATCGCAGCCTCGGCGAAGCTGACATTGTCGGGGAGCTTGAACGTGAACGCTTCGGGATGCACGCAGGTTGGGCGCAGGATGCCGTGCACGGGCGGCGTCGCCCAGAAACGCACCGCCGGGTCGATGTTGTACATGCCCAGTTGCGTGGCCCGGCTGTTGGGATCGGGAATGCCTGGCTCCATGCAGACTCTATCGCCCGTCTTCAGCGATTGCACCTCGGCACCGACCTCGATCACAATGCCAGAGGCCTCGTGTCCCAGGATCATCGGTTCGTTCACGACAAACGGCCCGATACGACCGTGCGTGTAGTAGTGGACGTCCGATCCGCAAATGCCGACGGTGTGCAGCTTGATACGGACGTCGCGCGGACCTAGCGTTTCTTCGACCCGGTCGATGGCAGGGAAGTCCCGCAGGTTGATTTCTTCTTTCTTTTCAAGAACTAGAGATTTCATGTCTCAGCCTTTTCTGATGATGATAAATGCCACCACCAGGGCGATAGCGTTGGCGATCCAGATGGAAAGCCCGGCAGGTTCGAGAAGGCGGAACCAGAACAACGACAGCGCGATCCATATCACGACAGAAATGAAAAGCCGGTCGAACCAGTTCGTCTCGATTGGTAAGAAGCCTACTTTCCTCTCGGGAGTTGTCGGCGTGCGTTCCTCTTCGTGATGCGCCGTTGCAAGCGGAGCGTGGTGCTGATCACTCATGTATTTATCCTTTCACCGCGCCAAAGGTCAGACCCGCGACGATGTGCTTTTGCACAAGGCCGAACACGATCAGAGCCGGGATCAGCGTGAAGACCGAGATTGTCGCCATGATGCCCCATTCGGTGCCGGTCGACGTCACGTATTCAGAGAGACCCGTGGTCAGGGTGCGCGCATTGAAGTTGGTCAGGGTCGCGGCCAGAAGGTACTCGTTCCAGGCAAAGACCCAAGTCAGGATCAAGGTCACGGCAAGGCCGGGACGGCAGAGCGGAAAGACGACCTCGGTGATGACCTTCCACGCGCTGGCACCGTCGACATAGGCCGCCTCATCCAGCTCTTTCGGTATGCCGTCCACGGTCGGTCGGAGCGTCCAGATCGCGAAGGGCAGGTTGAATGTGCAATAGACCAAGATCATGCCGATCCGCGTGTCCAGAAGATTCCAGTCGCCGACCGCATAGACTTGTGTCATCAGCAGAAAGAGCGGCAGCAGAAACACAGCCGGTGGCGCCATGCGGTTGGTGATGGTCCAGAAGAAGATTGACTCCTTGCCGCTCATGTTGAACCGCGACAGGGCGTAGCAGGCGAAGAACCCGAGCACCGTGCACAGCACCGCATTTCCGGTCGAGATGATGACCGAGTTCAGCATGTAGCTGCGCAACAGGCGGTCGCCCCAGACCTTGGCGTAGTTGCCCCAGAATGGATCCGACAGGATCAGCTCCGGCGTTGAGAAAAGTTGAACCGCAGGCTTCACCGAAATGACGAACAGCCAGTAGATCGGAAACAGGGTCAGCAAGCTGACGAGGCTCCAGAAAACAATTCCTATGATTGGGCTTCGCTTTTTCATGGCTTCAGTCCTTCTTGCTGCGGGGCGCAAGCATGGTCACGTAGAGCAACCAGCAAACGACGATGGTGAGATAGAGAACGATGACGGAAATGGTCGATCCGTATCCGTAGTTTGTTTTGGGAAACACCTCCTTGAAGATGTGCACACCTACGAACCGGGTCGCGGAGCCAGGTCCGCCTCCTGTGAGCATCCAGACCTCGTCAACCGTTCTCAAGGCGTCCATGAGACGGATGAAGACGGTCGCGACGACAGCGGGTGCAATCATCGGCAGCGTGATGTGCCAGAAGATCTGGCGCTTGTTCGCGCCGTCGATCTGCGCCTGTTCGAACGGGTCGGGCGGCAGCGAAACCAGCGCCGCAATCAACGTCAAGGTCACCAGCGGCGTCCAGTGCCAGATATCCATGATGACGACGGTTGCGAATGCGGCCGGGGCGGATGTCCCGATGTTCATGGTGATCCCAAACCATTCGTCCAGGAATTTCGGGATGATCCCGATGGAGGGCGTCGTCATCAGTTTCCAGACAGAGCCGACAATGATCGGCGCCATGATCAGTGGAAGCGTATGAATCGTGCGAAAGATCGCCTTGCCGGGGAAATCGCGCATGAACGCCTGTGCCAGGACATAGCCAAGGATCAGTTCGGACAGAACGGCGAAGAAGACGAACATCACCGTGACACCAATCGAGTTCAGGAAGGCCGGGTCGAAGACGATCTGACGAAAGTTGTCCGCACCGTTGAACACCATCTCGGGATTGACTGCGAACGGGTTCCATTGATGGAAGGACACGTAGACGACGTAGATGAAAGGCAGGACGCCGAAGAAGAAAAGGATAACCAGTGTCGGTGCCAGAAGGATCCAGCCAAGTCTTTTGGATTGCATGACGCACCTCTGCTGTTGTCGATGCCCGACTATGACACCGACCAAGTCTTGAAGGAGTATTTCTTGCTTTCGACTTGGGTCGCCACCTGAAAGCGGCGGCGACCCTGTCGGCAACCTGTAGGAGGTCAGGTTATTTGCGGTAGCCCAGTTCGGTCAAAGTGGATTCCGCTGTGGCGGCCATCTGGTCCAGACCTTCCTGAACACCAAGGTCTCCGGTCAGGATCTGGTAAAAGATCGGCGCGGTCGCTTCGCGGACCTGAGCGTGGAACGGATAGGCCGGCGCACCTGCGAACAGGTAGCCCCTATCCTTGATCAGGTCGTAGTAGCCGCTCAGCTTCTCGTTCATCTCCTGCACCTTCGGATCGTCGTAGGTCGCAGTGTTGGTCACACGCGGGGCGGCAACCGCCCAGTCGGGCTGAACTTCGTTCTGGCCGATGTACTGAAGGAACAGCGCGGTGGCTTCCTTGTTCTTAGACGAATGCGGCATGCCAAAGGCGCCGCCGTCGTAGTAGCCGATGTAGCCCGTGCCACCTTCGACTTCTTCCATAACACCGTCCTTCAGCGGTGGCAGGGCAACACCGACCTTGCCGACGACCAGCGACTTGCTCTCATCTGCAGCGATCCAGCCCGCGTTTTCACCGTACACAAGACCCTGCGCGGCACGGCCGGCCCCAAAGGTGGTTCCCACTTCGGTCCAGGTCGACGCGGGGCTTTCCGGCGGAGCGATGTCACGCATGGACAGCCACCATGTCATCGCCTCGACGGCTTCCGACCCGTTCATTTCGCCGCCGTTTGCAACCGAAGCGCCATAGTTGTTGTCCGCGTCGATGCCCCAGTTGTAAACGCCGAAGGTCGGTGCGACCGACTCGAAGTATTCGTACCAGGACGCCACGTGTCCGGTGTGGGCCTGCGCAGTGGTGCCCCACAGATCCAGGTCATTTTCTTCGCCGTACGCGGTAAAGAACTGCGCGACTTCGGCATATTCCGCATGGGTTTTCGCCGGAACGAGGTCACGGCCGGTCTTTTCCTTGAACTCGGCCTGAATTTCCGGGTCGTTGAAGAGGTCGGTACGGTAGAGATAGACCTTCAGGAAGGCTTCCATCGGCACGCCGTAGAGGTGGCCGGCATCGTCCTTGAAGTAATCGGCGAAGGTGGTGAAGTTGCTCTCGTCGTAGGTAGCCGCCTTCAAATCCGGGTTGTCTGCCAGGAACTGTGTCAGATCGGTCAGGAAGTCGCGGGACAGATACGAATAGATGATGTCCTGTTCGATATAGGCCATGTCGTAGATGCCGGTGCTGGCTTCCATGTCCTTGATCGCCTTGTCGAACATCTGATCCCAAGACGTGGTTTCGACATCGACCCGAATACCAGTCAGGGCTTCGAATTCCGGCGCGAGGACTTCGCGGATGTACAGCGACGGTGGCGACGATTCCGTCACGCCACGGATGGTGACGCCCTGATACGGCTCGGCGGCCGCTTTCCACCAGGCCTCGTCGATTTCGGCATAGGCTGACGTCGCAGCGACGGTAAGTGCAAGCGCGGATGCGCCCATTTTGAATGCAAATTTCACGGCTTTCCTCCCATTTTTGACAGAGCGCAGCGCAAGCTATCGAACGTACCTTGCGAATCAACTCGCGCCATCTCCCAACTCCACAATGCAACTGCATCGTCTCACATGCAAGTGTAAATTTTCATCTGCATGTATTGCCAAACATATGTATATGTGACAACCTTCTTGCAGTGCTGTCGGGAGCGACGCCTGCATGTCTGGGAGGATTTCAACTTGGGACGCGAACCAATTGAGGACAGCGACGCCTTCGTGACCGAGGTGTGCTGGCACTACTATGTGAACGAAATGACCCAAGCCGATGTTGCTCGTCACATGGGTGTCACAAGGCTTCGTGTGAACCAGGCGATCCAAAGGGCGAAATCGTTGGGATTTGTAAAAATTCAGATCGAGTCGCCGTTCCTGCCGCGTGTCGAATTGCAAGAGAACCTGAAAGAGGCGCTAGGCCTTCAGCGCGTGGTCGTGGGGCCAGCAAACGAGGCGAATTACGACTACCACAAGTCGGTCGGGGCGGCGCTCGCGGCCCTGCTTGCTGAGCGTCTGGCGGTCGGCGGCTGGACCTCGCTTGGTGTGTCCTGGGGTTTGACGCTTGACGCCGCGATTCGAAAGCTCACACGGCAGTCGCATCCAGACTTGGAGGTCGTGTCAATTCTCGGTGGTACGGCCAAAGGGTCCACACTGAACTCGTTTGGAATCGCGTCCGGTTTTGCCAATGTGCTCGGCGCGAGCTTCTCGGTCCTGACTGCTCCGATCTACCTATCCGAGGGTATCGACCGCGAACTCTTCCTCTCACAATACGCTTTGAAAGAGCACTTCGAAAAATTCAAATCCCTCGATGCAGTCCTCCTGACCTGTTCAAACGTTTCAGAAAAATCGTTCTTGGTTGAACATGGGCTCCCGCACGAACTTACACCAGAGGCGTTGATCGAGGCAGGCGCCATCGGCGATGTGCTTGGTCAATTCCTGGATCGGGATGGCGGTTCTGTGTCCGAGGCGGTGGACAACCGAACCGTCGGAATGCCGCTTGATCAGGTGTTGTCTGTCCCGGAAAAAATCATGGCGGCCGCTGGTCCGCACAAGGTCGAGATTATCAAAGCGGCCTGCAAACGCGGCCTCGTCGATACGCTGGTCACGGATGACGTGACCGCACGACTTTTGCTTGAGGACAACTCCGTCCAGAGCAGCGCTGCAGAATAAGCGGAGAATCATTAGATGAGAAGACTGGGGATTCACTCGTTCGTCTGGACTGGGGGTCAGACACAGACAGGGCTCGAAATGGCTTTCAAGAAATCATCCGAGGCCGAGCGTCGCCGCACCACCAATGCGAGGGTGTCGCAATGACGTTGGCCCCAGACAGCCTTGGCCCAACGGTTTGTATTGGCGAAATACTTGCCGAAATCGTCGCCACAACCGTTGGGGCGGGCTTTTCCGAACCGCTGTCGCTGATCGGGCCCTATCCCAGTGGCGCGCCCGCGATCTTCATCGACCAGTGCGGGCGTTTTGGCGGATCGGCTGCAATGATCGGGGCGGTCGGCGATGATGATTTCGGTCGTGTGAATATCGGCCGGTTGCGGCGGGATGGCGTCGATGTTTCCGGGATCGGCGTTGATCCGGAGCTGCCCACCGGGACAGCGTTCGTTCGGTACCGCCCCGACGGAGACCGGGATTTCGTGTTCAATATGTGGACGTCTGCCGCCGGAAGGCTGGTGTGGACCGACGCGATGGACGCCATCGTATCGCGTGCCGGGCACTTGCATGTCATGGGAACCCTGTTGGGAAACTCAACCGTCTGGCCGATGATCGAGCGTGCGGCAGAAATCATATCTCGGCGTGGCGGAAGCATCTCGCTCGATCCCAACATGCGCAAGGAATTGCAGGCCGACACCGAAACCGGCGCACGCGTAGCCGCGATGGTGGCCATGTCCGATCTGCTGCTGCCGTCCGGCGATGAGCTGTTTGTCGCCGCCGGCCTGTCTCCGGATGTGGGCGAAGAAGTTGCGCTAAAGCACCTGTTTGGCACAGGCGTCTCGGAGATCGCGATCAAACGCGGCGGAGATGGATCGAGCTGTCATGAAGCCGACGGTACCCTCACGCGCGTTCCTGCTTTCATCGTTGAAGAAATAGACCCAACCGGCGCCGGCGATTGCTTCGGCGGCGCCTATGTTGCGGCGCGCCGACTGGGCATGAGCGCCCAACAATCCCTGACCTATGCCAATGCCGCCGGTGCGCGCAACGTGATGTTTCGCGGCCCGATGGAAGGCGCGGGAACGAGGGCGGAACTGGACACATTCATTCAGCAGATGGAACGCACAAAATGACCGCGATTAAATTGACCGACCTTGCGCGGCTGCATCGTTCAGGACAAGCGCGGGGGATCACGTCTGTCTGCTCCGCCCACCCTATTGTGTTGCGCGCTGCGCTTCGTCACGGGCGTGAGCATAACAGCACCGTCCTTATCGAAGCGACCTGCAATCAAGTTAACCATAACGGCGGCTACACGGGCATGACTCCTGCCGACTTCGCCGATCTGGTCTTTGACCTTGCCCGTGAAGAAGGTTGCCCACGTGATTTGATCTTGCTGGGCGGCGATCACCTGGGACCCAATCCTTGGCGGCACCTGCCCGCGGACGAAGCGATGGAGCAAGCCTGCGAAATGATTGAGGCCTATGTCAGTGCCGGATTTCGCAAACTGCACCTTGATGCCTCCATGGGATGTGCAAACGAACCGGGGGCACTGGATGACGAAACAACAGCGCGGCGTGCCGCAAGCCTTGCGAAACGCGCCGAAGAGACGGCCGCGAAATCCGACCTACCGCTGCCGCTTTACATCATCGGAACCGAGGTTCCTCCGCCCGGCGGCGCAGATCATGCGCTGGACGAGATCACGCCGACAGCGCATGACGCCGCCCGCGCGACGATCGCGGTCCACCACAAAATTTTCACGGAACACGGTCTTTCGGAAATGCTGGGCCGCGTCATCGGGCTGGTTGTCCAACCCGGTGTCGAATTTGGAAACCACAACGTCATTCCCTATGACACTGCAAAGGCGCGTGACTTGATCCGAGTTCTGGAACCGCATGAAGGTCTCGTATTCGAGGCCCATAGCACGGATTACCAAGGCACCGGCCCTTTATCGGAATTGGTCAGAGACGGGTTTTCGATCCTCAAGGTCGGGCCGGAGTTGACCTTTGTTCTTCGCGAGGCGCTCTACGCGTTGGACCTCATTGCCAGCGACATGCTGCCCGACTACGGCGACCGACCTCTGTACCACGCGATGGAAGAGTTGATGCAGGCCAAACCGGAGAATTGGGCCCGCCACTATCATGGCACGGACACGGAATTACGCGTCATGCGCCATTACTCCCTTTCGGATCGCATTAGATACTACTGGACTGAGCAGAAGGCGCGGTCCGCTGTTGCGGATCTTCTGGCCGCACTTCGTGATCAAACAGTACCGCCGCCCCTGATGTGGCAACATCTGCCACGCGCGGCTGAAGCTGCTGGACGACCGCTCGACCCCGAAGCCCTCCTGATCAGGCGCGTCAGTGATACCCTATCAGAATATCATGCTGCTTGCGCGCTCGAAGAGGCCTGACCAATGTCGCTTTCGCAGTTTCGCCTCGATGGAAAGGTTGCCCTGATCACCGGTGGAAACCGAGGCATCGGGCTTGCCACCGCGCAACTCTTCGCCGAAGCAGGTGCGCGGTGCATGTTGACGGCGCGTTCCGAAACGGACGATTCCCGTGCCCTGACTGAAACGGGCGCACACGCTTTTCACGCCGCCGACATAACCGACCCCGCCGCTCCTGACGAATTGGTCGAGGCAACCCTCAAACGCTTCGGCCGGTTTGATATTCTGGTCAACAATGCCGGCGTGGCTGATGGCGGCGATTTTCACGATTTCGATGACGCTCGGCTGGCCCGGATCATGGATACGAACCTGATCGCGCCGTTCCGGGTCGCCCGGTCCGCCGTGCGTCCAATGCTGGCGCAGTCGTCCGGCACCATCGTCAATATCGGCTCGATCTCGGGCTATGTCGCGAACAAGCCGCAACTTCAGGTGGCCTACAATTCTTCTAAGGCCGCGATTCATCAGATGACATCTGTCATGGCCTTTGAATACGCCGCCCGCGGCATCCGGGTTAATGCCCTGGCACCGGGATACATCCGCACCCGCATGGCAATCGACGGGATGGAAGATCCGGATATGAGCAAGGTTTGGGCGGACAACACGCCAATGGGTCGTTTCGGAACCCCGGAAGAGATGGCCAATTGTGTGCTGTTTCTCGCCTCGGATGCCGCCTCCTTCGTCACAGGGGCCACTCTGGTCGCCGATGGCGGATACATCACACATTAAGGAACACACCAATGAGCACCCAATTCGAAGGAAAAACTGTCATCGTCACAGGTGCCGGAAAAGGCATCGGTCGGGCCTGCGCTGTGGAAATGGCCAAGCGTGGCGCATCCGTCATCGCCATGGCCAGAACCAAGTCTGACCTGGACAGTCTAAGCAGCGAAACCGGCTGCCGTTCGATCATCGTCGACCTTATGGACAATGCGGCAGCGCGCGGTGCCATGAAAGAGGCCGGAACCTGCGATTTCCTCATCAATTGCGCGGGGACAAATGTCCTGGAAACCGTACTCGAAATGACGGACGAGGGCTATGAGGCCGTGATGGGCATCAACCTGCGCGCGGCGCTCATCTGTGCCCAGGAATTCGCGCGTGCGCGCGTGGCGGCCGGGGGTGGCGGGTCGATCCTCAACGTCACGTCCATCGCGGGGCACCGCGGTTTCAATGAACACATGTGTTATGCCGCCTCAAAGGCCGGTCTTGAAGGGGCGACCCGCGTCATGGCCAAGGAGCTTGGTGCCCATGGTATCCGCGTCAACGCGGTTGCCCCGACAGTGACGATGACAGAGCTCGCCGCCGCCGCGTGGTCCGATCCTTCAAAGAAAGACCCGATGATGGGCCGCCACCCGATTGGCCGCTTTGCCGAGGTCGAGGACGTGGCCAAATCCATCGTCATGCTTCTTTCTAACGACGCGCCAATGGTGACCGGTGCCGTTCTCCCAATTGATGGCGGTTTTCTTGCCGTCTGAATGTCTCAACCTAAAACAAAAGGAGGCCGAGATGGCCGAATCTCTTAACGGAAAAATCGCAGCCGTCACTGGGGCTGCTTCTGGTATCGGCCTTGCTGCCACCGAAGCGCTGCTGGCCGAAGGTGCAACAGTCGTCATGGTTGACCGGGATGAAAATGCCCTCAATGCCTGCATCGAGCGGCTCGGCGACAAGGCGATTGCTCAAGTCACAAACCTGCTCGATGCCGAGAGCTGCAAGGCAATGATCCCGTCGATTCTCCAAAAGGTGGATCACATCGATATCCTGTACTGCAACGCCGGCACCTATATCGGCGGCGATCTGGACGAGACCAACCCCGACACCATCGACCGCATGTTGAACCTCAACGTCAATGCCGTGATGAAGAACGTCCATGCGATCATCCCGCACATGAAAGACCGTGGCGTAGGCGACATCTGGGTCACCTGTTCAGTCGCTGGCCACTCCGCCATTCCGTGGGAACCGGTGTACTCCGGGTCCAAGTGGGCGATCACCTGTTTCGTCCAGACCATGCGCCGCCAGCTCCGCGAACACGGCATCCGCGTGGGCCAGGTCTCTCCCGGCCCCGTTGTTTCCGCGCTGTTGGCCGATTGGCCGGCCGACAGGCTGCAAAAAGCGAAGGACAGCGGTTCGATCATCGAGCCCACCGAGGTAGCGGACGCGCTAATTTTTGCGCTGACGCGCGGTCGCAACGTGACAATCCGGGATATGATCGTGCTACCCACGGCATTCGATATCTGAGGCCATGAAGGCGTTCGCCGATAAGTTGTATTAGTCACCGGTGCCGCAGGCGGCATCGGTGCGGCCATACGTTTTTCGCTGGGTTGGCCGCTGATGCCAAGCGCGAAAAAACTAAGGTGAGCAATCCAGTTTGTGCCCAATATTACACGCAAAAAGCCAGATTGGCTTCAATGTTATCACCCAGACCCGCCCAAGCGGGTCTCGCGCTGTCAGGGTGCTGTTAATTTCTGGACTGTGCCTTTCATTCCCGGACGGTTGGTTTTGTGGATAAGTTAGATAGGCAGCGGCGCTTGGCGAAGGAAACAGAGAATCCAGAAGATCGTGAACTCGCAATCGAGAGGGCCAGCATTTTGCGTCCGATTCTAGAGTTGGATCGAGTTGGCAACGATGTGGGTCCGCTGTTGTTGGCTGCGGCGGAAGAGATGGGTGTTTCCCGCAGTTCTGTTTGAGAGTTTCATCGACGGTTGAAGCAAAGCGACGGGCGGTCGTGCGCATTGCTGCCGAAGCGTGGGTCACGGTGTTTGGGCCGAGAAGTTGAAGCCATCATTGAGCGCGTTTTGCGTCGACACTCCTTGGTGCCTGAGCCTCCTAGCTTCCTCCGGATTGTGGGAGAGATACAGGCCGAGTGCGGCGCCCGGGGTTTTCGTCGCCCAACCCGCCGTACGATCAAGGCACGCCTTGACGCCATGGACCAGCGCGAGGTGTTGCGGAAGCGAACAGGAGCGAAGGCGGCCAGGCAAGTATGTGAGGCAAGGGCAGGGGGGTGGATGTGGAACGCCCGTTGGAGGTTGTTCAGATTGATCATACCTTGGCGGACATCATTCTCGTGATCAGGTTGAGCGTAAACCACTGGTGCGACCATGGGTGACACTTGCAATCGACGCCGCCAACTAGGCAGGACCGGGATCAACCTGTTTTCTATCGGCTATTGGAGCGATGCCTTCGCGCCGATGATCGGTCGCGGGGCAAGGCCCTTGCAATCGACGTCATCGAAACCGGCGAAGAGCGGATCACGGATGATGCGGTTCAATCCTGGCAACCGATCTGGGCCAAACATAGCTGGACCGTTCGGAGCCAGCCGCAACCGGCGTTTCAGTGAATCGCAAACCTCTGCCGAGGTGCCTGCCACCGTTTCAGGATGAACTTCTGTCGAGCTGGATCGGGCCAACTATTGTTCTTTACCCAAGCTTTGTAGATATCTGGGGCTTGATCAAGAACGTCCACCGAAAACGCCAGCAGATCTGGCTGGCGTGGACACCGACAGGTTCTGTGCAACGTACGTCTGCCACCCGAGAAGCTCGCCAGAATGTTGCTCAAGCGACGCGCTGAGTTTCCTTTTGAGTGTGTTTCTTGGTCGGATTTTCAGCACTGTCGGGCATGCCTTCATAAGGTGCCCGGGATATCATTGCGCCATTGGCGCTTCGCGTGGTCATTGCACTGCGACGTCTGCAGGTCCGAGCTATTGCCATTGCGCGGTGATCCAGAGGCACCGGGCAAATTTCCACGCGGCTGCGCCGACGCGCTAGGGAAGGGGCGAGGCGTCTAGTGTACGCCTGTCGGCGAGGGAACATTCATTCCGGCCGACAGAAACCTGTGGATATCCAGTAATTAAGGGCACAGTAACATCTGATGAAGCGGGCTGATCTTACTGCTACGGGCGCCCGGCATGGGCATCGGCACACGAAATTGCTACGGGCAGCATCGCTGCGTCTGAGACATCAAGAGCAATCGCCACCGCGTCGCCGCCTTTGGCCCGAATATCTTGTGCAACCGCTTCCGCGATATCGAGGCGAAGATCGCTTACGGCCGCCCGCGCCCCGTTCCGCCCCCGGTGATGAACGCTGTGCCATAGTCTTTGCGGTGTGTCATATGCGTCTCCTGTGTCATCCCTCTCACCGGGCCATCATCGTATCGGGCAGCCATGTCACGATTTGTGGGAATGCGAAAAGCACCACCACGGTGACCATTTCGATGGCCACAAACCAAAGCGCCCCCCGGAACACGTCCGGCAAGGGGGTGTCGCGATCAATCCCCGCAATCACGAAACAATTGAGACCCACGGGCGGCGTGATCAGTCCGATCTCACACATTTTCACGCAGAGAATGCCGAACCAGATCGGATCAAATCCAAGGCCTGAGACGGTCGGAAAGACGATGGGGAGCGTGATCACCATCATCGAGAATGCGTCCAAAAACATCCCAAGCGGAATGTAGAGCAACAGTAGAACAGCCACGATAACATGGGGCGGAACGCCGCTTTGCGTGATTGCACCGGCAATCATTTGCGGCACCTGAACGAGGGTGAGAAAATAGCTAAAGATGCCCGCGCCGATCATGGTGAAAAGGATCATCACCGTGGTCGTGGCGGTCGAACGGAAACTTTCAGACAGATTTCGTTTGAGGCTCCCACGCGCGGATTTTGCAAAAAGCAGCATCACAAATGCCGCGAGGGCCCCGATCGCACCCGCCTCCGTGGGCGTGACCAGCCCAAGGTAAATCCCCCCGAGAACAATCGTGAAAAGCACCAAAACCTGCCACGCCTGCGTCGTGGTTGATATCCGGTCGCCCCATGTTGCCCGTGGTGCGCGGGTGGAATTGTCCTGAACCCGGTGGCCGATCAAAGCCACGCCAAGCATAAAGGCAATCGTTGTGATGATGCCGGGCACAAAACCCGCAATCAACATCTTGCCGGCAGAGACTTCGGTCAGGGCGGCATAGAAAATCAACAGGACGGAAGGGGGGATCAGCACCCCCAAAACGCCGCCCGCCGCAACGGCCCCTGCCGCGAGACGGCGATCATAACCCTTTGCCTTCATTTCAGGGATGGCCACCGCGCCCACTGTCGCCGCAGTGGCAACCGAGGAGCCAGAAGTGGCCGCAAATCCAGCCGAGGTCAAAATGCTTGCCATGGCAAGACCACCGGGCAAATGGCCGACCCATTTATTGGCCACATGGAACAGCCGTTTCCCGACCTGTGCGTGATGCGCAAACGCCCCCATCAGGATAAACAGCGGGATCACGGTGAGCGCGTAATTGGCGGTATGGGCGAACGAAAAGGATTTCAATCTGGCCAGCAAAAAGGCCAGATTTTCAACCATGATGATGCCGAAAGCTCCGGACAGTGCCAGTGCGGCAAAGACCGGTGTGCCAAGCGCCATGAGCAGAAAGATCAATCCGACGGCGAGTGCGGTGATGAGTGTCACATCCATTATCTATGTCCTGTTGTTGTGGCGCGCGCAGCCGTCGCGAAAGCAACGGCACCAACGCCGTGCGAGGCAGGCGAACCTCGCCGTAAATCAGTGTATGTCGGAGTGAGCGCGCTCCAGCGTCGGCAAGGTCACGTGTTTCAACGCGATGCGCAGAGCATGGACTGCGGCTTGGAGCGCGGCGAACCATAGCCCCGCAGCGACCGCGATTTTGGCCCACCAGATCGGTACTTGGAAATAGCCCCAGCGGAATTCGCGGATCGAAAACGAATAGATCGCTTCCTGAGTTGCGGGCCATGCCAGCATGGCAAACGTAAGCCCGGCAAACAGCCACGCCAAAGATGTGCAGCCGCGAGACCACGGTCTGGGCAACGCGTCGGTCATCATCGTGACACGGATATGTCCGTCATCAAGCAACGTCGCGCCAAGCCCCATGAAGACCACCATCACCATGGACATTTCCGTCATTTCGAAAAGGCCCGGCACAGCACGTCCAAAGAGGGCGCGGGCCACCACATCCAATGTGATGGCTACCATCATGAAGGCAAGAAAGCTCAATGCCACCCATGATGTGATCCGGGCAATCCCGTCAAGCAGGCGGTTCAAACGCGCCAGCATCGTTTACAGGCCTGCCGCGATTTCGACCGGGCGTTTCATTGTGCCCGTCCCTGCGTGGCGTGCAATGGCGTCTTCCACGACTTTCTGCATTGCGTCCCCGTCAATGCCGTTCGGCTTGGCGACTGTCTCGACCCATTTGTTGACCTGAGCGGGCTGAACCGTGGCTTTGGCCTTGGCCTTTTCCGCGTCGGACAGAGAGGACAGGGTCACGCCTTCTGAGATCGCCTTTTGTACGTACTCGGCCAACACCTTGTTGTAGATTTCGGCAAATTTCCCGGCGTAAAGCTCATTGGCGAGATCGGTACACACCTGTTGATGCGCGGCAGGCAGGCCTTCCCAAACGCGGCGGTTCATCACTGTCACCGCAGGGGCATGAGGACCATCGCCGATGTCATGGAAATTCGGTGCAATCTCGTGCAGCTTATAGGCCACGGCGGTGACAAAATCGAACCCGTAGACCCCATCGAGCACACCGCGTTCAAGCGCTTGATACACTTCGCCCGCCGCCATTGGCACGGCGATGCCACCAAAGCCTTCGATCACATCCGTGGCCACACCATAGGCGCGGATTTTCTTGCCTTTGAGATCGGCCAGCGAGGTGATCGGCTCACGCATGATGAGGGGGGCGTAGTTCCAGTTGGTCCAGTACAGCACCTTAGAGCGATGCCGGTCTTCCCATTCCTGACGCAGCGGCGCGAAGTTTTCGTAGACATCGCGGCACACCAATTGCAGCTCGTCAGCGCGCTCCATACGGAAATACCACTCAAGCCCACGTGTGACTGGAAGTTCGGCCTGATAATAGCCCGGAGCAATCAGAGTTGCCTCGCTCGTCCCATCACGCACAGCGCCAAGATGTTCACCCACTTTGTTGAGGCTCCCGGCCCAGTAGTATTTCATACTGATGTCACCGTTTGTGCGCTTTTCCAGTTCTTCAAAGAACCAGCGATCAACCCAAGACGGTCCGGCGGTTTCACTCACGTAGCTGTCGAATTTCAGCGAAGTTGCAGCCTGCGCAAAACCGGGCAGGTTCGAGAACATCCCAGCCCCCGCCAGAGCGCCTGTGGTTTTCAAAAAGTCACGTTTTTTCATTGTATTGTCTCCTCCAATGTGACCGAGCTCCTCCTGCCCGGTTGTCTTGTTTTCCGGTTCAAACCGGCGCAGCCTCAGATGCAGCTTGGGTTCTAAGGTCCGTTTTCAAAACTTTCCCATAGCTGTTCTTGGGTAGATCCTTGACGAATTCGTAGCGTTTCGGGCGTTTGAACGCCGCAATATGTTGGCGGCACCAACTGTCGAGTTCCGGCACGCTGGCGCTTTGCCCGTGTTCGAACACGACATAGGCGAGCACCTGTTCGCCCCAGTCCGGTTCGGGCACTCCGATCACGGCAACCTCGAAAACAGCCGGATGGCACAACAGCGCTTCTTCGACCTCACGGGGGTAAATATTTGTCCCCCCGGAGATGATCACATCCTTCGAGCGGTCGGTGAGATAGAGAAACCCGTCCTCGTCCAGATGCCCGAGGTCGCCGGTATGAAGCCAGCCGCCATTTAGGGCCTGTTCACTGGCTTGCGCGTTTTTCCAATAGCCCTGCATGACAGTTGGCCCCTGAACGCAAATTTCCCCCGTCACCCCCGGTGGCACAACAGAGCCATCGGGGCCAAGCACCGCGAGCGTGACAGCACCTTGCGCAATGCCGACAGAGGCACGGCGGGCTTGCCAGCGCGGGTTCGACTGATCCGCGACCAAATCCCGACCAAGGACGGAAATTGTCATCGGCGTTTCGCCCTGACCGTAAATCTGGACAAAACGGGGACCATAACAGGTGAGGGCTTCATTGATATCATTCGCATACATCGGCCCGCCTCCGTAAATGATCGTGCGAATGCCCTCGCCGGTATATCCCAGCGCTTTTGAGGCGGCGATCAGCCGTTTCACCATGGTGGGAGCCGCAAAGAAAACGAGATTTCCCCGTGTCTTGGCAAGGCCGATGATCTCTTCGCTGTCAAACCCGTGGGACGCGGGAATGAGATGGGCACCCCCGGCACGGATTTGCGCGAACATATAAAGACCCGCCCCATGCGACATCGGTGCAGCATAGAGCATGTGATCATTGGGGTGCGCGGCATCGACGTCCAAGGCGTAACAGAGCGTCATCTGACGCACGTTGCCATGGCTCAGCATCACCCCTTTGGGGGTTCCTGTCGTGCCTGACGTGTAGAACAGCCAGGCGAGATCCTGATCTTCTACCTGCGCAGGTGCCGCGACCTTTTCATCTTGTGTGACGGGCATACAGAGCGCTGCTTCGTGAATATCGGCCTGTTCTGCAAACAACGTCCCGCTTTGCGTGAACACCAGTGCGGCTTCTGAATCTCGAATGATCCATTCGGCTTCGCGTGGGTGAAGTTTGCAATTGATCGGCACAACCACGGCACCAAGCCACCAACAGGCATGAAGCACTTCAATATATTCAGGCGCGTTCTTGGCAAAAACCGCCACCCTATCCCCCGCCTGAACACCATGTTCAGTTCGCAGCCACGCGGCGCGGTTACAAGTCGTCTGCAAGAGGTCGGCATAGGTCTGGCGCAACGCGTCCCCCTCATACAGGGCAGGGCGGTTTGGCCAAGACAAGGCCGTTTGATACAGCCAATTCGCGATATTCATCGTCTTTTCAGTCCTTGGATCGTCTGGTTCAGGGGTCATCTGATTTAGGCGCGGTCGGCCTTTAAAATCGTCGCGTAATTGGCGACAGCCGCCCCGCCCATGTTGAAGGCAAGCCCCCATTGCGCACCTTCGCGCTGGATGCTCCCCGCGCGTCCGGTCAGTTGCCGAAACCCCAGCGCATGCATGGAAACGCCTGTGGCCCCGACCGGATGGCCTTTGGCCTTGAGGCCGCCCGACAGGTTCACCGGCGTGCGACCGTCCGCATAGACCGCCCCCTCATTGAGAGCGCGGGCGCCTTGCCCTTTGGGAGCAAGCCCCATTGCCTCATAGATCAGCAATTCGGCAGGTGTGAAGCAATCATGGACCTCGGCGAAATCGAGATCGGAAACGGTGATGCCCGCCGTCTTATAGGCCATTTGAATGGCGCGTTCGGGGCCCTCGAATGCCACAAAATCACGGCGGCTCATCGGTAGGAAATCGGACACATGTTCGGCAGCGGCCACCAAAACCCGTGCCGTCGCATCGCTCGCATGTGCCGCGCCTGCGCTCAACACAATGGCTGCTGCGCCATCCGTGACCAACGAACAATCGCTCAATCGAAGCGGGGGCGCGATCAACGGGTTTCTCTCGCTCACCTCACGGCAGAATTCATAGGGCAGCGCCTTATGCATATGTGCCAAAGGGTTTTTCATCGCGTTTTCATGGTTCTTGGCGGCGATGCGTGCAAATGTGTCCATGGGGTCACCGTAACGCTCGGCATACTGCTCCGCCGCGACGGCAAAGACCTGGGGAAAGCTCAATGCCGCTTCAGCCGCATCATTTTGATACCCAGCCCCCGCCAATGCGGTGGTGACATCGGGTGTCGAGCGATGGGTCATCTTTTCTGCGCCAACAACCAAGACGTTGCGGGCGCGTCCTGCCCGAATGGCATTCAACCCGGCATGGATCGCCGCTGCACCAGACGCACAGGCATTTTCACACCGCGATGCGGGTTTGAACCGCAAATCAGGGTGGGCCTGCAAAATGAGGGAGGAGGCAAAACCATCCGGCACCATCCCGGAATTGAAATGCCCCAGAAACACAGCATCAATGTCCGCGGGAGGAATCTGGGCTTCCTCGATCGCCTCGCGGGCGGCGTCGACGATCAAATCCTCAAGGCTTTGCTCCAAACGGCCAAAACGCGTGTGACCGGAACCGGTGATAAAGATGTCTAGGGTCATGAAATATCCTCCTGCCATAAGGGTCATGCAAAAAACACATGGCAGCAATTCGTAGAATTACGTATAAATCTACGTATGAACTACGTAGATGCACGTGCAGCGAAAGGGGCGGTTAGATGAATTACGATCAAATTTCCGAGGCAAATCTCGATTTAACCGGGTTCATGGATGCCCCGATTGGCCTCATGGTTCTCTCAAATCGTGTGATTCAACGCGCCAATACGGAGATGGAGCGTATCTTTGGCTGGACCCGTGACGAGCTTGAGGGGCAGTCCATCCGCATCCTCTACCCGTCGAGTGTGGATTACGAAAAGACAGGCGCACGGTGGCAAAGGTGGCTAAAGGGCCGACCGCGCTATGCCGATGAGCGGTTCATGCAATGCCGCAGCGGCGAAATCATCTGGACCCGAGCTGCGGCGCGCACCCTGACGCCGACCGATCCCTTTCGGCTCATGGTCTGGACCTTTGAACATCTGGAAAATAGCCCCACAACATCGGCGACACTGACCCCGCGCGAACGTGAAGTCGCGCGGTATATTGTGAATGGCTACACCAGCAAAGAGACAGGGCAGGCCATGGGCATTTCGCCGCGCACAGTTGAGGTCCATCGCAGTTCTGTCATGAAAAAACTCGGTGTACAGAATGCAGCCGAACTTGTCGCAAAGATGATTGTGCAGAGCTAAACGGCCCGGAACGATCGGCGGCCAAGAGGCTTAAGGCAAAACCTTGAGTTGGACCACCAAGGCCTCTCCCTACGACCATGCCGCAATCGCGTCATGATGAAAGCTAGTGGTTCCGTACACAATGGACAGGGTTCTGAACCGTCTCGCGGTCCATCCAGCGAGCGGTCAATCTAGAGAGGTGACAGCTTCGATTTCAACCTGAGCGCCCCCGGGCAAGGCTTTGGGTGCTGTCGCAAATTTTCCGCATGGTTGAGTGTAGGCTTGCGCTGGACATAGTTATGCTGCGAGGAGGCAAACTACCGGAACGCGGTGAGGCCATTGTTGTCGAATTGGCCCTTGCGGATCATATGCGCGGTCTCGATCCTAGATCGCCTCCACCGCATCACGGATCGCGCGCATGTTTTCGCCATAGACTCCAGGCTGGGAAACAGACCCGCCTCGGAACACGGCCGACCCGGCGACCAGCACATCGGCCCCCGCCTGCGCCATTCCTGGTGCGGTCGTCGGGTCCATCCCGCCGTCGATCTCGATATGGATTTCACGGTCGCCGATCATCTTGCGCAGGTGTTGCACCTTGTCGGTCATGTCGATGTATTTCTGGCCACCGAAACCGGGGTTCACCGTCATGACACAGATCAGGTCTGTCAGGTCCAGCAGATGCGCCACCGCCTCGGCCGGAGTGCCGGGGTTGAGTGCCACACCCGCTTTCATGCCCGCGCCGCGGATCGCCTGAAGCGTGCGGTGGATGTGCGGGCCCGCCTCGACATGGGCGGTTAGGATATCCGCTCCGGCATCCGCATAGGCGTCGATGTAAGGATCAACTGGCGCAATCATCAAGTGGACGTCCATGACGGTTTTCACATGCGGGCGGAATGCCTTTACCGCCATCGGGCCAAACGTCAGATTGGGTACGAAATGCCCGTCCATGACATCGACATGAACCCAATCGGCGCCCTCGGCCTCGATGGCCCGGATTTCCGCCCCGAAATTCGCGAAATCGGCGGACAGGATGGATGGTGCGATCTTGATGGATCGGTGGAATGTCATGACGTGGCCTCCAGGGCTTGGATGATGGGAATGAATTTTTCCGCTGTCAGGGATGCACCACCGACCAGTCCGCCATCGACATCCGCAAGGGCGAAAATCTCGGCAGCGTTGGAGGCGTTCACCGACCCGCCATAGAGGATCGAAAGCGAAGGATCGGGCAATCGGGAGCGGATGAAGGCGTGGGTCTGTGCAATCTCGCCGATGCCGGGGGTCCGCCCTGTGCCGATCGCCCAGACGGGTTCGTAGGCAATGATCGTGTTGTCTGCATTGGCACCTTCGGGTAGCGACCCCGCGATCTGGTCGGCCAGCACGTCACGCGTTTGGCCCGTACGGTATTGGGTTTCGGTCTCTCCGATGCAGAGGATGGCGGTCAACCCGGCGTTCCATGCGGCTCGGCTTTTCGCGGCCACGATTTCATTGGTTTCACCGTGATCGGCGCGCCGTTCGCAATGGCCGACGATCACCATGCTTGCACCGGCGTCGGCCAGCATCTCGGCTGAGATGTCGCCGGTATGCGCCCCCGATTTCGACGCGTGACAGTCTTGTCCACCAAGCGGCATGGTCACGCGGCCCCGTGCGACATGAAGAAGGGTTGCGGGCAAGCACAGACCCGTGCCGCAGGTGGCCTGCGCCGCCGCCGCGGCGATCTGGTCGACATCTGAGAGGTCGGCCGTCAGGCCATTCATCTTCCAGTTGCCAATTGCGGAGCGACGTCGGGTCATTTGTATTCTCCGGTCAGGGAATCTGGGCCGGCGCAGACGCGCCGACCTATCGTTGATCTGGAATCAGAGGCTGCCATCGGCGTAGCGACGCGCCATATCGTCCATCGGGATGACCTTGATACTGGCGGCATTGCCCGCCGTGCCAAAGCGTTCAAACCGGTCGCGGCAGAGCTTTTCCATTTCCGCCATCGCGGGGATCGTGAATTTGCGCGGGTCGAACTCGGTCGGCTTGTCCTTCGCGACCTTGCGGAACTGGCCGGTGAGTGCCATGCGGATGTCGGTGTCAATGTTGACCTTGCGCACACCCGACTTGATGCCGCGCTCGATTTCTTCGACCGGCACGCCATAGGTCTGGGGCATCTCGCCGCCGCTTTCGTTGATCAGGTCTTGCAGGTATTGCGGGACCGAGCTTGATCCATGCATGACCAGATGCACGTCGGGGATCTTGGCGTGAATATCCTCGATCCGCTGGATTGCCAGCGTCTCGCCGGTCGGCTTGGAACTGAATTTGTAAGCGCCGTGGCTGGTGCCGCAGGCAATGGCCAGCGCGTCCACTTTGGTCAGCTTGACAAAATCGAGCGATTCATCCGGGTCCGTGAGCAATTGCTCCTTGCTCAGCTTGCCCTCCGCGCCGGAACCGTCTTCCTGTGCCGCTTCGCCGGTTTCCAGGCTGCCCAGAACACCCAGTTCGCCTTCGACCGAAGCTCCGATCCAATGCGCCATCCGGGCCACGCGTTCGGTGATGGCAACGTTGTAATCCCAGTCAGCGGGGGTCTTCATATCTTCCATGAGTGAGCCATCCATCATCACCGAAGTGAACCCGTGGCGGATTGCGGACAGGCAGGTCGCTTCGTTGTTGCCGTGATCCTGGTGCATGCAGATCGGAATGTCGGGATACATCTCGGACAATGCCTGGATCATGTGGCGCAGCATGATATCGCCCGCATAGGACCGCGCGCCGCGGCTGGCCTGCATGATGACAGGCGCGTCGCAGGCGGCGGCGGCCTTCATGATCGCCAGACCCTGTTCCATGTTGTTGATGTTGAAGGCGGGAACGCCGTAGCCCTTTTCAGCGGCGTGATCGAGCAGTTGACGAAGTGTAATCAAAGCCATTTTGAATCCTTTCAGGCCGCTTTCGCGGCGTCTTGCAATGCGGCGATACCGGGCAGCGTCTTGCCCTCCAGCCATTCCAGGAAAGCGCCTCCGGCAGAGGAGACATAGGTGAAGTCATCGGCGACCCCGGCCACGTTCAGAGCCGCGACAGTATCGCCACCCCCCGCAACCGAGACGGCCAGACCTTTCCGGGTCAGATCGGCGGCGGATTGGGCCAAACGCATGGTGGACTGATCGAAGGGCTGGATTTCAAAGGCACCCAAAGGGCCGTTCCACAGGATCGTCCTGCACTCCGCCAGGATCGACTGAAACCGCGCCAGTGCCCTTGGTCTGGCGTCCAGGATCATCGCATCGGCCGGGCAGGCATCATTTCGCACAATATCGTGCCTGGCATGCGCGGCAAAATCTTTGGCCGCGACGACATCCTCGGGCAAGTGCAGGGCGCAGTTTGCTCTTTGCGCCAAGCTCTGGATCTCTCGCACGGTGTCGATCTGGTCGGCCTCGTGCAGCGATTTGCCCATCGGGGCGCCGTTCGCGAACAGAAAGGTATTCGCCATGCCGCCGCCGATGATGACGTGATCGACCTTTGCGACAAGGTTCTTGAGAACCGCGATCTTGGTCGAAACCTTTGCGCCCCCGACGAGGGCGACAGACGGCCGCTCGGGGTCTTCCAGCGCGGCGCCCAGCATGGAGAGCTCTTCCATCAACAAAGGCCCAGCGTAAGACGGCATGAGCCGAGCAATCGCGTCGGTCGAGGCATGGGCGCGATGCGCACAGGAGAAGGCATCGTTGACATAGAATTCGCCCAGTTCGGCCAGAGCTGCCGCAAAGCCAGGGTCGTTCGTGGTTTCGCCGGGGTTGTAGCGCAAGTTCTCGCACAACAGCACCTCACCGTTCGCCAACGCGTCGGCGCGGACCTTGGCCGCGTTCGTGGCGCATGTGTCGGAGAATTTCACCGGGACGCCCAAAGCATCCGATAAGGCCGGGCGCAATGTGTTTACGGAAAAGGCCGGGTCGAGGACATTTGGCGTGGGTCGACCGAAATGGGTGATGATGACCAGCCGCGCGCCACGCTCCAGAAGAGGTTTCATCCCGCCTGCAAAGCGTGTGATCCGGGTTGCGTCGGTCACTTTGCCGGCCTCGACAGGCACATTGAGATCGGCGCGCACGACAAGCGTCTTGCCGCAAACCTCTACATCCATGATTGAAGGTATCGTCATCAGATGAGCGCCCCCATCGCCACCGCCGTATCGGACATTCGGTTGGAGAACCCCCATTCGTTGTCGTACCAGGACAGGATGCGGACCATGCGACCGTCCATCACCTTGGTCTGGTCCATGTGAAAGACCGACGAATGGGGGTCGTGATTGAAATCGGCGGACACGTTGGGATGGTCGGTAAAACCCAGCACGCCCTTCATCGGACCATTGGCAGCGGCGCGGATGGTGGCGTTGACCTCTTCGACCGTGGTATCACGAGCGGCTTCGAAGACCAGATCGACAACAGAGACGTTTGGCGTCGGGACGCGGATCGCCACGCCATCCAGCTTGCCCGCCAGTTCCGGCAGCACAAGCCCCACCGCCTTGGCCGCCCCGGTTGAGGTCGGGATCATCGACAATGCCGCAGCGCGGGCGCGGTAGAGATCGCCACGCATGTAATCCAGCGTCGGCTGGTCGCCGGTATAGCTGTGGATCGTGGTCATGAAACCCTTGGAGATCCCGATGGCGTCATTCAGGACTTTGGCGACCGGCGACAGGCAGTTGGTGGTGCAGGACGCGTTGGAAACAACGGTGTCAGCCGCCGTCAGCGTTTTGTGATTAACCCCGTAGACGATGGTCTTGTCGGCACCGGACGCAGGGGCCGACACCAGCACGCGCTTGGATCCGTTTTCAAGATGCAAGACAGCTTTGTCGCGGTCGGTGAAAAGGCCGGTGCATTCCATCGCGATGTCGACGTCACCCCAAGGCAGGTCTTTCGGATCGCGGATCGACGTGACCTTGATCCGGCCACGGCCCACGTCGATCCAGTCCTCGCCCGTCGTGACCTCTCCGGGGAAACGCCCGTGCACGCTGTCGAACCGCAACAGGTGGGCGTTCGTCTCTACCGGACCAAGGTCATTGATGGCGACAACTTCGATATCGGTGCGACCGGATTCAACGATCGCGCGAAGCACATTCCGTCCGATACGGCCAAAGCCGTTGATGGCAACTTTCACTGTCATGACTGTCTCTCTTTCTTGGTTTTCTAGGGTCAGAGGCGCGCCTTGGCGGCATCGACAACCGCTCCGACGGTGATGCCGAAATGCTTGTAGAGGGCCTCCGCCGGGGCGGAGGCACCAAAGCCTGTCATGCCGACAAAGCCGTCCTCGGCGCGCAATACGGCATCCCAGCTCATGCGGATGGCGGCCTCGATACCGACGCGCGGGACATTGCCCAGCACTTCGGCGCGATAGGCATCGGGTTGCTGGCCGAACAGTTCGAAGGACGGGGCCGACACCACGGCAGCCTTGATGCCACCCTCAGCCAGGGTGTCGGCGGCATTCATTGCGATTTCCACCTCGGACCCGGTCGCGATCAACGTCACGTCGCGCCCGCCATGCGGTTCGCGCAAGACATAAGCACCTCTGGCCAACAGGTTCTCGCGCAGCGCGGTTTTGCGCATCGCGGGCAGGCCCTGCCGTGACAATGCCATCAGAACCGGTGTCTTTGTCGATGCCATCGCGACTTCCCAGGCTTCCGCCGTTTCCATCGCATCGCAGGGGCGAAGAACCGTCAGGTTCGGAATGGCGCGCAGGCTGGCCAGCGTCTCGACAGGCTGGTGGGTCGGGCCGTCTTCGCCAAGTCCGATGCTGTCATGGGTCATGACAAAAGTTGTGGGTACGCCCATCAAGGCGGCCAGCCGGATCGCCGGGCGGGCGTAATCGGCAAACACAAGGAAGGTTCCGCCATAGGGCTTGAACAGCCCCGAAAGGGACAGGCCATTCATCGCGGCCGACATGCCGAATTCGCGGATGCCGTAGTTGATGTAGCGGCCGGTGAAATCTCTCGCGTTGACCGCTGTCATGTCCTTGGTCTGGGTCAGGTTCGACCCTGTCAGATCCGCCGAGCCGCCGATGGTAAAAGGCAGGGCGGCGTTGACGACCTCAAGCGCCATCTGGCTTGCCTTGCGGGTGGCGACTTTGGGCTGGTCCTGCGCCAGCTTGGCCTTGTAACCCATCATTGCCTTGGTGAGAGGGCCGATGTCGGCATCGAGATGCAGCTGCAATGCGTCATGGTCCGGCGACGCCGCAAACGATGCTTCCCATGTCTTGCGTGCTTCGGCACCGCGGGCCGCGATGTTGTGCCACGCGGAATACACATCGGCGGGAATGTCAAAGGCCAGATGATCCCACGCCAACGCCCTGCGCGCGGCGGCGATCTCGTCGTTGCCCAGCGGCGCGCCGTGCACGTCGTGACCGCCCTGCTTGTTCGGGGCCCCGAATCCGATGACTGTCCGGCAGGCAATCATTGATGGACGCGGGTCTTTGCGCGCATCTTCAATGGCCTTTGCGATCCTGTCCGGGTCATGGCCGTCAACCGACAGGACATGCCAGCCGGCGGCGGCAAAGCGTGCTTGTTGATCGGTCGAGGTCGACAGACTGGTGTCCCCGTCGATGGTGATCTTGTTGTCGTCCCAAAGGACGATCAGATGCCCCAATTTCAGATGCCCGGCCAAGTCGATGGCTTCGTGGCTTACGCCTTCCATCAGACAGCCATCACCAGCAATGACATAAGTGTAGTGGTCGATCAGATCGCCAAAGCGCGCGTTGCCCAGCCGTTCCGCAAGCGCCATGCCCACTGAAGTGGCCAGACCCTGGCCAAGGGGGCCGGTCGTCACTTCGATCCCTTTGGCATGACCGTACTCCGGATGCCCCGCCGTGCGGTATCCCAACTGACGGAAGTTGCGGATCTGATCCATGTCCATGTCGTCATAGCCCAGCAGATGGTTGACGGCATAAAGCAACATCGACCCGTGCCCGGCAGACAATACGAACCGGTCGCGATTGGCCCAATCCGGTGCAGCCGGGTCGAGGGTCATGAACCGGTTGAACAGAACGGCGGCGACATCCGCCATTCCCATCGGCATGCCGGGGTGGCCGGAGTTGGCGGCCTGCACCGCATCCATGGCCAATGCGCGGATGGCGTTGGCCATCCGGCGTTCATCAACTGTCTTGGTATAAGCATTCATGGTGTTCTTCCTTAGCGGCGCTGTTTGCGTGCAGTGGTAACCAGACGCTCGATCAGCGGCGTCAGGATAAGCTGCATCGCCAGATCGAGTTTGTTCCCCGGAACCACGATGGAATTGGCCCGGCTCATCCACGAGCCGTTGATCATTGAGGTCAAATAGGGAAAATCGATGCCGCGCGGGTTTCGGAAGCGGATCACGATCAGGCTTTCGTCCGGCGTGGGAATCCAGCGCGCAATGAACGGGTTGGAGGTATCGACCATCGGGACACGTTGGAAATTGACATCCGTTTCGGTGAATTGCGGGCAGATGCAGTGCACATAGGCGTGCATCCGGCGCAGGATGGTGTCGGTCACGGCCTCGGTGGAATAGCCACGCGATTCGCGGTCTCGGTGTATCTTTTGAATCCATTCGAGATTGATCACGGGCACCACGCCGATCTTGAGGTCGGCCAGAGCGGCAAGATTGACCTCGTCATTGACGACCGAACCGTGCAGACCTTCGTAGAACAACAGGTCAGACTCATCGGGAAACGGTGCCCATGCGGTGAATTCACCCGGCGGCACACCGGTTTTCTCGGCCTCTTCGGCATCATGAACATAGGTACGCGTGCGGCCCTTGCCCGTCTTGCCATACTCGCGAAACACCCTTTCCAGCTCACCAAGTTCGTTCGCAACATAGGAAAAGTGTGAAAAGGTCTCGTCGCCTTCGGCTTTGCGCCGCTCCAGCTCAGCGCGCATATCGGCGCGATTATAGCGGTGAAACGCATCGCCCTCGATGGACACGGCTGAGATTTTCTCACGGCGAAAGATTTGATCGAATGTCTTCTTCACAGTCGACGTGCCAGCCCCGGAAGAACCGGTCACACTGATGATGGGGTACTTGCTGCTCATGATGACTCCTGAGAATTGACTGTCAGACGCGGAAAAGGCCGCGTTTTCCGAAGAGTGCGGAGGTCTCTTCATGAGGAAGGTCGTGGTAGGTTGCGACGCGTGTGACCTTGTTCTTCGAACCGAAGACAAAGGGGGTCCGAGCATGCAAAGCGTTCGGAACGCGGTCGAGAATGGCTTCTTGACCATCGGTTGCGCTGCCGCCTGCCTGTTCGATCAGGAAAGCGATGGGGGCGCATTCATAGACATAGCGAAGGCGTCCATGCTCGTATCCGGGGCGCGAATCGCCGGGATACAGGAAGATGCCGCCACGGGTGAGAATGCGATGTGTTTCCGCCACAAGCGAGGCGATCCACCGCATGTTAAAGTCGATCCTCGTCGGCCCTTCGGACCCCGCAACGCGGTCATCTACATAGGCGCGGATTGGAACATCCCAGTGGCGATAGTTCGATGAGTTGATGGCATATTCGACCGAGTTTGGGGGGATGGATGCGATCACGCCCAACGATACGAAACGCCCGGTTTGCGGATCGAGGACGAACTTCAAAACCCCGTCGCCGACCGTCAGCAACAGCGCGCATTGCGGTCCGAATATTGCATAGCCAGAGGCCAGCAGGTCCCGTCCGGGGCGCAGAAATGACGCTTTCGGGTCGTCCATGGCGGGGAAGATGCCAAAGATCGTGCCGATGGAAACATTCGTGTCGATGTTGGAAGACCCGTCGAGCGGGTCGATCGCCAGAGCAAAGGCACCCCCTTCGTTCAGGGTAACGACGCTGTCCTGTTCTTCCGAGGCATAGTGTCGAACCTGGCTGTTCGCCAACGCACTCATGAAAGCCTCGTCGGCGATGACGTCCAGGGCTTTTTGCGCATCGCCATCGATGTTCATGCCAGCGGCGCCGCCAAGATTCTCATCAATTCCGCCGCGCGCAATACGATGCGACAAGGCCACGAACACCGAAGCCAAGCGATCCAGTATGTCGCAAAGTTTGGGATCGAGCCCGTCTGGCAACTGATTCAGCGTTTTCATTTTGGTATTCCTCCCAGAATGGAAATAACTTGCATGACTTCGAATTTTTATGGAATTTAAGAAATAGTAATCTGGATTAGGAAAAATCGAAGATGCGCACCGACGCCATGACGTTAAAGCAATTGCGGTCGTTGATATCTGTCGCGCGCACCGGTTCACTGACACAAACCGCACGATTCCTGAATCAGACACCTCCCACAATTCACAGTCAGATCAAGAACTTGGAGGTTGCCGCCGGTCAGGAGCTGGTGAGCCGGGCCACCGATGGAAGCGGGTTTTACCTGACTCGGGCCGGAGAGGCCCTACTGATTGCGGCGCACCGGATAGAGGCGAATTTGTCGCATGCTGAGCGGCAGTTGCAGGCTCTGTCCCAAGGCATGGCCGGGAACGTTGTCCTCGGAACGGTGTCCACTGCCAAATATTTTGCGCCCCGTCTGGTGCGGCTGCTTCAAGATGCCGTCCCTGATATTGATGTCGAACTGAGAGTCGCCAATCGCAGCGAAGTTATCGCCGCCATCGAAAGAGGCGAATACGATCTGGCGATCATGGGCCGTCCGCCGCGCAGTGCCATGAGCCGGGCGGTCCCATTGGGACCGCATCCGCACGGTATTGTCCTGCCTCCCGATCACCCATTGGCTGAGCAGGACGGCTTTGATCCCAACACCTTGCTGGCCGAGACCTTTCTAAGCCGCGAAGACGGCTCGGGCACGCGCATCCTGATGGAACGGTTCATAGATCGGCTGGCGGAAAGTCACAGGCCAAAACGCGTGGTCATGTCGTCGAACGAAACGATCAAACAGGCCGTGATTGCCGGTTTGGGCGTCGGATTTCTGTCCCTGCACACGATCCATGACGAGCTTGCCCAAGGGCGACTGAAGCTGTTGCGCGGACAGGGCCTGCCGGTCATGCGTCACTGGTATCTGATGTACGGCAACGAGGAGGGCAGCGAACCCTCCAAGGCTGCGCGGCGCTGTGCAAAGGAGATTGAATCCCTGAACGGAACCTTCCTGCCTCAGATCAGCGCGTGAGTGCCGCGTAAAGCTGGGGCAGCCGTTCTGGCAGTCGCTCCACCCTATCCAGGATCATGGCGCTGTTCGGGCCAAATATGCGACGGACATAGGTATCGGCGCCGGGATCAAGCGTCAGGCAAAACGGTGTGACGCCGACGTGCTGCGCCTCTTCCACCGCACGGCGGGTGTCAGCACGCAGATATTGTGGATCGCGCACGTCGATGTCGGAGGGGGCCCCGTCGGTCAGCACCAGCATCAGCTTGCGGGTCGCTTTCACGTTCCGCATTTGCGCGGTCGCATGGCGGATCGCGGTGCCCATCCGTGTCGAGAGCCGACCCTCGGCCCCCATCAGGCGCGCCGTTGCCATCGCGTCCCACGGCTGATCGAAATCCTTGAAGCGTTCATAGTAGACCTGCGCGCGCCCGTCCGAGCAAAAGCCGTGAATGGCGAAGGCGTCGCCAACCCGGCTGATCGCCTCGGACAGTAGAACACAGGCCGATTTCGTCAGATCCATGACGGTGCTTTCGTCATCCACCGGATCATTGGTGGATTCCGAGAGGTCCAGCAACACCATGACCGCCGTATCGCGGGTCTTGCGCACCTGCCGCATCATCACGCGCGGGTCCGGCTGGCGGCCCATGCGAATATCAATGGCGGCGGCAATGGCGGCGGCGATGTCGATTTCGTCGCCATCCTCCAGCTTGCGGATGCGCTGCACACCCTGTGGGCGCATGGCGTCCAAACGGTGCTTGAGCCGCTGCATCACGGGCCGATGTTCGTTCAGGACAGCCGCCGCCTCGGCAGGATCACCCAGTTTGGGACGACGTTCCAGTACTGTCGCCCAAGCGGGGCGCAACATCTGGATGGTGTGGTCGAACTCGTCATAAAGGACAGGGGGCGCGACGGGTTCCTTGCCCTCTTTCTCGTTGAAGCTCTGGCCGTCGTCGTCGAACAATTTCGCCGATTGCACCCAGATTTCCTGCGCGTCCTCGCCGGCGGTTTCGACCTCGACTTCGTTGACCATCTCGCTCACCGAGACATATTTGCGCAGCTGTGGCGGCGGCATGTAGCCCGTGTCAAATTCCAGCTCCTCGAACGCCCATAGCAACCGGTTGTCACAGCGATAGGGGCAGGACGGGTGATCCGCATAGGCCGAATAGGGGGTCGAACGCAGACGATCCGCAAGCTGTAGCCCCAAATCGCGGGCGGCGTCGATATCCGTCAGGTCGAGCGCCGCGAACGCATTTTGAACCCACGCTGCCAGTTCGCTCTCGGCGGGGGCCTCAGTCAAAAGCAACGCCCGCGCAATGCGGTCGAATTCACCCGCGATACCATTGCCGGTCTCGGTGTGGAACCGCGCCCACAGATCCCGCAGCCGGGGCAGACGCGCGATGGCCAGGGCCTCGGCGCGGGCATCCTCGATCAATCCGATGCAGGTGGATTGCAGCGCGTTCAACCCTTCGCCCTGTATCGGTTTGCGCAGACAGGCCAGATGAGCCGCCAAATGCGCGGACTGTGCGCGGAACAGGTCCAGTGCCGGTTGGCCGTGCCAATCATCCAGCGCGTCCGGCAGGTGCAGGCTGAAGCTTTCGTAATAGGGCCGCAGTCCGGTGCGATCCTCGAAATCGCCTGCGGTGGGCGTGATCATGAAATCCCGGCCCCAAAGCGCACGCAGATACATCATGAGCCGCCGCTGCACGTCGACCAGAAGAGTGCCCTTGCGTTCGCGTTGGATGATGGCGCGCGTTTCCTCGCTGTCCAGCGAGAAGTAGCGCAACAGTTCCTTATAGTCGGTGCGGTGAGCATCCACGCCCCAATCCGCCCAACGACGCAGCCCGCCCAGGGTGAGCACTTCGAGAAGCTCCGTCAGGTGATCCAACATAGGCCGGACAGCGCGCGGAGCGCGTGCCAGGAGATGTTCGATAAAGCGCAGGTATTGCAGGAACAGCGTCGCATCGCCAAGGCGGCGCGCGGCAACGGGTGCGGTGTCGAGCAGTCGGGCAATGACGGTGCCCGAAGTGCGCGAGGCAAAGCCGAGGATCAGCGGCAGCAGTTCGGTCAGAACATCCTCGCCAAGATCATGCGCGAGGGCCGGAGCCGCCGCGATCCAGGCAAGGACCGGATCGTCCCCGCGGCCCAATCGTGCCAGTGTCGCCACGCCGCGCAGCCATGTCTCAAATGCTTTCGGCGACAGTTTGCGTCGCGCATCGGGCAGGGCGGCGAACAGTGCTCTTTTGACCGGGGCGGGAAGGCTGTCCCCGAGATCCGCGTGACCTTCGGGGAGGGTTTCAGAACCAGGTTGAGACGGCAGCATCAAGTGCATCCCGCATGTCAGGGTCATCGGTGATCGAATGGACCAGCGCCATGGAACAGGCCGCCTTGGGTGCGATTCCACCTTTGATGAGGCGGCCCGCGTGGATCAGCATCCGGGTCGACACCCCTTCGTCCAGACCGTGCCCTTTGAGGTTGCGCGACCTTGCGCCGATCTCGACCAGCTTTTGTGCTGTGTCAGCGTCTACTCCGGCTTCATGCGCCACGATTTCGGCCTCGACGTCCGGTCCGGGCCAAGTGAAATCCATTGCGCCGAAGCGTTGCTTGGTGGATTGTTTGAGGTCCTTCATCAGCGACTGATAGCCGGGATTGTAGCTGATCACGATCAGGAAATCGTCGTGTGCCTTCAACAATTCACCCTTCTTTTCCAAGGGCAGAACCCGGCGGTCGTCCGTGAGTGGATGTATAGCAACCGTCGTGTCCTGCCGCGCCTCAACCACCTCATCCAGATAGCAGATCGCGCCATGACGGGCGGCAAAGGTCAGCGGCCCGTCCTGCCAGCGCGTGCCATCGGCATCCAGAAGATAGCGCCCGATCAGATCCGAGGCGGTCATATCTTCGTTGCAAGCCACGGTGACCAAGGGGCGGCCCAGTTTCCAGGCCATGTATTCGACAAACCGGGTTTTGCCGCAGCCTGTCGGGCCCTTCAGCATCACCGGGATGCGGGCGTCCCAAGCCGCCGTGAACAGGGTGATCTCGTCCCCCGTCTCACGCCAGTAAGGCGCTTCGCTCACGCGAAAGTCTTCAAGTACGTCTTTCATGGCTGACTCCTCGCGACACGTCGACTGTTGTGCCCGGCCCGCATGATCGCGGGCCGGGCCTTGTTTCAAACCATTTTGCCGCGGTGAACGACCATGTTCGCGCCCTGGCTTTGGGTGAAATTGTCATAGCCCAAAAGCCGGACATGGTGCTTGGGATTGGCGGTGTGGCATTCTTCGATCTCGGCAAGGATCGCGTCGACATCGGTTTCGCCAAACATCGGCAGCTTCCACATGTACCAGTAGTAGTCCATGGCGTTTTCCGGTTCGGTGTGTTCGATCGCCGGGTTCCAGCCGTTATCGACGATCCATTGGACCTGTGCCCGGATCTGGTCCTTGGTCATTTCCGGCAGGTAGGAAAATGTCTCCATCTTGCGGCTTGCAGGATCGGAAAGACGCGACGGGTAGTCTTGAATGGTGCTCATTGTCTTGGTCCTTTTCTCTGGGTTCGAGCGATCAGCGGTGCTGAACGTCAAGCTTGTCGACGGTATCGAACTCGAACTTGATCTCTTTCCAGGTCTCCATCGCGGCTTTCAGCTCGGGTGAATGTTTGGCGGCTGCGGTCAGGATTTCCTTGCCTTCCTTCTCAAGCTCACGGCCTTCGTTGCGGGCCTGAACACAGGCCTCAAGCGCCACGCGGTTGGCGGCCGCACCGGCGGCGTTGCCCCAGGGGTGGCCCAGCGTGCCGCCGCCGAACTGTAGAACCGAGTCGTTGCCAAAGATCGAAACCAGCGCCGGCATATGCCAGACGTGGATGCCACCCGACGCCACGGGGAAGACCCCGGGCATGGCCCCCCAGTCCTGATCGAAAAACACGCCCATAGAGCGGTCTTCCGGGATGAATTTGTCGCGCATCAGGTTGATCCAGCCCAGGGTTGCGTTGCGGTCACCTTCCAGCTTGCCCACAACGGTGCCCGAATGCAGGTGATCGCCACCCAGCAGGCGCAGAAGCTTGGCCAGCACACGGAAGTTGATGCCGTGGTTCGGGTTGCGATCCATCACGGCGTGCATGGCGCGGTGGACGTGCAACAACATGCCATTGTCACGGCACCATTTCGAGAGCGAGTTATGCGCTGCCCAGCCCATGGTCAGGTAATCCGACATGATGATCGGAGAGCCAAGCTCCTTGGCAAATTCGGCGCGCTTGAACATCTCTTCCACCGTGCCGGAGGTGACGTTCAGATAGTGCCCCTTGCGCTCACCGGTCTCGGCCTGGGCCTTTTCAATCGCTTCTTGACAGAACAGGAAGCGGTCACGCCAGCGCATGAACGGCTGTGAGTTGACGTTTTCGTCGTCCTTGGAGAAATCCAGACCACCGCGCAGCACTTCGTAGACCGCGCGACCGTAGTTCTTGGCCGACAGACCCAGCTTTGGTTTGATGGTGCAGCCCAGCAGCGGACGGCCGTATTTGTCCATCTTGTCACGCTCGACCTGAATGCCATGCGGCGGGCCGAAACAGGTTTTCACGAACCAGATCGGGAAACGCACGTCTTCGAGCCGCAAGCTGCGCACGGCCTTGAAGCCAAAGACGTTGCCAACGATCGATGTGAAGACGTTGACGACCGAACCTTCCTCGAACAGGTCGGCGGGATAGGCAATGAAAGCATAGAACGCGTCATCCTGTCCCGGCACGTCTTCGATGCGGTAGGCACGCCCCTTGTAGTGGTCGAGGTCGGTCAAGAGGTCGGTCCAGACGGTCGTCCATGTTCCCGTCGAGCTTTCGGCGGCGACGGCTGCCGCGGCTTCTTCGCGCGGGACGCCGTCTTGCGGGATGACTTTGAAGACAGCAAGGATATCGGTTTCCTTGACCGAATATTCCGGTTCCCAGTAGGTGGACCTGTAGTCCTTCACCCCGGCGTCATATTTTTTCTTGGTTGCTTGCATGTTCATGTCTTTTGATCTCTTCCCGATGGCTATTGCTCCGAGGAAGGGAACCACATTCCATGAATATAAAAAAATGAATTGTTTTTATCCTCAGAATAAGCAATCGTCTATTCATGAGATACTCGCTTAGACAAATGCAGATTTTTCGGGAGGTTGCGGCGCATCTGTCTTATACGCGCGCCGCTGAAGCCCTCAACCTGACCCAGCCCGCAACATTCGCGCAGGTCCGCCAGCTTGAAGACCATCTTGGCCAGAAGCTTATCGACCGTCTGGGGAAGTCTCTGTCACTCACTCAAGCCGGTGAGATCGTCCTCAAATCCGCGCAGCGTTTGATTGAGGAAACCGAGAATCTGGACATGGCTTTGGCCGAGTTGCAGGGCTTGGCCAAAGGGCGGCTGCGCCTTGCCGTCGTGTCGACCGCCAAATACGATATTCCTGCCCACATCGGTGCCTATAACACCGAGTTTCCCGGAATAGAGATCGCCTTGACTGTCGGAAATCGGGAGGAACTGCTGTCCCGTTTCGCAAGTAACGCCGACGATCTTTATATTCTGGGCACTCCGCCACAAGACATGGACGCGGTGGTTGAGCGGTACTCCGAAAACCCCCTGGTCGTGGTCGCGCCACCGGATCATCCTCTGGCGGCGCGATCAGAGCTGACAATGCGCGATCTGGCCAGCTACCCGTTCTTGATGCGCGAAAGTGGTTCGGGTACGCGGCTTGCGGCCGAGCGGAGCTTTGAGGCTGCGGGTGCCGCGCCGAATGTTCGCATGGAACTCGGGGCGAATGAATCGGTCAAACAAGGCGTCATTGCGGGTCTGGGCCTCGCGGTCCTCAGCCGTGGGACCGTAGCATTGGAGCTTCGGCACGGCTACTTGGTGGAGCTGGCCGTGGAACCCTTTCCGATCATACGCCATTGGCACGTGGTCTGGCGGAAGGAAAAAAAGCTCTCTTTGGCGGCGGAGGCCTTTGTCGAGAGGCTGTTTGCACGCGGTGCCGCGTGATCCCTGTCACATAGGCCGTAGGATACGGTCATATTTTTACGGCAATATCTTCCATGGACATTTTATGCCGGCTTCGGCCCGCGGCAGCCCAGGCTCCCTCAAGGTTGGGGATCAGGGTTGGCGATCTGTTATCGCGTTCGGTGAAGGCTAAGTCCGGTTGAAATTGCTTGGCTGCTTGGGTGAATAGTAGCCACATGTGAGGCGATTTCGCCCAATTATTAGTCGACTGAATAATTTATTTACAGGCAACCGTAATTTTTACTTGTCTGAATCAGTTTGCTTAGAGATCGTTGTTATACGAACAAAAACACAGCCAGTCTCAATTGGCCAAGTGATGTACATATCCAACAGGAGCGCACTATGAAGAAGGACATCGTTTCCCAATCTTCCCTATCCCGCCGTTCGCTGCTGCGCGGTGTTGCCGGGGCTGGGCTATTGCTGTCAGCGCCCGGCCTCATCGGTCGCGCGCATGCACAGTCCGGCGACGCTATTCGCCTCGGAGCCCCGTTCCACCGCACTGGCATCGGTGCCTCTTATGGGCGCTGGTATGAACGCACAGCAAACGCCGCCCTTCAATTGATCAACGAACAGGGTGGCATCAACGGTATGCCGGTCGAAATGATCGTTGAGGATGATGGCACCGACCCGAAACGTGGCGTGGAGGTGATGGAGAAATTCGCGACCGAACACAAAGTCGACGCTGTTTTCGGTCACCTCTATTCCCACGTCGTTGCCGCCACAGCGCCGCGCGCGGGCGAATTGAAAATGCCGTATTTCCTCTGCTCTGAGGCGCACACTCTCGCGTCCGGCGCTTTCAGCCGCTATTGTTTTCAGCCCTCGATTACCGATGTGAAAAGCCAAGTCGTCTCGATGGCGCCGTGGATTTCCAACAATCTGGGCAAGAAAATCACCCTGATTTACCCGGATTTCAACTTTGGCTATGATCACCGCGACAACATGACTGCCGCGATTGAAGCGCAGGGTGGCGAAGTTGTGGCATCGATCGCGATTCCGCCGACCGAGACCTCCTTTACCCGCTACATGCCGAAAATTCCGTTTAACACCGAAGCGATCTATCACGTGATGGTGGGCCCGGCTGTTCTGACCTTTGTGAAAGAACTGGGCGAGCATCTTGGCAAAAACCGCCCGGAAATCTTCGGCTTTATCGACAGTCTCGAAGGTGTGGATATGAATATTCCACAGCTTGAGTACCTCGAAGGCACCTACTTCTGGGAAGCCATGCCGCGCTATGCACAGGCAAATCAAACCGAGTTTGACAAGTTCTTCCGCGAAAAAGTTGGCGTGGATTCCAATGGTGCCTCGCTTGACGATCCGAAAGACATCGCGACCTACGCGCATATGTTCTCCGTCTGGGAGACCTTGTTTGCGATGAAGGCGGCGATGGAAAAGGCCGACTACAAAGGCCCGGATCAAAAGATCGACTTCTTGGAGGCGATGGAATCCATCACCGGCTTCGAAGAATCGAACGAGTTCCCGCAGGGTGACAAGCTGTTCAACGGCAAAACGCACCAGTCCTTCGGGCATCAGAACATCTCCAAAGTCACGGACGGCAAACTCGACGTGGTGTATCGCACCACGATCGAAGAAACGCTCTACCCGGACGAGACCGACTACACGCAGATGTCGTTCTGATCTCATCTCTCTGCGAAGGCTGGTTCATGACGGCCTTCGCCCCTTAAACTTCAAAAAAATCGGACGGGTTTGCTTTCATCGGCAGGAACGAACCGATTGGAGTACGCACAATGGACATCGCTCCATATCTCTTGCTCGCCACATTGGAAGGGCTGGTTCAGGCTTCCGTTTTGATGCTGACGGCGCTTGGTCTTTCGCTGGTGTTCGGCGTGATGCGCGTTGTGAACGTCGCGCACGGCGAATTCTTCATGGTCGGTGCGCTGATCGCCTGGGCCTGTGGGGTCTATATCCCGGGCCCGCCTGCCGTTGGCTTTGTCATCGGTTTGGTGGTCGCGCCGCTGTTCGTTGGGGGGCTTGCCTGGTTTGCCGACTGGGCCGTTCTCAAACGTATCAATTACAACCCCGAGGGCACCATCGTCTCGACGATCGGGATGCTCTATATCATCCAACAATTCGCGCTTTTGACCTTTGGTCCCGATGCGCGCGCCGTCGATGCGCCGTTCTACTACACGCTCCGCACGCCTTGGTTTGGGTATTCGAGTTACAAGCTCTTCATCATTGTGATCGCCTTGGCGCTTGTCGCCGGTCTGTGGTTCATGCTGCGCCGCTCCAAAGTCGGTTTGCTGATGCGGGCCACCCAGTTTGACAAAGAAACTGCACAGAATTTTGGCATTCCCGTGGACAAGGTCTACTCCGCTGTCTTCGCCATTGGTGCCATGCTGGCCGCCATCGGGGGGGTGCTCGTGGTTCCGAACCAACAGGCGCATTACCTGATGGGCACCGATCCGCTGCTTCTGTCTTTCGTGGTCGTCATCGTCGGTGGTCTGGGCTCGATTCCGGGCACCATTGCCGCCGCCGTGCTCATTGGCCTCTCCGATGGTTTGCTCTCTGTGTTCTTCTCGCCAACACTGGCAAAAATCGTATCGACACTGCTCGTCGCCATCGTTCTGGTGTTCAAACCACAGGGCCTGTTCTCCGGAAAAGGAGCGCGCGCATGAGCCTGCACTCCACAGAAATTTCCTCTGTCAAGGCCGCGAAAGCGGCTGAGGCGGAGAAAGGGAAGGATCGCTTCATGATCATCCACAACGGCAGGTTATTTGCCCTGTCTCTCGCCACGCTGTCCGTGCTCTTCGTGTTGCAATTTGCCTTGAGTGACTATTTGGTTCTCGCTTTGACGCGTATTTTGATCATGTCGATCTTCGCCATGGGATATAATATGTTGATGGGCTACACGGGTCTCCTGAGCCTCGGGCACGCGATGTTCTTTGGCTTTGGGCTCTATGCGGCCGGGTTGTCGAGCTACTATTTTGGCACATCTCTACCCGTGTCCTTTGTCATCGCGATTGCCACCTCTTTGGTGTTCTCCTTTGTCATCGGGCTTTTGGCGCTGCGCACCGAGGGCGTGTCCTTTATGATCGTCACCTTGATGTTCGCCCAGGCGGCCTATTTGGCGACGCTCTATTTCTCGAAAATCACTGGCGGCGATCAGGGTCTGACCCTGCCGACCGATGCGCGTTCCTTCTCCTTGCTCGGGGCCAATTTTGACATGACCTCGGATGTGGTGCGTTTCAATCTGGCGTTCGGTATCTTTGCCGTGGTGCTGATTTTCTTTTTCTTCGTGACCCAAGGCCCACTTGGCCGCCTGTTCACCGCCGTGCGCGAAAACGAACCGCGCACCCAGATGTTGGGCTTTGACACCTACCGCGTGCGCCTTGCGGCCTTCACCCTGTCGGGCACCGTTTGTGGCCTTGCTGGCGCACTCTACGCCCTGATGTTTGGCTATATTGGCTCGGCCTTTGCGGGGTTTCACTACTCGATCGAGGCGCTTTTGTTCACCCTCGTCGGTGGTCCCGGCACGCTTTTGGGTCCGCTTTTGGGCACCGGCATCATGACCATGCTCATCGACCGTCTGAGCGGCATCACCACCGCCTATCTGATCATCATCGGGATCATCCTCATCGTTGTGAACATGTGGTTCCCCAAAGGCATTCTTGGCACCATTCGTGAAAGGTGGGTCCCATGGCTGAAGTAACTCTTCTTGAAACGCGTGGTCTTGCGCGCCATTTCGACGGGCTCAAAGCGGTGGATGGGGTGGATTTCACCCTCAACGTTGGAGAAATCCGCGCCATCATCGGGCCGAACGGGGCGGGCAAATCCACTTTCGTGAGCCTGCTCTCCGGGCGCATCCCCCCCTCTGCAGGTCAGGTGTTCTTTGACGGCAAAGATGTCACCAATCTTCCGGCGTTCAAACGCGTGCGCCTCGGCATCGCCTATACGTTTCAGATCACCAACATCTACCCCAGTCTGACCGTGTTGGAAAACATTGAAATCGCGGTTCAAAACCGGCTTAAACCGTCGCTGTTTGGCGGTGCGAGCGAAGCGCAAATTCAGTCCGAGGCGACCCTCGCCGCACAGGCTGTCGGGCTTGGCGACCGGATCGGGGACACGGCGGGCAACCTCGCCTATGGTCACCAGCGTCTGCTGGAAGTGGCAATGGGGCTTGGCCTTGAACCGAAATTATTGATCCTCGATGAACCCACACAGGGCCTCTCGGATGCCGAAATCAAGAACTTTATCGAGGTGGTGAAACGGGTCAATGAAGCCGCCACCGTGTTGATTATCGAACACAATATGGACGTGGTTTTGGCGTTGGCCGACCGAATTACCGTGCTCGAACGCGGTCGTCTTTTGGCCGAAGGCACGCCGGATGAAATCGTCGAAAACGTCGCCGTGCAGGCCGCCTATTTGGGAGAACCGGCATGAGCATGATGTCTGTTAAAGGCTTTGACGCCTTCTATGGTCGCAGTCAGGCGCTGCGCAATTTTTCGATTGAGTTGAAAAGTGGCGAGGTGCTTTGCCTTTTGGGGCGCAATGGCGCGGGCAAAACCACAGCGCTGAAAACCATCATGGGCACGGTGCGCCCGGCGGCGGGTACGCTGATGCTCGACGGCAAGGATTTGACCGGCGTGCCAGCCAAGGACATTCCCCGCGCGGGCATCGGCTATGTGCCGCAGGGACGGCGGTTGTTCACCGAGTTGACGGTTTGGGAAAACCTCGAAATCGGCCTGTGGACCCGCAACACCGACGTCAGCGCGCTCGATCATGCGTTGGAACTTTTTCCAGTGCTCAAAGAGCGGATGACTCAGCGCTCCGGCACTTTGTCGGGCGGCGAACAGACCATGTTGGCCATGGCGCGCGCCATGTGCATCAATCCCTCGGTGATCATGCTTGATGAGCCGACCGAAGGCCTGATGCCCTCCGCCATTGCCGGGATTCGCGATGCGGTGATCAGGCTGCGTGACGAAGGTGTCGCCGTACTTTTGGTAGAACAGCGTGTCGACGCCGTTCTCTCCATCGCCAATCGCGTCGCCTTTATGGACCATGGCGAAATCAAAGCCGAATTCGATATCGAAGAGGTGCGCGCCAACCCGGAGCTTCTCCACCACTATGTGGGGGTCGGTCGCTAGGCCGTCCTCCCTCCGTCCTCCAAACGGGAGCAAGATATGAACCAGTTTAGCCCTGCCGACCTGTCCCCGGATCGCGAACTTATGTCGGAACCGATCCGCTCTACATATGACTTTATCGTCTGTGGCGGCGGCACTACCGGCAGCGTGGTCACGCGTCGTCTGGCCGAAGTCCAAACGTCTCGGTCTTGTTGCTTGAAGCGGGCGGTTCTGGCCTGTCAGGCCTTTGACGACGCCTCCCTCGATAAGGTTGCCGCCAAAGCCAACGACACCGATTTCGGTCTCGCGGCCTCGATCTGGACCCGTGACATTTCCACTGCGCATAAGCTGGCGAAAAAGGTCAAAGCGGGCTCCGTTTGGATCAACCAACACAACTTTTACGATCCGGCCTTGCCGTTCGGCGGTTACACACAATCCGGTTGGGGACGTGAGCAAGGCTCTGAAGCCATCCGCACGTTCACCGAAGTGAAAGCCGTCTGCGCCGCGCTCTAAGCCGGTCCAAGGTCAGGGCGTTAGATTCCCCTCGGATCGCTCTGGCTTTCCTTTGTTTCAATAGGATGAGAGCCATGACCCTCTTGCACCTTCGTGGGCCTCAGAACACTGCCCCTGTGTCGTTTGACCGTCGGTTTCTACGCGCCATGACCCGCGACATAACCGCCGTCTTGACCGCGTTTCTCTGCGCCATGCCTGTCGTGGCCATGCCTGTCGCAGCGATGGCCCATGAGGCGGCGGGTGGGTTCATTCTGTTGATGCCAACGGAGATTTATATCTTCGGCGCGGGTCTTGCGGTTTTGGCCAGTTTCCTAATCCTCGCAATCGTCCCCGCCGCCCGGTTTCATCGCCTGTTTGCCTTAGAGGCCCGCGTCTCAACCGCCCCGTGCCGCATCCCGACTGCGCCGCTGTCGCTCCTGTCGCTCGGCTTTACCCTGTTTTTGCTCTATGCCGCATTGGCGGGATCGGATGATCCGCTGACCAATCCGATCACCCTCGGGGTGTGGACCCTGGGATGGATCGTCCTGTCTGTGGCGACGGTCGTGTTTGGCACTCTTTGGCCTTGGCTCAATCCATGGACCGGTCTGTTGCAGGTTTTGGGGCTTGGCAAACGGCCCATTTTGACCCTGCCCAAACAGATCGGATTTGGCGTCGCCCTGCTGCAGATGTTCTATCTGGTTTGGATTGATCTGATCTCGCTTTATGCCACCGATCCAGAGGCCTTGTTCGTGCATGTGTTGTGGTTTTTGGTGCTCAATGGCTTTGGCATGATCCTGTTTGGCACCGCGGAATGGACACGGCGCGCGGAGCCTTTGCATGTGCTTTTTTCCCTGCTCGCGATCCTCTCGCCCTTTGCCTGCACCCAAGGCGGTAAGTTGCGTTTGGTGTTTCCCGGTGCGCGCGTGTTGCGTGACGCACCTCTCTCTTTGAGTGCCAGCGCCTTTGTCATTTTTATGCTGGCCTCCGGCACGTTCGATGGGGTGTCATCCACGTTTAAATGGTTGCAGCTTTTGGGCGTGAACCCGCTTGATTTTCATGGCCGCTCTAGCGTGATGTGGCCCAACTCTTTGGGGCTGGTCGGGGCCTTTGTCTTGGTCGCTTTGGTGTTTTGCGGTGCGATTTGGCTGGGCGGTTGCATGGCCCAAAGCACCGTGTCCTTTGCCGAGCTCGCCGGGCGCTGTGTCTATACATTGGTGCCGATCTATGTGGCCTATATGCTGTCGCATTTTGCCACCCGCCTGATCATGGATGCGCAATATCTGTGGATTGTGCTCTCTGATCCTTTGTACAAAGGCTGGGATATTTTCGGCACCGCCCACGGCCATCCGAGCCAATCCATATTCAACACCGAATCGGGTATTCATCTGATCTGGGCGTTTCAGACCGGGGTGATCACGCTTGGTCATATCGTCGCCGTGCTCATGGCTCATGCCGTCGCCTTGGACACTCATCGCCGCCCGCGCGATGCGGTTTTGGGCCAGGTGCCGTTGGCGCTTTTGATGGTCGGATATACCTCGCTCGGGCTGTGGCTGCTTGCCGCGCCGCGTCTGTGAGGGCGGGAGAGGTCATGCTCTGTCTTCCGCCGGAGGTTTATTGGTGTTTCTCGCGCAAGCCCGTGAAATTTCTGCATTTCGCGTTTGAAAATGCTTTCGTGACCCGCTTTTATTTGTTAGCACACTAACAATAATACCATCCACAAATCGCACAAGGATTCCAAAAATGGATGAGATCGAACATATCGACATTGCCGTCATCGGTGCAGGTCTTGGGGGCGCCGCTGCCGCCGCACTTTTGTTGAACGCTGGCTTTTCTGTGCACACGTTTGAACAGGCCCCCGAGTTCAGCCGTCTGGGTGCGGGTATTCATGTTGGCCCGAACGTGATGAAGATTTTCCGTGAAATCGGCCTTGAACAGCGCCTGTCTGAGATCGGATCGCATCCGGATTTCTGGTTCTCGCGCGATGGCAACACCGGCGAATACCTGTCCAAAATTCCGCTCGGCGAGTATGGCCGCAAAGAATACGGCGCCTCCTATATCACCATCCACCGAGGTGATTTGCACGCCGAACAGATCAACATTCTGCCCAAGGATAAAATCCATTTTGACCACCGTCTGACCGGGATCGAAGAGCGTGACGCGGATGTGCTTTTGACCTTTGCCAATGGCAACCGGATCGCCGCCAAAATCGTTGTTGGCGCAGATGGCATCAATTCGATGATCCGCGAGACGCTTTTGGGCGTTGAAAAACCGCGCTATTCCGGTTGGATCGGCCACCGCGCGCTGGTCAATATGGACAAGCTGAAATCGACAGGGATCGACTTTGAGCCCTGTGTGAAATGGTGGTGGGAAGCCTCGCGCCACATCATGGCCTATGCCACCAAGGGCGATGGGTCCGAATATTATTATGTCACCGGCGTGCCTGCCGACACATGGGATCACGACACCAGTTTTGTTGACAGTTCGCGCGCAGAGATGGAAGCGATCTTTGGCGGCTCGCATCCGATGGTTCAGGCGCTGATCGACGCGACGGAAGAGGTCACCAAATGGCCGTTCTGGAACCGAGATCCGATGAATCTTTGGAGCCGGGGCCGTCTTGTGATGTTGGGCGACGCCTGCCATCCGATGCGCCCGCATATGGCGCAAGGGGCCTGTATGGCCATCGAAGATGCCGCCGTTTTGACCCGGGCTTTGTCGATCACGGGGCTGACAGATTACACCAGCGCGTTTAAAACCTACGAGAGCACGCGCATCGAACGCGCCACCAAAGTGCAAAGGATCTCCAACGCCAACACATGGCTGAAACAGCCCGAAGACCCGGCCTGGGTCTATGGCTATGATCCGATGACGGCGGAACTGAGCTGACAAAAGCGGCCCCGGAAACGGGGCTGCTTTTATGTGGGCCAGTGAGTTAAGTCAGAGGATTAAAGCTTAGGCCGCCGCATTTGAAACACCGTTTCAATCGCGGCGAAATCCTGATAGCCAAGCCTGCTCAGAGGGGCGTAGGACAAGACGTCAAAGCGGCCGTCTTCGGTCAGGCAGTCGTTGCGCAAATGGATGGCCTCGACCCGCGCGAGGATCATCAGATTTCCCTCACCCTCAAGATCAATCGCCCGTGTCAGGCGGCACTCCATTGACGCAGGGGCGTGGGCGAGCCTTGGGCAATCTATGGTCTCACATTCCGCCATCGGCAATCCCAGCGCCTCAAATTCGCTTTGATCCGCCGCATAGGGCGCAGAGGAGGCATTCAACGCGTCGCGGTCCGCAAGACCGGCGATGTTGATGCAAAATACGCCCGTTTCCAGAATATGACTGTAGCTGTCCTTGCCCTTGTCCCGATCCGGCTTGCCGCCAATGGACGAGACAATCACCTGCGGCGGCGTATAGGCCACGGCGTTGAAAAACGAATAGGGCGCAAGGTTGGTTGCGCCCGTGCTGCCGCGTGTGGATATCCATGCAATCGGGCGGGGGGACACAATGGCAGAAAACGGATCACGCGGCAGACCTGAGCCATCTCTTGTCAGGTAGAACATTACTTTACTCCTGTGTCGAAAATATTCAGGGAATTATCCCGCGCTCGGCACCTATGCGATAGGGGCGAAACTGCACAGCACTTGTCGGCTCAGGCCCCTGCGCGTTCGGTCGGTGGAGTGGTGCGAGCAACTCCGGTCAGGGGCCTTGGTCGAGCAGAGCCCGACCAAAGTCTTTTCAGAGTATAAAGTTGTATCGCTTACTGGGTCGGTTCCCCGGCGGACAGCAGGCCCGCTGATATCCCGACGCTTCCCAAAATCACCTTGGCCGGCGCACTGGGGCAGCTCCAATTTGAGGCGTCGTTCACATCGCCTTCGCCCGAATAATGCGCCTGTGCCGGATAGGGACACAGGGGCATCGAGCGGGTGACATCCCCGGCCTCAGTCAGCTTTTCAGCGGCAATGGTTGCAGGGGCCACGTCGTTTTCCACCCAGTTCTCAAGGGCTGCCAGCGTGTTGAAGCTGTCGGGGCCCGTCCCGCCGGAACAGTGACCCATTTCTGGCACCATAAAGAGGCGCGCGCTTTGTGAGAGTGCGTCATAGCCGCCTTTGCGGCGGGCAAGATCATCCACGAACCGAACGGTGCGGAACGGGCTGAGCGCATGATCGCCCCAGCCGTGGTAGAGGATCATCTTTTTGCCTTGATCGAAAAAGGCTTCTGTCTCATCAAGGCCGGAACCGTTGCCATCCTGTGTCATCTTGATAAAATATGCGAGGGCATCGGACGGGATGGTGCCGTCGGCATCAATGCCAAAATCGCGCACATTGTAATCGGGGTCCTGCATCACAAGATACTGGATGATGTGGTCGGAAAACGCCCATTCGATCGGCGCAGGCGGGTTGCCGTCATTGCCCCAAGGCTCCGCCGCCGTGATGTCGTCAGCTGCAACACTGCCGCCTTGGAACAGGCTGAAGCCGCCGTCAAAGAGGACCGGCGCATAGCCGGGATAGACCAGACGGCCATCGTCGGTATGAAGCGCCGTGAAATAAGCGCGAAGCGCTGCGGCCTGCGGTTTCGTCAGACAATTGTCACTGTCCACGCCGTCGCAAATCAGGCTTTCCGGCGCAAAGGAACACGCCGCCGGATTTTGGATCATACCGTCTGTCACCCCGTCGACCGCATCACATGATGCCATGACTGCGTTCTGGATTGCGGGCAGTGTGTTGGGGAGGATCTGGGCATCGTCGGCGAGAAGCTGATTGATCTGGAAATGCTGAATTTTCAGCATGGATGAGATGTCCATGAAAGCCGCGCCAGAGATGACCCCATCGAAGTCGTCGGGATACCGGGAGGCGGCAACTTGTGCCATACGGCCACCTGTCGAGCATCCGCTCAAGTAGGAATAGCCGGGGCTCTCGCCATAAACCGCTTGGGCAAAAGCTTTGGCCGTGTTGGTCACAACATGTGAGGCACGATAGTAGTAATCGGCGATGGCAGGCGCATTCGGACTGCCGTCTTCGGTCAGGGCAAAGCTTGCGTCAAGACCGCTTTCGGCGGTATGGCCAAGATCGGTCATGGCGGTGACATAGCCAGAGTCATTGGCGTAGGCCACATCGACCGTGTTGGCCGAAGCTTTGACAGTGCCCGCGAGGCCGCCGTTGCCCAGCATCAAAAATCGATTATTCCATTTTTGCGGCAGGCGAATCTGAAATTTTGCAAGCCCTTCGCCGATGTCATTGCCTCTGGTAACGACCGTACCGTCAACCAGACAGGCAGGGGTTCCCGAGGCTGTCGCAGTTGCCTCGGTGACCGTCACCCCGTCAATATCGTAGGATTGTAGGGCTGATACCGAACATTCAAAGGCAAATGCGCCTGTTGCTGCGCATAACTGCGCCGTTATGAGGCCTGTGATAAGGACACCTTTAGTGTGCATGTTTTCATCTCCATGTTGGGAAGGGAGCGCGCAAGATGGCGCGGTATGGCCCGTTTCGGGTCCGATTGGGGCCACCCTTCTTGTGGGATGTGCCCGGTCTTCAGGCTGGCTGAGAGACGATTTATAAGTGGTTCAGCCAAGTTAGAATATCGGCCGTGTCGGTGACATCGGCGTATTTCTGATCCATGTCGTAGAGGTTGGCATCATGCGGTGCCTTGGCGCGATCCGCGCAGCAATCGTGCGGCACGAGCACATTATAGCCCGCCTGCACCGCATCGACGACAGTCGCGCGCACACAACCTGATGTGGTCGCTCCAGTCACCACAACCGTGTCCACACCCGCGCCGGTCAACAGCGCATTCAGCGTTGAGCCGAAAAACGATGAGGCGCCTTTCTTGGTGACAATCGCATCTTCGGGCTGAATGCCAGTGGCGGCGTCGATCTCCACCAACCGTGTGCCTTCGATCAGTGCGCGCATGCCAGTGGCCTTTTTCAACCATGGGAGCTTGTCCAACTCGCCGGGGTGATAGGCGATGGTGGTGAAGATCACTGGAAAGCCCTTGGCCCGCGCCGCATCGCAAATCGCCTTTGTGTTTGCCATCTGGGCGCTGGCATCCGAGGCCGTCGGGTATTGCAGATCGGTGAACCCGTAGGAGAAATCCACCACGATGATGCCTGGGCGTATCCCGCGCGGAACCGACGCGCCAAACCCTGCGGCCTTATAGGTGTCTTGCTGCGACATGGACGTCAGTCCTTTGTGTGAAAGGGTGTTGTGAGGTTCGGGCGGTCTCTGGAAGGGGGGGAACCGAGGCCGCCCTGGGGAGTGCGAGAGGCAGAAAGCCCCTCAGTTGCGCTCCATCTGAATCTCTTTGACCACGATGTCGCCGTCGATCACGACCGGTTCGTCATCCAAGAACAAAGAGCAATTGCGCATCGGGATGTCGAGATGGCAGGCGGTGTCGTTCGGCCCGCCCAGCTCGTTGTTTGGACCCGTGGAGAACATCACGTTGCCGTAGAAACTGCGCGGTTCCATACCCATGCCGCCCGGGAAAGCCCCCGGCACCATGTTGTGCCATTTGGCGTTGGGGTTCATGCCCCAGCCGACATGGCTCATGCCAAGCCCACGTTTGTCGCCAAAGGCATCCATGTAGGATTTGACCAATTCGGCATCCAAGCCGCCACGCATATCCGTGATCCAGCCCTTTTTGATCGTGTAGGTGATCGGCGAGCTGACATACATATTCTGCGGCAAAAGCACGTCACCTGGGGCCACGACAATCGTCCCGTCTACCCCGTCATCATCGCCGCCCGTGAACACAAAACCCGACGGCCAGTGATCCCAACGCCCCGGTTCATCGGTGCAGGCATATTCCGTCACTGCCGGGTAGGTGTTGAGCTTATAGGTCACATCGGTGCCATGCGGTGATGTGATGCGCATGACCTTGGCCTTCGAGAGCATCTCTCCGGCGATGGTCACTTTCTCTTTGATTTCCTGCGTCGGCAACATCCGCGCCAAAAGTTCGGGTGGCTCGACTGCGGTCAAAATCCGGGTGCCAGCCGCCTGAATCGCAAATTGTTCCGGCGAGAACAACAAAAAGATACAGTCGATCAACATATCGCAATTTTTGAGCGCTTCGACCGCATCGGGCAGGGCGGCCAGCCCGGTTTGACCCACGGCCCATTCACCGATGATCGGCGGTGCGGGCAGGCGCATGTGATACATGCTCGCGCCAAGCATCCGCCCGGCGGCCATAAACGCATCGGCATAGTCAAGCCGCTCATTGCCTTGGGTCAGTACGATGAGGCGCTCATCGCTTTGCACGCCCGACATCTTGAGCTGATGCAGGCAGATTTCTGTGAAACTGGCGTGATCCATATCTGTCGTCCCTGTCCTGTCTGTCTATGTGATCGGCCTCAGGCCGTGAAATCCATGGTGGCGGTAAGGAAGCCTTCAAGGTTGTCCCAAGGGATCATGTGTCCCGCGCCCTCGACCCTGCGCACCTCCATCGACGGCAGGAGCGCTTTGAGTTCCGCCTCATCCTCGTCTTGGATGACCGGCGCATTGCCCGCGATCACAAGCCGGGTGGGGATTGTGAGTTTAGGCACATCGGCGTGAATGTCGTCGGTATGAAACCCGTCATAGGCGGTGCGGATCGCGCCCCAATGACAGGTGTGCAGCCATTCGGCCCGCAGCGCGAGTTGGTCGTCGCTCCATGTCGGGCAATAGGCGCGCATGTCCTCTTTGGTGCACCCCTTCACTGCCATTTTGATCGAATTGCCATACCAGGCCCAAGGCGAAGGGTAGGCGCGGCGGTTTGGGCCCGACACGGGCGGATCCAGAAGGACCGCACCTTTGAACGCATCGGTGACGGTGGCCGCCGCACGGATCGCGGTGCGCGCGCCCATCGAATGGCCCATGACGATGGGTTGATCCAAGATCTCGGCCAGTGCCAAAGCATCCGCCGCCATGGCGTCGAGCGTATAATCCAGATCGCCGGTCTCACTGAGGCCTCGCCCGCGCACATCAAGAACATGGACATCAAACGCCGCCGCGAGGCGCTCGGCCACAAACCCCCATGTCAGCGCCGGAGAGGTGATCCCGGGGATGAGCAAAAGCGTCGGACCCGAGCCTTCATAGCGGACCAAATGCTGGCGAATGCCATTGGCGTGAACGTTATATCCGTATCCCATCTCAACTCTCCTCAATACGCGCCGGACAAAAGCGTCCCGCCACCCGGCACACGCGTGTCAAGGTTCAACTCTTTGAGCATTTGCCATGTCGTGGCGATGGCGGCAGTCAAAACCGGTTTTCCGGTGATCGCCTCGGCCATGGGCACGGCCGGCAGTGACGGCATTTGTACGCAGGCCGACAGCACCACGGCGTCCACATCGTCGGTTTTCAACCGCTTGACGATCTCCGGCAGGTTCATCGGATCATGCGCCGCAACAGCCAAATTGTCTTGGATTTCAAGCGCGATGTAATCGCTGACCTCGATGCCTTCGTTGCGGATATACTCCACCACCATTTCGGTCAGCGGCAACATGTAGGGCGCGACAAGGGCAATGCGTTTTGCGCCGAGCGCCCGGATGCCTTCGATCAGCGCCCCTGCCGAGGTCACGACCGGGGCGGGGGCGTCATTGTCGGCGGCAAGCTGTGCCAGACGCGGGCCTGACACGCAGTGGTAGCCTTTGCCCATGGACATGATCGCCACGAGACAGGCGTAGCCCATCACGTCGACCTTGGCATCGGACAGTTCAAGTGCGCAGCGGTCGCTGTCCGCGTCCATTTTCGCGAGCTCTTCCTTGGTCACATGCTTCATGCGCATCCTTGAAGAGTGAAAGGTAAACCGCTCCGGCGCAATGGCTTCGCGGGCTTTCAGCAGGGCTGGAATTTCCGTTTCCATGGTGACGTTTGAACTGGGTACGATTTGCCCGATACGAAAGCTTTTCAATTGCGTGTCTCCGCTGTGATGTTAGGAGCACGTTAAATTAATCATATGTATAATAACAAGTCTAAATATTGAGCAGAAATAGGACTTATTCTGCTGTGGGTTAGCTGTGGGTTAGCTTTGGATCAGGGGGCCGCGCGCATGCCTGCGGACAGAAATGTCACCAGTTGGTGAAGCATGTCTTCTTTTCCGAATCCATTCAGATGCCCGTCAGTCAGGTCGTCCAAACGCCCCAAATCATTGAGCATGAAGAGATAGGTGCCGACCAAAAAAGCCATGCGAGTCGAAATCAAATCGCGCGGAATCTGTGGCAATGCATCGCACAATGCGCTGATGTAGCGCTTGACGGAGGCGTCGTAGACCTCTCGGCGCAGACGCAGGGCATGTTCTTCGGGCTCGGCGTGGAGTCGTGCTTGCAACGCGACGAAAGCCGCGCCGTTGGGGCCGGAATATTTCATATCCCACTGAGGCTTAAGGTAGGCCAAGAGAATATCTTCGACCTCGGGATTGGGCGTTTTTTCCAAAAGCCGGTCGAGATTGACATGGCGATGCCCGGCCAAAAACCCGCCACGCCGCAGGAAACAGGCGTCAAACAGATCCGCTTTCGACCCAAAGTAATAGCGCGTCAAAGCTTGGTTCACATTGGCGCGCCCGGCGATGTCGCGCAGGCTTGCGCCCTCAAACCCAAATTCCGCAAAGGCCAGTTCCGCCTGATCGAGAATCACATCGCGCAAATCTTCGCTTTTGGACGGGCGACCGGGTTTGCGGCTCTGAGAGAGTTTGGAGGCCGTTGCCATACTGTAAACCTTTAACGCGTTTGGGTCGGTAAAAATTATCTAACTGTATAGTCAGGTGAGCTTTTTGAGCAGGGCGACAAATTGTTTTGCTTCATGCGGGGTCAGCGGCGCAAGCGTGTCTTCGGAAATCTGTCGCACCCGTGGCAGCGTATCTTCAATCAGAGCACGCCCCTTTTGCGTTGTGGACAACATATAGCGCCGCTTGTCTGTCGGGTCTTTTTCCATCTGGATCAAACCCCGGCTGATCAGGCGCGACACCACGCCTTTGGTGGTGGCGGCATCCATGCCAACAAGGCGTCCGAGGGCATTTTGCGACATCGGCCCGGCCTCTTTGCGCAGGCGAAATAGGGTTGAAAACTGCACCGAAGTCAGGCCGTCGACGATATGCTCGGCAAAAATACTCAAGTGGCGTTGGTTGGCAAGCCGGAGCAAATAGCCGACTTGCTCTTCAAGCACATAATGCTGTTCCTGGCTTTCAGTCATCGGTCTGAAGAATCCTTCGACGTTTTTAAAAGCTCCGCGGGGGTGCTGTGGGGTTAATGTGTAAAATCACGCAGGACGCGCAAGCACAAGCCTGTGGACGTTTCTCATTTGGTCCAAGTATTCCACGCATTGGGAAAAGAAACCTAGCAATTCGTATGAGGCGGTGTGGATGGGTTTGACGGCTGCCCGTCTATTGATCAAAAGCTGATTAAAATTGAGGCATGTTTACTAAATTATAATATTCACTCGAATAATTTGTAATTAACGTTTGCATGCATACGAATATCTTGCTCACACTGGACCACATAATTGCGCAAAGTCGCAAACTCATGGCCAAACATGGGGCAAAAATGAAACGCACGCTTACCATAACTCTGAACGGGGCCGAGGTCACTGCAGAGGTGCCTGAGCACGCACTCCTCTTGGATGTGCTGCGCGAGACCTTTGGTGCGAATGGCCCGAAATACGGCTGTGGCAAGGCCCAATGTGGTGCTTGTACCGTTCTTGTGGATGGCGTCCCGGCGCGCGCCTGTGTGTTGGTGGCCAGCCGGGTTTCGGGTGCAAGGATCACGACACTCGAAGGTCTGGTTGATCCCGAAACCGGCGCGCTCTCGCCGGTGCAACAGGGCTTTTTGGACTGTGAGGGTGCGCAATGTGGCTATTGTCTGAGCGGCATGGTGATGACCGCGACCGCGCTGCTGAAGCGTAGGCCCGATCCCAATACCGAAGATATTGTTCAAGCTTTGCGTCATAACCTGTGCCGTTGCGGCACACATAAAGAGATCATCGCCTCCGTCAAACGCGCTGCAGAATTGATGCGAAAGCGTGCCAATGCCTGACGTCGTCTCATCCGCATTGGCCGTGGTGATCGAAGGTCCAAACGGGCCACAAACCTATATTTCCCTCGACGCAAAGGGCAGGGCAACCGGATTTAACGGCCATGTGGATTTGGGCACGGGTATCACCACGGCGCTGGCCCAGATTGTCGCGGAGGAATTGGACCTGCCGCTGTCCAACGTCGAGATCGTCCTCGGCGACACGGCGCGCACCCCGGACCAAGGTCCGACGATTGCCTCTGAGACCATTCAAGTCGCCGCGATCCCGTTGCGCAAAGCGGCCGCTCAGGCGCGCAATTGGTTGGCGGATCGTGGTGCGCGGGCGTTGAATGCGCCTTTGGGGCAGGTCGCGCTTAAAAACGGTGTGGTCCATTGGAAGGACACACAGCGCAGCTACGCCGACCTGCTTTTGGACCAAAAAGTGACGCTGATCTATGATCCCGACACGCCCACGAAAGACCCCAAAGACTATACCATCGTCGGAACAAAGACCCCGCGCCGTGATCTTGAGGACAAGCTGCGCGGGGCGCATCTTTATATCCACGATCTGCACGTCGAGGGCATGGTGCATGGTCATGTCCTGCGCCCACCCTATGCCGGGCGTGACAGCGGGGATTTTGTCGGCAGGAGCCTGATTGGCTATGATGAGCGCGCGGTGCAGGACATGCCCGGCTTTATTGCCGTGGTGCGCGAGGCTGATTTCCTCGGTGTCGTGGCAGAAACCGCTGCCCAGGCGCAAGTGATTGCTGAAGCCCTGCCGACTCGTTGGCGGATGCCGTCCAACTTGCCCGATATGTCAAAGCTTGCCGACACCATCCGCCACCAACCGGCCACGCCGCGGGTGCTGGATGTGACCGGTGATTTCGACACTGCTCTGGGGCAGGCGGATCATGTGAAGACCCGCAGCTATGTTTGGCCCTATCACGAACATGGCTCCATCGGCCCGTCCTGTTCCATTGCCGACTGGAACGGTGCACAGCCGATCATTTGGTCCGGCACCCAAAACCCGCATGTGCTGCGCGGCGATCTGGCCGAGCTTGTCGGGCTGAACGCTGAGGCGGTTGAGATCCGGCGCTATCAGGCGGCGGGCTGTTATGGTCGGAACTGTGCCGATGATGTGGGCGCGGATGCGCTTTTGCTGTCGCGTGCGGTGGGCAGGCCTGTGCGGGTGCAATTGACCCGGGCGCAGGAGCATCTTTGGGAACCCAAAGGGGCGGCGCAGGTGATGGATGTGCAAGGCGGGTTGAAAAAAGCGCGGCTTGATGCCTATGCGATTGACACATGGTATCCATCGAACCGGGCACCGAACCTTGGGTTGTTGCTGACTGGGCGGGTCGATCCCGCGCCGCGTCCCGCCGATATGGGCGACCGCACCATCGTGCCACCCTATGACATTGCCAACAAGCGGATCACCGTTCACGACATGGCACCAATTGTGCGCGCCTCTTGGATGCGTGGCGTCTCGGCTTTGCCCAACACCTTTGCCCATGAAAGTTTTATGGATGAAATGGCGTTTGAGGCGGGCGAAGACCCGGTTGCTTTCCGGCTTAAGCATCTCAAAGACCCGCGGGCAATGGATTTGGTGCGCCGGACCGCTGAGGCTGGTGGCTATGTCTCGCATGACGGTCCGCGTTTGCGGCGCGAAGGGCGGATGGCCTATGGTCAGGGTTTTGCCTACGCCACCTATGTGCATGGGCCTTTTCCCGGCACAGCCGCTGCCGCTGCCGCTTGGGTGGTGGATGTTGCGGTCGATCTTGAGACCGGAGAGACCACCCTGTCGCGGGTGTTTGTCGGCCAGGATCAGGGCTTGGTGATCAACCCGGACGGTGTGCGTCAGCAAATCCATGGCAATGTCATCCAGACCGCCAGCCGGGTGATGGCCGAAGAGATCACCTTTGACGAGATCGCGCCCACGGCACAAAGCTGGGCGGCCTATCCGATCCAAACTTTCCCCGCCGTGCCCGACATCGAGACGATGCTGATCGAGCGCCCCGATGAGCCGCCTTTGGGTGTGGGCGAAAGTGCCGCGGTGCCGTCTGCTGCGGCCATTGCCAATGCGATTTTCGACGCCACGGGCGTGCGGATGCGCGAAGTGCCGTTTACGCCCGAAAAGCTGCGCCGGGATTTGGCGGTTCAGGCCGGGGGGCGCGTGACGCTGCCAGCTGCCCAAACCCACCCCGCCAGAAAAAGCCGCAAAATCGGGGCTTTGGTGGCGGCCCTTGGTGGTGTGTTGACGTTGGGTGCGGTTTCAGTGCCGCTGCATCGCAGCATTCCACCGACAACGCCGCCCACGCCTGCCACCTTCTCTGTCGAGACACTCGCGCGGGGCAAAGAGGTCTTTGCTCTGGGCGATTGTGCCGTCTGTCACACCGCCGAGGGCGGGGTGAAAAACGCGGGCGGCAGAGCGGTCCCAACCCCCTTTGGCACGGTCTACACCACGAACCTGACGCCCGATCCCGAAACGGGGCTTGGCAGATGGTCGTTTGAGGCTTTTGAGCGCGCCATGCGCCACGGCATCAGCCGCGAGGGTCACACTCTCTACCCGGCCTTCCCCTATACCTCTTTCGCCAAAATCGACGGCGCGGACATGTACGCGCTTTATGCCTATCTGCAAACGCTGCCCGCCGTCTCCGCGCCGACGCCAAAGGCCCAAATGATAGCGCCCGCCAATCTGCGTAACGGGGTTGCGGCGTGGAATTGGCTCTATCACGATGCCACGCCTTTTGCGCCCAATCCGGCCCAATCTGAGGTCTGGAATCGTGGTAAATATCTCGTTGAGGCGGCGGGTCATTGTTCCGGCTGCCACGCGCCGCGCAATGGGGCAGGGGCGGAAATGCCCAATATGACCGGCGCTGTGGTCGAGGGGTGGTATGCACCACCGCTTGAAGGATTGGCCAGCGTACAGATGAATTGGGACGAGGCAAGCCTCTTTGCCTATCTGCGCCAAGGTCACGCGCCGAATGCCAGCGCCTCCGGCCCAATGGCCGAGGTGATCGAAAGCCTGCAAGAGGTGCCCGATCCCGACATCCGCGCGATGTCGGTCTATTTGGCTTCGCTGATGGCTCCGGCAACAGAGTCGCTGCCGAAAACGCGCGCCCTGCCGCGTGAGGCCGATCTGCCGCCAGGCCGCGCCAGCCGCCTGTTTGAAAGCGCTTGCGCCTCCTGTCACGATCCGGTGTTTGCCGACAGCCTCACCGTGGCGCGGATACCCCTGACACGGGCACCGGCCTTGCGCGCGCCGACATCCGAGGCGTTGATGAGCGTCCTCAACGAGGGCCTGCGCGCCCCCGAAGGTCTTGATCTGCGCGATATGCCGTCTTTTCGCGGTGAGTTTTCTGACGCCGATCTGACTGAGTTGACGCAGTACCTGCGCGCCCGGTTCGCGCCCGATTTGCCCGCCTGGTAATGAATGAGACATGAGCCGAAGACTTAAGACCGGGAGCTTTTGTTCACCGCAAGCGCCCAGTTTCGCATTCTAGTTTCGCATTATAGGAAGCCCCTGTCGGTGTCTGTGGGGCGGTTGAAACTCTGCCGCAAGCGCAGCGGTCTGTTCTGATCTTGCGCGGACAGCAGGAGCTGAACGCCGTGGAAGTCTGTCGGATCCTCGGCATCAGCGAGGGAAACATGAGGGTACTCTTGCGCCGCGCCCGGCTTCCTGATCAATACATCCAATCGACGCACATCCTGGTGACAACCGTGCACAAACGGCCAGGCTTCAGAGCTTTCGCCGAATGACGTCCCGCAACATCTCACGGTCTAGGACAGATCCGCTACGGTCTTCTTCAGTCGGGTGTTCTCATCTTCGGGTGCCTTCAGCCGGTGCATTTCGTCAGGCGCAAGCCCCTATGCTTCTTCTTCCAATTGTGAAGTAGGTTGTCTGGCTGATTCCGGCCTTGCGGCTGATCTCAGTGACCAGCGTTCCTTGCCCGCTCTGCTTCAGAATGAACGCCGTCTGCGCCTCCGCTCCTACGCCAGTCAGGGAAATTTAGCAGAAAACTCCAGCTTCAAACGATCCAGTTTTTCAGGGGTAGCAAAAATTTTGTGCCAAAATCCCAGCATGTGGTGCTTTACGAGGGCAAGTGTTGCTTTGGTCTTGGCAAATCATGGAGGTGTTTGGGACGTTGAGACATGACGTGATTAAAATCAAAAACGTTCCTTTCCATCCTGGCTATTTGATCTATGTCATTTTCAACCCAACTTGGGGCGCTAACATCATACGTTGGGGGGTGCTGGCCCGCTAATATATGATGAAGCTTGAAAAAGTTACCGTTATACTGTCGCCAGTATATGATATATATACTAAATATTGTCTATTAGGTGTCTTAAGGGTATGAATAGGCAAATCGGACTAATCATGAGGCGAATCTGCGTAGATTTGGATGCGACAGAATTGCTTTTATGAGCAGAAGTAGATATCGTAGCCGCGCGGTGGGTGGATTTTTTGCTAGTATTCGCGCTGAAGAGTTTTGTTG